>Ga0105030_100042_pt1 | contig 9015 bp, 4 predicted proteins | sample RS_213metaG_FD_91480 | JGI IMG/M metagenome (GOLD analysis project Ga0105030, IMG submission 91480) | Switchgrass associated microbial communities from Austin, Texas, USA, to study host-microbe interactions - RS_213 metaG | ecosystem: Host-associated > Plants > Roots > Rhizosphere | place: USA... | reverse complement strand
TCCATGCCCCAAGAAGCCGTCTCCTGAGGTGCCTATTACCTGCGTGCCACTGCCTGAGCTAGAAGCATCACCTCCTCGGCCGCCAGGTATCCTCAACGTTCCTCCTGTTCCTCCTGTTCCTCCAGCTCCACCATTACGGGTTGCCTGGCTAGATGAGCCGCTTCCTGTACCTTCACCTCCCTGACCACCAGCAGCAGTAAGCAATGAACCCAAAGAAGTTGTGGTTGCATTGCCTCCATTGGATCCGCTTGTATTTCCAGCGGTACCTACCGTTCCTATTGTTACTGCCTGAGAGGCACCTATAGTAGCTGCATCAAAATAGCCTTCAGCATACTCACCACCACCACCACAACCGCTTTTGACTGTAACAGAGCCATTGCTATCCGCTCCTCCACTACCTCCACCAGCGCCTTGGATCTGTACCTTGCAGAATATCATTCGCGCGTTAGGGGTGTAGGTACCTGTAGCAGTGAATGATTGTATTGCAACTTCAGATACGGCATCAACACCCGTATCCGGTGGACGATTCAAGATACGAAAGTTGGTGCCGTCGTGCTGCAGACGAGTCATTCGACCTGCAACGAGAGAATCTGCAGCCAGCGCAACGCCATCAATATCCCGTATAGATATTGCCGCAAGCCCATCAATAGCAATCGTAGTCGGTCCTGTGTTGTTGTTCACAGGAAGGAAGTTATACTGCTGGTTGCGAGAATAAGCCAACACCGTTGGATCAGCTGTTGCAGTGATCGTGTTAGTGCCTGCGACGTTATCAAGCCAGACAGCTGCTCTGTCCCACAGAGCTTCAACTTCCTCATTGACTAAATCAGTATAGTCCTCACCATCCATGGTAGGACCATCATTAGCCAACGTCGGTGTTCTTCTATCAACAGCCATAGGTGCCTCGCCTCCTACTTCAGAACTTCTAGAATCTTAACTTGTATGTAGTCAAACGCGGGGTCACTTGCGGCTGGGAAGTTGTTGATTCCTATATAGCCGGGCCCAGGTACAGTCGTATCGATTTCATCCAGCATCCAGTTATCAGGCTCAGGATCGCCATCTTCCCAGACCTTTGCCTTAAAGTGGGACCCAATAGCACTCAGCTTAAGCCAGTATCGAGTGTTTACTGCCCACGTAAAGGGCACAGGTGATGCAGGGAAAGAAGCATTAGCACCGCCATTGTAGGCGATAATCTGGATACCTGCGCCCCCCGTGCCACCACTATCCGTAATGAGACGCAGCACATATCCAGTCTCAGCTCCTTGTGTGCCTGCTACACGAATCGCAGGACCTGAGGTGCCTCCGTTAGCTGCTGCATGCCCTACTACGTACATGGAGACGGTGACTTCAACGTCTGAGTACACGTTGCTCAGCTCGTCAATCGTAAGCACACGTCTTGCATCTTGTGAGGCAGTGACTTTGAGTTCTTTACCTGACACCGACCCGGCAATAGCAGCTGTCTGAACGTCATAGGTTACCCCAGACGTGGCCCAGCGAGCCGTCCAACCAGTAGGAGCTCCTGAGGGCTTAGTGGGCACAAGGAAGTTAGAAGTCCAGAGAGCTGTTCCGACTGTCATCCGGAACTCATCAATCCAGCCAGTCCATGGATCTGCAGTGCCTGCATGGTCCATGCCTACACGGAGCACTTCCGCACTATCGTTGACTGTGCCTGTGATTGCTGTATTGCCGCCTTCCTGCACACCGTCAATAAATAGCTTGAGATTGCCCCCTGTACGAACAAATGCTACATGATGCCATCCGGCATTGAGTGTTGAGGTAAACTGAGTCGTGCCCGTTACAGTGAAGAAGTTGGTGCCAACGCACACGAACGCGTTAATGAAGTTGGATGAGTTGCGCTGGATCCTAAATGAAGTTGAAGCTGCAGTGCCTGCGGCATCACACTGACCTGCTATAGCTTCAGTAGTTCCCCCTGCTGCATTGCAGTTGAACCAGAAGTCAATAGTCCAGTCACCTGACCCAAGGTTGAAGTCAGCACTGTCCGGTGCTGAAATCCAATCACCGTTGCCATCAAAGAGACCAGCTGAGCCACCAAACTTAGACTGCGCAGTATCAATCTGAGCATTGCCTGCAGCAGTAAACGTGTGTCCTTCCTCATCGAGGAACGAAGTAGATGCATCAGTGTTGTCGAAGTGTAGCAACACTGCCCGCTGACTCTCGGGTGCTCCAGTCGTAAGTGAGGCTGCACTAAAGTCTTCGGTGTACACAGGGTGGAGTTCTGGAGCTTCGGCAACCAAAACCAACCGCGCAGTCAGATCAGGCTGTGGCGCTATCTCCTTAACGATAAACCGACCATACTCAGAGTCTACGTCTCCAACAACTACCAAGCAGTCAACATCCAGGGCGCTGGGCGTCGTGAATGGAGTAGCGAACTCAAGTACGTCAGTAAGACCTGTAGAACTCAAGACCTTTGTTATAATAGAGCCGTCACTAAGCCTAATAGCAACTCCCATAGGAGCGCCCACGTCGAATATGTTTGGCTCCGTGAAGATGTTAGACAGTCCAAAAATATCTGTTCCAGTGGACAGCTGAATCTCATTGTCTACCGTGATAGACTCTGTATTGCCTGCATTTTCCGTAATGGCTTTAATACGCGCAAAGCCTGCACGGGCCTGAATGATATCATGGGTAAGACCAACCAGGTCCCCCCTGCGGCATACTAGGTACTCGATGTCTGTATCAATGGCGTAGATAGCTGGGCGATAAGTCAACTGCGCAGCATCAAACTCCATTCGACGAGCAACTTTGTTGCTATCGACAATACCTTCAAAGGTTACACTCTCAAATCGATCAGCAGTTTCAGACCCTATGTTAGAATTATATACGATCAGCTGGTCTTCTTCGTAGCCTACATCGGCATTTCGATACGAGACAATATACGCGTCTGGTGCACGTGTGAACGGGACGTCAAACCGAAAGCTGTTGGAGTTGCGAGGTGTGAATAGCTGTACCGGTGTTTGGTCTTGCCTATTGATGTCCAGAGCAACCCCGAGCAGGTCAGACATCATAGGCTTAGCACGACCACAGCCTGCCAGAATATTCAATAGCTCCGATACAGACCTTCCTTCAGAGATAAGGTCGCACGTGAAGTCTCTGTCCTCACAAATATCTCTCCACTCCAGCAGACTATCATCGTCCAGCACAGATGGGGCTACTGGATCATAGTTTAGTTCCCCAACCAATATGTCCCGGAAGTGTGGTGCAGGGTTTGAGGTGGTAACAAGATTGGCCCACTCCGTGCCATCCCAATCCGGCACATAACCTGCAGCCTGTACAGACACGCGGGTAAAGTTCTTGTTACGGCCCTTCATGGCCAACAGAGCTAGCCCACAAGCCTGAGTCTCTGAAGGCCTCACGACTGGTAACGTGTTGTAGACAGCAGACGAACGGAGCAAGATTGTCGAGGCGATAATGTTTTCTGTGCTCTGCGGAATTACAGGGTCACCTGCAATTGTACCGGCAATAGAACCATCAGATGCCTTGTATCCGAAGAAGTCATGTACGTTGGAACCTAACCCGCTATAGACATACGTAGAAGGAGTAAATGAGTCTCGTAGATATGTATTGCCTCTTATGATCTGAATTTCCCACCGACGGGTCCCACTAAAGGTGGCACCATAGAGGTAGTAGGTAGCGTCTTGACCAGTCAGATGGATATTGACGGTGTCCTGAAAGCCCGCACCATCAGCGAAGTGAGCATCAGCAGTCCATCCACCCGTAGATGGAGCACCCCCGGGATTGTTATTGGTCTGGGGAGGTACTTCACGATATGCATTTCTCCATCCGAAGACTGTCGGAGGTGTAGGTTCTGAGGGAACCTCACTCGAGTCAGCCACAAACTTCAGTCTGATCATCCGACGGAATGCCGAAGATATGCGCTGGCAGAGATGGATCTCAGGAAAGTTAATCCATGTAGATTCACCTTCTTGCCTGACTCTCAGCCTGAATGGCACAGTAGGACGATCATCATCGTCGATCTGATTGAAGTATCCCTGAGGAGCTAATAGCTGCAACCAAATCTCGTCAGGCAGAGAAGGTACAATTACACCATGCCATAAAGGCAGATCAACAGTAGGAGTACCTACATGCTTAAGTCTGCGCTTGACTTCTTCATCGACAATATGCATGGATAGCTCAATTTGAGGGCTATCCACAACTCCGTAACGCTCTACGAGGTTCAGATCAAAGTCGTCTGTGAACCCTTCACGAACTTGGTAATCAAGCTCTTCAAGGTCATCAGCAGGAAATCCATCTACGCGTACATCTGTCATAGAGTGTGGGCCTGCAAGGGCGTACACAGCCTCTACAACTTCATTGTCATCTACTAGGTCGATCAGGGGAGATGAGACCAGAGGAGGGAATATCTTGAAGGTCCCAATCACTCTGGGAATAATTCCACCAGGCTGGACTATATTGCCGTCAGCAGATGCTGATCGATCCTGTCTGCTCCTATCAGCAAAGGTCTCTGAAGGTGCTGAAGGTGATGGCGTCAGAGCTTGTAGGGCTAACAAACCTACAGAGGATACAGCAGCAGCCGCTAAGGCAGCGCCTATAGTACCAGACCCAAACAAGCTAGTGGAGAATAGACTAGGCGCTAGTGTTGTCAGGCCACCTGCACTAATGAAAGAAGCAATAGCCACAATGGCAATGGCCGCAATGATTGTGATGATAGACTTGCCACCACTCCGCCCACCACTACCACCCCGGCTACCGCCGCCAAAAGGTGCAAGGTGTAGAGTTACAACTACAGGTCGGCCTTCGCTGTAGGCCTTTGGGCGAACTACATGCCAATATTGTCTTGGCACAAAGTCGCCATTAATGGCGATCTCACCAAACTCCTTGAATCTGTCATCAAGTCCTGGAGTACTCTCAACAATCTCAAGTAGAGATTGACCCTCAGCTGCTACCCCCCTATACACATCACCGCCGAATGGCTTCCGTGCAAATGCAACAGGAATCCCACAGTGAAGCTCTTCAGCCGGAATGAGTGACATGTCGGTAGATCTCTCTTACACGCGCTTTGATAGCTGCTGGAGCCCCCGCTCCTTTAAAAGGAATATGCTGGACTCCTACTCCCTCTTCTGTGTGTAATACGTGTCGGGACTTGGTTACCAGTCCCATATGCACTAATGCGCTTCTAAGATGCCCCCCACCTTGCGGCCTTAAGGTTCCAGTCATAACCACAATGTCAAAGGGTCTCTCCGCTCTGTCCCCTATGGGAACCCAGATTTCGTTTTGTTTATCTGTTTCTACCTGGCGCTGGATGGCTAGCAGCTCAGTTGCAGAAATTGCTCCGTATGTAGGTAGAGTAATCCCTAGCTCCTGAAGGTATACCAGATAGACTAAACCCCAGCAATCAACTCCACGCTCATCACGTCCTCCATTCAGGAATGGGATGGACATGTACTTCTCAATGATTCTGGGGCTCAGGCTCAGACTCAGGCCCAACAGGCTATTGGATGGGGGAAACATGTGGGTCTTCTTGCCTAGGGGTCAACCTTTGGTACCTCTACTTCCGCGCTTACTTAGCCTCCAGGCACCTTGAATAATCCAGGCAGGACTCTCTTGGTCCCACGCGCCCTAGGCCACGGAATGGAGCTAAAGTCGGTAATCCCAATGGTGCCCTCAACTGCGATGGCATCTACTGACACATTGGTAAGCCGCAAAAAATCGTACTGCAATTGGACAGAGTTAGGAGCTGATCGGAGCACTACTTGGAATCGCATCCATGGAGGAGTTTGCAGCTTGTGCAAGGTGATACCCAAACGTCTATCGACGTTCTGGATACGGATCTTCCCTTGAGGGATATTGTCATCCTCCTGAGGAAGCACCAATTCGAATGGGAAGCCTGTATGCAGCACTCCGTTGGAAGTCACATCTACCACATCGTTCACTACAAAGACAGGTTTGACCGATGGATGGGTAATCCGCAGAAGTACAAGAAAGTCCTCATCGGAGACTGATAAGGTACTCCCGCTCCAATATGCTGAGGACAATGTACGAGGCATGCTACTCCACCTACCCTAAAGCTAGAGCTAAGGCATTTTGCGAAGTTTCAGATTGGCCGTAAAATGCGATCCTGAAATGAGCTGGAACTGTGGCGGCTCACGAAACTGCCAGGTGACTGCACTTCCACCATCGATAGGATGCACCCAGTCAAACGGCAACGTTCCATTTGACAGATCATCCTCATAGAAGTCCAGTAAGGTTGCACGCTGTGCCGTTGTAATAACGATAGTGTGTTCCACGAGTCTCTGTGGGGAAGATATACGGCGGCGACGCTTAGGGGGACCTACTTCAACGGTAAATTCCGTTATGGCATCCTCAACAGATTCCTGCCAGTTATCGACAAACGCACCCTGAGGTAGAGACGCAGGCCAAGTTACCATTACGAGACCCCAGCTAATCTATTACGGCCTCCGAACCGTGCCCCTAAGGACTGATCCATCTTGCCACCAGCAATTGCCCGATTGACCATAGTAATGATCAAATCCTGGACATTATCATTCCCGCTGCTACGCTCACGCTGTTCAGTCTTTGACCCTGGAGGGGTAATCACGTTGACGATTGTGCCTCCACTATTACGTGAGTCGGCTCCAACAGCACGCACACCCAGATGTCCGCTTGACGACCGAATGAGAGGCATCACAGCTTCATCACCAGCCTCACCACCAACAGCCATACCAGACTTGGTACCAAATAAAGTAGGACCGCCCAGAATACCACCCTTAGCCATGAACTGCACACCCCCACTGAAAGCCCCTCCTTTAGCGAAGCCCAGCCCAGCGAACGTGGGCAGTGGAGATGCAGCGCTGGGGAACAATGAGTTCAGGATTGGATTGATAACAGCCATCTTGAGGATTTGGGAGATTATCTGAGCAACCATATCCTTGACGATGTTCACGAATGTTTCAGCATTCAGCTGGCCATCAGCAACTGCCTTCCCTAAGGCATCTGCAACTGAGTTGAAAGCATTCACGCCAATACTCTTGAAGGCTTCAAAAGAAGCCTTCATATTCGCGAACATGTTTGTCTGGATATTGTCGTTGTTTTCCAGTGCAAACTGATACTGTGCAACCTTCTCCTTCACAACATCAACGGCTACTCCAGCATCCATCAGGCGATCTCTGAACTGCTGGACCTTATTGGCTACCTCAGCAGCCTTCTCATACTGTTCAAATACCTGAGGACCTTCCATCATTTTCTGATTGGCCATCAGAAGCTTCTCGATCTCCTGATTGGCATCACGCAAGGCACGACCCGCTCGGTCTAATTTGTCTTCACCGAGATCGAGCATAGGCTTGTTGCCGCTATCACCCCCAATTGACATAAGCTTGTCGAACTTCTTCTTAAGTGCCTCAAGCTCTTGTTCCATCGGGATGATAGCCTGACGAGTGGCACCCTGAGCCTGTTTGGCTCCAGAGACTAAACGGGCAAACCATTCATCTAGGCCTCTATCAAACCAAGGTTTGCTTCCGGAATCGAATTCTTTGATAAACTGGCGCTGAGCCTGTTCAGCTCTCTGCATGGCCATTATCTGGAGGTAGAGCGCCTCAATCTTCTTCATAGTCGCGGCAGCAAATTTCTGCGCTGACGTCTGAACAGAAGTAGTTTGTTTCTCTTGAGACGCGATCAAGGCATCGCTCTCAATCTTCATAGTACGCTCTGCTTCAGCTGCCTCGGCAGTAGTAGTGCCGAAGAGCTCCATTGCAGCTACGCCGGCGCCTACAACAGTGACTACACGTACGAATAGCCCCAACCAGGAAGCCATTGTACCTACAGCCATTACTGACGTGAGTCCGAGCACCGCGATAGTAGCAGTCCGGATGGCTCCTCCAAAAGCCAGGACCCCTGAGATCACACGTGGTAGAGCTAACAGGCCTATTGCAGCAGTCAATGACCCTACAACGGCTGCAGTCACCTTGATGTTGTCACCCAAGAAGTTTAAGGCTGCACTAAGTGCATCAACACCTCTCTTGAAGGCACGCGAAATGCCAAAGGCCTCATCAAAGTTGACTTTGAAGAACGTCCATGCATTATTTAGGCGGTTGAGAGACGCACGTAGCGAATCGATCCCGTCTACGGAGTCACCCCCAAGTCGTTTCTTCACCTCACGGGAGAAGGGGACCAGGAATTCTTCGGCAGAGACTTTGCCTTTCTTGAGGAGCTCATTCAGCTTCTGCGTGGTGACTCCCAAGGAATCAGCAGCAGCCTTGAAGGCACCTGGCAAACGGTCACCGAGCTGCTGGCGAAGTTCTTCAGCAGCTACGTTGCCCTTAGACATCATCTGCTCAACTGCGCGGAACACACCTTCTGCGCTCGCTGCATCAAGCTGGAAGTTGCCAACAGCAGTTGCTAGGTTCTCAAAGATCTCTCGAGCTTTATCACCTTCCAAGGCAGTGCCCATAGAAGCTGCCTGAAACCGAGTAAACTGATCAGCCAGCGATACAAATTCTTGGCCAGTACGATCAGCCATCTCACGCAGGTTCTGAAACTCAACAGTGGCAGCCTCAGCAGATCCTGTAGAGTTTTCCAGTCGGCTCTTGATGCGGTCGATGTCGATTGCAGTCGCTACTACACTCTTGCTCAGGGAGAATAAGGCCGTCCCAGCAGTGATTACACCAGTAGCAAAGGCAGCAAGCGCAAAGCCTGAGCGATGAGAGATGGCTGCAATAGCCATCAAGCGAGCACCAAACCCGGATAATGGGCCTACAGCCAGTACTACAGCAGAGCCAATGTCCTTGATGAACTTGGCCATCTCAGATAGGTTGGCTGCAGAGGTAGCTGCCTTGAGTTGGCGCTGCACGGTCCCTATACGAGCCCCAAAGGACTCTAGAGCACGTTGATAGGCAATAGTGTGGCGCTGACCACGAGTCATTTGGTCAGAGAGCTGATTGAAGGCTGCGCTGGTCGCACGCAGCATTTGTGCTTGTTGCTGGCCTGCTGTCCCTCGACGGATTGCATCATTAAGGCGCAGAGTGGTTTGCAGCGCGTTAAGAG
>Ga0105030_100040_pt1 | contig 9242 bp, 9 predicted proteins | sample RS_213metaG_FD_91480 | JGI IMG/M metagenome (GOLD analysis project Ga0105030, IMG submission 91480) | Switchgrass associated microbial communities from Austin, Texas, USA, to study host-microbe interactions - RS_213 metaG | ecosystem: Host-associated > Plants > Roots > Rhizosphere | place: USA... | reverse complement strand
GGCGAGGGGCGCGAGCTCCCGGGCGCGTCCGGCAGCGCGACCGGCAGCGGCCCGGCGGGCGTCGCGAACGTCATCTACTTCGATTTCGACAGCAGCTCGATCCGGCCGGAATATGCGTCCCTCATCACCTCGCACGCGAAGTTCCTGGCGGGTACGCCGTCGATCCGCATTCGCCTCGAAGGCCACACCGACGAGCGCGGCTCGCGCGAGTACAACATCGCGCTGGCCGAGCGCCGCGCGCAGGCCGTGCGCACGGCCCTGAAGCTGCAGGGAGCGGGCGACGCCCAGCTGACGACCGTCAGCTACGGCGAGGAGCGTCCCGCGGTCGCAGGCAGCGACGAGGCGGCGTACGAGAAGAACCGCCGCGTCGAGCTGGTCTACGGGCGCTGAGGCAGGCATGCGCGCCGCCGTTTCCGTCGCGGTCCTCCTGCTCGCCGGCCTCGCCGCGGCGGCCGCGCAGGCGCAGTCGAAGGGCGAGCGACTCGACAGCCTGGAGGCGCGCATGGACGGCGTCGAGCGCCAGCTCGCCAACCAGGGACTGCTCGAGATGACCCGGCAGATCGAGGCGCTCTCGGCCCAGGTGCGCCAGCTGCGCGGCGACATCGAGGAGCTGCAGCACGGCATCGAGCAGGCACGCGCGCAGCAGCGCGACCAGTACGTCGACCTCGACACGCGCCTGCGCGCCGCAGAGGCTGCGCTCGCCGCGGCGCAGTCGGCGGTCCCGGGCGGCGGGCCCGAAGCCGAGTACCAGGCCGCGTTCAGCCTCCTGAAGGACGGCAAGTACCCGGAGGCGTCCACGGCGCTGCAGGATTTCCTCGGGAAGTATCCGCAGCACGAGCTCGCGCCGAACGCCATGTACTGGCTCGGCGAGGCGCACTACGTGCAGCGCGACTATGCCGGGGCGCTCGCGGCATTCGAAGGCCTGCTGGCGCAGTATCCCGGGAACCGCAAGTCCGCGGACGCGCTCCTGAAGGTCGGTTACTGCCAGGCCGAGCTCAAGCGCCCGGGCGCCGCGCGCACTGCGCTCGCCCGCGTCATCGAGGAATATCCCGACACGCCGGCGGCCACGGAAGCCAGGGCCCGGCTCGACCGCCTCGGCAACGCCGGGGGCTGAGGAGGGCGGATGTCCGCCGAGATGGCGGCGGTGCCCGCGGCCGCGCGCCTGCGAATCACCGAGACCTTCCTCTCGCTGCAGGGCGAAGCGGACGCCGTCGGCTGGCCCACCTTCTTCGTGCGCCTGACGGGCTGCCCGCTGCGCTGCCGCTACTGCGACACCGCCTATGCGTTCCACGGCGGCGAATGGCGGAACGTCGCCGCGCTCCTCGAGGAGGCGAAGCAGTCGGGCGCCCGCCACGCCTGCGTCACGGGCGGGGAGCCGCTCGCGCAGCGCGGCTGCGGCGCACTGCTCACCGCGCTCTGCGACGCGGGACTCGCCGTCTCGCTCGAGACGAGCGGCGCCATCGACGCGAGCGGCGTGGACGCGCGCGTGGCCCGGGTGATCGACGTCAAGACGCCGGGTTCCGGCGAGTCGGCGCGGAACCTCGACCTCGCGACGCATCGCCTGCGGCCTTCCGACCAGCTCAAGTTCGTCGTCTGCGACCGCGCGGACTACGAATGGAGCCGCGCCCGCGTGCAGGACGAGCGGCTGGCGGAGCGCTGCCGGGTGCTGTTCTCCCCGAGCTACGGGCAGCTCGCGCCGGGCGCGCTCGCCGACTGGATCCTGGCGGACCGGCTGCCGGTCCGCTTCCAGCTGCAACTGCACAAGGTCCTCTGGGGCGATGTCCCCGGGCGGTGAGCCGGAGGGACTCGCCGGCACGACGGCCGTCGTCCTCGTCTCGGGGGGCCTCGACTCGGCGACGACGCTCGCGATCGCGCGCGAGCGGGGACACCGCTGCCTCGCGCTCTCCTTCGACTACGGCCAGCGCCACGCGGTCGAGCTCGAGGCGGCGCGCCGCGTGGCCGCGAGCCAGGGCGTCGCCGGGCACCGCATCCTCACGATGCCGATCGGGGACTTCGGCCACTCGGCGCTGACCGACCCGTCGATCCCGGTTCCCGAGTCGCCGACCGCGGGCATTCCGGTCACCTACGTGCCTGCGAGGAACACGATCTTCCTCGCCTTCGCGCTCGCGTTCGCCGAGGTGACCGGCGCGCGGCACATCTACATCGGCGTCAACGCCGTGGACTACTCCGGCTACCCGGATTGCCGGCCCGCCTTCATCCGCGCCTTCGAGTATCTCGCGAACCTCGCGACGCGCGCGGCCGTCGAGGGCGAGACGGTCAGCATCCACGCCCCCCTGATCGAGCTCTCGAAGGCGGATATCATCCGGCGCGGGACGGCGCTCGGGGTGGATTACGCGATGACCGTGTCCTGCTACCAGCCGGACGGCGAGGGGCTCGCCTGCGGACGCTGCGACAGCTGCCGCCTGCGTTGCGAGGGCTTCGCGGCGGCGGGCGTCAACGACCCGACCCGGTACCGCTAGCCGCCGCGGCCCGGACGGCCGCGAGGAAAGCCGCGTCGCCATCCGCGCCCAGCTGGTCCGTGCGCGCGAGCACGCGGCCTTCCGCGTCGAGGAGGACGAGCGAGGTCGAATGATTGAACTCGCCGTCCGCCAGCGAGCGGTAACGGATGCCGAGGAGCCCAGCGAGGCCGCGAAGGTCCGCCGGGTCCGGCTGCAGCAGCGTCCAGCGCGCAGGGTCGAGCTTGCGCTCCGCGATGATCCGGGCGAGCGCCTCCGGCGTGTCGCGCGCCGGGTCCATGCTGATCAGCACGAAGCCGATGCGCGCGCGCTCGGCGGCCGAGAGCTTGCGCTCGATCGCCCGGAGGCTGTCCACGACGAGCGGGCAGATGTACTTGCAGGAGGTGTAGAACATCGTGGCGACGCGCGGCGTCCCGCGCAGCTCCCGCCACTCCACCGGCTTGCCGGACGCGTCCGTGAGCGCGGCAGGCAGCTGGTAGACGGAATCGCCCGGCAACGCGGGCGGCGTGGCCGGCCGGGCCGACAGCGGCGCGAGCGCGAGCACGGCGGCGAGGATGCGGAGCAGGCGTTTCATGGGAGGTCCTTCGCGCAGCGGAAGCCGAGGTTGCCGGTCGCGTCGGCCGCCTGGACCGAGGACAGGAGCGCGACGCGCATGAGCGTCGCGTAGTTCTCGCGGTCGTCGGTGGAGAGCGCCGCGGCGCCGCAGAAGCGCAGCTTGTCGGCGGCGCCCTGCTCGCGGTTGTCGGCGGAGACGAGCAGGGCCGAGGCATCGTCCACCCATTCCCACACGAGCCCGTGCAGGCCCTGGACACCGTACACGTTCGGGGGCTGGCCTCCGACCGCGCGCAACGCACCGGTGGAGGGCTGCGCGTACCATGAGAGGATGCGCTCCCGCCAGGCCGGGTCCTCGCGCGCATCGCGGCGCGTCTCGTCGGCCGCGGCGGCGTACTCCCACTCGGTCCAGGTTGGCAGCCGCGCCGACTGCGCGGCGCAATAGGCCGCCGCGGCGAACCAGCTCACCCAGGTGACCGGCTGGTCGGGCCTTGCGTCCCCGAGCGAGAGGGGTCCTGACCATTGCGACAGGTAGCGAGGCTCCGCGAGCACGACCGCGGCGCGGCCGCGCTGCCATTCGGGGTGGGCGCGGACGAAGGCGAGGAATTCCGCGTTCGTCACGGGCCGGCGCATGAGCCGGTACGGGGCGACCGTCGTGCCGTCCGCGGCGTCCTCGTAGCGCAGCGCCGAGCGGAAGGCGCCGCCCGGCACCGTCACGTAGCGGTCGCCGGGCGGCGCCGCCTGCCCGCAGAGCGGGAGGAGTGCGAGCAGGACGGCGGCCCGGCGCGCCATGGTCAATGCGCGGCCACGCTGCCGACGGGCGATTTCGCGCGGATGTCGCGCGCCTCGGCCTTGGTGATGCGCCCGCCGGGGTTGCCCCAGCTGTTCAGCACGTAGGTGGCGATGTTCGCGACTTCGTCGTCCGTCAGCTGGCCCATCGGCGGCATGACCGAGTCGTACTCCACGCCGTTGACCGTGACCTTGCCGGTGAGGCCGCCGATCATGACCTGCGGCAGCCGCTTCGGGTCTTTCGCGATGTAATCGGACTTCGCGAGCGGCGGGAACACGCCGGGATGGCCTTCCCCGTTCGCCTGGTGGCAGGTCGAGCAGGTGCCGCTGAACAGCACCTTGCCGGCGTCGATCTGCTGCTCGACCGTCAGGTCGCCGGCCTTGGCCGCCGCCGCCGCCTGGCTCACTGCCGCGAGGTTCGGGAGGGCGCGGTCGCCGAGGTACATCTCGTCGACTTCCTTGCCGGAGTAGATCGCGAGGTTCTCGGGCCCGTCCGCCTTCAGGATCGCGAGCGCGCCCTTGTTGAAGGCGCGGAAGATGCTGTGGTCGACGAGCACGTAGCTGCCCGGCACCTCGAGCCGGAAGTCCATGATCGCGGCGCCGCCGGCCGGGATCAGCGTGGTCTGCACGTTCTCCTGCGGGTGCGTGCCGCCTTCGGTCTGCACCTTGTCGAAGATCTCGCCGATCACGTGGAAGCTCGAGACGAGATTCGGGCCGCCGTTGCCGACGTAGAGGCGCACGCGCTCGCCGGTCTTCGCCGCCAGCGCGCGGTCGCCCGTGAGCGAGCCCTCGGAGCCGTTGAACAGCACGTAGGTCGGGTGCTCGTCGATGGCCTTGGCCATGTCGAAGGGCTGGTGCCCTTTCTCGCGATAGCGGCCGGTCGTGTAGAAATCGCCCTGCATGACGTAGTACTCGCGGTCCACCGGCGGCATGCCCCCCGGCGGCTCGACCAGGATGAGGCCGTACATGCCGTTGGCGACGTGCATGCCGACCGGCGCGGTCGCGCAGTGGTACACGTAGAGGCCCGCGTTCAACGCCTTGAACGTGAACTGCGACCGGTGTCCCGGCGCGGTGAAGCTCGAGGCAGCGCCGCCGCCGGGACCCGTCACGCCGTGCAGGTCGATGTTGTGCGGCATCTTGCTGTCCGGCGCATTCATCAGGTGGAACTCGACCGTGTCGCCCTGGCGCACGCGGATGAAACTCCCGGGGACCGTGCCGCCGAACGTCCAGAATGTGTAGGTGACGCCCTCGGAGATCGCCATTTCCTTCTCGACGACCTCGAGCTCGACGATGACCTTGGCCGGCTTGTCGCGCCCGGTGGGCGGCGGCACGTGCGGCGGGGAGGTCAGGACGGCCTTGATCGGGTGGCCCTGCGGCGGGCCGAAATCGCCCTTCGCCGAGCCGCCGGTGTCCGCATCCGGCGCCGGGCGCTGCCCGCAGCCGGACGCGAGGAGGGCGATGGCCAGCAGGGGAAGCAGGGACTGTCTCATGGGAGTGACTCCGTCCAAGGGTGCCGGATCAGGATGCCCGACAGGGTGCCGCTCCACCCTGATCCAGATCAATCCCGTTCATGGCGTTTTTCCACCTCGCGCCACTAGCGTCCCACGATCAGGTGAAGCGGCCCGAGGGGGTCGTGCATGCGTGCGATCGCGAACATGAGGCCGAAGGCGAGGAGCGCGCCCGCGAAGAAAGCGACCTGGGCCGGCGTCCCGGCGGGACGGCGGAGCGCCAGCCAGCCGAGGCCCACATAGACGGGAAGCAGCGCGAGCTTCGCCGCCAGCCAGCCGTTCGAGAACACGGCCGACGGCAGGATCGTGAACAGCATGAGCGCCGCCGTCAGGAGCGTCGTGTCGATCGCGTAGCTCAGGTAGCGCACCGGCCGGGCCAGCGCCCAGCCGGGCCGCCCGGCGCTGACCGCCGCGCCGCGCAGGAGGAACAGTGACCCGCTCGCGATGACCGCCAGGATGTGGGCGCTGCGGATCTCCCCGTAGTATTCGATCACCGCTCGACGGTCTCCGCGCCCGCCGGCAGCCGGGCTTCGCGCCTCGGCCCGACCCAGAGCCGCAGGACGAACCAGGTGAAGCTGAGTGCGCCGATGCTGAAGATCGTGTCGCCCGGCACCCGCATCCACACGAGCAGGTCGACGATCGGCTGCTGCATGAACTCGGCCGAGCGCGCGTACCAGTAGCCCTGGTCGATCGCGGCGAGCAACTGCATCGTGCCGAGCGGCAGCAGCGTCAGCGCCGCCATCAGGGCGAGGCCGATGTTGAGCCCCCAGAAGGACGTCCGCAGCAGCCGCTCGTTCCAGACGACCCCGGGCCTGAGGCCGCGCAGGCAGAAGAGCACGAGGCCGATGCCGAGCATGCCGTACACCCCGAACAGCGCCGTGTGGCCGTGCAGCGGCGTGAGGTTGAGGCCCTGCATCCAGTACAGCGACAGCGGCGGGTTGATCAGGAAGCCGAAGAGGCCGGCGCCCACGACGTTCCAGAACGCGACCGCGACGAAGAACAGGATCGGCCACTTGTACTGGGCCATCCAGGGCGTCGCGCGGGACAGCTTCCAGGTGTGGTAGGCCTCGAAGCCGATGTAGGCGAGCGGCACGACCTCGAGCGCGCTGAAGCTCGCGCCGAGGGCCAGCACCGCGGTCGGCGTGCCTGCGAAGTAGAGGTGGTGGAGCGTTCCGAGCACGCCGCCCGCCATGAAGACGATCGTCGCGAAGAGGACGGCGACGGTCGCCGCGCGCGGCGCGAGGAGGCCGAGGCGCGTGAACAGGAAGGCGATCACGGCCGTCGCGAAGACCTCGAAGAACCCCTCGACCCAGAGGTGCACCAGCCACCAGCGCCAGTACTCGACCATCGACAGGTGCGTGTGCTCGCCCCACATGAGGCCGGCACCGAAGAAGAGGCCGATGCAGACGACCGAGAGGAACAGGAGGCCCACGATCGAGCGCGATTCGCCCGGCTGGCGAAGCACCGGCATCAGCGCCCGGCCCACGAGCGCGAGCCAGATGAGCAGCCCCGCGAACAGGAACCATTGCCAGAAGCGGCCGATGTCGGCGTATTCCCAGCCCTGGTGCCCGAACCAGAAGTTGCGCTCGAGGCCGAGCGTCTGCATCACCGCCATCCACTGCCCGGCGAACGAGCCGACGACGATCACGACGAGGCAGGCGAGCAGGACGTTCACGCCGAGCTTCTGGAACCGGGGCTCGTGCCCGGAGATCGCAGGCGCGATATAGAGGCCCGTGCCGAGCCAGGCGACGGCGATCCAGAGCACCGCGAGCTGGGTGTGCCAGGTCCGCGTCAGCGAATACGGCAGCACGTCCGAAAGCCGGAAGCCGTAGAGCTCGTGGCCCTCGACCTGGTAATGCGCGGTCATCGCGCCCAGCAGGATCTGGGCGAGGAAGAGCGCGAGGACGATCCAGAAATACCGCGCGGTCGCCTTCATGGACGGCGTCACGCGAACCATCGTCAGCGGGTCGGTGGCGGGCAGTCGCTGCGGTGTCGCGTCGCGGCCCGCGGTGACGGCATGGTGCCAGCCGAGCAGCGCGATGCCCGCGATCAGGAACAGCACGCTGAATGCGGACCAGAGGTACATGGTCGGCGTCGGCGCATTGCCGACGAGCGGCTCGCCCGGCCAGTTGTTCGTGTAGGTGACCTTGGCGCCCGGGCGCTCCGTCATCGCGGCCCAGGCCGTCCACCAGAAGAAGGCCGTCAGGGCCCGGCGGTTGTCCGCATCCGGCACGGTGTCGTCCTTCATCGCATACGCTTCGCGCAGGGCCTCCGTGCGCGGGTCGTTTCCGAAGAGGCTCTCGTAGTGCGCCGCGACGTTCGAGATCGCGGCCACGCGGTCCTGGTCGAGCGTGACGGTCTGCGTCACCGGATCGAAGCCGTTCTGCCGGATCGATTCCCGGAGCCGCCCGGTCAGCGCGGACTGCTCCTCGGCGGAGAGCGCGTAGAAGCCGGCGGCGCCCTCGCGGCGGGCCCAGATGTCGAGGATGCCGAGTGCTTCCCGGTGCACCCAGTCCGCGCTCCAGTCGGGGGCGACATAGCCGCCGTGGCCCCAGATGGAGCCGAGCTGCATGCCGCCCATGGACTGCCAGACCTGGCGGCCGCGCTCGACGTCAGCGCGGGTGTAGAGGACATCGCCCGATGCGGTCGCGACCCGCTCCGGCAGCGGCGGCGCCTTCCGGTAGATCTCCCCGCCCATGAACAGCAGCACGCCGAACGACAGCGCGAGCAGGGTTCCGAGTCCGATCCAGAGTTTGCGGGTACTGTCCATGGCCGCCTCCCGGCAGTGATGCGGCTATTGTCCCGACGGCCTCGCCGTCGGCCTTGATCCAGGTCAACCGGGGAGCATGCCCGCCGCGAGCTCCTCCAGCCGTTTCCCTTCCAGCAGCTCGATCTCGCGACGGCGCACGGCGATCAGGCCGTCGTCCTGGAACCGCCGCAGGATCCGGCTCACGGTCTCCGGGGCGAGCCGGAGGTAGTTCGCGATGTCGGTGCGCGGCATCGTCAGTTCGAAGCGCGCGGCCGAGAATCCCCGGCTCGCGAGCCGGCGCGAGAGGTCGACCAGGAAGGCGGCGACCCGGGTTCCGGCGCTGTGGTCGGCGGAGAGCCGCTCGGCGTGGCCGATGTCCCGGCTCATGAGGCGGAACAGGTGCGCCTGCAGGCCCGGCAGGCGCGTCGCGAGCATCGCGATCCGCGGGAACGAGAAGCGGCAGAGCTGCACCTCGTCGAGCGCGATCGCGTCGCAGGGGTAGCGCTCGCCGTCGATCGCGGACAGGCCGATGATCTCCCCGGGCAGGTGGAAGGCGAGGACTTGCTCACGCCCCTCGCGGTCGACGCGCGAGGTCTTCACGGTGCCGCAGCGGACGGCGGCGATGGCGTCGAAGCGGTCGCCCGTGCGGAAGATGTGCGAACCGGCCTCGAGCGGCCCGACGTGCTCGACCAGCATGTGGAGCTCCCGCAGCGATCCCTTGTCGAGGCCCTGCGCGAGGCAGGCCGAGGAAAAAGCGCAGGTCGTGCAGAAGCGGATCTCGTTGCCGTCGTCCGCGATGACGGCGCGCGTGCCGGCGGGGAAGACCGCCCGGGTCGGGATCGAAGCCACGCGGCCATGTTACTGATGCACCCCCGGCCGGGCGAGCATCCGCAGCCGCGGCGTGATCGGGTATCCTGTGCGGCCGCGGCGGGCCGTTAGCTCAGTGGTAGAGCATCTGGCTTTTAACCAGTTGGTCGATGGTTCGATCCCATCACGGCCCACCACGTTTCCGAGCCCGACAGGAGGTCAGGGATGACGCCGAATCGCACCGTGATCGCGCAGTTCTGCGACGACGTGCGGCAGGAGATCGGCAACAAGTTCTCGCTGATGGGCTGCTACGGCACCGACCTGTACGTGCCGTCGTTCCCGATCACGCTGCCGAAGCTC
>Ga0105030_100039_pt1 | contig 9263 bp, 8 predicted proteins | sample RS_213metaG_FD_91480 | JGI IMG/M metagenome (GOLD analysis project Ga0105030, IMG submission 91480) | Switchgrass associated microbial communities from Austin, Texas, USA, to study host-microbe interactions - RS_213 metaG | ecosystem: Host-associated > Plants > Roots > Rhizosphere | place: USA... | reverse complement strand
CTCCTGAACCGTGCGGCGCCGTCGGCGCGCTCGATCGCGGCCACGAGGGCCTCGTGCAGCCCGGTCAGCCAGTCACGGACGGCGACGGGGTTGCTCACGGCTCACTCTCCCGCGGGCGCGTCCCCGGCGGCCGGCTTCCTCGCGGCGGCCTTCTTCCTCGGCGCCTTCGGCCTGGCGGCGCGCGCGGCCTTCGCGGGCTTTGCGGCCACCTGGCCGTCGCCGCCCGCCGGCTGCCTGCGCGTGCCCCGCCGCTTCGGGGCGGCGGCCTCCTTCGCGGCTTCCGTCGCGGCCTCGCCCGCGGCCGGCGCCGCCTTGGCGCGGCGGCCGAAGCGGCCGAAGCGGCCCTTGCGCTCGGGCGCCGCGGCGAGCAGCGCCTGGCAGTCCTCGAGCGAGAGCGTCGCGGGGTCGCGATCCTTCGGCACCTTCGCATTCTTCTTCTTGTCGGTGACGTAGGGCCCGTAGCGTCCCTTCAGAACCTGGATGCCCGCGTCCGGGAAGTCCAGGATCGTGCGCTCGCGATCCGCCCGGATCTTGGCCTCGACGATCTCGATCGCGCGCGGCAGCGTCAGCGTGAACGGGTCGTCCTCCTTGATGGAGGCGTACTTCGACCCGTACTTGACGTAGGGCCCGAACTGGCCGCGGCCGACGCTGACCGGCGTGCCGTCCGGCATGTGCCCGAGCTCGCGCGGGAGCGAGAGGAGCTTCAGCGCGTCCTCGAGCGTCACGTCGTCCATGTGCTGGCCCGGGAGCAGGCTCGCGAACCGCGGCTTTTCCGGGTCGTCGCGGGTGCCCTGCTGCACGAACGGGCCGTACTGCCCCATGCGCACGCTGATCGGCTTGCCGGTGACGGGGTCCTTGCCGATCTCGCGCGACTCGGCGACCTCCTCGCGCGTGACGTTCTTCTGCACGTGGTCGACGGACCGGATGAACGGCTTCCAGAAGCGGCCGAGCTCGAGGTGCCACTCCTTCTCGCCGTTGCTGATCTCGTCGAGCACGTCCTCCATCGCCGCGGTGAAGCCGTACTCGACGTAGGTGCCGAGGTACTTCACGAGGAACTTGCTGACGATCTTCCCGATGTCGGTCGGGATGAAGGCGCGCCCGCTCATCTCGACGTAGCGCCGGTAGCGCAGCGTCTCGATGATCGAGGCGTAGGTGGACGGGCGGCCGATGCCGTGGCTCTCGAGCGCCTTGACGAGGCTCGCCTCCGTGAACCGCGGCGGCGGCTGCGTGAAGTGCTGCTCCGGCAGGATCGCGTCCAGCTCGACGCGCTCGCCTTCCTCGAGCGCGGGCAGGCGCTGCTCGTCCTCGCTCTCGACGTCGGTCTCGTCCTCGTCGTGGTCCTCGTGGTAGGCCGCGAGGAAGCCGGGCTCCAGCAATGTCTGGCCGGTCGCGCGGAAGACGTGGCGGTTCCCGCCGGTCGCGGCCTTCGGGTCGCCGGCGACCAGGTCGACCGCGACGGTGTCGAACACGGCCGGCGCCATCTGGCAGGCGACCGCGCGCTTCCAGACGAGGGCGTAGAGCCGCCGCTGGTCCTCGTCGTGGATGTCCCGCTCCGCCTTCTGCGGCGTCTCGTCTGCCGAGGTCGGCCGGATCGCCTCGTGCGCCTCCTGCGCGTTCTTCGACTTCGTCTTGTACTCGTTCGGGCCGTCCGAGAGCGCCTTCTTCCCGAACTGCGACTCGATCGTCGCGCGGATCTCGCGCACGGCCTCGGCCGAGAGGTTCACGGAGTCCGTGCGCATGTAGGTGATGTAGCCGGCCTCGTAGAGCTTCTGCGCGGACTGCATCGTGCGCCGCGCCGTGAAGCCGAGCTTGCGCGCCGCCTCCTGCTGCAGCGTCGAGGTCGTGAACGGCGGCGGCGGGTTCCGGCGCTTCGGGCGGCGCTCGACGGAGACGACCGTCAGCCAGCCGCCCGACTGGTCCTGCAGCGCCCGCTCGACGCGGCGCGCGTCGGCCTCGTTCGTGACCGTGAAGCGGCCCTTCTGCGCGTCGGCCTCGAACTTCTCGCCCGCGAACTCGGCGAGCCGCGCCGGGAAGCGCGCGCCCTCCTTGAGGCTCTCGGCGACGACGGTCCAGTACTCCTGGCGCTCGAACTTCTGGATCTCGGCCTCGCGCTCGCAGATCAGCCTGAGCGCGACGCTCTGGACCCGCCCGGCGGAGAGGCCCGGCTTGATCTTCTTCCAGAGCAGCGGCGAGAGGTTGAAGCCGACGAGGTAGTCGAGCGCGCGGCGCGCCTTGTAGGCGTTGACGAGGTTGTCGTTGACGCCGGGCTCGGCCTGCGCGACCGCCTCGCGCACGGCGTTCTTCGTGATCTCGTAGAAACGCACCCGCTTCAGCTGCTTGCCCTTGAGCGCACCGTGCTCGCGGAGGATCTCGGAGAGGTGCCAGGAGATCGCCTCGCCCTCGCGGTCGGGATCGGTCGCGAGGTAGAGCGCGTCCGCCTTCTTCATCGCGCGCTCGATCGCCTCGATCTTCGGGCGGTTCTTCTCGATGAGCTGGTACCTCATCTCGAAGTCCTGCTCCGGGTTGACGGCGCCTTCCTTCTCGACGAGGTCGCGCACGTGGCCGTAGGAGGCCAGTACCTCGAAGTCCGGCCCGAGGTACTTCTTGATGGTCTTCGCCTTGGCGGGCGACTCGACGATGACGAGGTTCGAGCTCATTCAGGTCAGTGTGTCTGCAGGGTCTCCATAGACGCCAAAGCCGCGGGCCCGGCCGCGGCTCTTCCCGTGAAGCGTGCCGCTGGCGTTCAGTGCATCGCGTCCCGGCGCTCGTCGAAGACCAGGTCTTCCATCCTCTGGTAGGCGTTTTCCTGGCCGGGCTGGCTGAAAAGCACCATCAAAACAACCCACTTCAACTGCTCGATGTCGATGTCGTCCGCCTCGAGCGCGAGCAGCCGGTCGATGACGACCTCGCGCTGCGCCGCCGAGAGGATCCCGAGGTTCTCGAGGTGCAGCAGGTAGCCGCGCACGTCGGTGTCGAGCCGCACCTGCTCCGAGCCGCTGAACACCCGCACCGCGCGCGCCGTGCCCTCGGCCAGCGCGCGCTCCGGGTCGCTGGCGAGGCTCTCGAGCCAGGCGAGGGCGCGCTCGATCTCGGGCTCCGGGTAACCGGCCTGTTCCAGCCCGGTCTTGAGCGCCTCGCGGTCGGGCGTCGCGTCGTCCTCGGCATCCAGGAAGTTTTCGAACAGGTGGATCAGGATGTCGAGCACGCTGTCCTTCATCGCGCCTGCCTCGCTGTCGTGCGCCCGTATCGCCCGCCGGGGAGGCATTCGACCCGCCCCTCGAGCTCGAGCAACTGCAGCTTCGAGATCACGGAACCGGCCGCCAGTCCGGTCCTTTCGACGAGCCTGTCGAGGTCCGCGGGCCCGAAGCCGAGCGCATTCAACAGCATTTCCGCGTCGCTGTCCAACGACTGCCCCGGGAATCGTGCGCGAACTTCGACTTCAGAAGCCGCATCCGCGGCGCCCGCGGCCCCGAAAACGCGCAGGACCGCGAGCACGTCGTCGGCGCTCTCGACGAGCGCGGCGCCGTCCTTGATGAGCCGGTGGCAGCCGCGCGCGAGCGCATTATGTATGGATCCCGGGACCGCCATGACGTCGCGGCCCTGCTCGGCGGCGTGGCGCGCCGTGATCAGCGACCCCGAGCGCGCCGCCGCCTCGATCACGACGACGCCCCGCGAGAGGCCGGACATGAGCCGGTTCCGCCGCGGGAAGTTGAACGAGACGGGCGGCGTGCCGGTCGGGAACTCGCTGACGAGTGCGCCCGACCGCGCGATGCGCGCGGCGAGCTCGAGGTGCTCCGCCGGGTACACGCGGTCGAGCCCCGTGCCGCAGACGGCGACCGTCTCGCCGCCGACGGAGAGCGCGCCGCGGTGCGCGGCCGCGTCAATGCCGGTCGCGAGCCCGCTCGTGATCGCAAACCCGGCGGCCGCGAGGCGCGCGGCGAAGTCGAAGGCCGTCTCGCGGCCGGCGGCGGTCGCCGCCCGGCTCCCCACGATCGCGACCTGCGGCCGGCCGAGGGCGAGGGCCTCGCCCTCGACGAAGAGCGCGGCCGGCATGCCGGGGATGGCCGCGAGCTGGCAGGGATAGCGGGGGTCGTCCGCCGCGAGGAGGCAGCGCCCGGGGCCGGCGAGCCAGGCGAGGTCCGCGGCGACGCCCGCCGGGTCCCGGCCCTCGCGACGGCGCAGCTCCCGCAGCAGTTCGGCCTCCGTCATCCGGGAATTTTCGGCCTTCCGGCCGCCGCCCGGCCCCCGCAAATCGGGGGCTTGCGCGCGGATTCGGACCGGTGCGGAACCCATTAAATGTGTGCGTAAAAGGGGACGCTCACCTTTTTTGAAAGGGGACAGCCGCCTTTGGCGGCCACCGGATTGGGTCCTCTGCGAGCGGCCGCCGCCAGAGGTGGCTGTCCCCTTTCAAAAAAGGTGAGCGTCCCCTTTTACGCACAAAAGAAAACGCCGGCCCGGGGCCGGCGTTTCCACCAAGGACTGCGGGGCAGGGATCAGCCGCCGGTACCCGGGGAGCGGACCGCGTCGCCCACGTGGACCTCCCGGTCCGAACGCCACATGAGGCCGTAGCTCATGCGGTCGTAGGCCTTGAAGATCATCGCGACGCCGTTGCGCTCGTCCGGGAGCTGGACCTTGCGGCTCTCGGCATTGCGCGTCTTGTCGAGGACCTCCTCGCCGTGCTCCCAGACCTCGAGCACGTGCCCCGGCTTCAGGCCGTCGCGCGCGCCGCGATTGATGATCACCACGTCGTAATCCGCGACCACGGTGCGGTCGTCGAGGACCGACATGATCGTGCCGTCCACCTTCGAGTCCGGCAGGCGCGGGATGAAGGAGAGCTTCTCCTCGATCTGGATCGGCAGCAGGATGTCGCCCTCGAGCGTCTCGCGCGCCGAGTCCATGACGCGAAGCGTCGCGGGATTCCCGAGGTGGTTCACGGCGGCTTCGCCGGTGAACTGCCCCTGGTAGCCGAGCACGTCGCCGTCGTCGGGATCCTTCAGCTCGTCACCGACGTGATAGACGCTGTAGCGCATGCCCATCGACGACTCGCCGAGGCGGCGGACGTAGATGTCGTTGCCGACCGCGGAGATCAGGCGCTCGTCGCGCGCGCGCACGACGTAAGGCGCGCCCTCGACCTGGTCCTGCGAGAGGACGGTCGGGCGCTGCATGAACGCCGCGATGCGCTCGTAGGGGATCGCGTGGATCGCCTCGGACAGCGGCTGCTCGCGCACGCGCGGCGAGAGGCGCACGTCGCCGCCGCGCGCGATCGTGACCTGCGGGCGTCCGTCAACCCAGGTGAGCGCCAGCTCGTCTCCCGGGTAGATGAGGTGCGGGTTCGCGACCTGCGGGTTGATGTGCCAGATTTCGGGCCAATACCAGGGATCGGTCAGGAACTTGGCCGAGATGTCCCAGAGCGTGTCGCCCTTCTGGACGACGTAGCGCGACGGGGCGTCCGGCGCGACCGGGATGACGCTGCGGTCGATGCCGCCTTCCTGGCCCGTGGCGACGCCTGCCGGTACGGCCATGGCGAGCGCGACGGCGGCGACGGCCGCCGCGGCGAGGGCTCCGAAGGGGCGACGGGAAAGGGGGTTCGAGGACGCGGCCATGCGAGGTGCTCCCTTACTGCCGAGGCATCCGTAGAATCGTATAATCCACGGCGTGCGGATATCGCCGTAAGTCCATGCTTCGACGAACTTTAGCAGCAATCCGGAGTCAGATACACGCGCCCCAGGGCCTCCTCTCATGACGCGCCTCACAATCCTGGAGTTTCCGGACCCCCGCCTGAGGACCCGGGCCACCCCCGTGGCCCAGGTGGACGCCCCGTTGCGTGACCTGATCGACGACATGCTCGAGACCATGTATGCCGCGAACGGCATCGGCCTCGCCGCGACCCAGGTCAATGTCCACCGGCGCCTCCTGGTCGCGGACGTCTCGGAAGGGCGCAACGAGCCGCGCGTCTACATCAACCCCGAGATCCTCGACCGCACCGGCACGGAGACGATGCAGGAAGGCTGCCTGTCCGTGCCCGGTTACTTCGACGAGGTCCAGCGCGCCGAGCGCATCCGCGTGCGCGCCCAGGACCGGGACGGCAAGTCCTTCGAGGAGGACCTCGACGGCCTGCTGGCGGTCTGCGTGCAGCACGAGATCGACCACCTCGACGGCAAGCTCTTCGTGGACTACCTGTCCGAGATGAAGCGCCAGCGCGTGCGCAAGAAGCTCGAGAAGGAGCGCAAGCTGCGCGCCGAAGGGCGCGCGCCCGAGGCCTCGCGCGCCCCGGCGATCTAGGCGCAGGCGGTCCGCCATGGATCCCCGCCTGGCGGTCGCCTTCGCCGGTACCCCTGACTTCGCCGTTCCCTCGCTCGAGGCGATCGCCGCCTCGCGCCACCGCCTCGTCGCCGTCTTCACCCAGCCCGACCGCCCGAGCGGCCGCGGCCGCAAGGCCTCGGCGAGCCCGGTCAAGGAGCGCGCCCTCGCGCTCGGCCTGCCCGTGCGCCAGCCCGCTTCGCTGAAGGACGCGGCGGCCGCTGCGGAGGTCGCCGCGTTCGCGCCCGACGTGATGGTCGTCGTCGCCTACGGGCTCCTGCTGCCGCCCGCCGTACTCGCGATCCCGCGGCTCGGCTGCCTCAACGTGCACGCCTCGCTCCTGCCGCGCTGGCGCGGCGCCGCGCCCATCGCGCGCGCGATCCTCGCGGGCGATGCCAGGACGGGCGTGTGCATCATGCGCATGGAGGAGGGGCTCGACACCGGGCCCGTGATGCTCGCACGGGAGCTGGCGATCGGCGAGCGCGAGACGGCCGGCGAGCTCGAGCAGAAGCTCGCCGCGGAGGGCGGGAGGGCGATCGTCGAGGCGCTCGATGCGCTCGCCGCGGGCCGCGCGAGCTTCACGCCGCAGGATCCCGCCGGCGCGACCTACGCCGCCAAGCTCACGAAGGCCGAGGCGCGCCTCGACTGGCGCGAGGACGCCTGCGCGCTCGAGCGGCGCGTGCGCGCGCTGAACCCGCGGCCGGTCGCGGAGACGACGCTCGACGGCGCGCAGCTGCGCGTCTACGAGGCGCAGGCCCGGCCGGCGGCGCCCGGCCGCGTGCCGGGGACGGTCATCGCGGCGGACGCCGACGGCATCGTCGTGATGGCGGGACACGACGCGCTCGCGATCCTGCGCGCGCAGCTGCCGGGCCGCCGGGTCGTGAGCGCCGCCGAGCTCGCGAACGCCCGGCCGCTCGTCGGCAAAGTGCTGGGCAGCCATTGAGCACCCCCGGCGGTGGCGCGATCCGCGCGGCCGCCGCGCGCGCGGTGGCCGCCGTCGCCGCGCGCGGCCGCCGCCTCGAGGACGCGGTCGCCGAGTCCACGCGCGACGGGACGCCGCGGCCCGCGACGCAGTCGATCGCCTTCGGCACCGTGCGCTGGTTTTTCGAGCTGGACGCCTGCCTCGCCTCGCTCCTCGACCGCCCGCGCGGGAAGCAGGACCCCGAGGTCCGTGCGCTGCTGCTGGTCGGCCTCTACCAGCTCCTGCATGCCGCGACGCCGGAACACGCCGCGGTCTCGGAAACCGTGGAGGCGGCGCGCGCGCTCGGCCGGCCGCGTGCCGCGGGCCTCGTGAATGCGGTACTGCGCAGATTCCAGCGCGAGCGCGGTGCAATCGTGGCGGGGGCGCATCGCTCGCGCGCCGCTCGCCACGCCCATCCCGCGTGGATGCTCGACGCCTTCGCCCGCGACTGGCCGGACCGCTGGGAGTCGATCGCCGCCGCGGGCAATGCCGAGCCGCCGATGTGGCTGCGCGTGAACCTTCGCCGCACGACGCGCGAGGCCTGCCGGCGCCGGCTCGAGGAGGCGGGTTTCGCGGCCGAGGCGCCGGCGTTCGCGCCCGAGGCCCTGCGACTCGCCGAGCCCTCGGACGTCGGGGCGCTTCCCGGGTTTGCGGAAGGCTGGATTTCCGTGCAGGACGCGGCCGCGCAGCTCGCGCCGCGCTTCCTCGGCGCCGCCGCCGGCATGCGCGTGCTCGACGCCTGCGCCGCGCCCGGCGGCAAGGCCTGCCACCTCCTCGAGCTCGAGCCCGGCATCGCCGGGCTCGTCGCGCTCGACGTCGACGCCGGGCGCGCGGCCCGAATCGAATCGAACCTCGCGCGCCTCGGGCTCGCCGCCACGGTCAGGACCGGCGACGCCCGCAAGCCTGCCGACTGGTGGGACGGGCGGCCGTTCGAGCGCATCCTGCTGGACGTGCCCTGCTCGGGCACGGGCGTGATCCGGCGCCACCCGGACATCAAGCTCCTGCGCCGACCCGACGACATCCCGGGGTTCGCCGCGCGCCAGGCGGAGCTCCTGGCCGCGGCCTGGGACCTGCTCGCGCCCGGCGGCCGACTCGTGTACGCGAGCTGCTCGGTGCTCCGGGCCGAGAACGCCGCGGTCGTCGCCGTGTTTCTCGACCGGGAAGCCCGGGCGGTCGATGTGACCGAATCTGCTAGGCTTTTGCTGCCCGGCGCTCTGCCGTGGCAGCTTGCGGGGCCTGGCTGCGCGCTCGCGAGCGGCGCGGTCGACGCCGACGGCTTCTACTACGCCTGCCTCGAGAAGCGGGCCTGAGGAAGCGGAGCACGTGAAGCGGGGACGCCGGTGGCTCGTTGCGATGTTCGCGCTTCTCGGCGCGGCCTCGCCCGCGGCCGCGCAGGCGCAGGACGTGGCGGGCCGATTCGAGGTCCGCAACGCCTACGTCGAGCTCGCGGACGGCGCCTGGCGCCTGGACGTGCGCCTCGACCTCGCGCTCGCCGACGCCGCGCGCCAGGCTTTCGACCAGGGCGTGCCCCTCGTCCTCGGCCTCGAGGCGGAGGCGAGCGTCGACCGCCGCTTCCTGCCCGCGCGCGACGTGGTCCAGCTCGAGCGCAAGTGGCAGCTCGCCTACGACGCGATCACCGACCGGTTCGTGGTGACGGACGCGACGACCGGGGAGCACGTCAGCCACGCCTCGCAGGAAGAGGCGCTCGCCGCGCTCTCCCGCATCACCTTGCCGTTCGCGAACACGGAGACGCTGCCCGACGGCCAGCGCTTCGACATGCGCGTTCGCGCGACGGTCGAGGTCGGCGAGCTGCCCGCGGCGAAGGGCAGCCAGCGGCGGATCACGGCCGCACCTTCCAGGCGTACCAGTCCGTGGTGCGCGACCAGCCCTTCCAGAACAGCAGGAGCCTGACGGCCGCGGGCAGCTCGCCGACCTCGACCGTCGCGCGAACGCGCATGTCGAAGCGCTGGCCGTCGGGCAGCGTCTCCGTGTTCGCGAACGG
>Ga0105030_100034_pt1 | contig 9851 bp, 10 predicted proteins | sample RS_213metaG_FD_91480 | JGI IMG/M metagenome (GOLD analysis project Ga0105030, IMG submission 91480) | Switchgrass associated microbial communities from Austin, Texas, USA, to study host-microbe interactions - RS_213 metaG | ecosystem: Host-associated > Plants > Roots > Rhizosphere | place: USA... | reverse complement strand
GGAACCTCGACGACCCGAGCCGCGTGCGCATGAAGACCGGGACGCTCAAGGACGTCAGCGCGATCGCGGGCTACGTCACCGGGAAGTCCGGCAAGGTCTACGCGGTCGTCGTCTTCGTGAACCACCCCGGGGCGCAGAACGGGCCGGGCGAGGCCATCCATTCCACGATCGTGGACTGGGTCCTGAAGCAGTAGCCCTACTGCGGGCCGCCGCGGACGAAACCCGCGTAGGCCTCGCCGAACACCTGCCGCCACGCGCTCGCGTACTCGCGCCGGAGGATGGGCGCGATCTCGCCGAGCGCGTCCCAGCCTCCGTGCGTCAGCGTGGCGCGCGTGCCCCCGGGGCGCACCTCGAACACGACCTCGACCCACTGCGCCGAATCGGCCTCGCGGCCGGGATGCCAGGTGAAGCGCAGGCGGCGCCCCGGCTCGAAGGCCTCCACCTCGCCCCAGCGATGCCACCGGCCCTCGGCATCCTCCTCGCCGATCGCGCCGGCAGCCTCGCAATCGATGCGGACGACCGTGCGCTCGGTGCGGGACAGGGAGTGCGTGAGGCTCGGCCACCAGGCCGGCAGGAGCGGCGCGAAGCACTCGAAGGCGCGGCCCGGGGTCACCGGCAGGTCGACGGACAGGACGATGGGCTCGATCGCGCTCACGCCTTGCCGAGTATGCGCTCGAGCCGGTCCCGGTAGCTGCGCGACAGCTTGAGCTCGTGCCCGCCGTCGAGCGTCAGGAAGTACTCCCCGTTCGTGTGCGGCTTGAGCTTCCGGATGCGGCGGATGTTGACGATCGTGGAGCGGTGGATGCGCTGGAAGTCGGCCGGGTCGAGCTGCTCCTCGAACTGCTTCATCGTCGCGCGCACGACGTGGGTGCGCCCTTCTGCGTGCACGCACATGTAGTCGCCGGCGGCGTCCACCCATTCGATGGCCGAGACCGGCAGCCGCACGGTCTCGCGACCGAGCCGGATCGGGAGGACCTCGGGGTAGCGCCGCGCCTTGCCCGGGATCCCGAGCGCGACGAGCTCCTCCGCGTCGAGCTGGCCGGCGCCCGTCACGCGCGCGAGCAGCGCGACGAGCTGCTCGCGGTGCTTCGCCGAGCTCCTCTGCTCGAACTGCTCGCGCACGTGGGCCATCGTGCGCTCGAGCCGCTCGTCGACGAGCGGCTTCAGCAGGTAGTCGAGGGCGTGCGCGTCGAAGGCATCGATCGCGTAGCGGTCGAAGGCGGTCACGAAGACGACCATCGGCATGCTGGCCTGCGGGATCCGCCGCAGCACCTCGAAGCCGTCGATGCCCGGCATCTCGATGTCGAGGAACATGACGTCGGGCGCGTGCTGCGCGACCGCCTCGATCGCCTCGCGGCCGTTGGCGCACTGGGCCGCGATCTCGAAGTCCGGGAACCCGCGGAGCCGGAGTTCGAGGCCCCGCCGGGCCAAGGGCTCGTCGTCCACGATGACGGCGCGAATGGGTCTTGCCATGGCCGTCCCCGTCAGGCCTCGAGGGGGAGTCGCATCTCGACGGCGAGGCCGGGCGATGCGTCCGAGACTTCGACGCCGTGAGCGTCGCCGTAGAGCACCTTGAGGCGCTCGCGCGTGTTGCGCAGCCCGACGCCGCGGCCGTTGCCGGAAGCCGCGGGCGGCAGGCCCGGGCCGTCGTCCACGACCGCGAGGCGCAGCTGCCGGCCCTCGAGCCCGGCGATGATCGTGACCGAGCCGCCCTGCTCGCGCGGCGCGATCGCGTACTTCATGGCGTTCTCGACGAGCGGCTGCAGCAGCAGCGAAGGCACGAGCGCGGACTCGGCGCGCTCGTCGACGTCGAACTCGAGCCGCAGCCGGTCGCCGAAGCGCAGCTTCTCGATGCCGAGGTAGAGGTTCAGCGCGTCGAGCTCCTGGCGCAGCGTGACCTTCTTCATCGGGTCCTGGTCGAGGGTGTAACGCAGGAACTCGGACAGCCGCGAGACGGCGAGATTCGCCGTGCGGTTCTGCCCGTCGAGGACGAGCGTCGAGATGGCGTTCAGGGTGTTGAACAGGAAGTGCGGGTTCAGCTGGTAGCGCAGCATCTTGAGCTGCGCCTCCTGCGCGAGCGCGGACTGCCGAAGCGTCGCCTCGCGCTCGAGCTGCAGGCGCTCGTAGAACTTGATGCCGTAGTAGAGCCCCGTCCAGCACAGCATCAGCGCCATCGTGGACAGCGTGCCGACGAAGATCTCGAGCGGCTGCGGCGGGTGCTCCATCGCCCATTCGGGCTTCACGATGTGCAGGTAAGCGGTGTTCGTGATCGCGCGCCAGGCGAGCGCGACCACCCAGCAGGCGAGCACGGAGCCCGCGACCATTGCGCGCGGCCCGGCCGCCCACAGCCGGCGATACAGCCAGCGCAGCGGCGCCGACAGCAGGATGCCGGCGAGGGAGGCGATCGCGATGACCTGCACGTAACCCGGCTCCTTGCCGTAGACCGCGGAACCGACGAACTGGGCGAGCCCGTAGGCGCACCAGCCGAGCGTGTGCAACGCCCAGAACAGCAGGTTGCGGTTGCCCCGCAGCAGGTCGAGGTTCATCCGGCCAACTTATGCAAGAACCGGAGGGCCGCGCAACGCCCTGCCTTGCGGGCCGCACGGGCCGTCGCAGCCGCGGCGCCGGCGGCCGCCGCGCTCAAGCGTACTGGGCCGCGGCCGCAGCCAGCTCCTCGGCGACGCGGGCGCGCAGCGAGGGCGGGCCGATGACCTCGACGCCCGAGCCGTGGCGCAGCAGGTCCATCACGAGCTCCGGCTCGCGGCTGTAGGGAAGCTCGAGCAGGTAGCTGCCGTCGGCCTCGATGCGGCCCACCTGCTTCGAATGCCAGACCTCGTCCGCGACCCAGCGCGCGGCCTCGGGCGTGAAGCGCAGCACCGCGGTCTGGGTCTCCTCGCCTGCGAAGATGCCGTAGCCCGCGCCCAGCACGCGGTCGAGCTCCGCGTCCTCGACCTCGCGCGCCGGCTCGTCCGTCACGCGCGCGTGCAGGATCGCGTCGACCGCGAATGTGCGCAGGTCCCTGCGGACGTGGCACCAGGCGTCGAGGTACCAGTTGTAGCGGTAGTGCACGAGGCGAAGCGGCGACACCGTTCGCTCGGTGATGCCGCCGTCCCCGCGGCGCAGGTGCCGGATGAAGGCGCGGTGCCGGCCGAGCAGCGCGAGCGAGAGCGACTCGAACACGTCCCGGTTCACGCGCCGCGACCCGAGCGCGAGGACGCGGATGCGGCGGCGGATCTCGCGGTGGCCGCGGTCGCCGCTCTCGAGCAGCGCGGCGAGGCGCGTTCGCAGCGGCGCGAGCTGGCGCGCGAGGAGGCCCGAGCCCAGCGTGTCGAGCAGGTGGTCGATCTCGAGCAGCGCGTAAATCTCGGCCGGGCTGAACCAGACGCCGGGCAGCTCCGACTGCTCGGCCGAGGGATCGAGGACGTAGGCCTGGCGCTCGCGCGACCAGATGACGGGCACGTTGAGCCGGTCCCTGAGGTACTCGATGTCGCGCTTGAAGGTCGCGTGCGAGATCTCGAGGTCCTCCTCGATCTCCCGCCGCGTCAGCGAGCCTTTTTCGAGGAGCCTGCTGCGGATGCGGTAGAAGCGCTCGGTCCGGTCCACGGCTCAGTCCGCCGGCGCGACGCGGAGGATCTCGCCTTCGTCCTCGTCGGTCGCGAGGTAGAGCGCGCCGTCCGGCCCCTCGCGCACGTCGCGGACGCGGGCGCCGATCGCGATGCGCTCCTCGTGCGTCACCTTGCCCTCCGGCGTCGTCTCGAGTCGCACGAGCTGCGCGGCCGCTAGCGCGCCGACGAAGAGCTGGCCTTTCCACTGCGGGTAGCCGCGCCCGTCGTGGAACGCCATGCCGGAAGGTCCGATCGACGGCACCCAGTAGTGCACCGGCTGCTCCATGCCCGCCTTGGCGGTGATGCCCTCGCCGACCTTCGCGCCGCTGTACTCGCGGCCGTACGTGATGACCGGCCAGCCGTAGTTCCGCCCGGGCTCGGGCAGGTTGATCTCGTCGCCGCCCATCGGCCCGTGCTCGGTGGTCCACAGCCGCCCTGTCCTCGGATCGAGCGCCGCGCCCTGGAGGTTGCGATGGCCGTACGACCAGACCTCCGGCCGCGCGCCGGCGTGCCCCACGAAGGGATTGTCCGGAGGCACCTTGCCGTCGGGCGCGATGCGGATGACCTTGCCGATGTGCGTGCGCAGGTCCTGCGCCAGCGCGCGTTGCGAATTCCGCTCTCCGGTCGTGACGAACAGGTTGCCGTCCCGCGCGAACACGAGCCGCGAGCCGAAGTGGTGCTTGCTCGCGAACTTGGGCTCCTGCCGGAAGACGACGCTGAGGTCCTCGAGGGCATTGCCGGCGAGGCGCGCGCGGGCGACCGCCGTGCCGTTCGTGCCGCCGGGGCCGGGCTCCGCATACGACAGGTAGACCGTCGAGTTCTCCGCGAAGCCGGGATCGAGCGCGACGTCCAGGAGCCCGCCCTGCCCTTCGGCGTACACCTCCGGCACGCCGGCGATCGGTTCGGACAGCTGTCCCTCGCGCGTCACGTAGCGCAGGCGCCCGGGACGTTCGGTCACGAGCATGCGCCCGTCCGGCAGGAACGCGATCGCCCAGGGATGCTCGAGCCCCTTCGCGACGGTGGTCTTCGTGACCTTCGTCTCCCCGCTCGGCGGGACGGGCGGCGCGTCCTGGCAGGCGGCCGCGGCCGCGACCAGGAGCAGCGCAGGGAACAGGCAGCGAGACGCCATCGTGGATGTCCTCATGTGTAGTGCCGCCTCCCGCGGTCAGCCGCCCGCGATGCGCGTGATGATGTAGCCGCCGGACTTGGCGTCGAACTCGAGGTCGATGAGCTTGCGCTCGCGCGCCTCCTCCAGCAGGTTGCCGAAGCTCTTGAACCCGTAGTAGCTCTCGTTGAAGCCCGGCTTCCGCCGCTTGATGGCCTGCTTGACCATCGAGCCCCAGACCTTCTCCTCCGCGTCGCGCTCGGCGAAGAGGTCCTCGGCGGTCTCCATCATGAGCTCGATGCCCTCCTGGCGCCGGTCCTCCGCGCCCGCCGCCGCCTCCGCCTTGGGCGCGGACTTCGCCACCTGCGCCTTGCGCGCGGTCCGGGCGCGGCCCTCGCCGCGGACGAGGTCGTCGTAATAGATGAACTCGTCGCAGCCGCTGATCAGGAGGTCCGAGGTCGCGTTCTTCACGCCGCAGCCGATCACGAGCTTGTTGTTCTCGCGGAGCTTGGACACGAGCGGCGAGAAGTCCGAGTCCCCGCTCACGATGACGAACGTGTCCACGTGCTCCTTCGTGTAGCACAGGTCGAGCGCGTCGACGACCATGCGGATGTCGGCCGAGTTCTTGCCCGACTGGCGGACGTGGGGGATCTCGATCATCTCGAAGGCGGCCTCGTGCATGCCGCGCTTGAAGTCCTTGTAGCGGTCCCAGTCGCAATAGGCCTTCTTGACCACGATGTTGCCCTTGAGCAGCAGCCGCTCGAGGACCTTGCGGATGTCGAAGGCGGCCATCTTTGCGTCGCGCACGCCGAGCGCGACGTTCTCGAAGTCGCAGAAGACGGCCATGATGCGCGTCTCGGCGCGCGCGGCGGCGTTCATTCCTCGCCCGCCGCAGGCTTCCAGGCCGAGGCGAGTTCCTGCTGCCTCCGCGGCGGCACCGGGTCGTAGTGGGAAAGCGAGAGGGTGAAGCTGCCCTCGCCGCCGGTCAGCGCCTTCAGGCGGTTCTGGTAGTCCGTCACCTCGGCGAGCGGCACGTAGGCCGAGACCACGATGCGCCCGCGCGCGCCCGCGCGGTTGCCGTCGATGCGCGCGCGCCGCGTCGCGAGGTCGGCGGTGATGTCGCCCATCGCGCTCCCGGGGGCGCTGATCTCGACGTGCACGATCGGCTCGAGCACCGTCGGCGCCGCCTTCTGCACCGCGTCGAGGAAGGCGCGCCGGCCGGCCGACACGAACGCGACTTCCTTCGAGTCGACCGAGTGGTGCTTGCCGTCGTAGACGGAGACACGGATGTCCTGGAGCGGGAAGCCCGCGACCGCGCCCTCCGCGAGCGCGTGGCGGACGCCCTTCTCGACCGCGGGGATGAACTGGTTCGGTATCGCGCCGCCGACCACGTCGTCCACGAACTCGAAGCCGGCCCCGCGCGCGAGCGGCTCGACGCGCAGGTACACCTCGCCGAACTGGCCCGCGCCGCCGGTCTGCTTCTTGTGGCGGTGGTGCCCCTCGGCGGGGCGCGTGATCGTCTCGCGGTACGGGATCGAGGGCGGGCGCGTGCGGACCGCGACTCCGTAGCGCTCGGTCATGCGCTCCGTCATCACGCGCAGGTGCAGGTCGCCCATGCCGTACAGCACCGTCTCGTTCAGGGCCGTGTTGTGGTCCACGCGCACGCAGGGGTCCTCGGCCGTGAGCTTGTGCAGCGCCTCGGCGAGCTTGTGCTCCTCGCCGCGCCGCTCCGGCTCGATCGCGACGCCCAGCATCGCCGGCGGAAAGGCCACCGGCTTCAGGTGGAAATGGTCCTCGTCGTGCGAGTCGTGCAGGACGGCGTCGAAGTGCAGCTCGTCGAGCTTCGCGACGGCGCAGATGTCGCCGGGTACCGCCTCCGGCACCTCGATGTGCTCCTTGCCCTGCATCCGGAACAGGTGTGCGATCTTGACCGGCTTCCTGCCGTCGCCGACGAAGAGCTGCGCGCCTGCGCGGATCGTGCCCTGGTGCACGCGGAAGATGCCCAGCTTGCCGACGAAGGGGTCCATGATCAGCTTGAAGACGTGCGCGATCGCGTGCCGCGACGGCTCGGGCACGACCTTCGCCCGCTCCGCCGCCTCTCCCTCGCCCTTCAGGAACGGGGGCGGGTTGCCCTCCGCCGGGTTCGGCATGAGCCGCGCGATCGCCTCCAGCAGCTCCGGGATGCCCGCCCCTGTCTCGGCGGACACGAAGCAGACCGGCACGAGGTGGCCCTCGCGCAGGGCTTTTTCAAAGGGGTCGTGCAGCTGCTCCGGCTCGAGCTCCTCGCCCTGCTCGAGATAGGTCGCCATCAGCTCGTCGTCGACCTCGACGACCTGGTCGACGATGCGGGTGTGGGACTCGCGCACCGAGGAGAAATCAGTCGCCTCGCCGTCGTTGTGGAAGAAGCAGTCGACGACCTTCGCCCCGCCGCCGGCCGGCAGGTTGATCGGCAGGCATTCGCGGCCGAACTGCTCGCGGAGCTCCTCGAGCACTGCTGCGGGCTTTGCCTCCCGCGCGTCGATCTTGTTGACGACGATCAGGCGGCAGAGGCCGCGCTCGCGCGCGGCGTCCATCATCCGCTGCGTCATGGGCTCCACGCCGGCCACGGCGCTGACGACGACCGCCGCCGTCTCCACCGCCTCGAGCACCGGGAGCGTGCGGCCGATGAAGTCGGGGTATCCCGGCGTGTCGACGAGCGTGACGCGGGCGCGCCCCGTCTCCAGCCAGCAGAGCGAGGCGTCCACCGAATGCTGCAGGCGCCGGGCCTGCGGGTCGTGGTCGCAGACGGTCGTGCCGCGGGCGAGGCTGCCCTTGGCCCGGATGGCGCCGGCGCCGAACAGGAGCGCCTCTGCCAGAAGCGTCTTACCCGCTCCGGCATGCCCGAGGAGGGCCAGGTTGCGTATGTCGCCGGTTGCTGTCGCCATCGTCGTCCCCGCACGCAGTAGCCGCCCGGTTTTTCAAAAAGAATAGCACCGACCGCCCCCTGCGGGGCCCCTGCCGGCTTGCGCCGTCCGGGGGGTCCGGGCAAACTCCCGAGACCGGATAAGCAAGGCTCCACCATACGGGCCGGCGGGGGAATGCATGGCGATTTCGGTCAAGGGCGACAGCGGCGATCCGATGGTCGAGCCGAACGTGATTCCGCTCGTCGACATCATGCTCGTGCTGCTCATCATCTTCATCATCACGATCCCGGTGATGACGCACGCGGTGAAGATCGACCTGCCGCGCGACAACCCGAACCCGCCGACCGAGCCGCCGCCGGTCGTCAAGGTCTACGTCGAATTCGACGGCACCATCTACTGGAACGGCTCGCCGGTCGACCAGCAGACGTTCCGCAACTACGTCGCGATCGAGAACGCGAAGGACCCGCAGCCGGAAGTCCACGTCGACGCCCACCGCCGCGTGCCTTACGTCTACGTGGCGAACGTGCTGTTCACGCTGGAGCGCGGCGGCCTGCAGAAGGTCGGCTTCGTGTCCGGCGAGGGCCCGGGCGCCGCCGCGCCGGCACCCGCTCCCTAGCAGGCCCTGCGCGGGCATGCCGCGCCCGGCCGGACACTGGTTGCTCCCGTTCGCCGCCCTCGTGGCGGCGAATGCGTTTGCGGAACCGGCGCTCCGCCGCTACGAGCTGCCGAACGGGGACACGCTCGAACTGCAGCTCCCGGAGGGCTGGGCCGACCGCCTGCAGCAGCCGGAGGGCGACGGCCCGCCGACGATCGAGATCTCGGTGACCGAGGGCGGGGCCGCCCAGGTCTTTGTCACCCCGAAATGGGCCGAGCCGACGGACAAGCACGTGCATGAGACGCCGCTCCTGCGCGACGCGGTGCGCGAGCTCGCCGAGCGCATCCAGCCGGAGGCCGTCGAGCCCTACCTCGAGGTCCGGCCGCTCGAAGGCCCCGACGGCACCGGTTTCTACTTTTCCGCGACCGAGCGCGCCCCGAAGGCCGACGGCTTCAAGTACATGAGCCAGGGCGCGTTCCCGGCCGGCGGGCTCACGCTCTGGTTCGTCGTGCTGACGAACGACGGCGAGGACACGATCGCCGTGCAGACGCTCGCGATGCTGCAGTCCGCCGTGCACCGCCGGACCGGTCTCGACCAGCTCTGAACACGGACGCCGACGTCTGGTATCTTCGGCCCCGATGATCACTCGCCGCCAATGGATGGGCATGGCGATCGGCGCGGGCGCCGCGATCGGGCTCGGCCCGCGGCTCGCGCTCGCCGAAGGCACGGCGCCGCTCCTGAAGCGCCCGATTCCCGCGAGCGGCGAGGCCATTCCCGTCGTCGGGCTCGGCAGCTCCGCCACCTTCCGGAGCGCCGCCGAGGGCCCCGAGGCCGACGCGCTCGGCGAAGTGCTCGCGCGCCTCGTCGCCCGCGGCGCGAGCGTCTTCGACACGGCGCCGTCCTACGGCGCCTCCGAGGAAGTCGCGGGCCGGCTCGCGCGCGAGCGCGGGATCACCTCGAAGATCTTCTGGGCCACCAAGGTCAACGTCGCGCCGCAGGGCGGCGGGCGGGCCGACCCGGCCGCGGCGCGGGCGCAGATCGAGGAGTCCTTCCGCCGCTTCGGCGTGAAGACGATGGACCTCATCCAGGTGCACAACCTCGGCGACGTGCCGACCCAGCTCGGCATCCTGAAGGAGCTGAAGGCCGCCAAGCGGCTGCGCTACCTCGGCGTCACCACGACGAGCAAGTCCCGGTACGCCGAGCTCGAGCGCGTGATGAAGGACGAGCCGCTCGACTTCATCGGCATCGACTACGCCGTCGACAATCGCAGCGTCGAGGAGCGCATCCTGCCGCTGGCCGCCGAGCGTAAGGTGGCCGTGATGGTCTACCTGCCGTTCGGGCGCACGCGCCTGTTCCAGCGGACCGAAGGCCGCGCGCTGCCCGCGTGGGCCGCGGATTTCGATGCCTCGACCTGGGGGCAGTTCTTCCTGAAGTACGTGCTGGGCCACCCGGCGGTCACCGTCGTGACGCCCGCGACCAGCAAGGTCGGCCACCTGGAGGACAACCTCGCGGCGGGCACGGGCCGCCTGCCGGACGCAGCGACGCGCCGGCGCATGGCGGAATTCATCGACGCCCTTCCCCCAGGCTGAACGGCCTCAGGCCCCGTCGACCAGCTCGACCGTCGCCTCGATCTCGACCGCGAT
>Ga0105030_100028_pt1 | contig 11265 bp, 9 predicted proteins | sample RS_213metaG_FD_91480 | JGI IMG/M metagenome (GOLD analysis project Ga0105030, IMG submission 91480) | Switchgrass associated microbial communities from Austin, Texas, USA, to study host-microbe interactions - RS_213 metaG | ecosystem: Host-associated > Plants > Roots > Rhizosphere | place: USA... | reverse complement strand
CGCTCGAGCAGCGCATCGAGCGCCTCGCGTCCGCTGCGGCTCATGCGTGGCCGTCCGCGCCGAGGAAGGCGGCCATGAGGCGCGGTCCTTCGGGCGTCAGGACGCTCTCCGGATGGAACTGCACGCCCTCGATGCCGAGCGCGCGATGCCGCACGCCCATCACCTCGCCCTCGTCCGTCCAGGCCGTGACCTCGAGCTCGCCGGGCAGGCGGTCGCGCTCCGCGATCAGGGAGTGATAGCGGCCCGCCGCGAAGCGCTGCGGGATGCCCTCGAACAGCCCGCGCCCGTCGTGCCGGATGGCCGACGCCTTGCCGTGCATGAGCCGCGGCGCGCGCACGACGGCGCCGCCGAAGACCTCGACGATGGCCTGGTGGCCCAGGCAGACGCCGAAGATCGGGATGCGGCCCGCGAAGCGCTCGATCATCGGCTTCGAGACGCCGGCCTCGTCGGGCGTGCCCGGGCCGGGCGAGATGCACAGGTGCGTCGGCGCGAGCGCCTCCGCCCCGTCGAGGCCGATGCGGTCGTTGCGATGCACCAGGACGTCGGCGCCGAGCACGAGGAACGCCTGCACCAGGTTGTAGGTGAAGGAGTCGTAGTTGTCGATGAGGAGCAGCTTCGCTTTCACAGTCCCGCCTCCGCCATTTCCAGCGCGCGGCGCATCACGGCGCTCTTCGCGATGACCTCGTCATGCTCGCGCTCCGGCAGGCTGTGCGCGACGATCCCGGCGCCGGCCTGGAAGCTGTAGCGCCCTTGCCCGAACACCATGCTGCGGATCGTGATCGCCTGGTCCATGTCGCCGCCGCGGCCGAAGTAGCCGACCGTGCCGCCGTAGAGGCCGCGGCCGACCGGCTCGAGCGCGTCGATGATCCGGAGCGCGCTCGACTTCGGCGCGCCCACCAGCGTCCCGGCGGGGAATGCCGCCGCGAAGAGGTCGAAGGCATCGCGCCCGGCCGCGAGCTCGCCGTCCACGCCGCTGACGAGGTGCATGACGTGGCTGTAGCGCTCGACCTGCCGCCACGGCCGGACGTGGATGCTTCCGGCGCGCGCGACGCGCCCGAGGTCGTTGCGCGCGAGGTCGACGAGCATCACGTGCTCGGCGCCCTCCTTCGGGTCCTCGACCAGCCGCCTCGCCTGCCGCTCGTCCTCCGCCGCGTCGGCACCGCGCGGCACCGTGCCTGCGATCGGGCGGAGCTGCGCGCGGCCGCCCGAGAGGCGGACGAGCGCCTCGGGCGAGGAGCCGACGACCGTCAATCCGCCCGCCTCGACGTAATACATGTACGGCGAGGGATTGAGGAGGCGCAGCGCGCGGTACACCTCGAAGGGGTCGAGCTCGCATTCGCCGCCGAACTGCACCGAGAGCACGAGCTGGTAGACGTCGCCCGCCGCGATGTGGTCCTGGGCGCGCCCCACGGACTGGCAGAATGCGCCGCGCCCGAGGCTCGGTATCGCAGGCGCGTAATGGAATGCGCCGCGACGTTCCGGCAGGGGGCCGCGAAGCGCGGCGACGATCTCGCGGGTCAGCGACTCGCGCTCGGCGTCGCTCCCGTCGTGGAGCACGGTGACCCCGCGCGTCAGGTGGTCGAAGACGAGCATCGAGCGCGGGGCCAGGTAGCAGGCTTCCGGCCCGTCGCCGCCCCGCGCCGGGGCGTCCGGCAGCGGATCGAGCGTGCGCGCGAGGTCGAACGACGAGAAACCGACGAGCCCGCCGGCGAGCGGCGGCAGGCCGAAGCGGCCGCGCGGGCGCGGCGCGCCCGCGAGCGCCGCGCGCATCGCAGCGAGCAGCGCGGCGCCGCCTTCGGGCCGCTCCCGCCGCCGGCCGTCCACGTACAGGCCGTCGCGCTCGAGGCGGAACTCGGCGCAGTCGCCGAAGCCGATGTACGAGTAGCGCGCGATGCGAAGCCCCTGCTCCACGCTCTCCAGCAGGAAGCGCGGCCGGAACGGGCGCAGCTTCAGGAAGGCCGAGACCGGCGTGTCGAGATCGGCGGCGATGTCATAGCTCGGCAGCATCAATTTCACCCGTGCAAAAGCAGAAAACCCACCTCCGGTGCGTCCGGAGATGGGCCTGGCGTGTACGGTGCTCAGCTAGAAATCGTTTCGGGTACTACGCAACCAGCGCCCACTCCGGGGAGTGGCGCCACCACCAGCGGAAGCCGGAAGCCTTGTGGATTGCGTGCATCGGCATCGAGTATCCGCCCGCCGCCGGGCGCGGGTCAAGCGCGCGCCTCCTCGCGGACATAAGGCACGTGGCGGTAATACTTGGGTCGATCATCCAGCCGGACGTGCAGCCAGCCGACGCCGAGCCCCGCCGTGCTGAGCCAGACGGGCTTCCCGCCGAGCCGGATTTTCATTGCCGCGCCAACGGCTTGCCAGAGCGCGTCCTGCTGCTCATCCGGCGCCGTCGCGACGAAGCGCGCGAGGTGGCTGTAGTCGCTCTTCGGGTCGCCCGGACAAGGCGCAACCAGCTTCGCATCCGCGCCCAGGTTGTCGAAGATCGCGACCTGGCAACCCGGCGAGAAGTGTTCGGCAAACGCCCGCGGTTCCGCCGACAACGTCGCGAGTTCCGGACTCGCGACGAAGACGCATTCGAACGGGCGCGAGGCGTTCGCCGCGGTGACGGGCGGGCATTCCCAGGCGTAGGCGTCGAACGCCACGGCGCGAAGGCTCGCAATCCAGGACCGGCGGAACGCAGCGTCCGCGCTCCAGCCGGCAAGCACGCCCCTGAGAGACATCGGGCAATCCTGCGAATCGACCAGCGACCTGCGCTGCGTCGTCGCGTTGATCGTTTCGACGCGAACCCGCCACATGATCCCGTCGACTTTCCGCTTCAGGCGTCAGGAACGCTCAGCGGCAGCTTGAGATAAATGCGCCCGTTCGATTCCGCCGGCGGCGCCGTCCCGCCGCGGATGTTGAACTGCACGGCCGGGTAGATGAGCGCGGGCAGCTCGAGCGTCGCGTCGCGCTTCTGGCGCATCGCCGTGAAGTCGGCCTCGCTCGTGCCCTCCTTGACGTGGATGTTGGCCGCGCGCTCCTCGGCGATCGTCGTCTCGCAGCGCGCCTCGCGCCCGCCCGCCTTGTAGTCGTGGCAGACGAAGACGCGCGTCTCGCCAGGCAGCTCGAACAGCCGGCGGATGGAAGCGTAGAGGACGCCCGCGTCGCCGCCCGGGAAGTCGCAGCGGGCCGTGCCGGAGTCCGGCATGAAGATGGAGTCCCCGACGAAGACGGCGTCCCCCACGAGGTAGCTCAGGCTGTCGCTCGTATGGCCGGGCGTCGCGATCACGCGCGCCGCGAGCGAGCCGATCGTGAACGTCTCGCCGTCCTCGAACAGCGTGTCGAACTGGCGGCCGTCCGTCGCGAACGCGGGCTCGAGGTTCAGGATCTCCCGGAACGTGCGCTGCACCTCGCGGATGCCCTGGCCGATCGCCACCCGGCCGCCGATGCGGCCGCGGAGCCACTGCGCGGCGCTCAGGTGGTCGGCGTGCGCATGCGTCTCGAGGATCCACTCGTTGGTCAGGCCGTTGCCGGAGACGAAGTCCGCGATCGCCGCGGCGCTCGTGGCGGCGGCCCGCCCCGACTTCGGGTCGAAGTCCAGCACCGGGTCGACGACCGCCGCGCGGCGCGTCGCCGGGTCGGCGACCACGTAGCTCCAGGTGCCGCTGGATTCGTGCCGGAATGGCGTGACCTCGGGGCGCATCCGGCCGACAAACTAGCACGGAATCCCGCGGCGTATAATCGCGCGGTGGCGGACTTCGAAAAACTCGGCGCCTTCTACCTGGGCCGCGGCTACGACGCCGCAAAGGACGCCCTCGCCGACGAGCCGCTGATGTACGACTCCCGCGACCTGACCACCCATGCCGTCTGCGTCGGCATGACGGGCAGCGGCAAGACCGGGCTCTGCATCTCCCTCCTCGAGGAGGCCGCGCTGGACGGCATCCCGGCCCTCGTGATCGATCCCAAGGGGGACATCTCGAACCTCCTGCTGACCTTCCCCGGGCTCACGCCCGCCGAGTTCCAGCCGTGGATCGACCCGGCCGAGGCGGCGCGCAAGGGCACGACCGCCGAGGCGCTCGCGGCGAAGACCGCGGAGACCTGGAAGAACGGCCTCGCCGAATGGGGCGAGGACGGCGAGCGCATCCGGCGCTTCCGGGAGTCCGTCGACATCGCGATCTACACGCCGGGGAGCACCGCCGGCCTTCCGCTCTCGATCCTGCGCTCCTTCGCCCCGCCTCCCGCCGGAAGCGACGCGGGCGCGACGCGCGACCGCATCTCCGCCGCGGTCTCGGGCCTCCTCGGCCTCGTCGGCATCGCCGCGGACCCGCTGAAGAGCCGCGAGCATATCCTGCTGTCCGCCATCATGGACGCGGCCTGGAACAAGGGCAGCGCGCTCGACCTCGCGGGACTCATCGGCGCGATCCAGAAGCCGCCCTTCGACAAGGTCGGCGTGTTCGACGTCGAGACCTTCTATCCGTCCAAGGACCGGCTCGAGCTCGCGATGGCGGTGAACAACCTGCTCGCCGCGCCCGGGTTCGCCAACTGGCTCGAGGGCGAGCCGCTCGACGTCCAGCGGCTGCTGTTCACCGCGGAGGGCAGGCCGCGCATCTCGATCGTTTCGATCGCGCACCTGAACGACGCCGAGCGCATGTTCGTCGTCACGCTGGTCGCGAACGAGCTGGTCGCCTGGATGCGGCGCCAGCCCGGCACCTCGGCGCTGCGCGCGATCTTCTACATGGACGAGATCTTCGGCTACTTCCCGCCGACGGCGATGCCGCCCTCGAAGCTGCCGATGCTGACGCTCATGAAGCAGGCGCGCGCGTTCGGGCTCGGCGTCGTCGTCGCGACGCAGAACCCGGTGGACCTCGACTACAAGGGCCTCTCGAACGCGGGCACCTGGTTCATCGGCCGGCTGCAGACGGAGCGCGACCGCGACCGCGTGATCGACGGCCTGCTCTCCGCGCAGGCGGGCGCCGGCTTCGACCGCGGCGAGCTCGCGAAGCTCATGGCGGGCATCGCGCCCCGCGTCTTCCTCATGCGGAACGCCAACGACGACGCGCCGACGCTCTTCCGCACGCGCTGGGCGCTCTCCTGGTTGCGCGGCCCGCTGACGCTGCCCGAGATCTCGAAGCTCATGGAGGGCCGGCGACGCGTTTCCGCGGAAACGCCGGCTCCTGCCGCGGCCCCCTCGCCTAAGGCGGCCGGTCGTCCCGTCCTTCCGGCAGGCGTCGAGGAGATCTTCCTCGCCGCGAAACCGGGCGACGGCGCGCTCACCTATCGCCCGCGGATCCTCGCGACCACGGAGCTGCACTACGTGGACAAGGCCGCCGGCATCGACAGCTGGACGCGCAGCGCACGCCTCGCCGATTTCGGCGACACGACACCCGACTGGTCGCAGGCAACCGACATTCCCGCGATCGAGTCGGTGACCGCGCAGGGGCCCGTGGAGGGCGCCGGTTTTGCGGAACTTCCCGCAGCCGCCCTCGCCGCCAGGAACTACGCGGCCTGGTCGAAGGACCTGGAGGCGGCGCTCTATCGCGACGGCGCGGTCGAGCTCCTCGCCGCGAGATCGCTGAAGCTCACGTCGAACCCGGGCGAGAGCGAGGGCGATTTCCGCGCGCGCATCGCGCAAGCCTTGCGCGAGCACCGGGACGCCGCGGTCGCGAAGCTCCGCGAGAAGCACGCCGCGAAGCTCAAGTCGCTGGACGATCGCCTCCGCCGCGCATCCGACCGCGTCGAGCGCGAGAAGGCGCAGTACTCGCAGCGCAAGCTCGATACCGCGGTGTCGATCGGGACGTCGATCCTGGGCGCGATCTTCGGCGGTCGCAGCACCGCCGCGACCCGCGCCGGCTCCGCGGCCCGTTCCGCCGGCCGCGCGATGAACGAGCGCGGCGACGTCGCGCGCGCGGGCGAGAGCCTCGAGGCCCTGACGGCCGAGCGCAACGCCCTGCTCGAGTCCATCGAACGCGAGGCCGCGACGCTCGCCGCGAGCCTGGACCCGGAGGGCGTCACCCTGGAGAAGATCCGCATCGCACCGCGGAAATCCGACATCGCCATCGGCCGCATCGCCCTCGCCTGGGAGCCCTGGCGCGCCGGCCCCGACGGCTTCCCGCGCCCGGCGTCGACGCTGTGATCGGCGCCGCCGTCCGCCACGCCCGCCTCGGCGCGTTCGCGCTGCTCGCCGCCCTGGCGGTGCTCTCCGCCTGCAGCGGGCCGCCGCCGGAGCCGCCGCTCGGCCTCTATCGCGCGGTCGCGACGACCGACGGCGGCGACCTGCCCTTCGGGCTCGAGCTCGCGCGCGAGGACGGGGCGCTCGTCGCCTACCTCATCAACGGGCCGGAGCGCGTGCGCGCCACGAACGTGACGCTCGACGGCGGGAACCTCACCGTGCAGATGCCCGGCTACCAGAACCGCATCGTCGCCTCGTTCCGCGACGGCCGCTTCGAGGGCCAGCTCGAGATCCTCCGGCCGCGCGGCATCGTGCGGGCGCTCCGCCTCGTCGCCATTCCCGGCGAGAACTGGCGGTTCTTCCCGAAGCCGGACGCGAAGCCGCTCGACTTCTCCGGCCGCTGGGCGCTGACCTACCGGGACCCGGACGGCGTCGAGTCGCCGGCCGTCGCCGAGCTGACGCAGGACGGGCACGTCGTGAACGGCACGGTGATGCGCGCGAGCGGCGACGACCGCTACCTCGCGGGCGAGGCGCGCGGCGACACGCTTTTCCTCTCGCGCTTCGACGGCGGCACGGCCTACCTGATCCTCGCGCGCCTCGGGCCCGACGGGCTGCTGACGGGCGAGCAGTACACGGGCGGCGGCTCGAAGGACACGTTCTCCGGCCGCCGCGACCCGTCGGCGGCACTCGACCGCTCGGCCGGCCAGTCGGCGCTCAAGCCCGGCGTCGACCGTCTCTCCTTCACCTTCCCGGACCTCGACGGGCGCCCGGTGACGTATCCCTCCGAGCGCTACCAGGGCAAGGTCGTCCTCGTCACGATCGGCGGAAGCTGGTGCCCCAACTGCCACGACGAGGCGGAGTTCCTGAAGTCACTGCTCGCGACCCGGCGCGAGAAGGGGCTCGAGGTCATCCAGCTCATGTTCGAGCGCACGCTCGACTTCGAGAGCCAGGCGAAGGGCGCGCGGGCCTTCGCCGGGAAGTTCGCGATCGACTATCCCGTGCTCGTCGCGGGCACGGTCACGGACGATGAGCCGCTGCGGAAGCTGCCGGAGCTCGCGGCGCTCAAGGCCTACCCCACGATGCTCGCGATCGACCGCAAGGGCGTCGTGCGCGCGGTCCACACGGGCTTCGCCGGACCGGCGACGGGCACGCATTTCGAGGAGCAGACGCGCGAGCTGACGGCGCTGGTCGACGGGCTGCTCGCCGAGCCGGGCTGAGCGTTTCCGGGCTTGCGCGGCGTCTTCCTCGACTTCGGCACCGTCAGCAACGGGGACCTCGATCCCGCGCCGCTCGCGCGCGCGGTGCCCGGCCTCGTGATCCACGAGCGCACGCCGCAGCCGGAGGTCCCCGCGCGCATGGCGGGCTTCGAGGCGGTGTTCGCCAACAAGTCCGTCATCGACCGTGCCGCGATCGCCGCCAACCCGCAGCTTCGGCTCGTCGCGCTGACGGCGACCGGCGTCGACAACGTCGACCTCGCCGCCGCGCGCGAGGCGGGCGTCGCGGTCTGCAACCTGCGCGACTACTGCACCGAGTCCGTCGCCCACCATGCCTTCGCGATGCTGCTCGCGCTCACGCGGCGCCTTCGCGACTACGACGCGCTCGCGCGCTCGGGGCGATGGCAGGAAGCCGGGCAGTTCTCGGTGTTTCCCTACCCGATCCGCGAGCTGGGCGGCCGGACGCTCGGCATCGTGGGCCACGGCACGCTCGGCCGCGCGGTCGAAGCGATCGCCCGCGCCTTCGGCATGCGCGTCGAGATCGCGAACCGGACCGGCGGCGCGCCGGCCGCCGGCCGTCGCGACCTCGACGAGATGCTGCCGGAGCTGGACGTGCTCTCCCTGCACTGCCCGCTCACCGGGGCGACGCGGGGGCTCGTGAGCCGCGCACGCCTCGCCCGCATGAAGCCCGATGCGGTGCTGATCAACACGGCGCGCGGCGCGCTCGTCGACGCCGCGGCGCTCGCGGAGGCGCTGAAGGCCGGGCGCCTCGGCGGCGCCGGCATCGACGTGCTGGAGCGCGAGCCGCCGCCGCCCGGCCACCCGCTGCTCGATCCCGCCGTCCCGAACCTGATCCTGACGCCGCACGTCGCCTGGGCTGCGCGCGAGGCGCGCCAGCGCTGCCTCGACGAGCTCGCCCTCAACGTGGAGTCCTTCCTCGCCGGCGGGCGGCGGAACCGGGTCGTTTAAAGGGGACAGCCACCTTTAAAGGGAGGGACGTGTAAAAGGGGACGCTCACCTTTTCTGGTCCAAGTAGTGGCAATAGCCAGTCGACGTCACCGATTGCCAGAAAAGGTGAGCGTCCCCTTTTACACGTCCCCTTTTTCCTCCAGCTTCGTGAACCGGTCCACCACGACCGTCGTCACGACGTCCGAGCCGACGTTCACCATGGTCCGCGTCATGTCGAGCAGCCGCTCGACGCCGAGGACGATGCCGATGCCTTCCGGCGGAACGCCGAAGGCGGCGAGCAGGCCCGCCACCATCGGCAGCGCGCCGCCCGGGATCGCGGCGACGGCGACCGCGGAGAGGACGGCGAGCAGCACGAGCGTCACCTGGTGGGCGAAGGACAGCTCGATGCCGAACACCTGCGCGATGAACAGCACGACGCAGCCCTCGAACAGCGCCGTGCCCGACATGTTCATCGTCGTGCCGAGCGGCAGGACGAAGCCTGCGACCGGCGCCTTGACGCCGAGGTCCTCGCGCGCGGCGGCGAGCGCGGTCGGGAGCGCCGCCGCGCTCGAGCTGGTCGCGAAGGCCGTCGCCAGCACCGGCCGGATCAGCTTGAACGTCTCCAGGGGATTTCGCCTGGCGAGTAGCCTCAGCCACACCGACATGGTCCCGAAGAGGTGCAGCAGCATCATCGCGATGCAGCCCGCGACGAACATGCCGAGCGCGACCACGATGTCCCAGCCAATCTTGACGACCACGCTGTAGATCATCGCGGGCACCGCGTACGGGGCGAGCCGCAGGGCGAAGTGCACGATGCCGGTCATCAGCTCGTTGACGAGCGAGAGCCCCGAGCGCAGCTGGTCGCGCCGCTCCTGCGGAAGCTTGAGCGCCGCGGCGCCGACCAGGATCGCGAACAGGATCAGCGGCAGGATGTCCCCCAGGGCGTTCCGGTTGTCGCCGATGAAGGCGCCGAACAGGTTCCGCGGCATGAACATCTCGACGATCGTCATCGGCGTGACGTCCGGCGCGCCGGCGCGCTTCTCGATGTGCGCCGCCGCGTCCCCGCCGTACTCCTGCAGAAGCCGCGCCTGTGAGTCCGGGTCCATCGCATTGCCGGGCTCGAGCAGGTTCATCATCACGAGGCCGAGCGCGACCGCGATCGCCATGTTCAGGAAGAACAGCAGGAAGGTCCGGACGGCCATCGGCCCGAGCTGCGACAGCCGGCCGAGCTGCGCGACCCCGCTCGCGAGCGAGGCGAATATGAGCGGCAGGATCACGAAGAAGAGCATCCGCAGGAAGACCTGGCCGATCGGCTCGAGCACGAACGTCGCGAAGTTCCGCGCGGCGTCGAGGACGCCCGGGAAGGCGTCCCCCACGAGCAGCGTGAGCCCGCCGGCGGCGGCGCCGACGAGGAGCCCCCAAAGGATGCGGTTGGCGAGCCGGGTCCCGATGTCGGCCGTCATGTGTCCACTCCCCGGCTGCGGCCGGCGCCCGCCATGTTACCCGGTCCCATCGGCCGCACCGACACCGACTTGACGAGGACGTGCAGCGGCAAGGCCGGACGAAGGCCGAGCGAACGTGTCGCCGCGCGGGTGACGCGCGCGACGATCCTCGGGCCCCCGATGTCCAGCTCCACGAGGTCGGAGTGCGCGTCGTCCGCGGCGACGGAGACGACGGTCGCCGCGATCGCATTCCGCACGCTGAGGCCGCGCGGCTCCTCGAGCGCGAGGATCAGGTCCTTCGCCAGCAGCTGCACCCGCATCCGGCTGCCGACCGGCTCGTCCGACAGGACGCGCAGCGTCGCCGTACCGACGCGCAGCCGCGCGAGTCCCGCCTCCTCCTCCCGCGCGACGATTTCCCCATCGAGCACGGCGCCGACGGCGTCGGGCCCCGCGAGTTCACGAAGCGCGGCGCTCCGGCTGATCGTCGCGAGGTCCCCGCTCGCGACGACGCGCCCGCGGTCCATCAGCGCGAGGTGGGTCGCGAGGCGCAGCACCTCGTCGAAGCGGTGGGTGACGTAGACGATCGGGACCGAGAAGCGCTCGCGCAGCCGGTCGAGGAACGGCAGGACTTCGTCGCGGCGCGCGGCGTCGAGCGAGGCGAGCGGCTCGTCGAACAGCATGAGCCGCGGGCGCGCGAGCAGCGCCCGCCCGATCGCGACGCGCTGGCGCTCCCCGCCCGAGAGGCCGCCCGGCCGGCGGCCGAGCAGCGGCCCGAGGCCGAGGAGCGCGACGACCTCGTCGAACTCCGCGGCGGCCCCGCCGCCCTTCGCGCGCGTCATGCCGTAGCGCAGGTTCCCCTCGACGTCGCGGTGCGGGAAGAGCCGCGAGTCCTGGAACACGTAGCCGATGCCGCGCCGCTCGGCCGGGATGCCGACGCCCCCGGCCGTGTCGACGAGCGCCTCGCCGCCGAGGCGTACGTGGCCCGCGTCCGGGTCGACGAGGCCCGCGATGATGTCGACGAGCGTCGTCTTGCCGCATCCGGAGGGGCCGAAGAGCGCGACGACGCCCGCCTCCGGCAGCGCGAATGCCGCATCGAGCAGGAAGCCGCCCCGGCGCTTCTGGACCGCGACGTCGAGCACGTGCGCTACGGCCCCAGCGTCCGCCGCATGCGCCGCGCGAGCCATTCCGCGACGAGGAGTCCCGCGAGCCCCAGCACGAAGGACACGATCGCGATGCGCGCGGCGAGCCCCTCGCCGCCCGGCGTCTGGATCGCCGTGTAGAGCGCGAGCGGCAGCGTTCGCGTCTCGCCCGGGATGTTCGAGACGAAGGTGATGACCGCGCCGAACTGGCCGAGCCCCGCGGCGAACGCCGTCACCGCACCCGCGAGCACGCCGGGCAGCATGAGCGGCAGCGTCACCGAGAAGAACCGGTCGAAGGGGCCGGCGCCCAGCGTCCGGGCCGCATCCTCCAGCCGGCGATCCACGGACTCGAGCGACAGCCGGAT
>Ga0105030_100025_pt1 | contig 11453 bp, 9 predicted proteins | sample RS_213metaG_FD_91480 | JGI IMG/M metagenome (GOLD analysis project Ga0105030, IMG submission 91480) | Switchgrass associated microbial communities from Austin, Texas, USA, to study host-microbe interactions - RS_213 metaG | ecosystem: Host-associated > Plants > Roots > Rhizosphere | place: USA... | reverse complement strand
CGTCGTCGTGCCCTGCCCGCGTTCGTGCTCGCCGGAAATCGTGGCGGTGCGCCCGTCCGCCGCGCGGATCGTGCCCTCGGTCGACATGCCGCCGCCCGCCTCGCGCTGCCGCGTGACCTCGGACTTGCCGCCGCGGCTGGTCGTGCGCTCCGTCGTCCGCGTGCCGGTGTCGAAGTCCGTGCGCTTCTCGACGTCCATCCTGCCGCCGCCGGCCCCCTCGATCGTGCGGTCCATCCGCATCTCGTTGGAGCCCTCGCCGTAATGGCGGTCGGTGTCCGTCGAGATGCCGGTGCGCGGGTTGTACGTGCCGCCCGAGCTCGCCCACTCGTTGCCGTCCCAGGCGGTTTCGAGGTAGCTCGCGCGTCCCGTGCGCGGGTTGTAGCCCTGGTTGTACGAATATCCGCCGTACGGCCCGTACCACACGGAGCGCGAGCCGAAGCCGCCGGTGTTCGGGTTGTACCAGCTGCCATGGCCGTAGCTGCCGTAGTACGGGTAGTAGTAGCCGCCGTAGTAGTACGGCGGGTAATACCAGCCGGTGCCGTAGTACGCGATACCGAAGCCGATGAACATGCCCGCGGCGTAGGCGCCGTCGTAGTGCGACTCCACGTCGTCGTCGTCCGCGTTCACGATGACCTGCGTCACCGGGTACGCGGGCGAGCTCGGCGGGATCTGGTACACCGCCGCCGGCACGTCCGCGGTCGCGGCCCAGGGCCCGGTCGGCTTGTCCGCCACGTACCACATGCCCTGGTAGCAGAGGTAGTACTTGTCGCCGTACTGGATGATGTCGTTGCCCGTGTTCACCGCGCGCGCGACCTGCGTCTGCGGGATCGGCTCGAATTTCGGCGTGCCGCCCGCATAGGCGACCGTGAGGTCGGGCGCCGAGCCCGCCTTCACTTTCTTCGTCTGCGGCAGCTGCGCTTCCAGCACCGCGCGCCGCGCCTCCAGCGTCCCGGGCACCGAGGCGCGAATGTCCGCGTCGTCGTCCGCCTCCGGGATGCGCGAAAAGGCCTCGGGCAGCGGCATCGTGAATTTCCAGGGGCCGCGCTGCAGGTCCTTCGTCGAGAACCATCGCCCTGCGAGCAGCAGGTAGTAGGTTCCGTCGAGCCGGAACAGCGGGCTCTCCGTGTTCACGATCGACTCGAGTCCTGCCGTGCCCGGAATCGGCCGTCCCTGCGGCTTGCCGTCGAGGACGACGATCTCCGCGGGCTTCGTCGTCGTGATGACGGCAGGCGCGGGACCCGCTTTCGGCGCGGTCGCGACCACGGCCGCGATCGCCCGGAACTCGCCGCGCGCCGGAATCCTGCGGAAGGCCGCGGGGAGTTGCGCGACCGTGGCCCAGGGGCCCTCGAGTTTCGCGGCCGAATAACGGTGCGCGCCCGACAGCAGGTAGAAGGTGCCGGTCTTCGTGTCGCGAATCAGCGGGAAATTCGCGTTCGAAATCAGCTCGAGGCCCGTGTCGCCGATCGCGGCCGTGACCGGCGCGCCGTTCACGAAAAGGAGGAAGGCGGGCGATTCCACGACGTGGATCGGCGGCGGCTCGTCGTTGAAGCCCTTGGGCGGCGGCGATTCCAGCACGCCGTCGGCGAGGTAGTAGAGGAAGACGTCGAGCGGCATCTCGATCGGCTCGCCTTCGACGGCCTTGCGGATGCGCGCCTCGTCCTCCGCCGATCCCTTCCCGCCGGAAAACGTCACGCGCTCGACTTTCGGCTTCGCGATCTTCACGAGGCGCGTCGAGCGATCCACGGCAGTCTCGCCGGAAAGGTCGATCGCGGCGTAGCGCGCGTTCTCGCCTTCCTCCGGGAATTCGACGGCGACCTGCGCGGTGAAGTGCCTGAACTTGTCCCAGCTGCGGATCTGCGGCGCGTACACGATGACCTTGCGGCCGTTCGCTTCGCGCGTGCGCGGGTATTGCCAGCGCGCGCCCAGCGCGGGATTCGACGCCTTCCCTGCCTGCGTGGCCGTCGCGTTCTCCGGCGCGCGGTCGCAGGCCGCGAGCGTCGCGAGCGCCGCGGCGGCTGCCCATGCAATTCCCTTCATGCGCATCGTTGGAATCCCTGCAATTCGCTGGAGAAATTTTTCGCCGCGTGTAGGCGGTGCCATGTCGCGCAATCGTTCGGCTTTGCGGGGCGCTCGGCCATCGGACTTAGGTGCATGCCCCCGGCAAGCCCCCGAATCGCGCTTGGCGGGAGCGGAATGCGGCGATTATGTAGCCATCGCCTCCTAACATCGTCGAACGTGTCGATAGAATGCCGCTAACTGCGGCGAATTTCACGCTGTTTCACGTGGAACATCCTCGCGTTGCCGATCAAATCCGAAATCTCGGGCTTCAGCGACGTCACCCAGAGCTGCGCGGGGACGTTTCGCACGAGCGCCATGAGGCGGGCCAGGTTGTCTGGATCCAGCTCCGCAGCCGGGTCATCCAGGAGCAAGGCGGAACGGCCCGGCTTTTCCTGCTCCTGCACTTCGAGCTGGGCGAGCATCAGTCCCGCCGCCACCAGCTTCTGCTGGCCCCGCGAAACGTGATCCTTGGCCGGTCGGCCCGCCACCTGCACCACGACGTCTCCGCGGTGCGGGCCCGACTGCGTCGCCTTGTAGCGCCGGTCGCGGCGCCGGTCGTTCGCGAGTGCCGAGCTCAGGCTTTCATCCGCCGGCCAGCCGCAGTGATGGAGCAGGGTGACCGGCTCGCCCAGCAGGCGGGTTCCGACCTCCGCCAGGGGGGCGGCCAAGCGGCCGAGGTAATGCTCGCGTTGGGTGACGAGTTGCTCGCCGGTCGCCGCGAGTTCCTGGTCCCAAGCCAGCAGCTCGTCGTCGGCCGCCTCCTGCTTGAGCGCGGCATTGCGTTGGCGGAGGGCGAGGTGATACCGGCGCCAGGTCGGCAGGAACGTTGGTTCCACGTGGAACACTCCCCAGTCCAGGAAGCGGCGCCGACGGCCGGGACCTTCCTCGAGCAGCTTGTGCACTTCTGGGTCGATGACCTGGGCAGGGAAGAGCTCCGCGAGATCGGCGATGCCTTCGGCGGGTGCGCCGCCCACGCGCCATTCGGTACTGCCGCGCGAAACCTCCACGCCGAGCGGCACAGGGCCCACTTCCGTGGTGGCTTGCCCACCGACGAGGAACCCATGCTGACCGTGGGCGATCAGCGCTTCGCGCCGACGTGTGCGAAAAGAACGCCCGCGACTCAGGAAGAACGCCGCCTCCAGCAGGCTGGTCTTGCCGGAGGCATTCGGCCCGACAAAAAGATTGGCGGCGGGGTCGAGCTCCAACTCGACCGAAGCGAGGCAGCGGAAGCGCTCGGCGCGAAAACTGCCGAGGGCCATCCGGCGCCTTAGAGGCGCATCGGCATCACGACATACCGGGCGCTGGTCGCACCCGGGGCGCGCACGAGGCAGCTCGAGTTGCCGTCGGTCACTCCGATCTCGACTTCGGCACCGTCCACGGCGGCCAGGGCATCGAGCAGATAGCCGACGTTGAAGCCGACCTCGAGCTCGTCGCCCTTGTAGTTCACTTCGACCTGCTCCTCGGCTTCTTCCTGCTCCGGGTTGTGCGCCTGAAGGGTCACGGAGTTTTTCTTGAGCGCGAGCCGGATCCCCCGGTACTTCTCGTTCGCGAGGATAGCCGTGCGCTGCAGGGCCGCGCGCAGGACTTCACGGTCGGCGACGACCGTGCGGGCGGGTGCTGCCGGGATTACGCGCCCATATTCCGGGAACCTGCCGTCAATGAGCTTGGAAGTGAAGCGAACGTCGCCGATCTGCACGCGGATGTGGTTGCTGCCGACCGTGACCTGGGCGTCGCCTTCCGTCCCCAGCAGGCGCTGCAATTCGAGCACGCCTTTTCGCGGCACGATGACCTGCTGGCCAGGCGCCTTGCTCGGCAGATCCATCTCGCACAATGCCAGACGATGGCCGTCAGTTGCGACCGTTCGCAGCATTTTCCCGTCCGTTTCCAGCAACATTCCGTTGAGGTAGTAGCGGACGTCCTGCTGCGCCATCGAGAAATGGGTCTTGTCGAGGAGGCGTTTGAGGTCCGCTTGGGCGAGCTTCAGCGTCTGCTGCTGCGCCAGCTCGTCGATCACCGGGAAATCACCGGCGGGGAGGGTGGCGAGCACGAAGCGGCTTTTGCCGGCTTTGACGGTGAGCTTGTCGCCGTCCTGCGAGAAATTCAGCGTTACTTCGGCGGGCAGCGAGCGGCAGATGTCGAGGAGCTTCCGGCCCGGCACCGTGATACGCCCGTCGGTGCCCGACTTGATGGGCGCGCTCGCGACCAGCTCGACTTCCAGGTCCGTCGCGGTCACCGAGAGTTTTCCCTGCTCGGCGGACAGGAGGAGGTTCGCGAGGATCGGCATTGTCTGCCGTCGCTCGACGACGCCGATGACGGACTGGAGGGCCGCGAGCAGGCTTTCGCGTTCGGCGCTGAATTTCATCGGTGCACCTGAAGTGACTGGACGTTCTTCTCTTGCAGGAATCATGTTTCTTATGACTGTAGTGGTTTCAGAGCGGCGCATTTTCCGTGGATAAGCACGAAAAAGCGACGGCCGGAAAGGGCTTGCGCGAAGCACGACCCCGTGCGCAAACCGTCCGGTGCCTATGCTACCCCTGTGGAACCGCTGTGGAGCGAATCGCGCCCCACGGCACCCCACACATTATCCACATCAGCTCGTCAGGATTCGCAAGAGGTTGAGGTAATCCTCGCTGGCGCGGCGCTCGATCTCGCGCAGGTCCTTCACGCGCTCGCAGGCGTGCATCACGGTCGTGTGGTCGCGGCCGCCGAAGGCGTCGCCGATCTCCGGGAGGCTGTGGTTCGTGAGCTCGCGCGCGAGCGCCATCGCGACCTGGCGCGGCCGCGCGATGGAGCGGCTGCGGCGCTTCGAGAGGAGGTCCGCGACGCGGATCTTGTAGTACTCGGCGACGGTCTTCTGGATGTTCTCGATGGTGACGAGCCGCTCCTGGGCCGCGAGCAGGTCCTTCAGCGCCTCGCGGGCGAGTTCCAGGGAAACGGGCCGGCCGGTGAAGCGCGAGGTCGCGAGCACGCGCCGCAGCGCTCCCTCCAGTTCGCGGACGTTCGAGCGGATCCGCTTGGCGATGAAGAAGGCGACTTCCTCGGGTAATTCGCCGCCCGCGGCCTGCGACTTGGCCATGAGGATCGCGACGCAGGTCTCGAGCTCCGGCGGCTCGATCGCGACCGTGAGCCCCCAGCCGAAGCGCGACTTCAGCCGCTCCTCGAGGCCGGTGACCTCCTTCGGGTAGCGGTCGCAGGACAGGATGATCTGCTGCTGGCCCTCGAGCAGCGCGTTGAAGGTGTGGAAGAACTCCTCCTGCGACTGCGTCTTGCCCGCGAAGAACTGGATGTCGTCGATGAGGAGCGCATCCAGCGTCCGGTAGGTCTGCTTGAACTCGTTGATGGCGTTGTGCTGCAGCGCCCGCACCATCTCGCTCACGAAGCGCTCGCTGTGCACGTAGGCGATGCGCGCGCCGGGATTCCGCTCGCGGATCAGGTTCCCGATGGCGTGCATCAGGTGCGTCTTGCCGAGGCCGACGCCACCGTAGATGAATAGCGGGTTATAAGCCTGCCCGGGGTTCTCGCCGACCTGGTGCGCGGCGGCGCGCGCGAGCTGGTTGCTCTTGCCCTCGACAAAGCTCGCGAACGTGAATTCAGGGTTGAATCGGCTGCCTATGACCTGCAGTTCCCGCGGCTTTGCACTGGAAACACTGGGATTCCTGGGCTCCTCGACCTGGGGGGCGTCCACGGGGCGTGAGCCGATGTCGAGGCGAACCCGCGGCTGGCCGCCCTGGCCTGCGACACTCACGAGTTCGGTGATGCGGCTGAAGAGGTTCTTCTCGATCCAGGAGACGACGAAGCGGTTCGGCGCGAGGAGCTGCAACTCGCCGTCGCGCTCGACGGCCTGCAGCGGCCGGACCCAGGTGTTGAATTGCTGCTCGGGGACCTCGTTCTCGAGATGCCGGAGACAGTGATGCCACAACGTGCCCTGCACGAGCCGTTCCCCGCGTGTTGTTGTCGAAGCCGGAAGGGGTCCGAGTCTACGGTGGCGACATCGCTCGCGCCAGAGTTATCCACAAGCCCGCGCGGTTGACAGGATGGAGGCGCCTCCGTAACCTTGCCGCCCTTTGCAGCGTCTGTTGTCCCTTTAATTTCAAAGGTTTGGGATCATGGCCACGAAGCGCACCTACCAGCCCTCCAAGTTGAAGCGCAAGCGCACGCACGGCTTCCGCGCGCGCATGGCCACGAAGAAGGGACGCCAGGTCCTGAAGCGCCGCCGCGCGAAGGGCCGCAAGCGCCTCGCCGTCACCGAAAAGCGCTGACAGGCGACGATACGTCCCGGCGTCTCGGACTGACTGCCTGCCATAAACTCCATACCGCGGCCGAGTTCGAGCGCGCGCGCCGAGGGCGCGACCGTCACACCGATGCCTTGTTCGTCGTCCAGTGCAGCCAGAATGACGTCGGAACCGCGCGACTCGGCATGGCCGTCAGCACGAAGAACGCGGGCAACTCCGTTTCCCGCAACCGCATCCGCCGCCTGATCCGGGAATCCTTCCGCATGCACCGCCTCGAACTGCCCGCGCTCGATTTTCTCGTGACCGCGCGGCCGGCCGCGGCCAGCGCGGAGAATCGCGCCGTCTTCGAGAGCCTCGCCGGCCTCTGGCAGCGCGTGAAGGCGAAGCCATGACGCGCCTGGCCCGGTTGCCGGTGCAGCTCTACCGCTGGTTCCTCTCGCCTTGGCTCGGGCGGCAATGCCGCTTCGAGCCGAGCTGCTCGGCCTATGCACTGGAAGCAATCGAGAAGCACGGGGCGATCCGCGGTTACGGGCTGGCCCTGCGCCGGATCTGCCGCTGCCATCCCTTCGGCGCGGCGGGCTACGACCCGGTGCCGGAGAAGGCGCAACGGGCATGACCTCCCAGATCCGCATCGTCCTCTGGATCGCCTTCGGCGTCCTGCTCTGGCTGAACCTCCAGGCCTGGACGAAGGATTACGCGCCAGTGGCGCCACCGGCGCCGCCGCCCACGGACGCCCAGCCGGCGACGCCGGGACCGAGCGCGCAGGACGGGCTCTCGGCGGAGCTGCCGAGCGTCACCGGCGAGGCGACGCCGCCGCCCGCGGCCCCGGCCGCCCCGGCGCCGGAGGCGGGCTCGATGTCCGCCGAGGTCGCGAATGCCGGCCGGGTCCGGATCGTCACCGACGTGCTCGACGTCGAGGCGAGCCTCGCCGGCGGCGAGCTCATCCGCGCCGACATCCGCCAGTACCCGCTGCACAAGAACGACCCGACGACGCCGGTCCGGCTCTTCAATATCGACTCGGAGCAGACGCAGTTCCTGTTCCAGTCCGGACTCACGACGGGGGAGGCGGGCCGGCAGGAGCCGAACCACAAGGCGCTCTTCCGGAGCGCCGCCGCCCGCTACGAGCTGAAGCCGGGCGAGGACACCCTCGCCGTGCCCCTCACCTGGACCGACGGTGCCGGGCTCACGGTCACGAAGACTTTCGAGTTCCATCGCGGCTCCTATCGCGTGGACCTTCGCTACGACGTCGCCAACGCGACGACCGAGCCGGTAAAGCTCGCCTCCTATACGCAGCTCCTGCGCCACTCCGCGGGCAACAAGCGCTCGATGTGGGACCCGGAGACCTATTCCTTCCGCGGGCCCGCGTACTGGAACGGCACGCGCTATCGCAAGCTCGACATCGAGGACGAGGACGACGCGGGCCTTTCCGAGTCGGTGACCGGCGGCTGGATCGCGGCCCTGCAGCACCACTTCGTCGCCGCGGTCGTGCCGTCGCCGCGCGACGCCTACCAGTTCGAGCTGCGCGTGCAGGACCTCGACTTCCTGTTCCGGGCGGTGGGCCCCGCGCACACGGTGCCCGCGAACGGGACCGCGGAGTTCGCCGAGACGCTCTTCGTCGGCCCGAAGCTGCAGGCGCAGCTGAAGGCGACCGGTCCCGAGCTCGACCGCACCGCCGACTACGGAAAGCTCACGATCCTCGCGCGGCCGCTCTTCTGGCTGCTGTCGAAGATCTACGATTTCATCGGCAACTGGGGCTGGACGATCGTCATCGTCACGTTCCTGATCAAGCTCGCGTTCTACAAGCTCGCGGAGACGAGCGGGCGCTCGATGGCGAAGATGAAAGCCGTCGCGCCGCGCATCAAGGCCGTGCAGGAGCGGCACAAGGACGACCGCCAGGCGCAGGCGGCCGCGATGATGGAGCTCTACAAGCGCGAGAAGATCAATCCGGTCGCAGGCTGCCTGCCGATGCTCGTGCAGGTGCCGTTCTTCCTCGCCTTCTACTGGGTGCTGCTCGAGAGCGTCGAGATGCGCCAGGCCCCGTTCATGGGCTGGATCCAGGACCTGTCCTCGCGCGACCCGTACTTCATCCTGCCGATCCTGATGGGCGCGGCGATGTACTTCCAGTACAAGCTGAACCCGACGCCGCCCGACCCCGTGCAGGCGAAGGTCTTCGCCTTCATGCCGGTCGCCATGACCTTCATGTTCATGTGGTTCCCGGCGGGCCTCGTGCTGTACTGGCTGACGAACACCGTGCTCTCGATCGCGCAGCAGTGGAAGATCAACCGCTCGATCGAGGCCGAGGCGAAGAAACGGGGCAGCTGACCGCCGCATGGAGACGATCCGCACGGAATCGCTCGGCCGCCGCTACCGGATGGGGCAGTCGACGATCCATGCGCTCAAGGGCGTCAGCCTCGTCGTGAACCGCGGCGAATACGTCGCGATCATGGGCCCCTCGGGCTGCGGCAAGTCGACGCTGATGAACATCCTCGGCTGCCTCGACGCGCCGGACGAGGGCCGCTACTGGCTGAACGGCCAGCCCGTCTCGGAGCTCTCCGACACGGCGCTCGCCCACCTTCGCAACCGCGAGATCGGCTTCGTGTTCCAGGCCTTCGCCTTGCTGCCGCGGCTGACGGCGCTCGCGAACGTCGAGATGCCGCTCATCTACGCGGGGATCCCGGCGGCGGAGCGGCACCGCCGCGCGAAGGATGCGCTCGCGCGCGTCGGCCTCGCCGAGCGGGTCGCGCACCTGCCCGCGGAGCTCTCGGGCGGGCAGCGCCAGCGCGTCGCCATCGCGCGGGCCCTCGTCACGGAGCCCGCGATCCTCCTCGCCGACGAGCCGACCGGCAACCTGGACACGACGACCGGCGCGGAGATCCTCGCGCTCTTCGACGCCCTGCACCGGGCCGGCAACACGATCGTCCTCGTGACCCACGAGCGCGCGGTGGCTGAGCGCGCCGGGCGAACGATTCGCCTGCGCGACGGTCTCGTGGTGAGCGACACGCCGAACGGAGGCGCCCATGCGGCGGCTTAGGATCACGGTCGCCGCGGCGGGGCTCGCGCTGCTCGCCGCCTGCGGCGCGCGCGAGGCCACCGCGCCCGCCTACGACACGGTGAAGGTCACGCGCGGCGACCTCGAGGTCACCGTCGAGGCCTCCGGCAGCATCGAGCCGGTCGCGACCGTCGAGGTGAAGTCGAAGGCGTCCGGCGAGATCCTCGAGTTGAACGCCGAGATCGGCGACACGGTGGAGGCCGGCAAGCTCCTCGTGCGCATCGACCCGCGCACGCCCCGGAACCTCGTGGACCAGGCGCAGGCGGAGCTGAACGCCGCCCTGCAGCGCGAGAAGACGGCGAAGACGCAGCTCGAGCGCGGCCAGCAGCTCGTCGCGAACGCCTGGATCAACCAGTCGGAACTCGACGCCCTCGAGCTCGAGGTCACGAACACCCATGCCGCGGCGGTCGCCGCCCGGGTCGCGCTCGAGAACGCGCGCATCGGCCTCGAAGACACCGAGGTGCGCGCGCCGTCCTCCGGCACGATCCTGACCCGCCTCGTGGAGCGCGGCCAGGTGATCTCCTCCCCGACGCGCGATGTCGGCGGCGGCACCGTGATCCTCACCATGGCCGACCTCACGCACGTCCGGGCGCGCGTGCGCGTGGACGAGACCGACATCGGCAAGCTCGCGCCCGGCATCTCCGCGCGCGTCCAGGTCGCGGCCTTCCCGGGCCGCGAGTTCGAGGGAAAGATCGAGAAGATCGAGCCGCAGGCGATCGTCGAGCAGAACGTCACGATGTTCGCCGTGCTGATCGACATCCCGAACGAGGACCGGCTGCTCAAGCCCGGCATGAACGTGGACGCGGTCTTCGACGTCGCCTCACGTCAGGGCGTGCTGACGCTCCCGGTGATGGCGCTGCGCGCGCCGCGGGACATCGATTCCACCGCACAGGTGCTGAACCTCGACCCGCAGGCGATCCGCGAAGCGGTCGGCGCCGCGCCGCGGGCAGCGGCGCAGGGCATGGCCCGCGGCCCCGGCAATCGCGGCGGCGAGCGCGGCGGCGCGTTGCAGCTCGGACGCGGCCTCTGGGTGGTCGCGCTCGAGGACGGGCGGCAGGCGCCGATCCCGGTCGAGACCGGCATCACCGACCTCGACCGCGTCGAGATCACGGGCGGCCTCGCCGAGGGCGACAGCGTGCTGATGCTGCCGACGGCGAGCCTCGTCGAGATCCAGCAGACCATCCAGGACATGGCCTCGAGCCGGGGTGGCATCCCGGGCCTGACCCAGAAGCCCGCGACCCAGAACGCGACGCCGCGGAGCCCCTGATGCCGTTCTGGGAGACGGTGCGGATCGCGCTCGACTCGCTGCGCGGCAATGCGTTCCGCTCCGCGCTCACGATGCTCGGCGTCGTCATCGGCGTCGCCGCCGTGATCGCGATGCTCGCGCTCGGGCGCGGCGCGAAGGCGGCGGTGGACGCGCAGCTCGCGACGCTCGGCGCCGACGTGCTGACCGTCACCACCGGCATGCGCTGGCTGAGCGGCGTCGCCCGCGACCAGCAGACGCTCACGATCGACGACGCCGACGCGCTCGCGCGCGACGCGCGCCACGTTTCCGCAGTGGTCCCGGAGCAGAGCGGCCGCCAGCAGGTGAAGCTCGGCGCGCGGAACATCAACGTCTCCGTGATCGGGACGCTTCCCGAGCACGCACGCGTCAACGGCTACGAGCTGGAGTACGGGAAGATGTTCACCGGCGCGGATGAGGCCGCGCGTCGGCGCGTCGCGGTCGTCGGCGGCGACATCCCGGGCATGCTGGAAGTGCCGGCCGCCAGCCTCGTCGGCGCGACCATCATCGTGAAGAACATGCCGTTCGAAGTCGTCGGCGTGTACCGGCGGAAGGGCTCCGTGGGCCCCGGCAACCCGGACGACGACGTCTACATCCCGCTCGCCACCTCGCGCTTCCGCATCAGCGGCAGCGAGGAAGTGCAGACAGTCTCCGTGCAGGTCGCGAAGGGGAGCGACATCAAGGCGGCCATGGTCGAGATCGAGCGGGTACTGCGGCGCGAGCACGGCCTTCCGCCAGGGCGCGACAACGACTTCACGCTGCTCGACCGCCGCCAGTTCCTGGCGACGCAGCAACAGACGACGGAGATCCTCGGATTCCTGCTGGCCGGCAT
>Ga0105030_100024_pt1 | contig 11616 bp, 20 predicted proteins | sample RS_213metaG_FD_91480 | JGI IMG/M metagenome (GOLD analysis project Ga0105030, IMG submission 91480) | Switchgrass associated microbial communities from Austin, Texas, USA, to study host-microbe interactions - RS_213 metaG | ecosystem: Host-associated > Plants > Roots > Rhizosphere | place: USA... | reverse complement strand
CCCGCGCTCGGGCCGCCCCATCATGGCCGTCTCGGCCTGCCCGCGCCCTCCCCCCGGGGGCTTGCCTGTGTAGACGGACCGGGCCCGCCGATTCCCGTGCTACCCTACCGCCGCTTGCTCATTCCGAGGGCACTCCCTGCCCCTCGGCTTGCGCCTCCAGGCGGCCCCGAGGCCCACCACAGCGGTGGCCACCCCGGGGCCGTTCGTTTTCTGCTACGCTGGGCTGGGCGCGAAACGCCGACGCTGGACCCGGCTGGGTGGCGCGCCGCCGCCGTTGTGCTACGATCCCCGCAGGGCCACCGGCTCCGGCCGGATGGCGACCAACCGGCGCCCCGCCCAGAGCCGTCGTCACTGCGTGGGGCCCTCTCTGGGCGGGGAACGGGCTTTTAGCGGTGTGGAGCAGTGGTAGCTCGCCGGGCTCATAACCCGGAGGTCGAGGGTTCAAGTCCCTCCACCGCAACCAACCTTCAGCGCGGGCGCGGGCCGCGCGGGTTACGGCGGGCCGGGTTGCACACCGGCCGCGGCTGCTTCGGCATCCAGTCGCTCCCCACGTAGTACCACGCCGGGATCGGAAACGGCGGCGGGAAGGGCGGCCAGTGCCTGCTGGAGGGCCGCGCGCTCAGCGCGACGCCTTGGCCAGCTCGCCCGCGTCCACGCCGGCGGCCAGCAGGTCCCGCGCGTGGCCCGGGGCCAGCCCCGCGTCGAAGAGGTCGCGCGCCACCTCCTCCGGGTAGGCCCCCTGGGTGAAGTCGGCCAGCAGCGCCTCGGTGTCGTGGCCCGCGCCCTCGAGGTCGGCCAGCGACACCTCCGGTAGCCGGTTGAAGTCGGCCAGGGTGATCGCGTTGAGGTCGGTGTGGCGGTGCGCCGCGCAGCGGTAGGTGAAGACGCCGCGCGCGCCGCCGGGCCAGCGGCGGGAGACGTAGAGTTGGGACGGCCCCAGCTTGGCGAGGCCGTCCTCGCAGCCCTTGCACGGCAGAATCCGTGGCCTGCTCACGGTCGGGTGTTGGCCCCCTCTACTGCGGCTGGGGGGTGTCTCCCGAGGCCGCGCCCTCCCCGGCCGCCGGGGCGCTTCCTTCGTTGGGTGTCCCGGTGGGGGCGGCGCCAGCGGTGGATTCGGAACCCTGGCCGCCCGCGATCTTCTCCTGCAGCGCGGCCAGCTCGGCCTTCGCCGCCTGCTCCGCGGCCACGGCGGCCACGTTCACGTCGCGGGCCGCTTGGAGCTCGCCCTGCAGCGTCTCGATCTTCTGGCTCGCCTCGCGCAGGCCCTGCTCCATCAGCGCCTTCTCGGGGTCCACGTGGCTGGCGAGCGCGTCGTCGATGGCCTTCTGGACGATGGCCACGTTCTTCTTGGGGTCGCTGGTCAGGTCCATCACCGCCTGCTCGGCGGGGCTGAACACCCGGCCCTCTCCCGACGGGATCTGCATGTCGGCCGCCTCTCTCTCCTTCTGCCGGGCCACCATGGCCCGGCCCTGCTCCAGCGCGCGCTTGGCCTGGTCGCTCACGGCGCGGGCGTCTCGACCGCCGCCGGGGCGTCGATCACGGCGAGGATTTCGTCCTCGCGCAGGATGTAGACGATCTGCTCGCCCACCTTCACCTCGGAGCCGGCGTGCTTGCCCCACAGCACGGTGTCGCCCACCTTCACCTGCATCTGCGGGCGCTCCACTTCGACGTAGCCGACCACCTGCCCCAGCGCGCCGGCGGGGCGCGCCCGGAACGGGATCTCCTTGCCATCCGGGTCGAAGAGGTTGAGCCGGTAGCCGCCGGGGGCGTCGATGTTACGGCCCGGGCCCACGGCCAGCACCTTGCCCATCTGCGTCGGGTTCCTGGCCACGTCGGGGATGATGATGCCGCCCTTCGACACCTCCTCCTCCGACGCCTTCTCCACCACCACGCGATCGTACGTCGGTCGAACGTTCATGCCCGGTCCTTTCAACGGGGCCTGTGTGGGTCAGGCGCGCGTAGTGCCAGCCGGCCCCGGCGCGGGCGGCGCGCTTCTGTGGATATCGCTACGAAGACTCGACCGCGATCTCCTGGTAGGGCTTGTTGAGCCGGCCCTTCACCGCCTTCGCGCGGCCCTGCCGGTCCACCAGCTTCATGTGCCGCTCCTTCGCCCGAGCGCAGTGGTCCGCGTATTCCGCGTCCGACTCCCCCGGGTGCTGCGCGCGGTAGACGCAGGGGTCGGGCTCCGGGCGGCTGTTCGTCCCCGCCTTCTTCCGGTCGTCCTTCACGTAGCCCTCCTTCATCGCGCCGGCGGCGTCGGCCGTACCGATCGCCGGCATTTTACTGCGACGCCGAGGAGGCGCCGAGCCTGTTCTTCACGGCCGCCGCCCGGCCCCGCTTCTCCCGCCACGTGCGCATGGCGGCCTGCCACGCGCCCATGGTTCCGTAGTCGGCCTGCTTCGGCATCGGCTCCCCGCCGGCGCCGGTGTCCGCCCCGGCCTTGCCCGCGCTGAAGCCGGTGACCTTCTCCCGGTCCTTGGCCGCGGCCGCGCGCTCGTCGGCCCCGGCCTCGGCGGCGACGTGGGAGGTGCCGCCTTCCCGGGAGCGCTGGGCGTCGGCCGCGCGCGTGTAGCTGCTCTTCTCTCCCATGGCCTTCTACTCCTTCCCCGCGCGGAGACGCTTCTTGACCGCGGCGGCCCGCCCCGCGCGGGCGTCCGCCTGGTTGAACTCCCTGGCCACCTTCATCGGCGGGCACTTCCCGCGCGCGTGCTCGGGGCGGTGGGCGCACATGGCCATGTAGCGGGCCTGTTTGGTGCTCGTGCTCGGCATCAGGCCGCCATCCCCGCGGACGTGTCCGGCGCCGGCGCCCCGCCGCCCGGGCCAGCGGGAGCCCCCGGGCTGGGCGCGGCCGCGCCGCCGCCGGGCCCGGGCGCCGCGGCCTGGGCGGCCGCCGGCGGCATGGCCATGTCGGTGGCCAGCAACGGGTGCTGGAGGGCGCGCATCCAGTGGCCCAGCGCGTGCGCCTTGAAGCGCACGAGCACGCGCAGGGCCTCCGGCCACTGCGACTCCGGGAAGCCGTGGGCCTCGATGAGGCGCGTCCACACGTTGTGGATCTGCAGCTCGAGCACGGCCGGGAAGCCGGTCAGCACCTCGCGCGCCCGCCGCAGCTTGTCCATGGTGGCCATGGCCTGCTCCGGCCCCATCAGGAGGAGCATCTGGTTGGCGGGCGGCGCCGTGCGCACGGCCTGGGCCATACCACGCAGCTCGCCCAGCAGCTTCTCCCACTCCCAGGTCGCCTTGAGCACGCTGCTCCAGCGGATCCCGGCCGCCGCGCACTGCTCCTTGAGCTGCTGCGCCTCCCGGCCGCCCAGGGACACCGTGTGGGTGTTGTAGTGGATCTGGTCGTTGTCCGACTGCTGGTCGATGACGGGCTCTTCCTCGCCCTCGAGGTGCACCTTCCACTCGTGGATCGCGTCGTCTTCCTGCAGGTTGCGGTCCTCGTTCAATTTCTCGGGGATTCCGATGGCGCGGGCGATGCGCCGGTCGGAGCCGTAGGAGCCGCCCTGCCCGGAGGTGCGGATGACGCCCCACTCCAGGCCCTGCTGGATGGAGGCGCGCTCCGCGATGCCCTTCTCCACCAGCGGCTCGTCCTCCAACTCCACGTCGGTCTGGCCCATCAGCTGCATCCCGCGCAGCCGGCGGACCGCCCACTTGTCGGAGTCGTCGCGGTAGCGGACGAGGCGCTCCTCGGTCCAGAGGCCCGCGATGAGGCGCAGCCGGTGCTTCCAGGCCCGGCGCTTCAGGCGCCGCAGGCCGTCCACGCGCGGCTTGCGGCGGGTGGCGCTCTGCTGGGCCTGGAAGACGAGCGCGCTGTAGTTGAGCTCGCTCCCGCCCACGTTGCCGATCTCCGCGTCGCGCGCGCCGGAGGCGTCCTTCACGTGGTCGCGGTCGCGGTCGTACATCTGCCACAGCGTGCCGGGGTTGCCCTGGTTGGCGAAGACGTGGGGGAACTTCGCCGCCAGCTCGGGCGGCAAGCCCCGGTTGTTGATGGTCCACACGTCGCCGCCATAGGCGTTGCCCAGCGCCCCCGCCTGCTGCAGGTTCTGGCCCTCGTGCAGGATGAGCTTCGGGGAGACCCACTTCTGCACCACGTCGCTGAACTGCGCCATGGCACTGTTGATCGAGTCCTGGGTGCTGAAGAGGTCTTCGGAGAGGCTCTTTCCCCAAATCTCGCCCTCGCGCAGCTCCCACTGCGCGACGTGCACCTCGGAGCGCGGGATGTCGGTGCCCGGGATGAGCAGCTCGCCGTCGAACAGCACGACGTTGCCGGCCATCTCGATGGCGCGCCCGCGGGGGAACTCGGGGCAGGGGCGCAGGTAGTAGCGGTCGAGCAGGTTGTGGTTCATCCACAGCCGCTCGGCGCTGTAGGCGAGGCCCCACGTGCTGACCACCGGGTGGTGGCGGTAGGCCTCCATGCTCCGGTTGGCCGTCACCAGATGCCCGTTGCGGTAGCGCTTCCGCAGGACCGTGAGGGACATGGGCTCGCGGAAGCCCCACTCCATCATGTCCTCGTCGCACTCGTACCCGACGCCCTGGTTCTCGGGGAAGAAGCTGTACGGGCTGCGCGCCTCGTTGAAGTCCTCGCCCTCGGGCTGCTCCTCGTACATGGGCCGGCCCAGCGCGTCGGCGCCGCCCTTGATCTCGCTCTCGGGCGGCTCGTAGGCCTCGAGGGGGCCGCCGCAGTTGGGGCAGGCCCGCGCCTGGTAGCCGGAGGGCTGCCCGCTCTTGTCTACGAGGTCGGCCACGGATGCCGGGTTCTGGTCCTTGAGGTGCTGGGCCTCCAGGGTGTCCAGGGCCGGGCTCTTGAGCGTGAAGCCGGGCCCGGTCGCGCCCGTTACCGGGTCGGGCAGGCTGCAGGTGGCGCAGCGCACGGCCCCCGTGGGCGCGCGCCGCACCTTCTTCGTCAGGTCGATCCGCCAGCCGCTCTCCTGAATCCACTGGCCGAACATCGGCGCGTGGTAGCAACCGCGGCGGTTCTGGTCGTCCCAGCCGGTCTCCTCGTTGCGGCCCTGGAGGGCTTGGCGCGCGGCCTGGGCGCCGTCCTCGGCGTCGGGGTCGTCCACGCGCACGTAGGGCTTGCTGCCCACGCCCACGAGGCGCGCCGTCTCGTCCTGAATCGCCGGCGAGAAGATGTTGCGCTTCGGCATGGGGAACTTGGCATCCCCCTTGCGGAAGCGGATCGGCTCCCAGGTGAACCACAGGCGCCCGCCCGCGCTCATGTACGGCCGGATCCACTGATGGTTCGCGTCGTACAGCCGGGCCCGGTTCCAGCCCCTCTCCAACTCGCAGCGCTTCAGGGTCTCGTAGACGAAGAACGAGTCGAGGAACAGCCTGAGCTTGCTGGCGTGGCCCGTGTCCTGCCCGACGCCCGAGGCCCACAGGTCCGGGTTGCCGATGGGCGGCACCTCCGGCCGCTGGCCGCTGCGGTAGGTCGCCTGGGAGGCGGGCGGCATGGCCCGCTACTGGACCGTCCCGGCCGCAGCGAGGCGCTCGCGCTCCCGGCGCTCCGCCTCCGCCTCGATGGTGGCCTCCTCCAGCTCCTCCTCGGAGGCCCCGTAGTTCTCGGGGGGCCGGCCGGGCTCGTCCTCCTCGAGGTGGCCGCCCGCGGCCAGCCCGGCCGTGATCCACGGGGGCTCCACCGACGCCTGCTGCTGCCGCGCCGGAGCCGGCTGGGCGCCGGCCTCCTGGGCCATCTTCCGCACGTCTCCGCGAAGGAACTCCAGTTGGGTCTTCATCCTGGCGTCCACGAGGTGTTCGTAGGCGTCCCGGGCGTGCTGGACGCGCGCCTCGGCCGCGGCCACGTCGCGGTCGTACCGCTGCTGGGCCGCGGCCAGCTGCTCGCGGAGGTAGGCCACCTCGTCGCGCAGCGCCTTGACGGTGGGGTCGTCCTCCCCGTGGGGGGCGGTGCACAGGAAGCGCATCACTCCCCCGGATTCTCGCCCACGGGGGGAAGGGCCTGCGGCACGGCCCCGGCCAGCATCCCGTCCACGAGTTCGTCGGCTGCCCGAGCGTCCGGGTCGCTGGCCCGGGCTTGGCGGTCCTCGGCGTGGAAGGCACGTTCGGCCGCCTCTCGGCTTTCCTTGAGCTGCCTCGCGTACAGGACCGTCTCGCGCCCGCGCCGGCGCCAGCCGTCCCGGGCCATGATGTAGCCGCCATGGCCGTCGTGGTCCTCCATGAAGGAGCCGGACGCGCCCATGGCACGCTCCCGGCCGGCCTCCCGGCGCTCCTTCCGCTCCCGCGCGCGTCGGCCCATCAGTGGCCCACCGGGTGCGCGGCGTTCATGTGCTCCACGAGCCGGTGCGTGAGCCCGGCCTTCGTGGCCGCCTGCAGGCGGGCCCCGCATCCGGCCGTCGGGCAGAGTACCGTCCACCAGCCGTTCTCCAGCGTGGCCTCCTCGGTCTCGTGTACGACCGCGCTCATGGCCGCCACCCGGCGCGCAGGAGGCACTCGGCCCACGGGTTCACGCGGATGTGGTTGAGCGGCTGCCCCATGCCGAACATCGCTTCGGCCGCCCGGATCATCGTCTCCTCGGTGAGCGGCGGGCCCACCGCCCAGATGTTCGAGCGCAGGTAGGTGCGCGGCATGGGCGCCTTCAGGGCCGCGGCTGGCGCGGCCACCACGGCCGCCACCGCGGCCAGGAACCCCCTACGCTCCACTGGACACCCCCTTGGCGTACACATTCCAGCGCGCGATGGCATCCGGGATCGCATCATGGCCCGTCTCCACGTTGGCGATCAGAGCCGGGATGTGATTGGCCGGCGTACCGATCCCGCACTTGGCGCACCACACCCAGGCTGCGCCACCGAGTCGTGCGGTGCCAACAAACAGCTTTGTTGCACCGCAAGGGCAAGGCTCCGGCAAGGCGTAGCCGTCGATGGGCGCGTTTCCTATGCAACACAACGCTCCATCGCTGAGGACGAGTGTAGTTGGGTCACTACGCTCCATCCTGCACCTCCTCCACCCGCGGCCGGCCGCCGCAGCGCGGGCAACGCCAATCGTACCCGGGATGGTCGAGGGTCCCGGCCCGGGCTTCCCCGCATGCCTCGCAGGTGTAGGCGTAGCGGGCGCCCGGCGGGATCGGACCGTAGTCCATCAGGGCCCGCCCTTCTCGATCTCGACCTTGACCTTCGACTCGTGGCCCGTGGGGCAGACGAAGAGCGTGTCTTCGCCCCGGCGCACGAGGCGACCGGGCAGGTTGCACGGTATCGGGGCGGCCATTCGACCGCCACCGAGCTCGACCGGAACTTTGCCAGGGCACCGGCCCTCGCCTTCGCGCCGAGGCCCCCATTGTGAGGACGAAGCCGAGGCGCGCGTGGGAGTCATTCGATTTCTCCTGCGGCCTTCGCAGCCGCAATCTCCGCACACGTGCAGCAGAGAGGACGACCGGGGTGCATGACCATCTTCGGGTCGTGCAGCGCCCAACAGTGAGGGTGGTGCGAAAGTGCGACGCGCCGAAGAAGCGCAGCCGGCGGGCGGCCGTCCGGCTGAGCGAAGCGCAGGACGATCACCCGTTCGCTCACCCGTTGCCTCTGGGCTCGAACCATCGTTCGTGCCAGAGCTCCCGCTCGTGGGGTGCGCGGAAAGTTTCCAGGGTGGAGGATCCGGCCTCGGGCGCCTGTCGCTCCTCGTACAGGCTCTCGCGCAGCGGCGGCCACAGCGGCGTGGACAGCGGCAGCAGGGCCTGCGCCTTGATGCTCAGGCAGGCGCAGCGCTCCGGTACGCCGCCGCTGCCCGGGATGATGCCGACCGCGTGGCCGCCCCGTCCAGGATCGCGGCCTGGATTCGGTCCATTTCAGCCCTGAACTCCGCCTCGTTCGCCCGGTCGTTCATCACTCCTCCCATCGTTCGTGCCAGAGGTCCCGGCCCCCCTCCCCCTGGCCCGTCATCTCCTCGATGATCTCCTGCACCTCGCGCTCCTGCAGCTCCTGGGTGGTCGCGTAGACCACCTCGGGCTCGGGCGGGGCCATGTGCCGGCCCTGAGTGTACGCCTGCCAGAGGGACCCGCAGCCCGAATTGGCCTCGTCGTCCCGCTCGTTGGGCGGATGGTCGATCACCTCCTGGCCGTGGGAGGTCACCTTGCGCACGAGGCGCGAGGTCTGGCGCAGGAACACGGGATGGTCCAGCAGCTCCGCCGTGCCCGTGTTGAAGCACGGCAGCACCTCCCGGTAGATCGTGCTCTTGTTCTGCGTGCTGTGGTTGAACTGGATGTCGTGGCGCCCGAAAGCCGCCACCGGCCACTGCGCCGCGTAGTGGTCGCCCGTGACGTGGGTGATGCCGTAGAGCTTCACCGCCCGGGCCGCCTCCTCCACCACCGCGTCGGGGTTGAACGGCGCGGGCCATGACCGCAGGTAGTCCATCACGGCCTTCTGCGCGCTGCGCACCCCAGGCGTCCCGTCCGGGCGCCGCTCCGCCCGCCAGTCCCAATGCGCGATGCCCAGCGTGAAGGAGTCGCCCGAGCCGCCCGACGTGTCCACGAAGGCGAAGTAGTGGAAGCGTGGGTCATCCTCGGGGTCGTAGGCGTGGTTCGGGCCCAGCACCCGGCGCGGCGCGCGCGAGCAGGGGGGCAGCTCCTCCCGGCCCGGGATCCGCATGGCCCGCAGGCGCTCCGCGTCGATGTAGTCGGTCTGGGCCTCCCGGAACTGGATGCCCTGGCCGGGCTTGCCCACCTCGGCCGCCGCGGCCACGGGGTCGTCGCGCCACATATCGGCCACGTAGGCCCGGATGTTGGGCGTGTCGTGCATGAAGACGGTATCGGCCATCCACACCAGCACCGGGTCGTCTTCCTTGGCCCAATGCGCCGCGTACTTCTCGTAGAGCTCGCCCCTCTTGGCGAACGGGCTGCTCATGCACACGAGCAGCGGGTCGGTCATGTTGGCCATGCCGCCCCGGATGCCGCGCAGCACCTCCGTGTCGGGCGTGGCGCTCTCGCCCGTGGGCCAGAAGGCGATCTCGTCGTTGAGGCTGGCGGCCACCGCGCGCGAGCGGCCGGCCGTGAGCTTGCACGCCCGCACCACCAACTCCACCTGCGTCGTGAGCTTCAGGACGTGGCCGGTCGGCTCCTCCGCGATCAGGTGGCGCAGGGCCGGCTCCGCCGCGATCGCTGTGAGGTAGCCGAAGATGGCGCCGGCGTCGTCCATGTCCTTGGCCACGATGGGCACGCGGGCCATCTCGCCCGGAGCCAGGTTCGCCCGGTGGTCGCGGTAGGCGCCCTCGTAGAAGCCGATGAGGGCGGCGATGGCGCTCTTGCGCGCGCGGCGCCCGCACCCCATCCACACCTCGCGCGCCTTCTTCGTGGGTGGCGCCTGCCGCCCAGTGCACGCCCGGAAGGTGGCCAACTCCTCCCGGTCCATGGGCAGGCCGTACACGGCGCACAGGAACGCGCGCCAGCGCTTCCAGAAGCCCGGCGGCCACGGGTGGCCGTCGGGGGCGATCCGGTAGTAGGAGAGGGAGTCGAGCAGGTCGAGGATGGTCACCTCGCCGCTGTGGACGGCCTCCCAATGGAACTCCATCGGGAGCAGGATGCCCTGCTCAGCTCGGAGCAGCACCGTTGGTGGGCAGCGCGCGCGCGGGCACGTCGATCACCTCGCCCGACAGCCACCGGCGCGTGATGGCCTTCATCAGGCCGGGCTCCTGCTGGCGCAGCACGGCCAGCCCGCGCATGGCGTCCGCGAACATGGCCAGCGAGTCCTTGGGGGTCTCGTTCTCGGCCGCGGCCAGGGCGCGCACGTGGTAGGCCAGCAGCTCCTTCAGGGCGCCCTGCGCGCTCTCCAGCTCAAGGTTCGTGCGCTCGAACACCTGGCCGTCCTCGTTCGTGGTCACGAAGCGGTTGTAGCGGCGGATCAGGCCCGCCGGCGCCTTGGCCAGGGCCGGCAGGTTCACCTCGCCGTCGTCCGTGATGAAGTCGGTCATCCGGGCCCGGGCCATGGCCGTCAGGCCCTCCAGGCACTCCTGCAGGCTGGCCACGCTCCCGGCGCGCTCCGCCTCGGCCTTGGCGATGGCGTCCTGCACGAGCTCCCCGATGTAGGCAACCACGCGGGGCCGGGCCAGGGTGCGGCAGGCGCGCACGTGCGCGTTCTTCTCGGGCGTGCCCAGCGCGACGGCGGCCGCGGTGCCGTTGCGGCCGTTGGCCAGCCAGGCCTGGACGAACTTCTGCTCCCACTCGGTGGCCACGTCGGCCTTCTTCCGGCCGGCCTTCTTCTTCACACCGCGCCGCCCTTCAGCGCGCGCCACGCGCCGCGCCACGTGAGCATCCACACCGCCCCGCAGCCGCGCTTGTAGTCTGAACCGGCGCGCCAGCGCACTGGCGCGCCGTCACCGACGCACCAGCGCACGGCGTTGCCCTCGAAGACGGCCCCGCCGCAGTCGCAGGTCACGGGCGCGTCCCCGGAGCGGCGCAGGTCTGACACTCGCGCTCGCCCGCGCGTACCCCGCGCCGGTGGCAGCCCGGGCAGCGCCTGTGGTCCATGGCCACCTTCACCTTCGTCCGGTAGGTATACCGCCTCTCGGCCGTATCGTACACGTCCCAGCTCGCCACGGCGCGGTCGGCCAGCTGGTGCGAGGGTGGCCCTGGGCACACGAGGTCGTCGTCCACGGCCACGTGGTGGAGGGGGCAGTGCCGCTCGTAGCGTTCGGCCTCCTCGGCCAGGGCCATGGCCGTGGCCACCTACCCGCCCTCGATGAAAGAGGGGGGAGGCGAGGCGTCGCGGCCGGGCGTCCGCGCGTTTCCCGCCCCCCCCCGCCGCCGAAGCGGCCTGCTCATGCGGTGGTGTTGGCCACCGTGCGGTGGCGGTTCTTCCACCAGTTCTTGATGGCCGCGCCCACGCCCAGCATGACGACGGCCGCGGCCGCGGCCTTGGCCCGCGGGCCGCCGCCGAAGATGGCCGTGACCTGCTCGGGGTCGCTCAGCGCGTCGCTGCCGGCGCGCACGGCCGCGTCCAGCATGATCGCGCCGAGCGCGGCGGCGCCGGCGCGCACCCCGCGCCAGAGGGTCTTCTTCCAGTCGAACGGCGCCCGGGCCTGCTCCACGGCCGCGTCCACCTTGGCCTGGGCGTCTTTCGCCTTCACGAAGTCCGTCATGTCACCCATCAGCTCCTCCACCGGATGCGCTTGCAGGCGCGCCCGCTCAACGTCCCGCCCTGGCCCGTCGGCCGGAAGGGCTCCGGCGTGCAGGCCTCCACCTCGCCCTCCGAGCCGGGGTCGATGTCGCACTTGAACCCGAAGCCGCGGCCGCCCTCACCCGGGTTGCTCACCTCGGGGTTGCGGCAGGGCCCGGAGATCACCCGCCACGTCTGGCCGCCGAGATCCTCGCACGGCTCCAAGCAGTGGTCGTGCTCCGAGTCGCACCGGGGCGCGGCGCAGCCGAAGTATTGGGTGGTGTCGAAGTTCACCCGGTCGGCCGGGGAGAGGGCCACGTAGGTGGAGCCGCCCTCACCCTCGCGTCGGTAGGGCACCGTCTGGTGCTGGAACTGGAACTGCGCCACCTGGCCGCCGAGGCCGGCCACGGCCGGGCAGGTCCCGCACGTCGGCGGCGGCGTGGGTGGAACGCTCGGCGTGGGCCCGGGCGAGGGGCTGCAGGGGATCACCTGCAGCTCGGTCTCGGGGCAGATGCCCTGCGGG
>Ga0105030_100023_pt1 | contig 11776 bp, 10 predicted proteins | sample RS_213metaG_FD_91480 | JGI IMG/M metagenome (GOLD analysis project Ga0105030, IMG submission 91480) | Switchgrass associated microbial communities from Austin, Texas, USA, to study host-microbe interactions - RS_213 metaG | ecosystem: Host-associated > Plants > Roots > Rhizosphere | place: USA... | reverse complement strand
TCACCCGGTACGACGAGAGTACAATCGATGCCGGTTCCATAGCGAGTGCTGTAGGTGCCGCGACGGACACCACAGCGGGTGTGGTCGAACTGGCCACCTCAGCCGAAACGATCGCCGGAACAGATTCCACAAGGGCGGTCACTCCAGCAGGACTTCTGTCCCTGGCTTCCACCAAGCAGCCGATCGACGACGATCTCACCGCTATCTCCAACATCTCTCCGGCGAACGACGACTTCATTCAGAGGAAGTCTGGCGTTTGGGTGAACCGTACTCTGGCTCAGGTCTCATCGGATCTTTCGGCAACTCTCCTGCCGAAGACCGGCGGCACCATGACCGGTGCGATAACCTCCAACCGATCGGCAACCACTGATGTGATTCTCGGTGGCGGGATCAGTGGTGATACCTTCGACCGAGTTCGTGAATATGCTGACGGCAAGCGCGAAGTCGGTCCGGGTTCCGGTGCTCGTGATGTGAACTGGTACCGAGCTAGCTCGGGACTCTGGCGAACCGACCACTCGGTGGATATCGTAACCAACCTTACCGTTGGCGGTACGGCTGGATTCACCGGAGCTTTCCTCGGCGCTTCCAACATGAATGTCGGTGCCTGGACTTCGTGGACTCCTACTTGGACCACGACTTCCGGATCAGCGACACCGAGCCTCGGTAACGCCACCGTCGACTGCAAGTACGTACGTTTCGGTCGCACCATCCATTACCGGATGAACATCGTATTCGGTAACACGACCAACTTCGGAACGTCCCCCACAAGCTCTGACAACTGGTTGTTCTCAATGCCGGTAACTGCTGCGGCTTCGGGTGTCCCGATCGGATACGCCTCATATTGGGTGGGAAGCCTGACGAAGGCAACCGCGGGTCTGGCACACCTGAACTCGACCACTCAGATCATCCTCTACACAGGCTCGGGAAGCGCTGACAACTCTTCCCTGGCGGGTGGCATCGTGGACTCCGTCAGCCCTCTGACCTGGGCCAACGGCGACCGTCTGTCCATATTCGGAACCTACGAAGCTGCTGCTTAGGAGGCGGTTTTGGGTACACAGGTCAAGCTATATCTGGCCACACCACGGATCATTCAGCCGAAGACCTGGACGCGGTTGGTTTTCGACAAGGTTCTTCGCGATGATGCCGGTATGGTTCGTGATCTTTCCTTCATCGTTCCGAAGAGGAATACAGACTTCATCTGGAGTCGTGAGATCACCTGGGCAGACCTTTCGGAGATTCCTCCGGATGATGACCGTCCTCGCCAGTTCATGTCGAGGTTCATGCGTGATCTCACCGATGATGACACCGGGACCGACAACGAGATCGATACTCCAGGTCGTGACTGGGACATGGCGACGTGGCAGTTCCACGGATTCGCGAACCAGAGGTACTGCGCTGAGGTCTGGCACGACCACCACGAACAAGCACAGATCGACCACGCCCAGTTCGTAGCAACGACCTGGGACTACTGACCAAACTCGTCCCGAAGGGGTCGCATGATAAGCATCACGTCGTCCGGCTCCTTCAAGAACACCGAAGCTTTCTTGAACAGGGTTTCGAGAGGTGATATTTACCGATCGATCGTTGCCGGTGCTGAAGCAGGAGTAAGAGCTCTTGCCGATGCTACCCCTCTGGATTCAGGCCTTGCTTCGGATTCCTGGGATTACGAGATCGAACGTAGCGGGAAAGCCGTCACGATCAAGTGGACGAACAACGACGTCGAGAACGGATTTCCTGTGGCTATCATGCTGCAGCTCGGTTACGGAACAGGTACGGGAGGCTACGTGCAGGGCAGAGACTACATCAACCCTGCCATGAAGCCCATATTCGACAAGATTGCGGATGATGTCTGGAAGGCGGTGACCTCGGCATGAGTAGTATTGATGAGCGCGTTGTACAAATGCGTTTCGACAACGCGGCTTTCGAGCGGGGTATCGCCAGGACCCGTGACTCGCTCGGCAGGTTCACCAAAGAACTTGAGATGAAGGGCGCCACAAAGGGCCTTTCTGATGTCGAAGCAGCAGCCAAAAGACTGTCTTTCAAGAACATCGAATCCGGTGTTCAGGCAGTTGCTGGTCATATTCGCACTCTGTCGACCAGTGCCGTTCAAGGTCTCGAAAAGGTCGGACACGGTGTTCAGTCGGTAGCTACCAAGGTTCAAGCGATGTCTGCGAACGTCGCCAAGAACCTGAACAGCATCGACAACGAGGGCAAGAAGGTCTCGTTCAAGAACATCGAACAAAACGTCCAGGCCATATCCGACCGCTTCAGAGCGATGTCGGTCGTAGCCACGACTGCTCTCGCGACCATTGCTCACCAGGCCATATCTGCTGGCGGTCAGTTGGTGAAATCTTTCACCTTCTCCCCCGTAATGGATGGTTTCCGCGAGTACGAGACCAACCTGAATTCGATCCAGACCATTCTGGCCAATACACAGGCCGCCGGTACGAATCTTCAGGACGTCACCAAAGCACTCGACGAGCTCAACCACTACTCCGACCAGACGATCTATAACTTCTCCGAGATGGCGAAGAACATCGGTACCTTCACGGCTGCCGGTGTTGCCCTTAAGCCTGCTACTGCGGCAATCAAGGGTATCGCCAACCTGGCGGCTCTTTCCGGCTCGAATTCGGAACAAGCCTCTGGAGCTATGTATCAGCTCTCTCAGGCCATATCCGCAGGACGGGTTACGCTCGAGGACTGGAACTCGGTCGTCAACGCCGGTATGGGTGGTACCGTATTCCAGAGGGCTCTGGCTCTCAACGCTGAGAAGATGGGGACCCTCAGCAAGGGTGCGGTAAAGCTCAAGGGCGACATGAAGAATGTCACGATCGAAGGAAAGTCTTTCCGTGAATCCATCACGGCTAAGCCTGGACAGGAATCGTGGCTTACATCGGATGTTCTTACCCGTACTCTTTCGCAGTTTACGGGCGATCTGTCTGATGCCGAACTCGCTGCACAGGGATTCAGTAAGGCACAGATCAAGGCCATTCAAGATCAGGCCAAAATGGCGAAGAGTGCGGCTACGGAGGTCAAGACCGCAACCCAGCTCTTCGGAACGTTCAAGGAACAGCTCGGTTCCGGCTGGGCACAAACCTGGCAGATCATATTCGGCGACTTCGCTGAAGCCAAGGGCTTGTTCACGGGCATCAGCAACAGCATCGGCGGAATTCTTCAGCGTTCTTCTGATGCCCGGAACAAGATGCTCAAGGACTGGGATAAGCTTGGAGGCCGTAAGGCCCTTATCGAGGGCATTACAAACGTCTTCAAGGCTCTTGGGTCGGTAGCCGCACCGATCAAGGACGCTTTCCGGGACATATTCCCGGCAACCACGGGCAAGCAGCTCGCGGACATGACCAAGAACTTTGCGGAGTTCACGAAGAATCTCAAAATCGGAGATGAAACAGCTGGTAAACTGAGGAGGACCTTCGCCGGTGTCTTTGCGATATTTGGAATCGCGTTCGACATCGTCAAGGGCGTATTTGGTGTTATCTTTGATCTCATCGGAGTGTTCGCTGATGGTTCTGGCGGCATTCTGAACTTCACCGCAGGAATCGGTGATTTCCTGGTCGCTCTGCGAAAGGGTATCCAGGAAGGAGAGGGACTCAAGAACTTTTTCAAGGGTCTTGGAGCGGTTCTTTCCGTCCCGATCAGGCTTGTTCAGGCTCTTGGAGCATTTCTGGCCAAACTCTTCGAAGGAGGAAACTCCAAGGGAGTCGAAGAGAAGGTCGAGGGCATATCCTCCAAGCTCGAACCTCTTGGTCGACTGGGAGAAGTCGTATCTACCGTGTGGGGCAAGGTCCTCACTGTCATGGAGAACGTCGGGGAATTCTTCAATGACCTCGGCGGCAGGATATCCAAGGTTCTCAGTAACATCGGTATCGATGCAGCCTCCATGTTCGAAGGTCTGGACTTCGAGAAGGTCATTTCGGGATTCAACACCGGCCTGTTCGCTGCCTTGGTTCTGGCCGTGAAGAATTTCGCCGGTGGTGGGGCTGCGGGTCTTCTCGACGGCATTTCTGATGCAATCGAGGGTTTCACCAATACTCTCGGTGCAATGCAGAACACTCTTCGAGCGACCACGCTCCTTCAGATCGCTATCGCTGTCGGTATTCTGGCGCTTGCGATGAATACGCTGTCGAAGATCGACCATCTGGGTCTGTCTCGGGCTACAGTAGCCATATCCTTCCTCTTCACGAATCTGATCGGATCTCTTCTCGTCTTTGAGAAGCTTTCGGGTTTCCAGGGATTCGCAAAGATGCCGTTTGTCGCGGCGTCAATGATTCTCCTCAGTACCGCGATCGTTATCCTGACGCATGCCATGGAGAACATAGCGAAACTGGACTGGAATGGGGTGGCCAAGGGTCTTACAGGAGTAACCGTTCTCCTGGCTTCTCTGATCGCGGTCTCCCAGTTCATGAAGAACCCGTCGGGCCTTATTTCCACAGGTCTCGGAATGATCGTCTTGGCAACAGGAGTCAAGATCCTGGTCAGCGCGGTAACAGATCTTGCAGGTCTTGACTGGAATGAACTCGCCAAGGGACTTGTAGGTGTCGGAACCCTTCTAGGTGCTCTGGTGCTCTTCACCATGTTCGCAAAGGTCAACAAGGGCGGACTTCTCCAAGGTGCGGGGCTCCTTCTTCTGGCGGTAGGGATCAAGATCCTCGCCAGTGCGGTAAAGGACATGGCGAAGATGTCCTGGGGGGAGATAGCCAAGGGTCTGGTCACTCTTGCGGGTGCGCTTGCCATCATCACGGCCGCACTCATGTTCATTCCTCCCACTGCTCCTCTAGCAGCCCTCGGTGTTCTCGGAATAGCCATATCCTTGGGAATGATCGGGGATGCACTTCAGGACATGGCGAAGATGAGCTGGGCCGAAATCGGTTCCAGTCTCACGGTCATGCTTGGTGCTCTGACGATCATCGCAGCAGCTCTGTATGTTATTCCTCCCACGGCGCCACTTGCTGCGGCGGGTGTGCTCATTACGGCCATCGCCCTCCAGCAAGTCGCCAAGGTACTGGAAGACTTCGCCCAGTATTCCTGGGAGGAGATCGGCAAGGCGATGACTATGCTTGCCGGTACTCTCGGAATCATCGCTGCTGCACTGTTCTTCATGACAGGAGCGCTTCCTGGTGCTGCCGCGACGCTTATTGTCGCCGCTGCTCTTAGGGTTCTCGCTCCGGTACTCCAGCAATTCGGTCAGATGTCTTTGGCCGAAATCGGTAAGTCTTTGCTGATGCTCGCGGGTGTCTTCGCGACTTTCGCCATATCGGCCATATTGCTGGCTCCGGTCGTACCGGTGATGATTGCTCTGGGTTTGGCTGTCACTCTTCTGGGTGTCGGTATGCTGGCAGCAGGTGCTGGAGTATTCCTGTTCGCAACGGGCCTCACGGCTCTTGCTGCGGCAGGTGCGGCTGGAACTGCGGCGATCGTCGGTATCGTGATGGGTCTTATCGGCCTTATTCCCGAGCTGATGAAGCAGATCGGTTTGGGAATCATCGCGTTCGCGAAGGTCATCCAAGGCGCCGGACCGGCGATTCTTAAGGCGATCACGGTCGTCCTGGAAGCGCTCATATCTGCGATCGTAAGACTGACGCCCAAGATCGTGGACGCGCTTCTGCGTATGATGTCCATGATGGTCAAGAAGATGTCCGAGTATATTCCCAGGATGGTCGATTCCGGCCTCAAGTTGCTGACCGGTATTCTCAACGGTATAGCCAACAATCTCGGGAAGGTTGCTGGCGCAGCAACAAGAGTAATTCAGGCATTCCTCAAGGCCATTGGGGATAATGTTCCAAAGGTTGCTCAATCCGGCGTAGATCTGATCATCAAGTTCATCAACGCCTTGACTCGTACGATCGACAACAACTCTGCTGCAATGGGAGCTGCTGGCGGTCGTCTTGCCGTAGCCATCGTCAAGGGTATGGCCAGAGGCATCATGGCTGGTCTCGGAGAAATCGCGAGTGCTGCGAAGAGTGTTGCAAGCAGTGCGCTCGATGCCGCCAAGGGTGTTCTCGGTATCCACTCACCCTCGAAGGAATTCGAGAAGATCGGTAAGTACGTCATTGACGGCTTCCGTAAGGGTCTGGATGGGAACAAGGCAAGCGTCAACGAGGCGATGAAGAAGCTGTCTGCGGATCTCAAGACAGCTATGCGCGATTCAGCTAAGGACGTCGACGTTCTTGAATCCAAGCTGAAGAGACTGACCAGCGCCCGTAAGAGAGACAACGACGAGATACGGAAGACCCGAAAAGCACTGGCTCAGGCAAAGAAGGAAAACAAGGCCGAAGTCGCTGCTTACGTATACGGGACCACGTCTCTCAAGAAAAGATCAACCGCTCTCGGTAAACTGGCCGATCAGCAAGACAAGATCAACGCCAAGTTGGAAGATGCCAAGAAGAAGCTCGAGGATCTTGTCAAAACGAGAGCAGACTTCAAGGCTCAGATCATCGACCAGTATGACAACCTCCCTGAGATCACCCCCGAGACGAAGGTTTCCGACTACGAGTCAGATCTCCAGAAGCAAATCGAGAAGACCAAGCAATTCGCCAATACCCTTCAGAGACTGCGTGATCTCGGTCTGAATGACGAGTCGTACCGACAGCTTCTGAGTAAGGGTATCGACGCGCTTCCATTCGCGAACGAACTCCTGGCTGGCGGAAAGGAAGAGATCAATAAGGTCAACGACCTCAACAATCAGCTTTCTACCGTCGCCAAGTCGCTGGGTGTTCAGGCTTCTAGTGAGCTGTACGACGCCGCAGTGAAGGCTGCGGAGGGACTCGTCAAGGGTCTGCAGAATCAGCAGAAGGCCATCGAGAAGCAGATGGATGCCATCGCTGATGCCATGGTCCGAGCCATCAAGAAGAAGCTCGGTATCAAGTCGCCCTCCAGGGTGTTCATGGCGATCGGTCGATTTTCTGCGGAGGGTGTTGCGAAGGGCGTGGACGAAATGTCCGGGTTGGTAGAGGAGTCTGCTGCCAACCTCGGAACGGCTGCTGCGGATTCCCTCCGTAAGTCGCTTTCCAACGTGGCCGACATGGTCAATGGAGACATCGACACCAGGCCGGTCATTACGCCCGTCCTTGATCTGTCCAGTGTCAGGAAGGATGCCGGTCAGATAAGCGGGCTGATAACAGCCAAGGACATATCGATCGATTCGGCCTACGCCAAGGCTCGATTCGTAGCAGCCAGCTACGCCAGCAACCAAGCTGCGGCCGAGCAGAGCGATATTTCTACGCCCGTCTCCCCGGTCACTTTCATCCAGAACAACAATTCGCCAAAGGCTCTTTCTTCGGCGGAGATCTACCGTCAGACGAAGAACCAACTGTCCATGAAGAAGGGAGCTCTGAAGACGACGCCGTGATCACCAGGGTGGAAGTGCGAAACAATCAGGGCGCCCTTCTCAATCTGCAGTTGGATGATGACACCGACAGTATCCATGTTCTGGATATTGACGGTTTGGGTCCGGTGAAGGCGACACTCGTTTCGTCATCATTCGCTCAACTTCCTGGAGAACAGCTCAATTCCAAGCGGCGGGAAACCCGGAACATCAAATTCCAACTGGGTTTGAATCCGGACCCCGCCGCTCTGGAGTCGTACGAAAGTCTGAGGTTCCAGCTCTACGAGTTCTTCATGTCTGAGACCGACGTCAGCCTCCGTTTCTTCACGGACGGGGGCTTGACGGTCGATATTCTCGGAACGGTAGAGACGTGCGATCCTACGATCTTCGACCAAGAGCCTGCGATGCAGGTTTCCATCATGTGTTTCAATCCGGATTTCTTCGATCCGACACCTGTGCACCTGACCGGAGACACGACTTCGGGGAGTACGACAACGCCCATTGCGTACGATGGGCACATCGAGACGGGTGTGATATTCACTCTCAATGTGGACCGTACGCTGACCGAGTTCACGCTTTATCACACCCTTCCGAGTGGAGAGATCCGTTCCATGGATTTCTCTGGCGACCTCGCTTCCGGTGACGTTCTGACCATCAGTACCATTCGCGGAAGCAAGAGCGTCACCCTCGTACGTTCAGGCATATCCAGTTCTATGCTGTGGGCGATCCCACCTCAGTCCACCTGGATGTCTCTGGTTCGAGGTGTAAATCAATTCCGTGCCTACGCCACAGGTGCGGCTATTCCCTACACCCTCGACTACACGAAGAAGTACGGAGCACTGTGATGGAGATCTATATTCTCGATCCTTTGCTCCGCCGTGACAGGGTCATCGACACCTTCGAATCGTTCATCTGGACCGAGAGGTACCAGACGCACGGTGACTTCGAGCTGGAGATATTCTCGACTCAGGACAGCCGGAGAACCTTCACGACCTCCACTCTCCTGGCCACCAACGTGTCGCACTACGTCATGATGGTGGAAACGATCGAGAATACCGTAAACGATGACGGGAAGAAGATTCTCAAGGTCCAGGGCCGTTCCCTAGAGGCCATATTGCTGGACCGAGTGGCCAAAGAGTCTCTGGATGATCTGACGACCTCGCCCAAGTGGACAATCACTGATGAGCCCGCTGACGTGGCTCGGAAGATATTCCACGACATCTGCGTTACTGGAATTCTCGATACCCAGGACATCATCCCCTTCATCAACGAAGGGACGTTCCTGGCTGCCAGCACAATTCCGGAACCTGTAGACCCAGTCACCGTCGAGCTGGAACCGATGACCGTCTATGACGCCATTGCCCAGATCTGCAGTACTTACAATCTCGGGTTCCGTCTTCTCCGCGAGTACGACACTTCCAACCTGTGGTTCGATATTTACTCCGGTAGTGATCGGACCACGGGACAGTCGACTCTCGCGCCAGTGGTGTTCGCTCCAGGACTTGACAATCTGGAGAACACGAAAGAACTGACCATCGTAGAGAACGCCAAGAACGTAGCTTACGTATTTTCTCCGGCGGGATTCGAGATGGTCTATCCCGAGGATGTGGACCCGGACGTCGAAGGCTTCGAACGTCGTGTTCTGGTGGTCAATGCCAGCGATATTACGAGCGAAAACCCCGACGTCTCAGCGGCTCTCATTCAGCGAGGGAAAGAAGAGCTGGCCAAGAACCGTACTTACCAGGCTTTCGATGGCGAAATCAGCCAGAACAGCTCTTACAAGTACGGCATTCATTACAATCTCGGCGACCTTATCGAGATGCGTAATGAAGACGGTATCGCGAACAACATGCGGGTGACCGAGCAGATCTTTGTATCTGACAAGGAAGGTGAGCGCGCATATCCGACGCTCACTCTCAACGTCTTCATCAACACTGGATCGTGGCTCTCGTGGATGAAAGACAAGACCTGGTTGGATCTCGATTCGGATACCGATTCGGTATGGGGTAATCAGCCGTGATATTCACAAGGGAGGTAAAGCGTGGCCATCGGTGATGCAGCAACAGCCGCTGGATTCGCGGTCGTCCCGGATACGGGTGAGGAAGGCCGTGTTCGCTGGGGAGGACGAGAGATCACTCGCACTCGTGATTATATCGCGAATGTGAAGGCCCTCGTTCCTGTCGGAAAGGCGGGTTTCCGTACGGCGGCGGGCATATCCTCTGGGACGGCTGACCCTACAGGTGGCTCAGATGGAGACATCTACTTCAAGATCATCAGCTAGGAGGTGACATGACTGACTGGACAAAGACGACCAACAACGGCAGCGGAAAGATGATGATCCGCGATACCGGAACAGATGTAGAGTTCTGGTTCAAAGCCGGATATTCGGACAACTGGTACAACGGTCTGCAATTCAGTTACACGGCGAATAATTCGACGACCAACAAATCCATCAACTACCCTACGGGTGCTGACTGGTACAAGGTCGGAGAACGCACGGTAACGACCGAACAGACGGTAACTTTCAGACTGCTGACTGACACCAGTATTTCGGGTATCGGTACTTCTACGACCTTCAGTCATGCCATCGACCGGGCATCGGTTCCATCGGCTCCGAGCAGACCGGTCATATCCTCCATCAAGTCGACGTCATTTGTCGCCACGTTTTCGGACGGGTCGAATGGCGGGGCCTCGATCAATTCGAGACAGATTGCATACAGCCCTACATCGGACCGGGGTGACGGCGATGTCGTCAGTTCCGATGGATCGACAACCATATCTGGTCTCTCAACTGGAACAAAGTACTGGATCTGGGCCCGTACGCATAACTCCGAAGGTTATAGCGCGTGGTCCTCTGCAGCAACAGCTACGACACTCAAGGTTCCCGAAGCTCCGAGTACTCCACTACTTTCGAGCGTCACAGCGACCAGCGTAGACGTTGCTTTCATGGCGAACGGGAATGGTGGTTCTCCGATCATCGGTTACCAGATCGGATACGGAACCAATCCCACAACTCCGACCACAACTGTGTCGGCGACTTCGCCTCAGGTGGTTTCTGGCCTGACCCCCGGAACCGTGTACTACTTTTTCGCCAGGGCCCAGAGCTCTGTTGGATGGAGTCCATGGTCGGGGGCAGCCAGTACCAGAACTGTCGCCGGAGCCTATATTCAGGTGGGCTCAACAGTGAAGCTTGCCGTTCCTTACGTTAAGGACGGCGGAGTCTGGAAAATCGCAGAACCATGGGTCCGAAATCTAGGAGTCTGGAAGAGAACCATCTAGCAGAACGGATATTTCGTGGACACTTGGGTGCAGGTAGTCCTGACTTCAGTTTCCGGAATCGTCGCATCGATCATCGCGTCTGGTGGTTTCTGGGCCTACTTGCATCGCAAGGGTGAAGCGAAGTCTTCGACTACCACCATAGTGATGGGACTGGCTTACGACAAGATCACCTCTACTGGGGTCGAGATCGTAAACCGGGGGGTCGTCACGAAGGACGAACTCGAGGAGCTGAACAACTTCTACTGGGGGCCGTACAAGGCTCTTGGGGGGAACGGGGTGGCGGAGCAGATCATGAATCGAGTTCACGAACTCCCGATCATCCACAGCAGTAGGTTTGCCGACATACTTCCTCCCAACGAAGGGTTCGTCAACAATGTCCGAGTCATCCCACCACGCCAAAGCGAGAACACCACTTCTCGGTGACAGGACCTATGCCGTCATCAAGCAGTCGGCGGCGTTGATACTTCCGGCTATGGGAGCGCTATATTTCTCCCTTGCCCAGATCTGGCATCTCCCGAACGCCGAAGAAGTGATCGGTACGATCGCGGCGGTGAACACCTTCCTGGGTGTACTGCTCGGGATATCTACGCGGTCCTATAACCGGAGTAATGCCAAGCCGCAGTATGTGGGTGAAGTCGCTTTCGAGGCAGTGGACGGGGACGAGACCACGAAGCGCATGGTGACTCGGCTCAATACACATCCTCAGGTGATCGCCTCCATGGATCAGGTCACTTTCGGCGTGGTAGACGAAGTGGAGAACAACTGACGTGCTCGACAACGAAGAGATCGAGAACCGGTTCGGGTTCCACAAGGCGGAGATCGAAGGTCCGAATACTGCCGAAGAGATGCACAATTATCTGCGAACCGCTTTCAAGGAGTTCGCGGCGGTCCTCGTGCAGATACTTCCTCCTGATGCTTCAGCGAAGCGGTACAGGCATCTGGCGTACGATGACCTGGAACGGGCATCGGTGTGGGCACACAAGGCAGTGGACCAGATAGTACCGATGATTCGGGAGTAACATCCTCAGCAGGGGTCGCATATTTTACAGCGGCTATAATGAGACCCCTACGAAAGGACTGTTCACGATGAACAACCCGTTCAAGAAGACCAAGGAACCGACCGAACTCGATGACATCATCGAGCGTCTGCACAAGGCT
>Ga0105030_100021_pt1 | contig 12452 bp, 9 predicted proteins | sample RS_213metaG_FD_91480 | JGI IMG/M metagenome (GOLD analysis project Ga0105030, IMG submission 91480) | Switchgrass associated microbial communities from Austin, Texas, USA, to study host-microbe interactions - RS_213 metaG | ecosystem: Host-associated > Plants > Roots > Rhizosphere | place: USA... | reverse complement strand
TCGTAACGCTCTTTCATAGGAACTGCCAAGGATACCTGAGGGCACGGTTTCGGAGGCCCTCCTCAGGACCGCCGTGAATCCGTCCCTGGAGGCTTCGGGCGCGCCATCCATGGCGCGCGCGATCCTGAGGAGGGCCTCCGAAACCGTGCCTTCAGGCGTCGCGCCTGCTCCGGAGGCGGAGCGCGGTGAATGCGAGGAGCATCAGGAAGGAGAAGGAGAGGATGGGCCAGTTGCCGGTGCGGGCGTAGGGCGTGAGGCCGGTGCGAGGGGTGACCTCGGCGCGGAGGACGCCGGGCTGGAACTGCGGCAGGCGCGCCGTGACCTCGCCGTCCGGCGCGATCACCGCCGTGATGCCGTTGCTGGTCGCCCGCATGAGCCAGCGGCCGGCCTCGAGGGCGCGAAAGCGCGCCATCTGCAGCTGCTGGTGCGGCGCCGACGAGTCCCCGAACCAGGCGTTGTTGGTCGCGTTGACGAGGAGCGTCGAGCGCGGCAGCACGGCGAGCTGCTCCGCGCCGTAGGCGTCCTCGTAGCAGATCGTCGCCGCGAGCTTCTCGCCGCCCGCCGCCAGGGGCGGCTGCTCCTCGGCGCCGGGCGTCATGTCGTAGTACGGCAGGTTCTGCAGGCGCATCCAGCGGCGCACGCTCGCGGGCACCGGGAAGAATTCGCCGAAGGGCACGAGGCGGCGCTTGTAGTACCAGCCCTCGCCCTCCGCGCCCATCGCGTAGAGGCCGTTGCGCACGACGCCCGTCTCCGGGTCGAAGTCGAGGAGGCCCAGCAGGAGGTCGGAACCGGCCGCCTGCGATTCCGCCCGGATGGCGTCGAGGTAGGGGCGCGCGTCTCGCGCGAGCAGCGGGATCGCCGACTCGGGCCAGACGACGATGCGCGCGCCGAGCGCCTCGCGGTTGAGCGCGCGGTATTTCTCGAGCGTCGCCTCGCGGTTCTCGGCCAGCCACTTCTCGTCCTGCGGGATCGCGCCCTGCAGGAGCGCGACCGGCAGGGGCCCGCCCGCGGGCTTCGTCCACTCGCGCCCGGTCAGCGCCCAGCCGCCGACCCACAGCACCGCGACGAGGGTGACGGCGGCCGCGACGGCGCGGCGCTGGTGCAGCACGAGGACGATCGCGCACGCGGTCGCCGCGGTCGCGAAGGTCACGAGGTGGATGCCGCCGAGCGTCGTCAGCGCGGCGAGCGGCGTGTCGCTCTGCGAATAGCCGAGCTGCAGCCAGGGAAAGCCCGTGAACAGCCAGCCGCGCAGCCATTCCATCAGCGTCCAGCCCGCGGGGATGAGCAGCAGCGAGCGGCCGGGCGACGGATCGGGCGCGATGCGCACGAGGACGTAGCCGCAGAGCGCGTAGTAGGCACCCTTGATCGCGAGGAGCCCGGCGAGCAGCACGATCGCGAGCCAGGCCGGCGCGTTCCCGAAATCGTGCACCGCGACGTAGATCCACCAGGTGCCCGCGCCGAAGAGCGCCGCGCCGAACCAGAAGCCCGTGCGCGCGGCGTCGCGCGGCGACGCGTAGTCCCACAGGAGGAACAGCACCGCGGGACCCAGCAGGCCGAGGAACGGGAGGCCGTAGGGCGCGAAGGCGAACGCGGTGACGGCGCCGGCGAGCAGCGCGACGAGCTCGCGGCGCCGGAGCAGCCGCGCCATCGCTCCTTCCCGGGGCGGCATTCAGGCCGCTCCGGCTTCGCCGGGGGACGCGGGCAGCGGCTCCGGCGTCGTCACCCGGAGCTCCCCGATGCGCCTGCGATCGGCGCGCATGACCTTGAACTCGAGTCCTTCCATCGTCACCGTCTCCCCCCGTCGCGGCAGCCGCCCGAACTGGTGCATCACGAGGCCGCCGATCGTGTCGAATTCCTCGTCGCTGAAGCGCGTGCCGAAGTATGCGTTGAACTCCGGGACGCGCGCATGCGCCTGCACGGCGAACTGGCGGTCGCCCTCGCGGCGGATGGTCTGGTCCTCGTCCGTGTCGTACTCGTCGGCGATCTCGCCGACGATCTCCTCGATCACGTCCTCGATCGTCACGAGCCCGGACACGCCGCCGTACTCGTCGACGACGATGGCCATGTGGTTGCGGCTCGCGCGGAATTCCTTGAGCAGCACGTTGAGCCGCTTGCTCTCCGGGACGAACGCCGCCGGGCGCAGCACGTCGCGGACGTCCCAGGCGGCCGTCGCGCCCTCGGCGAAGTAGCGCAGCAGGTCCTTGGCGAGCAGGATGCCGACGACCTGGTCGCGGTCCTCGCCGATCACCGGGAACCGCGAGTGGCCCGATTCGATGACGGCCGGCAGCAGCTGCTGCGGGCCGGTGTCGCGCTCGAGCACGACCATCTGCGAGCGCGGCACCATGATGTCGCGCACGTGCTGGTCGCCGACGCGCAGGACGCCCTGGATCATCTGCATCGCGTCGCCGTCGATGACGTTCGCGCGCGCGGCCGCGCGGACCGACTCGAGCAGTTCCTCACGGTCGCGCGGGCCCTCGCTCGTCAGCCGCTTCAGCCAGCCGCCCTTGCGGCGCTCCTTGCGCTCAGCCGCCATAGGGGTCCGGCAGGCCCAGGCGCGCGAGCAGCACGCGCTCGCGCCCTTCCATGCGGCGGGCGTCGCGCTCGCGCCGGTGGTCGAAGCCGAGCAGGTGCAGGGTCCCGTGCACGACCATGTGGGCCCAGTGCGCGGGGAGCGGCTTGCCCTGCTCGCGCGCCTCGCGCGCGACCACGGGCGCGCAGACGACGATGTCGCCGATCTGCCTCCCCGCGAGCTCCGGCGCCGCGGGGAAGGACAGCACGTTCGTCGGCGCGTCGCGGCCGCGCCAGCGCGCGTTCAGCGCGCGGCTCTCGCGCGCGCCCACGACGCGGATGCCGAGCTCCCCGCGCCGCGCGCCGGCGGCGAGTCGGGCCCAGCGGCGCAGCGACGCGGGTCCCGGGGCCCAGGGCCGCCGCGTCCTGTAGCTCAGAACGACGTCGAGCGTCATGCGGGGCTCCCGTCCTTGCCGGACTCGCGCTCGTAGGCCTCGACGATCCGCTGCACCAGCGGGTGGCGGACGACGTCCCTGGCCGTGAAGCGCGTGACCGCGATGCCCTTGACCCCGTCCAGCACCTCGAGCGCGTGCCGGAGCCCCGACTGCCGGTGCGAGGGCAGGTCGGTCTGCGTGATGTCGCCCGTCACGACCGCGCGCGAGCCGAACCCGATGCGCGTCAGGAACATCTTGATCTGCTCGACGGTCGTGTTCTGCGCCTCGTCGAGGATGATGAATGCCTCGTTGAGCGTCCGGCCGCGCATGAAGGCGAGCGGCGCGACCTCGATGACGTTCCGCTCGATGAGCCGCGCCACGCGGTCGAAGCCGATCATCTCGTAGAGCGCGTCGTACATCGGCCGGAGGTAGGGGTCGACCTTCTGCGAGAGGTCGCCGGGCAGGAAGCCGAGCCGCTCGCCCGCCTCCACCGCCGGCCGCACCAGCACGAGCCGCCGCACGCTCTCCCGCTGCATCGCCTCCACTGCGCAGGCGACCGCGAGGTAGGTCTTCCCGGTGCCGGCGGGGCCGATGCCGAAGGTGAGGTCGTGCGAGCGGATCGCGGCGAGGTACTGCTGCTGGTTCGCGCCGCGCCCGCGGATGTGGCCGCGGAGCGTCTCGACCGAATCCTCGTCGGGGGCCGCGCGCGCGCCCATGCCGGATTCGTGGATCGCGAGGTGCACGTCCTCGGGCGTCACCGGGCCCGCGGCGGCGCGCTCGTAGAGCTGACGCAGCACGGCGGCGCCCGCCCCGGCGTTCGCCCCGCGAAGCGCGAAGCGGCCTGAGCGGCGCCGGATCTCGATGCCGAGGCGGTTCTCGATCTGGTGCAGGTTCTCGTCGAGCGGGCCGCAGACCGCGGCGAGCCGCGCATTGTCCTCCGCGCCGAAGTCGACGCTCGACTCGGGGGCGGCGTTCAAGCGACCCACCGGCCGCGCAGCGAGTTCGGCATGGCCTCCGTGATGCAGACGTCCGCGAACCGGCCGACGAGCTCCGCCGGCCCGTCGAAGTTGACCCAGCGCATGTTCTCCGTGCGCCCGGCGAGCTGGCGCGGGTCGCGGCGCGCGCGCTTCTCGACCAGCACGCGCTGCACGCTGCCGACCATGGACTCGCTGATCCGCCGCCCCTGCGAGTCGAGCAGCGCCTGCAGGCGCGCCAGGCGCTCCTGCTTCACCTCGTAGGGCAGCTGCCCTGGCAGCGCGGCCGCGGGCGTGCCCGGCCGCCGGCTGTAGATGAAGCTGAAGGACTGGTCGAAGCCCGCTTCCTCGACGAGCGCGAGGGTCTCCCGGAAGTCCTGCTCGGTCTCGCCCGGGAAGCCGACGATGAAATCGGACGAGAGGCTGATGTCCGGGCGCACGGCGCGGACCTTCCGGACCTTCTGCTTGAACTCGAGCCGGGTGTAGCCGCGCTTCATGGCGGCGAGGATCCGGTCCGACCCGCTCTGCACCGGCAGGTGCAGGTAGTTCGCGAGCTTCCGCACGTCGGCGTAGGCCGCGACCAGCGAGTCGCGGAACTCGAGCGGGTGCGAGGTCGTGAAGCGGATGCGCTCGATCCCCTCGAGGCGCGCGACTTCGCGGATGAGCCCCGCGAGGTCGACGGGCGAGCCGTCCTTCCGCAGGCTGCGGTAGGCGTTGACGTTCTGCCCGAGGAAGGTCACCTCGCGCACGCCCTGCGCGACCAGGGATTGCACCTCTTCCACGACCTGCGCGAAGGGGCGGTTCACCTCCTCGCCGCGGGTGTAGGGCACGACGCAGAAGCTGCAGTAGCGGCTGCAGCCTTCCATGACCGAGACGAATGCGGACGCGCCGGACGCCCGGGGTGCCGGCAGCCGATCGAACTTCTCGATCTCGGGGAACGAGACGTCCACCTGCGGCTCGCGCGTCTCCTGCAGCCGCTCGATCATGGCCGGCAGGCGATGGATGGTCTGGGGCCCGAAGACGAGGTCCACGAAGGGCGCGCGCTCGAGGATGCCCTCGCCTTCCTGGCTCGCGACGCAGCCGCCCACGCCGATCACGAGGCCGGGCTTGCGTTCCTTCAAGAGCCGCCACTGGCCGAGGTGTGAGAACACCTTTTCCTGCGCCTTCTCGCGCACGGAGCAGGTGTTCAGCAGGACGACGTCCGCGGATTCAGGGTCCGCCGTGACTTCGAGGCCGCCGGACTCCCGGAGGATGTCCGCCATGCGGGCCGAGTCGTATGCGTTCATCTGGCAGCCGAAGGTCGAAATGTAGAGTCGGCCGCTCATGGGCAGGGTATGCGCTCCGGGACGAAAACAGCCGTTTAGGGTACCGGTTTTGGCCCCAGCGATGAAGCGAATCACGCGTCGCGATGCCCCGAAACTTTCTATTAACCCATTGATTCCATAAGCCTTGCTAGGGTTCGGAAGCCAGGTGGCGCCCCAGGCGCACGGCGAGCGCGACGAGGGTGAGCGTCGGGTTCGCGTAGCCGCCCGCGGGGAACACCGAGCTGCCCGCGACATAGAGGTTCGGCACGTCATGGACGCGCCCGTCCGGATCCGCGACGCCCTGCGCCGGGTCGCGGCTCATGCGGGTCGTCCCGAGGTGGTGCTTGCCCCACTCCACCGCCTCCCGCCAGGCAGCGGGCTCCGTGGGAAGCCGCGACTCGAAATGGCCGAGGCCGGACCTGCGCAGCGCCGCGTCGAAACGCCGGTGCATCTCCATGGCGCTCGCGACGTCCCCCTCGCCCAGGCGCCACTCGAGCCGCGCGAGCGGCCGGCCGAAGGCGTCCTTCCTTCCGGAGAGCGTCACGCGGTTCCCGCGGTCGGGGGCGCACTCGAAGATCGCGCGCGTGCGCCAGCGCGCCGGCTGCAGGCGGCGCGCAGCGAGCTTGCGCAGGACCGCAGTCGCGAGCTTTCCCGGCGCGCGCAGCGCCGTCGCCGCGCGGCGCCCGAATGCGCCCGGCACGGCGCGGCCGCGCAGCGCATTGCCGATCTCGAGCATCGCGCGCACCTCCTCGCTGTCGAAGGCGGCGTGCGCCTCGTAGGCGGGATGGAAGAACAGGGCGCCGTTCAGGAGGCGCGCCTCGCGCTGCGTCTTCGCGCCGAGCGCGACCAGGGCGCGGACCGTGCCGCGCGCGCCTTCCGGGTGCGCAAACGGCAGGTGGAAGGCGAGCGAGGGCGCGGGATCCCGCGGCACGAAGCTGCCGGCATTGATGAAGCCGTGCTCCATGAAGTAGCGGCCGACGAGGCCGCGGGCGTTCCCGATCGCGCGCTCCGGCGAATCGCCGGACAGCAGCAGCAGCCGCGCATTCTCGATGCCGCCCGCGGCGAGCACGTAGCGCCGCGCGAGGACCTCGAAGCGGCGCCCCTCGAGCGTCCCCGCGCGCAAGCGGGCGACGAGGCCGCCGTCTCCCCCGCGCTCGAGCCGGAGCGCGACCGCGTGAAGCAGGACGCGGATGCGCGGATCGCGCTCGAGCGCGGCGCGGTGCGCGTCGCCGAACTTCTGCGGGCGCATGTGGAAAATCGCGGGCTCGAATTCCTCGCCCAGCGGCAGCCGCGCCATCCTTGCCCGCGACTCCCAGTCCGCCGCCTCGTACTCCGGCGGCCCGAGGCCGCAGAGCGCGTGCGCGCGAGCGAGGTGCGGCAGGATTTCCTCGCGCAGAAACGGCCAGCCGCTGCCGGCGACCCAGCCCCGGGCCTCGAAATCGATCGCGTCCAGCGGGCGGCACCAGCCGGCCCAGACGCCCGTCGCGCCGCCGAGCCGCGCGCAGCGCGTCTCGACGAGCGGCGGATAGCGGCTGCCCGCCGATTCGCCGGCAAGCAGCGCCTGGCTCCGCCGCTCGTGCGCGAGGCCGCCGGCCTCGAGCAGGCAGACGCTCCGGCCCGCGGCGGCGAGCTCCAGGGCGACGGCGATTCCGGCGGGCCCGCCGCCCACGATGCACACGTCGCATTCGAGCGGTCGCGTCGCGTCGCGGCGGCGTGCGTCCTCGAGCACTCAGGCCTCCGCCGCGACCGGAATGCGCCGTCCCGGCCGGCGATCCCGCGGCTCGATGCCGAGCCAGCCCTCGACGGTCGGTGCGAGGTCCCGGATGTCGTGTCCGGCCACGCGCCGCTTCGCGGCGATTCCAGGGCCGCGCGCGACGAACCATCCGCGGCCGAGGTGATTGCCGGAGCGGCCCGAGGGCAGGCGCGCGGGCACCCGGTAGCGCAGCGACGGCAGCGCGTCGGAGGTCAGTTCCGCGAACGAGCCGGCCCGCGGCCCGCTCCAGGGAACGACGAGGTCCGGCAGCAGGTGCCGGCAGGGCGCGTCGCCTGGCGCGTCCGCGAAGGCGTGTGCCGCCCGGCCGGCGATGCAGGCGCCGTCCTTTCGGTCGTGCAAGCCCTCGACCACCGCGGCGAGCGCCGCGCAGGCTTGCGCATATTCGCCCTCCTCGACGATGCCTTCGCGCTCGCGGCCGCGCAGGTTCACGCGCAGGTAGGCCGCGTGGTCCATCGGCATGGGGAAGTGCCGCGTCCGCCGCCAGTCGAGCATGCCGGACGACCAGAGTGCGACGAGGGCATCCGATGCCCCGCCGGGAAGCCGGTTCAGCAGGGGTCGGACGAGATGCATCGGCATCCGGCGGCGGACGGCATACAGCAGCCCCGTGCGCGCGGCGCGCCCGGTGGACGCGGCCTCGGCTTCCCGCAGGATGTCGGCCATGAGGTCGGACCAGCCGGGATTCGGTCCCATTCCGTGCAGGGCGAAGGCGACGATGCGCGTCCCGGGGTCCACGCGCTCGAGCAGGCGCGCCATCGCGTGGTCCGTCGCCTCGTAGAGCTCGTCGACCGCGCCCTCGAGGATCTCGCGCTCCCGCGGCGACGGCTCGTCCGCGAGCTGCGAAAGGTCGGTGAGGTAATGGCCGATGCGGTGCACGGCGCCGAAGACGATGCACGAGAAGTCCCAGCGCTCGCGGCCGAGCAGGTCGAGCGCGACGTCCGCCGACTGCTCGATCGAGCGCAGCAGCTCCCCGCGCAGGGCCAGGAGCGAGCCCGTCGTCTGCCGGCCGAAGCGCTCGCGCGGCATCGCGGGCCGGCCGTGCCGCCGGGCGAGCCCGGCCCACAGGCCCTCCGGCCAGGAGCCGCGCGAGATGAGGTCGTGCGTACCCCAGCCGCCGACGTAGATGCCGTCGAGCGGCCTCGGCTTCCCGAGGATCATCGGCACGTCGACGATGCAGGCGCGAAGGCCGCGCCCGCGCCACTCCTCCCAGAACGGCCGCGCGCCTAACCAGCGATCCGTCGGCACCTCGTAGCGCATCGCCTCCGGGCGCCAGAGCTTGTTGTGGTAGATGCCGTGCCAGGCGACGTCGCGGCCCGTGTAGAAGCTCGGCCAGACGCCGCCGGCGAACAGGTCGGCGCCGGAGGCGAGCGAACCCGAAGTCCCGGCCGCGCGCAGCGCGGTGAGCGCCGGCAACCGGCCGCGCGCGGCGAGCGCGTCGATGCGGGCCTCGTCGGCGGCATCGAGGCCGAGCATCAGGACGGGCGTGGCCGTGCCCATGGCCGGAGGCTAGAGGAAACGCCGCACGAGCGACCAGTACCCGTTGACGGAGCCGGACAGCAGCGAGAGGCAGGCGCGCTGGAAGCGGCTGCCCTTGACCGCGCCCGTCAGCGGCAGCGGGCCGCCCCGCAGCAGCTCGCCGTCGCGCACGCGGCGCGAAGCCCGGACTTCCGCGCGCCGGGTCCGGAGGCGCGGCCATTCGCCGGCGGCGGACTTGAGCGCGCGCCACCACGGCGCGAGCCAGCCCATGCGCGCGAGCCCTGCGAGCTGGAACAGCTCGTACAGCCCGAGGGCCGGCGACAGCAGGAGGAGCGTCCGGCGCGAATAGCAGCGCGCGATGATGAGCCAGCGGTTGCGCAGGAGGTAGTACACGCGCGCCTTCGAAACGGCATAGCCCGGGCGGTAGGACAGCTCCGGCGTGCCGCCGCCGTGCAGGACACGGGCGGCCGGTTCCGACCAGGTCTCGTAACCCCAGATGTTGGCGCGCAGCCCGAACTCGTGGTCCTCGAGGTTGAACACGAAATCCTCGTCGAAGGGCGCGCCGTGGCGCCAGCGGGCGCGGTCGATCAGGAAACAGGCGGTGACCACCGAGCTCGTCCGCGCGGCCGCGGCCGGCACGTCCTTCTCCGGGAGGTCCGCGTGCCGCGGCGCCATGAGGCCGAGGAAGTGGCAGTCCGCGCTGTCGTACTGGATCGTCCCGGGCGCACCCTCGTAGAGGACGCGCGGCGCGACGAGGAGCGCCCCCGGGCGGGCGCGCAGCGCCGACAGCAGCGCCTCGAGGCAGCCGGGCTCGAGCCGCACGTCGTTGTCCTGGAACAGGATGAGGTCGTTCGCGGCCGCCGCGAGCCCCGCGTTCCTCGCCGCCCCCGGGCCGGCGTTCCGGGGCAGCCGCAGGATCCGCGCCCCGGGCACGCGCGCGCGCACGACGTCCACGCTGCCGTCGGTCGAGGCATTGTCGACGAAGAGCACCTCGGCGAACCCGCCCGACTGCGCGAGCGCGGCGGAAAGCGCGGGCGCCAGCCGGTCGGCGCCGTCGTGGTTGATGACGCAGAGGGTGACCGCCGCTTGCATGCGGGGGAGTATGGCGGGGAGCGCGCGTCAGCGCTTGGTGGACATCTCGCGGCCGAAGGTGCCGGTCGCGACGAAGTCGGCGGGCCTCAGGTCGCCGACCACGAAGCGGCCGGTCGCCGTGATCTTCGCGCCCTGCGGCAGCGTGTCCGCCATCGTGCGGCGGCGCGCCATGTGCACCGAGTACTCGAGCTCGTGCAGCAGCGCCGGCTTCGAGTAGTAGTAGCCCTGCCCCGCGACGCAGCCGAGCTCGACCAGCCCGCGCTGCTGGTGCTCGAGCTCGATGCCCTCGGCGACCACCTCGAGGTCGAGCGTGCTGCCGAGCGTGATGATCGCGCGCGCGAAGTCCTCGCCGCCCTCGACGCCGCCGAGGCGCTCCACGAAGGACCGGTCGATCTTCATGATGTCGATCGGGAAGCGGTGCAGGTACGAGAGCGACGAGTAGCCGGTGCCGAAGTCGTCGATCGCGATGCGCACGCCGAGCTTCTTGAGCTCCTGCAGCGTCGCGAGCACGGCCTCGGTGTTGTGCATCAGCACGCTCTCGGTCAGCTCGATCACGAGGCATCCCGGGTCGATCTCGGAGATCGCGAGCGCCCGGCGCACGTCCGCGCAGATGTCGGACTTCGCGAGCTGCACGGCGGAGACGTTGACGCCGACGCGGACCTGCCGGCCCTCGGGCAGGCGCGCCTGCCACACGCGGACCTCGCGGCAGGCCTGCGCGAGCACCCAGCGGCCGAGCGGCACGATCTGGCCGGTCGCCTCGGCGATGGGGATGAACTCGGCCGGCGAGATCGTGCCCCGCGTCGGGTGCTTCCAGCGGACCAGCGCCTCGACGCCGAGCAGGTAGCCGGAGTGCAGCTCGATGATCGGCTGGTAGTGCAGCAGGAACTGGCCTTCGCGCAGGGCCCGGTCGATCTCCGCCTCGAGCTCCCGGCGCTCGCTCGCGGCCTGCTGCATCGACTGCTCGTACACGACGTAGCGGCCCTTGCCGGCGGACTTCGCGGCGTACATGGCGACGTCGGCGTTGCGCATCAGCTCCTCGACGCCGTCGCCGGCGTCCGAGAACGCGATGCCGACGCTCGCCGCCACGGACGCGTTGACGCCCGGGATGTCGAGCGGCTCCTGCAGCGACTCGACGATGCGCGCGGCGATCTCCAGCACGGGCTCGCGCGCGGTCAGGTTCTCGAGCAGCACCGCGAACTCGTCGCCGCCGAGGCGCGCGACCGTGTCGCCGCTGCGCGTCGCCTTGACGAGGCGCTGCGCGCTCCGGTGCAGCACGCGGTCGCCGGTCGCATGGCCGTGCGTGTCGTTGATCTCCTTGAAGTTGTCGAGGTCGACGAAGATGACGGCGAGGCCGCGGCCGTTGCGCTTGCTGACCGCGACGGAGTGCTCGAGTCGGTCGCGGAACAGCGAGCGGTTCGCGAGCAGCGTCAGCGGGTCGTGCAGCGCCATCCGCTTCAGCTGCTCCTCCATGCCCTTGCGGTCGGTCGTATCGCGCAGGTTCAGCAGCCTGCCGCCGATCGCGGGCTCGCCCTCCATGTTCGTGCCGTGGATCTCGACGATGCGGCTGCGGTCCTCGTCCGCGCGCGGCACGCGCGCCTCCATGGCCGCGGAGGCGCCTGGGCTCCCGAGGTCGTGCGCCAGGTATTCCCGGAGCCGCGCGCGGTCGTCGAAGGCGAGCAGCTCCTCGAGCCGCTGGCCGATCAGGTCGCAGGCCTGGAAGCCGAAGATGCGCTCGGCCGTCGGCGTCACGTAGGTCACGGTGCCGTCGGGCGCGACGATCGCGATCACGTCCGCCGTGTTCCGGATCAGGGCGTTGAAGCGCGCTTCCGCCGAGCGCTTCGCGAAGCCCGTCTGCACCGCGACCGAGATCGCGGCCATGAACGCCTGCCGCGCGAACAGGAGCCCCGCCGCGACGCAGACGACGGCCGCGATGAGGCCGGCCGGCTCGTCGAACTCGCCCTCGTGCAGCGCGAGCAGGGCGTAGCCCGCGAGCATCAGCGCGGCGTACGGCATCAGTGCCGCGAACGGCGAGCCGCGGTCGGCCGCATCCATCGGCGGCGCGCGCCGCTCGGCCCGCAGGTAGTCGAGGTGGGCCGCGACCGCGAAGGCCGCGATCGCGACGAGGTGCAGGGGCACGGCGAAGGCCGAGCGGGCGCCGGCGGCGGCGGCGTGCGCTTCCAGCAGCCTCGACCCGACTAGGGTCCCGAGCGCGAACGCGAAGGCCGCGAGGGCCGGCCAGCCCCGCCAGTCCGAGCGGCGCAGCAACAGGAGGCAGGCCAGCACGCCGAGCAGCGCGTCCATCCGCACCGTCCACGGGGCGCGCGCCGCCAGCGAATGCGGGGGAAGGTCGTGCGGAGCCGCGAGCCAGAGCACGACGCCGACGCAGAGGGCGACGAGGGTCGCTTCCAGCCAGAACTGCGGCCCGAAGGCCTGGCGACGCGTCGAGATCAGGAAGCAGACGGCGGCCATGGCCGCGCAGGGAAAGAACGCGAACTGCAGGGCGACCGACATCCACTGCAGGACCGGCACATCCAGCGCGCGCGTCGTCGGCACGACGAAGGTGGCCGCGAGCTCGAGGCTGAGCGCGAGCGCGAGCCAGCGCCAGGCGTGGCGGCGGCACTGCTCGAGGCTCTCGATGCCTGCGCTGCGCGGGACGACGAAGAGGGCCGCCAGCGTCGCGATCACGCCGGCGACGAGCACCGGGAGGCCCGAGGCGTGGGCGCTGCCGGCCGCGGCCGAGGCCGTCGCGCCCGCCGCCAGGGCGATGCACAGCAGCACGAGCCAGGCCGTCCCGTGGTCGAACCACGGAGACATCGCCTCGCGCACACCGGTCGCCCGCGGCGGGTTGCCGTCCAGCGCCATCGCAGCCGCACTCCTTGAGGTCGGCGAAGCC
>Ga0105030_100020_pt1 | contig 12579 bp, 11 predicted proteins | sample RS_213metaG_FD_91480 | JGI IMG/M metagenome (GOLD analysis project Ga0105030, IMG submission 91480) | Switchgrass associated microbial communities from Austin, Texas, USA, to study host-microbe interactions - RS_213 metaG | ecosystem: Host-associated > Plants > Roots > Rhizosphere | place: USA... | reverse complement strand
GCTCAACACCAACCGCCTGCACAACAGCGGCGTGCCGCGGGCCCTGTCCGAGGACCTGATGCGGCAGATGGGCGACATGATCTACTTCAACGGCGGAAGCCTGGAGAGCATCCGCTGCAACGCGGGTATCATCAACGCCTTCGCCAACCTGCAGAGCCCCGACAAGCGGTACTCCATCGTCCGGGGCGAGTTCCCCAAGTACATCCAGGGGCACCGCACGGGCGACCTGCTCTTCGCCTACGACGACGCCACGGTCACCATCAAGAAGGACCCGCAGTGCCCGGCTCGCACCATGAAGTTCCTGAACTTCAAGGAGAGCTTCTACAAGCACACCACGGCGGAGCTGGGCTTCCTGAACCGAGGCGGCAACATCCTGCTGCCGCTGCCCTCCGAGGGCGGGGGCGGCTACGACTTCGCCTTCACGGCGCGCCTCTACGCGGCCATGAACATCAGCAACTACTACCCGCTGATGAACGGGTCGCTCGAGGACCTGGCCGACTTCTCGCTGGCGGGCGACACCCTCTAGAAGGGGGCGTCGCAGGGCGTGGGGGCCGGCCCTGACGGGCCCCAAGGCCGCCCCGGCGAGCGCACCCGCCGGGGCGAGAGGCGCGACGGGCTCCCGAGCGGGGGCACACACCGGGCAGGAGAGAGGCAACCATGGGCGAGCGACCGGCGGGCTACGGGATCAAGTTCAACCAGCTGGACCAGGCAGTCCGCAACCGCCTGCTGGCGTCGGGCACCGACCAGGACGCCGTGGCCCTGAGCCCCGGCGCGAAGGCGGTGGCCGTGCTCTACATCCCGGCCAACCTCGTGAACGGCGACACCATCACCATCGACGGTGAGGTGTTCGAGGTGGACATCATCAACACGGACTCGGGCGTCAACATCGAGAACGTGGCCGCCTCGGCCCTGAACGGGACCGACGCCGTGTCGCTGCTGACGACCGACGGAGCGCCCGCCTCGGTGTGGGAGGCCGGCGACCTCCTGCGCATCGAGAACGAGATCGTCAAGATCCTGCGCAAGCTCTCGACCACGCAGTACGTGATCGCCCGCGGCCGCTGCGGCACCACGGTGGCCACGCACGCCCACAACACCGACATCAACGAGTCGGACGCGGCGCCCGCGGCCAACATCCCGGTGGGCCTCGTGACCACGCTCACGCCGGCCGTCTTCGGCCCGGCGCTGGTGGAGGAGTTCCTGAACGCCGCCGCCGGCGCCGAGCGGGCCACGGCCAAGGCGCCCACGGCCGCCCTTTCGGACGCCTACACCCCCGTGGCCATCGACAACGGCTCCGTCCAGAACGGCCAGATCGTCTTCATCGCCGCCGAGGCGGGGGAGGACGACACCGCCGTGGCCGAGGAGTTCTCCAACAGCACCGACAACGTGTGGGGCGCGGCCACGTTCACCGGCGGCCTGGACAAGGCCGTGGCCCGGGTCACCTGCGTCTCGCGCGTGCCCACCGCCTCCGAGGAGCTGGTGGGCGAGATGCACTTCGCGTTCCCGTTCACGGTGCGCGAGGTGCTGGTGCAGATGGAGGTGGAGGCCACGAAGCAGCAGGTCTTCTTCTCGGGCGCCGTGCAGAAGGCCTACGCGGGCTCCAGCGACATCCCCCTGCCGGGCACCGTCGTCACCCTGCGCAACGTGGGCCCGGCCTCGACCGCCTACATCACCGGCTTCGCGGCCACCAACCGCGTGAAGGTGCTGGCGTTCGAGTAGGGCTCATGCTCCAGCCACGGCCGGGTCAAAGCGAGGTGCTCATCCTGGGGAACGGGCCCTCGCTCACCGGCCGGCCGTGGCACGACGTGCCCCGCGGGCGCGTCTTCGTGCTGGGCGTCAACCAGAGCTGGCGCGTCTTCCCCGACGCCGACGCTCACTTCGCCCACGACGCCGACCAGTACGCCTTCTACGAGCCGACGGCGGCCGGCTTCGGGGGCCGCGACTACTACGCGCGGCTGCACGACGCGCGCGCGGCCTTCCACAACGGCTCCTGGCCCAACTTCGGGGTGGTGGTGGACCGCAACGACCGCGTGGTGTTCGGCCGGCACCCATACCGCAAGGCCCACCGCGGGGCCAAGGTGCCGCCGCCGCCCACCGAAGACGGGGGCGTGGCCCTGAAGGTGGACCCGGCCGGCAACGCCGGCTCCAGCGGCTACATCGCGCTGCAGCTCGCGGCCGCGGCCGGCTTCGAGCGCATCTGGATGGTCGGCTTCGACATGAGCGCCGTGAAGTTCCCGGGCGCCATCGGCTGGCTCAACCGGCAGAAGAAGGAGGCCGTGAACGAGGGCGCCTGGAGCAACAGCCAGGGCCAGGACCACCTGTGGAAGCACGTCCCGGCCGACGTACTGGCCCGCGTGCGCGTGATCGCCCCGTGCGCCTCGAAGGTGCTGCCGGTGGTGGAGTGGCCGTGGCCGGCCATGCCCAAGGAGGCAGCGTGAGCGGCGATCCCTGGCGCATCAACACGAGGGCCCGCCTCGACCACCTCATCAGCGCGGAGTACCGCGCCCAGGTGGAGGAGGAGAAGAAGGCGTACCTCACGCGCAAGATGCGCCTCGTGTCGTGGCGGCCCGACTTCTTCAGGATCTCGGCCGTGCCGGACGTGGAGTACCCCTACGACCCGGCCGTGCTACGGGCTATCCGGGAGTTCGACCCGAACGTGATCCCCCTCACGATCACGCGCGGCTTCCGGGCGGCCACGGGCGAGGTGCGGGCCTTCAAGTTCCACGTGCTCTCCAGCCACCGCTGGGACCCGAAGCAGGCGCCCTCGCGGGCGTGCCGCTACGTCATCATGCCGACCTGGGGGAACGCGCCGCACCCCACCCACATCGACCTGCACCTGGAGAACCGCGAGCTCCGGCCGGGCAACGGCCTACCCGGCGGCTTCATCCCGTTCGACTGGCCGGTCTACTACGCGCTGCGCAGCAGCTACCAGGAGTGGACCGCCAGCGAGACGCGCGCCTGGCTGGAGCAGAACGACCGCGCGGCCCAGGCCACACGCAACCGCGTGGCGGCCGAGCGCCGCATCGACGGCGCCATCGCGCGGGACGGCAAGCGGATCATGGGCCACATCCGCAACTTCTCGCGCGAGGACGCCATCCGGCTCCGGGAGCGCTGGAAGGCGGCCGGCCGCCGGCCGCAGGTGTCCGTGCCCGAGAAGGTGTCGCGCGCGTGAGCGCGGAAAGGAGCTGACGTGTCCACCCTGCCCAGGACGATCCAGCGCCGCCCCACGGAGGCGCGGGTGTACGTCTACAACCCCTCGCCCTTCGCCGACGACGTGCAGGCGCTCGGCGACTTCTACCACTTCCCGCCCCGCGGGGTGGCGCAGTGCGTGTGCGCGCACCACAGCCCCACCCGCCCCGGCGGGAACCTGGGCGACAACCAGGGCGTGCACGCCAAGCACGACTGGCCGCGCGACGAGAAGGGCAAGCTGCTCACCTCCGGCCGCAAGGAGGTGGTGGCCGACGCTCAGCGCGTGGCCGACTTCATCGTCTCGGAGGAGTGCCGGGGCGGGAAGGGCTTCGTGATCCTGCAAGGCACGGCCGAGGAGATCGCCGAGCAGAAGGCCCACGCCGACGCCACCTTCGTGGCGTTCTTCCTGCCCCAGGTGGAGCAGACCATCGCCAATTGGGAGGCCTCCGTCTCGGACTACCGGAAGAACCGGCCCGGCGACTTGGCCCCCCGGCAGCCGAAGGTGGTGCGCGACGCCTACCACTTCCGCGACAACTACGCGGACGTGGCCGCGGCCATCCTCCAGCGCCGGAAGGCCTGGGTCTGCAACGTGTGCGGCGACGAGCGCGACAGCGAGCGGGAGCTGGTGGCCACGTGCTCGAGGCGCCACCCGGCGCAGATGAGCTACACGACCACGGGCGAGGCCGCGCCGAACGTGCCCGCGCGGGTGCTGGACATGCCGCGCACGGCCCGGCCGCCGGCGCCGCTGCCGCCCACCGGGCCCCAGGAGAGCGACGCCGAGATGGCGGCGCGCCTGGGCATGACCTCCGCCGAGTTGGAGGAGGAACGCCTGAAGGACCCCTCGCTCAACGAGGTGGGAGCCGACGACAGCACGACCCTGGAGCCCGGCCTGGACCGGGCCACCGCCCTGGCGCTGGGCGGCCAGGCCGACAACGGGGGCGTGCTGTTCGTGCCCGATTACGGCGCCGCCCGGACGCCGAGCGGGGCCGTGATGCCGGCCGGGGTGGTGGCCGCGCGCCAGCGCCTGCAGGAGAAGAACGAGGCGGCCAAGGCGGGAGCCGAGGTGCTGGCCGCGGCCGAGAAGGCCGGCTTCGCGCTGAGCGTGGCCGACCGAAAGGGCCTCGCCTACGGCGACAAGGACGTGGTGCAGGACGTGCGCGCCCGCCTGGCGAACCACCAGCCGCCGGCGCCACAGGCACCCGCCGCGCCCCAGCCGCCGCCGGAGCCCGCCGCGCCCCCGTCCGGGCCCGGCGGAAGCCGCCGGAGCAGGGCGCCCGCGGGGGGCGGCGCGACCGAGAAGTAGCCGTCCGGCCGGGCCGCCGTGGTCGGGTGAGGAGGGGGCATGGAATCGTCGTACGAGCTCATCAGCACCGTCCTCACCGACCACCACCAGATCAACAGCCTGAAGGTGGCGGCCGCGGGCTACGCGAAGTGGCGCGCGCGCCTCCTGCGAGAGGAGCGCCGCGCCATCCGCGAGTTGTGGCACCTCCGCGACTGGACCTTCGCCTACGTCGAAGCCGACGACATCGTGATCGCCTCCGGCGGGACCGACTTCGACCTCACCACACCCGCAGCCGGCAGCTGGCTGGCCGACGGCGTGGACGGGGGGGTGTGGACGGTCAACGGCGACAAGCGTCCCCTCGTGTGGATGCGCCAGGGACGGCTCAACATGCTGAAGCAGACCAGCAACGAGACGGGCCCGCCCCGCTTCTACACCGTCATCGGGAACAAGACGCTGCGCGTGTGGCCCCCTCCCACGGAGAGCACGACCCTCTTCGCCTGCTACAAGAGCATGGCCCCAACGCCGATGGACGACGAGGGCGGGGTGGACGATGACGGCCTGCTGCGCATCCCGCTCGACTACCGGGAGTCGGTCATCTACGAGAAGGTGGTGCTCAAGGAGATGGAAGCCAAGGGCGACGTGCAGAGCGTCGCCATGCAGGCCGCGAAGATCGAGAGCAACATCTTCTCCATGGTGTGCAACGAGCGCCAGGGCAAGCCCTGGGAGCAGAACATGCCCCGCTTCGCCGGCAGCGCCGACGTGATGCCCGACGACCTTCTGCTGTGAAGCGGCCGAACCAGCGCGGGCCGCAGACCAGCACCTACTCCCGGCGCTACGGCTCCGACGAGATGCCAGCGCCGGGGGGCGTCAACACGGAGGTGCACCCCGCGGCCATCCCGCCCTGGCAGTTCCGCCAGCTCGTGAACGTCGATTGGGACGGCATGGACATCGTGCCGCGCGGAGGCCAGCTCAAGGCGAACACGGGCGGCGACATCATCGACAACGACGCTTGGGTGCACCCGGTGTCGTTCATCAACGCGAGCCCCCTGCGCGCCTGGATCTTGGGGGACGGATGCCCCGGGGAGAGCCTGGGCAGCGGCTTCTACCTGGGCCACTTCGACCCCGAGCAGGACCCGGCCATCCAGCGCTCCGTGTGGTACGACACGGCCGTCCAGGGCATCGCCATGGCCTCCTACGGGGGCGTGCCCCACGTGGTGGTGGACCTCGAGCTGCGCAAGATCAGCCAACTCCAGGTGCCGTGGGGAACGGAGACGATCGCGCTGGCCGGCTCCGCCCACGATACGCCCCTCGTCACGCTCCCGGCGAAGTGCAACTGCATGATCGAAGCCTTCGGGCTCCTGTTCCTGCTGTTGAACAACAACACCATCTACACCTGGGACGGCATCACGCTCAGGCTGGAATCCACGGAGACCCACCCGCCGGTGGCCGCCTGCCTCTGGCGCGACGAGTACCTCGTGATCGGCTTCAGCGACCCGGCGGCGAACAAGCTGCGCCTGCGCCGCTACGAGGGCACCTACTCCACGGTGACGCCCGGCGCGGGCACCATCGTGGTGCGGGCCGGCCGGAACAGCATGGTGGCCCACGCCGACGAGGTGTGGACGGTGGGGGACAACACCGACATCTGGAACTACGACGGCACCACCCTGGCCGTGGCCCGCACGGTGGCCAGCGCCACCATCCAGACGCTCGCGCGCGCCTTCAACGCGCTCTACTACGGCTACACCCTCGACAACAGCAGCGACCCGGTGACGGCCTGGATCGGAAAGACCGTGAACGGCTCGGCGTGGAGCGACAGCCACAAGAACCTCACCGCGCAACTCGCCGGCGCGAGCGCCGTGCGCGGGTTGGCCTACTTCAAGGAATCGCTGGCCGCGGCTGTGCTGGTGACCTCGCAGACGACCCGGCTCATGCTCTCCCCCGGCGAGGACACCGACCTCACCTACGAGGTGCAGAGCCAGGCCGGGGCGCTCTCGAACGACGTGCGCTACCTCGTGGTGATGTAGGTGCCGAACATCCTGACGGTGCAGCTGCCGCTGCTGGGCCTCCTCGGCGGGGTGGTGGGGTGCACGGGCGTCCTGCGCCGCTACCGCCACGGGGTGCACACCTTTCCCGTGGGCGACCTGCGCCAAATCAAGGTGCCCACAGGGACCGGGCTCGTCCTGCGCCGGCCGTCGTGGCAGACGTACAACAGCCTGCAGCGCTCGCGCATCTACGGGGTGGGGGCCTTCTCGCACAACATCCTCGTGGACGAGAACCTGCGGTGCCTACGCCAGGGCATCCCGGCCCCGACCGTCGTGCCCACCCTGGCCGCCGGCGCCGGGACGGGCATCACGGGCGCCTGCATCATCTACTACCGCTTCAAGGACACGATCGGCCAGCGGGTGGGCCCGCTGTCGGCGCCGTCGAACACGGTCACCCTGGCCAACCAGGATCGCGTGGCCGGCAACGTGCCCACCTCCTGCCTGGACCCCTCCGTGGACGCCGTGCAGATGCTCGTGTCCATGGCCGGTGCGGCGCCGCGCGTGGCGTGGGAGCGCCAGTTCGGGCCCAGCAGCGTCACCGACAACGTGGCCACGGGGGACCTGGGAGAGGCGGCCATCGACACCTTCCGCGAGATGCCCCTGGGCCTATGGAACGTGATCTACGGCGACGCGCAGTGGATCGGCGGAAACGAGCAGTTCCCGGAGCGCGTCTTCCGCTCCAACCTGGGAGAGCCGGAGCAGTTCGGGGGCCTCTTCGTCCAGACGGACGGTGAGCGCGCCGTGGGCGCCTTCACGCACAACGACCAGCTCTACTTCGGCTCCCCCAAGAGCATCTACCGGGTGACGGGCTTCGAGGGCTCCGACCTCACGCGCGAGGTGGAAAAGCCGGACATCGGCCTCGTGGGCCACTTCGGGCACGTGGCCGTGCACCGGCGCGTGATCGTGGTGACGACGGTCGGCTTCCAGCTCTTCGATGGCTCCTGGCACCAGCTGACGGACGACCGGCAGAGCGAATTTGTCCGCGAGTACAAGGCGTTCAGGGCCGACTACGAGGCGGCTCAGGGCTACTACGACCCCATCAGGAACGTCTACGTCTTCGGGCCGGTGCGGCACACGGAGTACCCGTTCCTCTGGACGAAGTGGGTGCTGGACGGGGCCCGCCTCTTCCCGGAGCTGGAGTCGTCCGACTTCGGCAAGGCGTGGGCCACGGACGCGCGCTTTCGCGAGGATGCCACGTCGGCTGTCCTGACGCTGCCCAGCGGGGGCGAGCCCTACGTGGTCACCGGCGGCAAGGACGGGAGCCTGCGCGAGGAGGGGTACGCCGAGGACAGCACCGACGATGGCGACGGCCACGACAAGACGTGGGTGATCGAGCCCCCCACCCTCAAGCCGTCGATGACGGATGGCGGGAACGATTCCGACGGGGCGATCTTTCACAAGGCCTGGAACCACATGCAGTGCGCCGGCAGCCCGGACGACCACGAGTGGACGGCCAGCTTCCGTGTGGGCACCGAGAACGCCCGGGTGAAGGCTGAGCCCGACTTCGAGGATGTCACCCTGGCCGACGACAGCGAGGTGCAGGACGAGGAGCCGTCCAGCAACGAGCCGCACGTCCTCGAGGGCTGCGCCGGGGAGGCGCTGAACATGGTCATCACCGAGCCCCACGCCTCGGCCAACCTCTGCCGCTGGAGGGGCTACGGGGGGGTGTACGGGCCAGGGATCAAGCGCCGAGGCGGCCCCGAGCCTGGCGATCCCGGGTAGGGTGTTGCGCTCCCCGGTTACCATGTAGGCGCCTGGAAATGCCCGCCCCTCGCCCCACGCCCGGCTTCTGGAACGACCCGAACAGGACCGATGTCCCCATCGGCTCGACGGGCGACGCTGGCCTGGACGCGCTGAACCTGACCATGCCCAAGGGCACCGAGATGGGCATGATGAACCTGGGCGGCGGCTTCTACGGCACGCCCGGCAAGACGGGCCAGATCATGGGCCGGTTCGGGCAGGGCGACTTCGCGCAGGCCCAGCCGGCCCCGCTACCGGGCGGTGTGCAGCGGCGGGCCGTGCCCACGGCCGCGCGCCAGGGCCGCCGAGCCGCCCTGCGCAAGCGGCTCATGGGCATGATGGGAGGCGGCGGTGCCTGATCCCACCCTGCGCAACCAGAACGGCTACCGCTATTGGGACTTCGGCGGCGGCCGCTTCGCCGACTACGACTCCTACAAGCCGCTCGGCTACAAGGAGCCCGACGCGGGGGGCGACTTCCGCGTGGAAGCTCAGAACGACCCGGGCGCCGACGAGTTCCAGAGCCGCGTCAAGAAGCGGATGGACAGCCCGGACGAGTGGTCCGGCCAGGCCATCGACCGCGCCACCAGCAAGATCAGGGACGCCACGGAGGGCCGGAGGAAGGCCCTGCGCGGGATGATGGCGAAGCGGGGGGTGCTGGGCGACACCTCCGTGCCCGAGCTCAGCGAGGCGTCCCTGGCCGCCCAGGAGGGCCGGGACGTTGCGGCCGCGGCCACCGACATCAGCCTGGGCCGGGAGCGCGACAAGGACGCCTTCCTGCTCGGCTCGCAGAACGCCTTCCTGGCTCCGGGGCAGGCGAACCGGGCGGATCGGTCGCTGGGCCTGCAGACGTGGCAGGCAGCGGAGGGGGCGCGCCTCACGCGCGAGGCCAACGACATGCAGCAGTGGATGGGGATGCTCGACGCGACCCTGCGCACGCTGCAGATGCTGTAGGAGGGGCCATGGCCAGCATGTTCGCCGCGCCGCGCCAGATCGGGTCCGCCGACACGGCCTACGGGCCCGGCCGCGTGACCACGACCGCCAACCTGGGCCCGACGCCCGGTGGTGGTGGCGGCAACCTGCAGGCCCTGCTGGAAGAGGTGCTGCGCCGCAAGATGGCCCCGGCGGCGCCGAAGGGCTTCTCCGGGACGGGAGTCGGGGCGGCGTGGGCGCGTGGCAACGCCGGGCGGATGGTTCGCACGCCCGGTCCCGAGCGCAACAAGACGCTGGTGCAGCGCGCGGCGGACCGGGCTCAGATCGCGCGGCTCAACGCCATCAGCCAGCCGCCGCCCCGGGTGACCCGCTTCGTAGGGGGGCAGCGCCTGGACACGCTGGACCCGGAGAGCTTCACCGGCGCTCAGCGCGAGGCGTACCTGGCGCAGGGCAGCAGCCTGTCGCCCAGCGATGACCCTTTCCGGGCCGAGGCGGCCGACGCCGACTTCGACCGTAGCGGGCGCCGCGCCGCCATCCGCAAGCGCATTCAGGACATGGGCTACGGCTTCGGGGGGTAGACGATGGGCTCCTACGCGCCGCCGACCGACTACCTGGGCATGCTGGAGGAGCTCTCCGCCTTCCAGCCGGTGCAGGCCGCCCCGGCGAAGCCGTCCTTCCGCCAGCGGGCGGAGCAGGGCTTCCGCGAGCTGATCGAGCGGCCGGTGCGCACCGGCCGGCTGCCCGCGGGCTCCCCTCTGGGCCGGGCCACGACCGACCTCTCCGACAAGGTGGGCCAGACCTCGGCCCTGCTGGACGAGCTCGGCCAGGGGGTGCAGCTCATCAACCAGGCGCCCGCGCACGCCATCGACTGGCTGGTGTCGGACCAGGGCCAGCCCGCCGCCGCTCCCGCGCCGGGCCCCGGTGGCGCCGCGCCGGCGCCGCGCGCGGGCGGCTTGGCTGTCGGCTCGCCGGAGTGGCGGGAGCGCTTCCCGGACTCGGCCGCACGGATCGACGCGGCGGCCGACGACGGCACCCACGGCATCCGGCCGGAGGATTTCGAGTTCGAGCGCCGCCTGCAGTCGGAGGGCGACGAGGCCGCGCGGCGGCAGGTGCTGGCCGGCGGCTTCAGGGCGACCTCCGACCCGTGGAACAGCGTGGAGCAGGGCGCGGCCCAAATGATGATCGACATGGGCGCCCGAGACCTGCTCAACGCGCGGGACCAGCAGGCGCGAGCCGCCATCGACGCGACGGCCAACGACGCCGCGCGCCGCACGCTCGAGGGCCACCAGATGAACGCGGCCATCGAGGAGTTGCTGCCCACGGAGCGGCCCACCCTGACCTCCGGCGGGACGCAGGGCGCCTTCGACCAGCGGCCGGACGGCACCTTCGTCAACGCGCCCCCGCAGATGCGGCTGGGCCCGGCCCGCTCGATCGTGGAGGGCACGCGCGTCCAGCAGTCGGTCATGGCCATCCAGCAGGGCCTGACCCAGCTCGAGACGCGGCTGGCCCAGGAGGTGCGCGAGGGGAAGCGCACCCAGCAGGACGCCGACGAGGCGTACCAGCGCGCCGAGCGCCGGGCGGGCATGCTCATGCAGGGCATCATGGGCGGCAAGAGCGACTTCTCCGGCTTCTTCAAGAAGGGGAACAGCCTGGAAGAGCTGTTGCTGGCCAGCGCCGCCGCGCAGCAGCCGGCCCCGGCCAGGTAGGAGGGGGGGAGCGTGCCCCCCTTCGACAGGATCACGGGCGCCCCGCTGCCGGGCGGCTTCTCCGCCAACGACATCGAGGGCCTGCTCTACCGGCCGCCGCGCATGGCCCCGGTGGCGCCGATGGGAGCGGCCCGACCGCGCTTCGACCCGCTGGCCGACCAGCCCGACAGCGCCTACAAGCGGGCGCTCATGTCGGGCATCACGAAGCTCGGCAACTTCGTGTCCACCCCCTACCGGGGCGTGGGCACGTCCGTGGCCCTCCTGCGCGGCGTGGCCGAGGGGGACCCGCTCCGCTACACCGCCCTGCAGCCGGGCGGCGCCGAGAGCGTGCTGGGCGACCTGGGCGCGGCCGTGGGCCTGGGCCCGGAGCCCCTGGTCACTCCCGACCCCACTCAGACGGCCAAGGCCGGCCTGACGGCCCTGGCCGCGGCCCCCACGGGCGATTTCATGGGGGAGCGGCTGGGTCTGGGCGCGGACGGCCTGCCGCTGGCGGACCTCTCGGCCGACGAGCGGATCGCCTGGGAGCAGCAGAACCCTGGGAAGGCCTACACGAAGGCTCTGACCTCCCCCCTCATCGACTTCGCCCTGGGCGCGGGCCTGGACCCCCTCGTTGCCGCCGGCCTGGGCGGGCCGGCCGCGGCCGGCCGGCTGGGCGCGCCGGTGGCCACCGCGGCGCGGAAGGCGGCGCCCCTGTTCATCCCAGGCATGGCCACGGCGGCCGTCCAGAACCTCGGCGGTGGCGTCCAGCGGGCGCGGGAGGAGGGTCTGACCCCGGAGGCGACGCGGGAGATCACCGAGGGCACCCTGGACGCCCTGATGGCCAGCCTGCTGATCGGCCACACGGTGGGACGCTTCCGCGGCGATCGGGGCGGCCCGGTCGAGGGCGAAGTCCTGCCGCCGGACCCCCGCGCGCTGCCGCCCGGGACGGGGGATGTCGTGGAGGGCTCCGTCGTCCGCCGCGGGCTGCCGCCGGCCGGCCCCGCCGGGGCGCCGCCGGCGGGCGGCCCGCCGGCGCGCGGCGCGCTGCCGGCCGAGGCCGGCTTCCCCGGCGGGCCGCCGCTGGACGTGGAGACCATCCCGGCCAGCGCCATCGAGGGTCACCCGTCCGTGCGCGGCCTGCTCGAGCGCCCAGGCGCCAGCGGCTTCCGGCAGGACATGGCCGCGGCCGAGGCGCTGGCCGAGGCCATCCGCGGGTCGGTGGTGGACCGCGGGCCGCGGCTGGCCCGGCCGGACGTGCTGGTGCCGGAGGCCCCACTCTCCGGGCCTGGTGCCGAGCTGGTGACGGCCAGCCCGCGCGCGCAGTTGGCCGCGCAGGGCCTGGAGCCGCCGCCGGTGGCCACCCGCGTCCAGCCGCCGGCCGGCCAGCGTGTGGCCGCAGCCCTGGAGAAGGCGGTTCCGGCCGCCGAGGCCACTCCAGACCACTCCGCTCCACCCTCGCCCACCGAGACGGACGCGCTCGTGGAGGCCCGGCTGGAGCGCCTGAACGAGAAGGAGATCGGCCGACAGCTCCAGCAGCCGGAGACGCGCAAGCTCTACAGCGAGACCCTCATGGCGCTGGGGGAGCGCATCGGGAAGCCCCTCGTGGAGGTGAACCAAGCCGACATCCGGCGCTTCCTGCCCGGGGACGAGCACCGCGTGGCGCGGGCGGGCCTGCAGCGGATGCTGGGCCAGTTGAAGACGGAGGCGCGCGCCG
>Ga0105030_100019_pt1 | contig 12899 bp, 11 predicted proteins | sample RS_213metaG_FD_91480 | JGI IMG/M metagenome (GOLD analysis project Ga0105030, IMG submission 91480) | Switchgrass associated microbial communities from Austin, Texas, USA, to study host-microbe interactions - RS_213 metaG | ecosystem: Host-associated > Plants > Roots > Rhizosphere | place: USA... | reverse complement strand
GCTCGCGCTGTCTCACTTTGAGGCGCAGGAGCACGCGGGCGAGGTGCGGGTGTTGACAAAAGGCTCGGATTTAGTCTAGGGTCGCATTCACGTTGAGCGGGAAACCGCTGAATCGACTTGCCCCGGCCGCCAAGCTGGGGAAGGTGAGCGCAATCCGCGTCGCGTTCACGGCACTGGAAAGAGGCGTCGTGCCCCTCCAAAGGCGTTGTTTTCAACCTTTTTGGAGTATTTCCATGCCTTTTACCAGTGAACAGTTGTCCTACGGCGGCAAGCTCGCCCTGGACTTCTATCTCAAGAACGATCCGGTGGACCAGATCAACGTCGCGCACCCGTGGCTGAAGAAGCTCGGCGCCGGCAAGAAGGAATGGTCCGGCGGCCTCCAGTACGTGGTCGAACAGCTGCGTTTCAGCAACGACAGCAATTTCCAGCCGTACTTCGGCTCGAGCCAGGTCACCTACAACCGCAAGCGCACCGTCGATCAGGCCAAGTACCTCTGGGGTTCGTGGCACGACGGCTTCGGTCTGGACGAGGACGAGCTCGCCCAGAACGGCATCGCGATGACCGACGACAAGGGCGGTCAGCCGACCGAGAACGAGGTCGTGCAGCTGACCAACCTGCTCGAAGAGAACCTCGAGACCCTGAAGCTCGGTTTCGAGGAGAACTTCGACCTCATGCTGCACCGCGACGGCTCGCAGTCGAACCTGGACATCCCCGGTCTCGACGCGCTCGTGTCGCTCAACCCGTCCGGCGGAACCGTCGGCACCATCGCGGCCAGCAACAGCTGGTGGCAGAACTACGCCGATCTCGGCGTGGAAGACAGCTCCGAAGGCGTGCTCGACGCCATGGAGCGCGCGTGGCGCGCGTGCATCCGCTACGGCGGATTCCCGCCCGACTACATCCTCGCGGGTGCCAACTTCATCGACGCCTATCGCGATGCTGTGGGTTCGCCCGGCGGCGCGATCCAGCGCCAGGTGATCGTCGGCGGCGCCGAGGGCAACAAGAAGGCGAGCACGCTGGACGGCGGTGTCGGCAACGGCATCTCCACGGGCCTCTACTTCAAGGGCGTGGAGCTGATCTGGGATCCGGTGTTCGATCTGCTCGATACGCTGGACACCCCCACGATCCTGTGGGCGGATCGCTGCTACTTTCTCAACATGCGCTTCATCAAGCTGCGCCCGATCAAGGGCCACTGGATGGTGTCGCGTCGTCCGCCGCGCGTCTACGACCGTTACGTCCACTACTGGGCGCTGACGAGCAAGGCCGCGCTGACGACCAGCAAGCGCAACGCTCACGCCGTCCTGGCGCTGGCGTAACTCAGGCTCACCAGGAGTACAGCCACCATGCGTACGAAACAAGTCCAGGGCGCCACCGTCACCGACATGGGTGATGAGGCCCCGTTCCTGCCGAACTACACGGCGGTCGTCATCAACACGGGGTCCAACCAGGACACCCTGCAGTTCGGTGATGCCTCCACCGGCCCGTTCAACACCGCCAAGAAGGTCGATGGCACGGACGCCATCATCCCCGCCGGCGGGTCGGCTGAAGTCGTCATCAGTGGCCGCTACGCGGCCATCGAAAACGGCGCCGGATCGCTCGTGATTCTCGGCAACTGAGCTACCACAGCAAAAACCTCCCCACTTGTTCGCAAGTGGGGAGGATTCTACCCACCCATCGGAGTACAAGACTATGATTCGACACATCACCGTGCGCATTCGGCGCAACGAAACCATCGAGCTGCAGAACAGCTTTCCGCAGTGGGAAATTCCCGTACTGAAAGCGGTCCACGGCGAGGATGCCGTGACTGAAGTCGGCGAGAAGCTCGTGGACCGCGAACCCCCGGAGGCGCGAGACGAGTTCGACCGCCTGAACAGTCGCTACAAGCGCTCGCGCAATGAGGACGGCAGCCTCGGCACGCCGTTCGTACACATGGTGTACGGCGAACTCGGCGTGGACCGACTCGCACAGGCCATCCAGGATTCCGTGACGGACGCCCCCGAAGGCGATCTCGTCGGCGCCGCCCGCGGCCGTCCGCGCAAGGAGCAGACTTCACTCGTGGGTGGGTGAACATTTCGCCCAGGGTGTAACAGCCCTGGGCGTCTTTTTGACCGAGGAGCCTCACGGTGAGCCAGACCGATTTCAACTGCGAGTGTGTCGATACGAACAGCAACCAGACGTTGCTGCAGTTGCGCACGCGCATGATGCGTCGGCTCGGCTACTCCGCGATGGCTACCAACCCGCCGCCCGGCATGGCGGAGTTGCTGGACGATTTTCTGCGCGACGCGCAAGAAGACCTGTACCTGAAAAATCCGGTGCTACGTACCGAGCGCTTTTTCCGCTGGACGATGGTGCCCGGGATCAGTTACTACGGCATCCGCGACAACGACAGCTCCACTTATTTTTCCGACATGGACTGCACGCGCCACCTGAATGACGCGAGTATCCGCATTTCGTGGGTCGGCATCGAAGACCTGAACAACATGTGGTATCCGCTCCGGTGCGGCATCGATCCGTCGTACTACACGACGGCGGCGCAAGAGGGCATTCCGCAACTGTACGAGATCCGCTCATGCATCGAGGTGTTCCCCGTTCCGAACGCCGCGTACAAGCTCTGGATCAAGGGCCAGATGGGCTTGGAGCCGTTTCAGGCTGACACGGATCGCACCACTGTTGATTCCGACTTGGTGTTCATGCGCGCGCTCGCCGACGCGAAGGCGCACTACGGCCAGAAGGATGCACTCAAGGTCGAGCGCGATGCTCGTGAGAAGTTGAGTGATTTCGTGTCCGGCAAACATCTGACGCGGCGCTACGTGCCGAACGTCCTGAAGCTGCCACCGGCTGTCGAGCCGGTGATGACTTCCTTCAACCCTCCGGTGTGACATGGCCGACACGAACGTCGCCCTAACCACCAGTAAAGGCGGCATCAACCGCCAGCGCACCAAAGGTGGGGCGCTCGAGGATTCTCTCTACGATTTGGTGAACGGGTACATCACCCGCAGCAAGACGATCAAAGTGCGTCCCGGTTCGGTGCGCACGCATGATCTCGCCGATGACACGGAGGGTGACAGTCCCACGAAGGGCCTTGTTGCGTACAACGGCGCACTCAATGTGTTTTGTCACACGGATGTGGAAGTGCCGAGTGGCATCGTTCTCAACATCATCACCCATCCAGACCAGACGCCGGACAATCCGATCCCCATTCAGGAGATCAACTTTGCTGCGCCATTCATGGGATATCTTTACGTCGCCGCTACTTTCACGAACGGCGAGTGCCAGCACTTCTGGCTTCAGGGCGGCGATGAGTGGGAAGCGGAGACCGTCTACAAGCTCGGCGACATCGTTGTCCCGAGCGTTCCGAACGGCCTGGCGTTCCAGGCACAGCGCTTGACCGACCCGAACCCCGCATGGGCGGCGAACGTTTCACGCGCGCTGAGCGATGTCATCGAGCCCACGGAGTACAACGACTTCTACTATACGGTGGTTGAGACGCAAGGCGACAATCCGCGCTCCGGCTCTACCGAGCCGGTGTGGCCGACCGAGGATGGCGCACAGGTGTTTGAAGACGCTGATGGCGCCGCGGATACGCCGCCGTCGTTCACTGAAATGCCGGATACGAGCGTCGTTCCGTCTCCCGGCATCGCCGATCGTTTCCGCAACATCTTCCGGCGCTGAGTCATGCCCACACCCGTCTGGCAACCAGGAACTATCTACCCGCCGGGCTCGCTGGTGCAGCCAGCGTCCACCCCGCCGCCGCAGCCCGATCAGGTTACGAACGGCGGTTTCGAGTCGGGTAACACCGGCTGGACGCTCGACGCGGGCTTCTCGATCGGCGAGTTCGGAAACGGCACGCACTTCCAGGGCACATGGTCGTTGCAGTGGGACGCGACGGGAGAAGGCCGCGCGATCAACGCGAACGCGACGGAAGTGACTCCGGGGCAGACCATCAACGCCAGCTGCCAAGTACAGCAGGGCGCATCCAGTTCGGGCCAAGCCGGCGCACGGTGCGAAGTTCTCTGGTATGACGCCTCGGACGAGTTCTTGTCGTCTTCGACTGGCAACTTGGTGAACAGCACCTCGAACCAGAACTGGAAGCAGTCTTCGGTTGCAGCGGTGGCGCCGGCTGGCGCGGCATTCGCACGTTTCTCGGTGTTCGCTTTCCGCACGAGCGGAGGCGACGAGTTGTGGGTGGACAATTGCACATGGGATGCCCTCGTGGCGTCGCTCCCTACGGGGCTCGTGTTCCGCGCAGTACAGGCTACCGCAGGGTATTCAGGCTCGAGCGAGCCCGTGTGGCCCCTCGTCAACGGCCAGACGGTCGTGGACAACGAGGTCACATGGGAAGCGGTGTTCGCGTCCCGCGTAGTCTGGGAAGCCTCTCCGGTGCTTGTCTCGGGTGAATACGAGCCCGAGTGGCCGACGACTCCCGGCGGCGAAGTCGCCGACGGCACGATCCGCTGGGTGGCGATGGACTGGCGTGTTACGGATGAGAAGTGCCCGCAGGGCCCCATTGTCGTGATCGGTGCGAGCAAGGTGTTCTGCGCCGATGGCGACATCATCGGTTTTTCGGCGACCACGAACCCTCTTGATTGGTCTAGCGAAGAGGATGCGGGCTTTCTCCCGTTCGGCCTGCAGAAGTACGGCGAAAACGATGTTGCAGCACTGGGGCTGTACCGCAGCAACCTGCTGGCATTCAATGCGCAGGGCTATCAGATGTGGCAGATCGACGAAGATCCGGCCAACATGGCTTTTCTCGATGCATCGCCCGTTCCTTGCACCTTCTACAAGTCTGGCCAGGCCGTCAGCAACGACTTTGCCATGGTCACGCCCGTCGGCATTCGCAGCATCGGCATCGCTGGCGCCAGCACCAATTTGCAGGCAGGCTACTTCGGCGCGCAGATCGACCCACTCGTGCTCGCGAAGATTCTCGAAGGGATCGCGCCCATCTCACTGACGTGGCCGGCGGCGGGCCAGTTCTGGGCTATTTTCGAGGAAGAGGCTTTCGTGCTCACGATGAACGGAGGTACGAAAGATTGGAGCTGGTCTCGCTACGTGTTCCCCGATGCGATCACGGACGCGACCATTCTGGGTGACGATCTGTACCTGCGCGCTGGTAACCTGGTGTGGCGCATGGATCCCGAGGCGCTTGACGACGACATGTCTGACGCCCGTGGCGGCACCATCGTGTTAGAGCCCGATTTTTTGAGCAGCGATGGCGGTCTGTCGAGCCGCGGCGTGGTTACTTTCGAGGCCGGTGGGTACGACACCGGCGGCATTCTGTCGAGCGGCACGTTGGCAGGTTTCAGCGAAGTGAACGTCATTGCGGTCAATAATTTGGAGCCGTTGACGCAGCAGTTTCATGTCTATCTTCGAGTGCCGAACGCAGACGCGCGCAGTTCACCGCAGACTGCGTTTTTCACCGAAGTCGCCATCGCCGGCGGCTTCTCTGGCACGCTAGCTGCCGCGGATGCAACGTTCGAGCAGAGTTCGAGCGGCGGCTTCACCACCTACCACTGGCTATGGCCCGATACGCTGTGCAACTTCTCGGTCGGGGCCATATACACCGCAGAGTTCACGCCGGTTGCCGCGGCTTCGGGTACGCCGTTCGAGGGCTACATCTCGTGGCCGTATCTAGATTTCGGACTTCTCGGCATCGACAAAATGCTCGAGGGCTTCGACATCGTGGCGGATGGCACTTTCCGCGTGTCCATCGGCTACAACCAGCGCGATCTCTCGCTGGCGACGCCCGACTACGCGCTTGACGGCGATACGCTGCCCGGCTCCATGGTGCCGATGCCTCTTACCGCCCCATCTTTCCAGTTTCGTCTCACTTTCGACGCCAGCCAGTCGTGGGAGTGGTACGCCTCGAACATCTATCGCAACGACCAGGGGACCGGATGAACCTGCACACGACCGACATCAACGATTTCGAGGCGGTGGCCACCATTGCCAAGGAGTTGCCTACCAACGAGCGCGAACTTTTTACGGCGCAGACCGGCGCTTCGTTCGACGTGGAGGAATTCCTCGTTACGCTAGCCGAGATCGTGGGAGACGCTCCGCATCAGTACACTTTCTGGGCCGGCGAGAAACCCGTGGCGGTCGGCGGATTCCTGCCGCAGCGCCCCGGCGTCTTTCGCACATGGTTCATGGCGCCGGAATGGGCGTGGGCCGAGCACGGATCGGATTTGACGGAGCGGTGCCGGGCTATCATCCAGGAGCTGTTCGCTGCGGGGTTGGCGCATCGCATCGAAACGGTTACACTCGCCCATCGAGAAGAGGCCCGAGCGTGGTACGAGCGCATCGGGCTCACGTTTGAAGCGCTCCACCCCGGGTACGGTGCCAATGGCGAAGACGCGGTGACGTACGTCGCGGTTCGCAAGGTGGAGACTCACTGACGTGTGTATGCCGGACGGAGACAAGGCGACCAAGCGAGCCGAGCAGGCGGAAGCCGCTCGCCAGGCGCAGATTTCCGGCAACGTGCAGGCCATCAACCGCGCGTTTGCCGGCCGCGAGCCGCAGTACGCGCAGTTCTCGCAAGCTCTGCGCGATCGTCTCAACACCCAGTTTAACCAGCAGCGTGCGCTCGCGACGCGGCAGAACAAGTTCGCGCTGGCCAAGGCGGGCTTGACTGGGGGCAGCGCGGCTGTCGATGCTGGCCGGCGCCTGAGCCGCGAGGCGCAGGAAGGCGCTATCAACGTCGAGCGGCAGGCGCAGGGCGCTGCGGCGGATCTGCGCTCGCGCGACGAGCAGACGCGCCAGCAGATGATCGCCCTCGCACAGTCGGGCACGGACGTCGGTAACCCCGGCCAGCAGACGGCCAATATGCTGAGTGCTAATCTGGGCAGCGCGCAGAATATCGATTTGGCGAATCGTCTGGGCGACGTATTCGGCGGCACGGCTACGGCGTACCGCAACGCTATGGACGCTGCAGCGCGCCGCCGCGGCTTGACCGAAGCGCAGACGTACGCTCGCGCGTTCTCTCGAGGTTGATATGTGTGTACCCGGACTTGATCCCGTAACAGTCGGCACCGTGATGAGTGGGCTGGGCGGCGTCGCGCAACTGGTGAACAGCCAACGCGCTTTGCGAAACCAGGATCGTGAAGTCGCTCGCGGCATTGCTGCGCGCTCGCTGTTGCAGCGTGAGGCGGGCGACCGCGTGCGCCGGCAAATTCAGGAGTTCTCGGCCTCCAGCCCTGAAGCGGAGCGCCGACAGCAGAACGACGCTTTCATTGCCGCACTGCGCAAGGCCAAGGCCGCCGACGGCGGCGCGGATTTCGACGCCACGGGTGCGGTCAGCGACCGTTTCACGGCGGACGTAGGCCAAGCGCGCGCCAACGCTGTCACGGAAGGGCGGAACCTATCCGGGCAGCTCGCGGCTGTTGACGCCCCGGGCTTGCAGCGCCAGCGCGAGGCACGAGGCATCGCCGACACGGCTACGGATATCAACATGATTGGTGATCGCGCCAACTCGCTGGATTTCCTGACCCAGTTGCGCGCGGCGCAGGCGGGGCGGACGAATCCGTGGGTTGATGCGCTCGGAACCGGGCTGCAGGCGTTCGGGCAGACGTACGCTATGCGTGCGCCGAAAGATTTCAACGGCTTGAGCAACTCCATCGTGCAAGGCGAAGGGGGTATTCTCGCGAAGCGAGACCGCTGGAAGCAGTATTTGGACACGGTGAAACGGTAATGGACGGCTGGGCAAATCTCGGCGCCGTCTTCGGCGGCGACTCGGAAAAATCCTACCAGGAGGGTCTCGCGCTCGGCGCGCAGACCGAGAATGCGCTTGCGCAGGCTCGCCAGCGGGTGGAGCAGAACGCTGCCCGCGCGCGCATGGAGCAGGACTTGGTAGCGACGGGCCTCGGCCGCAACGAAGCTCGCGCGGCGTCCACGGCTTTGAGCGCGGGCGCGGGCCTCACGGACCCCATGAGCTTGATGCTCAAGAATCAAGAGTTCGATATTCGCCGACGTGCGAGCGACCCGAACCTCTCTGTAGACGAGCGTCAGATAGCGCTCCACGGCTTGGCCAACGCTCCTATTGAGACTATCTACAAGGTAGGCAATCGCGCCTTCAACAAGTTCGAGACCCCGGCGAATATCGATGATCTCGGTGCAGTATTCGGTGGCGACGGCAGCCAATCGGCGCAGATGCAGCTTCTTGACCGCTACGGCTTCCCGGCGCAGTTGACGACCGAAGAAGGACCGTTTGGCCGTATCGCGGCTACCGATCTCATACGAGATACGTTCGGGGTTACGGACGCCGGAGGCGCTCCGGTGGTGTTCAGCCGCAATCCGCGCGCGCAATACGTGCCTGGAGCCTCACCCACACCGCAGGCCACACCGCTGGTGCCTGTGCCTACGGTTGCGCAGAACAGGGGCACTATCGCTGCAGCAACTGAGCAGGGCCAAGCGCAAGGCCGCAACGCTGCGGGCTTGCAGAGCGCACTCGCTACGTTCGACAAGTTCGAGCAGGATATTGACGGGTTGCTCTCAAAGAAAGGTTTCACAGGCCTCTACGGCAATATCCAAGGTACGGACCTCGGCAAGATGGCGATGGGGCTCGCCTATCAGGACGTGGCCGATGCGCGCGGTGCGCTCGATACGCTGGGTGGCGAGGCGTTCCTCGCGTCTATCCAGAAGATGCGCGGCTTCGGGCAGTTGTCGAACCAAGAAGGACTCAAGGTGCAGACCGCACTCACCCGCGCGCTCGATACGCGCATCTCGGAAGACGAGGCGCGGCGCGCGTGGGATGAAGTCAAGAAGCACTTGGCCGAGCTCCGGCGCGTGGCTGCCATAGAGGCAGGCCAGGCCCCGAGCGGTGCCGCTCCCGCGGCGCCCGCAGATGCGGGCGGCTGGCAGACCATCAACGGTGTACGCATCCGAGTGAAGCCGCAGTAATGCCTCTCTTTGAAGTCGAGCACAACGGCCAGGTCTACGAGGTAGACGCCCCCGACATCCAGCAAGCTGCTGCAGCCGCGCAGGCGTTCCAGCCTGCCCAGACCCCAGCCGCACCGCCGATGCCTGCTCCGCGCTCCATGGACATGATGAACGCCGTGAAGGGCGCCGTGGACGCGGGTGACGTGGCTCGGCAGGAGCAACTGCTGGCGCATGACGCCACGCAGGCACCGGACCCCGACTGGCGCGCGAAGATGAGCCAGCCGTCGTTCTGGCAGCAGTTCAAGGAGTCGGGTCCGGGCAGCACGATCCTCGGTGCCCCAGAATTGGCCCTGACCACGGCTAACAACGCCATCGTGGACATGGTGGGTGGCCTCACGGCGCCGTTCGTGTCCGAAGACGCCAATGACGCCGCCAACTTCATTCGCGACTTTCAGGGGCAGCATCACCGGCAGCTCCGGGGCGATTCCGCCAAGATTCTCGGCGAGAACTTGGGCGAGATGTTCGCGCCTATGGAGAGCCTCAAGCGGGGCCTCGGTGAAGGGGCTCTGGAACTCACGGGAAGCCCGGACGTGGCCGCTACGGCCGACATGCTGCCGGACTTCCTCTTGACCCTGATGGGTGCTCCAAAGGTCACCAAGCCCGTGAGCGGCGTCGATACGGCGCGGCGCACGCGCTTCGATCCGCAGGTTCCCGGCCGTGGAGAAACCCCGGCCGCTGACCCGTCGCCGCCGGTCGAGTTTGATCTCGGCGAGGAGATGAGCGGTGCTCGGGAGAGCCTGCCGACGCCGGACGGCCCGGTAAGCCCCATGGTGGAGGCGCTGCGGGAGGCCGATATCCGGCTGCGCCCTTCCGATATTCGCGGTATGCACCCCGGCAAGCGCACCAAGGTGCCGGGCGAATTCCGCGAGCGCTTTGCGAACGCGCCCGACACCAAAAAGGACATGACGCTCCACAACCAGGACCGCTACACGACCCTCGCGGGCGAGGAGCTCGGCGTAAAGGATCTGGGACCGCAGGGGCTGGACGAGGCGACGTTTGAGGGCCTACGCGCCGGTCCCGCCAAGACGTACGACATGGTGGAGAGCGTGCTCGCGGAGAAGGGTTCCATGTCGGAGCCGCTCGCGGCAGCATACCGGGAAGCTCTGGAGAGCGTGAAGCTGGAACTCCCCCGTGGCGGAAAGCCGACGGTGCTCGGCGTCATTGGCGCTCTGCGGCGCCGGGCGGCGAAGGCTATTCAGGCCGAGAACCCGGAAGTCAACGCTAAAGGGTACGCCGATCGCAACATGGCGGACGCGCTGGAGGACGAGCTCGGCAGGGAGTTGAAAGTCGCCGGTGAGCCGCAGCTGTTCAAGGAGTACCAGGCTGCACGGGAGCAGTTCGCCAAGATCCACGATGTTGAGAGCGCGACGCGGGCGGGCCAAGTGGATACCTCGGTGCTGTACCGCATCCACAAGAAGTCCGGTGGCAAGCGCCTGTCTGGGCGCCTCGAGTTGCTCGCCGACGCCTACGAGCACGCGCCGAACGTATCGGGACACTCCACCAAGACCGCAGCGCGCGCTGGCGGCGAGGTGGAGAACTCGCGCGAGGGCATCATCAAGAGCATCCTGAAGGCCGGTATCCGCAAGATTCCGGGCATGGATATCGGCTCCGAAGGCTTTCAGCGCCGCCTCGGCGTTCCCAACGAGGCGCGCACAGCGAACTACGGCCGGCGCTCGGAGCCGGATACGCCGCGCACGCCGGAGCAGGGCGATCTCGACTTGCGGGAGATTCTCGAACTCGACACGCCGGGTGAAATGGGCCCGCGTCCGCCGCGTCGCGACGTTGGCGAGCAGACGGACTTCCTGGGGCGCGCGTTCGAGCTGGAGCCGCCGCGGGGTCGCACCGGGCGCGAGCTTCTGACGCGCGCCGAGGGTCTGGACGATATCGTCATCGACGGTGAGCGCTTGGCCGAGCCTGCTACCAACTTCCGCGCCGAAACGCTGGCCGACATTCTCGGACTTTCCGAGCCCCTGGTGAAGAAACCGAAGCCAAAGCGGTGACGCCGTGGCCAAGGTCAAAGTCCCCGTTTTCGGCACAGTCGGGAAGGCCGTATTCATAGACCCCGATCTTGAGGCGCGCGTCGCGGCCCTTGAAGCCGCGTTAGCGGCTTTGCGTTCAGCTAGTGGAACGACGAGGCACAGCTCGCTGCAAGGCTTGCAGGTTGGTGACGACCACCCGCAGTACACCATGTGGCAGGCGCGCGAGAACATCACAGGCCAGTGGAGCTTTGTGCTGCCGATCTGGGGCGCTAACGGCACCGCGGCTCTGCCCTCGTACACGTTCACTAGCGATGTGAATACTGGCGTCTATCGTGTCGGCGAGGATGATCTCGGGGTAACGACAGGCGGCACGCTGCGCTGGGACGTAGGAACGACGCGCGTCAACCAAACGCTGCCGCTGCGCATCCAAAACAACGGCGGCTTTCTGCTGCAGAACGAAGGGGCCGGCGGTTTCGCCGGTATCGAAATGCTCTCCTTCAACGGCACGGATCCTGCTGAAGAGTGCGGCAACCGCTTAGCATTCTGGGAGTCTCCCGATCGCGTGTACGGCTTCCGCATTGAGCACGAAGGGGACATAGACCTAACCGGCGACCTAGATTTTTACCGCCATAACAACGACGCTACTGGATCTTTGTTCATGCGCTGGACGCGCGATTCGGACCAAATCCAGTTTGCAGCGGGATCGCTCGCGGCACCATCTGTAACGTTCATCAGCGATTTGGATCTGGGGTTGTACAGGGCCGGCGCCGATAACCTGGGCATCGGGGCCGGCACCGTAACGCACATCGGCAATGACTCGACCTCGACTCAGATTATCCAGCAGAACAGCGGGTCTGGGACGGCCGGGTTCACCGTAAACTCGAATTCGGGGGTTGCGCGCGTACGCTTGGGGTATAGCAACGCTAGCGGGCGCCCATTTATCAACGTAAGCACGCTAGCTGACATGACTTTCCAGCAGGGCGGCACGGTGAAGTGGACGTTCACCGCCACTAACGGGTATTGGCGGGCTGACGACAGCGTCGAACTGCAGCTCGGCGATGGCGCGGATCTTCGGCTGTTTCACAACGGAACAAACTCTATAATTCGAAACGACGCTGGAAATCTATCCATCTTCAGCAGCACTACCGAAGTGGCGCGTATAGTTTTAGGCGGCAACGCCCGCTTTCACGTTCTCGACGGCTCGCAATCGCTGCCCGCTTTCGGTTGGTTTAACGACACCGACAACGGCTTCTATAGGATTGGCACAAACAACTTCGGCACGTCAGTAGGCGGCACGCTGAGACAGGACTGGACTACCTCTGCAACGCGCCTGGTGACAGACAATTACGAATTGCAGATTGGCGCCAGCAGCGATCTACGTCTCTATCACGATGGCACCAACTCGATCATACGGAACGACACGGGGTACTTGCAGATGCAAGGTTCCCTCGTGCGCGTTGTGCCCGATTCATCTGCCATTCCGTCGGCGGCTATAAACGCCGATTCGGTGCTCGCTGTCGGCCGCAATTCCGCTTCGGTGTCCATAGGACTCGTAGCCCCGAATGGTGGCTCGAACGGCTTCCGATTCGTGTGCGCGGCCGGGGGTATAGGGGCGCTCGCCGCCATCAACGTTGCGAGCAACTCCTATCTGGGCTACGTTGGCGCCAGCGGTTATGACGGCACAAACTGGCAGACCGGCGCCGCCGGCTTGTTCGGCATCCGCCCCGGCTCGACGTGGAGTGGTACTAACCGCGAAACGTTTCTAACTTTTGAGACCACGGCTAACGGTTCAACCGCGCGCGTGGAGCGCGCACGCATCAACGATGCTCGAGCTGACTTCGCCGTTCCCGTCCAACTGCCAGGGTATACCGTAGCCACGCTCCCGGCAGGCGCTCAAGGCGATACCGCCTACGTCACGGACGCACTGGCGCCGACGTTCCTGACTGCGGTTGTCGGCGGCGGCGCAGTCGTCACCCCAGTTTTCTATGACGG
>Ga0105030_100012_pt1 | contig 16138 bp, 10 predicted proteins | sample RS_213metaG_FD_91480 | JGI IMG/M metagenome (GOLD analysis project Ga0105030, IMG submission 91480) | Switchgrass associated microbial communities from Austin, Texas, USA, to study host-microbe interactions - RS_213 metaG | ecosystem: Host-associated > Plants > Roots > Rhizosphere | place: USA... | reverse complement strand
GTTCTAGCCTTCCCGCATCCCTTGTGCCGCAACGGTTTCCGGTAGGGCGGTGCAGTGGAGAGCGTCAATGTCCGCGAGGTGGTCAACTCCGGCGACCGACCCAACTCCCTCCGAGCTCTACGCGACCGCCTGGCGGAGGAGCTCGACCGGGAGCGGGCCGCCAAGCACCGGCGGGAGTGCACCTGCGTCTGCGGGATGGGTGACGGCCGTGTGATCGTCGCTCTCGTCAACGCGCTCCGCGCCGTGATCGAAGAGCTCGAAGGACTGCCAGCGGCCGAGGAGGACTCTCGCCTTGACCGCATCGCTGCTGCCCGCGCCGACGATCTGGCAGCCCGGCGTTCGCGTCGGGTCGCAGGTCCCGCGGGTCCGTAGCGTCCCTCCGTACGCTTCGACCCTCGGCGACGAGGCGGCCGACTTGATGGCCGAGGTGGGCAAGCCGCTGCTGCCGTGGCAGCGCGAGTACTGCCGGGACATGCTCGGCCGGCGGCCGGACGGGAAGTGGTCGGCCTACGAGTCGGGGCTCTTCGAGGCACGCCAGAACGGCAAGGGCGTCGTCATCGAGGCCCGCGAGTTGTACTCGCTGTTCATCCTCCGCACCCGCCGGATCATCCACTCGGCGCACCTGTTCGACACGTCCCGTGAGGCGTTCGAGCGGCTCATGGAGATCATCGACGGGTCGGACTGGCTGACGAAGCGGGTGGCTCGGGTGAACCGGGCGCACGGCAAAGAGGGCATCGAGCTCACCACGAAGGCCGGCGGTGGGCAGTTGAAGTACAAGGCCCGCACCCTGCACGGGGCCCGCGGCTTCTCCGGTGAGGACATCATCCTCGACGAGGCGTACGCGTTGGTGGCGGGGCACATGGCCGCGATCTCGCCGATCCTCGCGACGCTGCCGAACCCGTACATCGGCTACTTCTCCTCGCCGCCGGACGACAAGACCGGGCCAATGCCGCAGGACGCGTTCCTGCCGAGTGTCCGCCGCCGTGGACTTGAGGGTCAGCCAAGGCTGAACTACTGGGAGTTCTCGCCGCCGGATTCGTTCGACCCGGCGGACGTGGACGTCTGGTACGCCTGCAACCCGAGCTTGGGCTACCTGATCCAGGAGGAGTACCTCGCCGACCAGTACCGGATCTTCGCTTCGGCGGGGAAGGTTGGGAACTTCTCGACCGAACACCTCGGGGTCTGGCCGGTTGATGCCAGCACTCACTGGTCGGTGATCTCCGAGGACGATTGGAAGGATCTGCTCGACGAGCAGTCGTCCGCTCTCGACCCACTCGTCTTCTCGATCGACGTCACACCGGAACGGTCCCACGGCTCCATCGCCGCAGTCGGCGCCCGGGCTGACGGGCAGTTGCACGGGGAGATCGTCGACCACGGCCAGGGCACGTCGTGGCTGGCGGAGCGGGCGGCGGAATTGGACACCCGGTGGAAGCCGGCGTTCTGGGTGCTGGACCCGGGTGGGGCGGCGGGATTCCTGCTGCCGCAGCTGCAGTCCGCGGGACTGAACGTGGAGTCGTTGACGTCGCGGCAGGTGGGTCAGGCGTTCGGGCTGTTCCGGTCGGCCACGTCGTCGCAGGAGCAGGCCGAGGCCCCGGTGTCGGAGGCCGAGTTGACCGGGGCTCCGAACCTTGCCGAGTCGGAGGTGCCGGTGGTGGTGCCGAAGATCAGGATCCGGCCCAACCGTCACCTCGGGGCGCTGGCCGCCGCGGTCGAAGGTGCTTCCACCCGACGCGTGGGTGACGGGACGTCGTGGGACCGCAAGAAGTCTGATCTGGTGATCTCGCCGCTGGTGGCGTTGACCAACGCCGTGTTCGGATTCGTCACCCGCCCACCCGATGAAGGCCCGTCAGTCCCACTAGTCGCATGGCGCTGAGGGGAGCATCGTGACTTCCCTCGAACTGGAGCGGTGGCGCGGCCATAACGTGCCGGTGCTGTCGAGGGACGAGATCTCCCGCTACAACGTCCAGGACTACCTGAACTGGATCCAGTACTCGAACGGGTACATGGGCGCCCCGACGCCGGTCACGACGTACGGGAACCGTCCGGCGGAGCCGATCTCCTCGTCGTTCGAGGGCTTCGTCTGGGGCATGCTCTACGCCGACGGCCCGGTCGCGGCGGTGGAGGCGTACCGGCTGCGGGTGTTCGGACAGGCACCGCTGCTCTACCAGGATTTCGTCGACGGGCGTCCAGGCGACTTCTTTGACGACCCCGCTCTCGATCAACTCCGGGAGCCGTGGCCGGGCGGGAACCTGTCCGACCTGATGAAGCGGTCGCTCATCTATGGCGACTTCGCCGGCAACTCCTTCGGCGTCGACCTCGACGACGAGATCGTGCTGCTCCGCCCGGACTGGGTCGAGATCATCCTTGAAAAGCGCGACTACCGCGGCGGCCAGGTCGGCTGGCGTCAGCGCGGCATCATGTACTACGAGGGTGGACTTGGCGTCGGGGATGGAGTCGCGTTCCTTCCCGGCGAGTACTTCCACTTCGTCCCCGGGCTGCCGGATCCGCTAGCGACGTTCCGGGGCATGTCGTGGCTCACCCCATTGGTGCGCGAGGTGCAGGCGGACAAGGCCGCGTCGGATCACAAGGTCGCGTTCTTCGAGAATTCGGCATCGCCCAACCTGGCGGTGTCGCTGCCGAAGGAGATCACTCCGAAGCAGTTCGAGGAGTTCGTCGAGAAGATGGACGCCAAACACAAGGGCGTCCAGAACACCGGCCGAACCCTCTACACCGCTGGCGGCGCGGACGTCACGGTCATCGGCGCGAACATGCAGCAGATGGACTTCTCTAGCGTCCAGGGACGCGGAGAGACCCGGGTTGCCAATGCTGGCGGGGTGCCGCCGGTGCTGCTGAGCTTCGCCGAGGGCATGCAGGGCTCGTCGCTCAACGCGGGCAACTACACGGCGGCGAAGCGGAACTTCACCGACACGACGATGCGGGACCTGTGGTCGAACAAGGCCGGTTCGCTGCAGAAGATGGACCGGTTCCGACCCCCGCGGCCGAAGTCGCGGCTGTGGTATGTGGGTCGGGATATCCCGTTCATGCACGAGGATGCGCAGGACCTGGCCCAGATCCAGCAGACGCAGGCGTCGACGGTCAACTCCTACATCACGGCCGGCTTCAAGCCCGACACCGCCGTCGCCGCAGTCGAGCGGGACGACCTCAAGCTCCTCGAGCACACGGGTCTCACCTCCGTCCAGCTGATGCCGCCCGGCTCGCAGGATGCCGACGGCGACGGTGTCCCCGATGCCGAAGCGCAGGCGTCGGAGGACTACGAAGCCGCCCTGGACGAGTTCCGCAGCGAACTGGAGTGGCGGGACGAGATCCTACGGAAGGCGCCGTACCCGGGCCAGCGCTACCGTCACGGCTGGATTCCGGTCGTCGGCCTTGTTGGCGATGCGTTGAAGCTCGAGGGCCGGATGGACCTCCCGTCCGGCGAGTCGCTCGAGTCGTCCGGTCACCTCAAACTTGGCGGTGCGACCATCCCGATGGCGTGGACGACCGGCCCGTCAGGCCGTCGCCTCCGGATCGCGTCGGTCGAGCCGGGCGACGAGAAGATCTGGACGGGCCGGAACCTCGGCGCGACTACAGTGCTCGACGAGGCGGGGGTGGAGCGCCTCCGCGACGGACTCACCTCCATGAGCGAGACGGCCGAGCGCGTTCAGGCTGAGGCCGACCGTCTCAATGAGCGGCTGGAAGACCTCGCCAGCCAGCGTAGCGAGATCAACCGTCGACAGTACGCAGGCCTTACCAAGGCCCAGGGGCGCCAGCTGAGCCGGCTCGAGGAACGGCTTGAGTACCTCGACGGGTCGATCAAGAGGCTGGACGAGGACCGCGAGGAGCGGGCGGGTCGGATAGCCGCCGAGGTCGATCCGGAGGAGCGGAGATTCCTCCAAGGCATTCAGAATGCCCGGGATGCCAACCAAGCCAACTACCGTGCGGAGCGCGTGCGTCTTCAGGTTCAGCATGACGAATTGACGGCGGGCAGCCGAACCCCACTAACGGCAGGTGACCTCGCCGACCTGGCCGAAGTGGACCGCCAGGTCGCCGCCGCCAACGGGGAGTTGGACCGGTTCGCCGACCAGACCCTCATCGAGGGCTCGGTCTCGGGCGAGTGGGGCGACGTCAGGTGGCATCTGGGCACCGATGAGTTCGGACAGCCAGCCCTGAGTGTTGAGTTCCCAGGCGACGGTGAAGGAGACGGGCCGCAACTTGAGCCGGCAGAACTGGACCAGCTGCTGCGGATGCTCGGTGTCGAGGTCGCCCGTTCCTACATCGAACGGCGGGACTACTACGACCTGCGCGACTACCGGGGACGGTTCCGCAAAGCGTCGGACCGGGTCGGCCACGCGCTGAATGAGTGGTTGAAGGGCAACGGGAACGCCGACGACCCGCTGGGTGACGAGAAGGAGTTCTCAACAGCGTCGCTGCGGTCGGCGGCGAAGGAACTGGGCGTCACTGTTCCGCGCGCCCGTCGTGGTGCGTCCGAGGGCGAGAAGCGCGACCTGTTGAAGTTGGCGCTGCTGAAGGACGCCCGGGCCCGGTTCCGCGGCGACCGCGACGGTGACGGCGAGTCGGGTCCGGTCCGGATGACTCTCCAGTCGCCGAAGTACCGCGATGTCGACGTGGGCGTCTATCGCGAGGCAAACGGCAAGGTCGGCCTGTACCGGCTGTCTGGATCGTCGAGTACCCGTGGTGCGCGGATCGCCACCTTCGATGATCTTGAAGGCCTGGAGGCGTGGGGTAGGGACAACGGGGAACCACGGGTAGCGGAATGGGCAGCGTCAGAACGAGGCGCAGCGAAGCCGACAAAGCGGGCACCGGCGAAGAAGGCGCAGTCGGTTGACTTCAGTGACCCCGCGTTGCTGGAAAGCGAGCACGCCCAGGCGGTCACGCTCCTTTTGGAGCACGGCGACACCCCGGACAGGATCGTCGACAGGTACATCGATGACGGCCTGAGTCCCGACATGGCCAGGTTGCTCGTCAACGAGGCCGTTGCTGCGCTGACGGCGCAAGGCAAGCTCCCGGATTCCGCCGCGACGACCGTTCGCAGGCCCGCGCGTGTGCCTGCGGTGGCGACGCCGGATGATCTTGCGGACTTGATTCAAGACCCCGGGGATCGTGGCGCCGTTGCCCGGATCTTGGACGGTTCGTACATCGAGGGCGGCCGGAGGCTGGACGGGATCACCGCGAAGGTCGCGGCAATCCGCCGCGTTGCGGCGGTACGCGTCAAGGTTGCGAAGGACAATCATCGCTCCGTTCCGACGCCCGAAAGCAAGCGTCGACTCGACGCCGCCGAGGCTGATGCCGTCCGGATCATCGCCGTCGCAACCGCGCTCAAGAAGGCCCCGACTGCGGCCCACGGCGGACCGGTGCCCGCCCGTGCGGTTCTTCGCCCAGGCGCCACCAGTTCGTCATCAACGTGGCGGGTGGCCGCCGTTGAAGGCCTGCAGACGTCAGTCCCCGGCGCCGCGTCGGCGGTGTCGGCGTACCTGCGCCACCCCGCGTCCATTAACGACCGGCTGCGGACTCCGGGCACCTTTGACGGTGATGCGACGACGGCCGACCGGCACATCGCCGCAATGGACCGCGTGATGGACCAGTCGACGCTTGATCGTCCATTGACCCTGTATCGGGGCACGAGCACTCAGGACATTGCCGGGCTTCCTGCTGGTAGCGCTGTTGGCCACGAGTGGACAGATGCGGGTTATGCGTCAACGTCTACCAAGCGTGGCGTCGCAGAGCACTCCTTTGCTGGTCGCGGCCGGGTGCTCTTGACGGTTCGCGCACCCGAGGGCACGCCCGCGCTCCAGATTGACGGCCTTGGCGAGACTGAAGTGCTGCTGGGTCGCGGCCAGACGTTCCGCGTCGTTGCCGATCACGGACTCACTCCGGAAGGCGCTCGCAACCTCGAAGTCGAACTCGGGCCCGCCCCAGCTAAGGCGGCACCGAGGAAGGCAGCGAAGTCCGTAACCGCGAAGGCGATGCCAGAGATCCCCGACGAAGTCATTCCGGAGACGTCGCCCGGTGAGCGTCCGGGCCGAGTCTGGGCCTACCACCTCCAGCCCGGTACCCCAGTCCTTGTTGACCTTGCGGGCGACTCGGTCGTGCCAGCCACCAAGACGCGCGGGGCATCTAGGGCCACCGTCTTGCGAACCTCCGCCGATCCAGATGGGCCCGGCATCCACGTTGTCATCTGGGACGGCGAACGCGAACACGAACTTGTCGTTCCACCGACCAGGGCGTTCGTCGTCTCGCCGAAGTCTGCACCCGCGAAAGCCACCCCCAGGCCGAAGCGCGAACCCCTCGGTGACCCCGCTGCCAAACTGTCCTCCCTCCGTGCCCTCGGCGACCGGGAAGCAGCCCGGGACGAACTGGACCTGCTGCTGCTCGACGACCTGAAGACCCTCGCCAAGGCGGCGGGTGTGGCGACGTCGGGGCGGAAGCGGGACGTGGTGGACCGGATCACGGCCAAGGTCCACCCGGTTTCCACCCCCCTCTCCGACAAGGACATCGACACCCGCTCCGCCCGTCTACGTGACGCCGGAACAGACACCACGGCGATCCAGTCCCTGCTGGCCGACTTGGACGAGCCGCAGTTGCGGCAGATGGCCGAAGCGTGGGAGGTGGACCCGTCCGGCCGTCGGGTGGATGTGGAACGGCGGCTGGTGGCGGGGGTTGCGGACTTCAACCGGCAGCAGCAGCCGGCAGGGTCACTGGAGGACCGTGTCGCCGCCGCGACGACGGACATCACCGCCGCCTACCGGCGGCTGATACGAGCCCCCGGCGAGTATGTGAAGCTCGCGGACCTGCGCCGCGAGCTGCCCGGCCACGACCGGGAAGCCGTCGATGAGGCGTTGCGCAGGCTCAGCCAGCAACGCGGGATCAATGTTCTCGGGGAGGTCAACCCGGCCACCCGGACGGAGGCCGACGACGCCGCCGCTGTGACGATCGGCCAACGGCCGGCCCACTTGATCGCGTTCGAGAATGTCGGGCCTTCCCGACGAAACGTGCCGGAGGCAGAAGTACAGGCAGCGGCGGTGTCAGTGATCGACGCCTACCACCGGGCTCCTGAAGGTCTGGGAGGTTGGGTCAAGCTCGCTGATCTCCGCCGCGAGTTGGGCGACCATGACCGGGATGCGGTAGACGCTGCACTGGTTCAGATCGGCCGACAGCCCGGCGTGTTTGTGATCTCCGAGCTGCATCAGGAGACGTTGACTCCTGCCGACCGCGCCGCGGCCGTCAGTATCGGCGGTCAGAGCAAGCACCAAATCCTGATCGAACCCGATGCGGATCTGTCCGGCGTGACGGGAGATCGGGAGCAGTCCGCCCGTGACCGCCAGTCCCGTCTCGAAACCGCCCGCCACGCCGCCGAAGCCCTCGTCGATCTGGACACCATGGCGGCGAATGGCGGATCGGCGAAGGCTTTGTCCCGCCGTGTCGACACCCGGGTACGGATGGGGGCACTGACCGAGGACGAAGGAGCGAGACTGCGGGCGGCGCTGAGTAGCGGCGGGATGTCCGAGAATGAACGCCGACTCCGCGCCGAGATGGGCGACGTCGACTTCGAGCGCCGAATGGCTGGCGACCGGGCGTGGATCAAGTACCTCGACGAGGGCGTCGACACCATGTCGATGGACGAGCTTAAGGCCCTTGCCTACCGCTGGAACGTCTCGCCGAAGGATCTTCGCGCTTCAAGCCACGGCACGGGCAAGCCTCTCAGCCGGACCGCGCTCGTCGCTGCTCTCGACCGGTCGCACCGGATTACGCCGAAGCGGCGGCCGGAGCTGCTGGTGGATGACGCCGATGTAGACGGCTTCCATGCTGCCCTTGCCGACATCCTGTCCTCCCGTGGCGCCACCACCCACCACACCCCCGGTGATGTAGTGCCCTTCGACGCCTCCACGATGCGCCACCAGGGTGACCGTCCCTCCCCGGGCACACCGGTACAGGTGGTGTCCCCGGGTGCGTCGATGGTGGATTCGGACGGCACGGTGGTGACGTTGGTGCCGACGGTGGTCATGGATGCGCCCGATCTCGATAGCGACGAGCTTCCGCCGCCGAAGCCCCCGATCTACAACCAGCCAACTCCAGAAAACCCCCTCGGCTCCTATGACGTACCGCCAGAGGCCATGAACCCCTCGCCGCGCGAGGGAGAGCGACTCCAGTGGCACGGTGGGATCCGACAACTGCGCGGAACTGTGGTTGGCGAGATGGACCGGAGTACGGGCGAAAAGTTCCTGGTACTTCGACTCGACGACGGGACGTTCCAGAGCTTTGATGCACGCGTGCTCCGGCCTGCCACCGATGCACCCTCCGACACCTCCCGTTCCCTCACCCCCAAAGCCTCCGAAGACGTCACCCGCGCCGAGGACCCGGATGAGTACGACCGGATGGAGGACGGCGAAGACCCGAGCCTTGACGACATCTTCGCCATGGCGGACGAAGACGACGAGGACGACGTCGAACGCGCGGCCGGCAAGGACGTCAAGCCCGGCAATGACCGACTTCACCACTTCTGGACGGTCGATCCCGAAGGCAGAGCCAAGTGGGTTGATTCGCCGAAGCCGTGGACAACCCTGGTGGCCCACCTGACCCGCCATGTCGGGCTGCGCAAGGCGAAGATCTTCGCTTCCCGCTGGTTCATCGAGGTTTTCGGCTACGCGGCCGGCAGCGACAAGAACCGGGTCGCCCACGGCCACCCGCCACGCGGCAACCGGGTCGGCCCCGGCTAGATGGATCCCGTCCCGGACACCGAAAGGCAGGTGCCCGTGGACACCCTCGAACGTCGTGCGCCATATCCGGGCCAGCGGTATCGCCATGGGTGGATTCCGGTGTCCGGGTTCAACCTCCTCGGCCGGGCGCAAACACAGGACGATCTCGAGTCCTCGTACGGGGCGGCATACGACAGCGCGGAGTTCTCGCCGGGCGCACACGTGGAACTGTCCGAAATCGGGGACGTTCACATCGACCTCGCCGGCGAGCAACCGGACACGTTCCACGTCTTCGGAGACATGTCCCAGGAGGGTGCGGCACAACTCAGCGACGACATCTGGTGGGCGCTGAATCGCGCCGCCGGTGACGGCGGCCACCGGCCACCCGACCCGGTCAACGGGCTGAGCGACTGGGTAGACCGCGACGGTGTCATCGTCGGCTACACGCCCGGCGGCGACATCCGACTCGGCTGGCCACGCGCCGACGACGACGTGGACGTGCTGGACCTGCCGGCCGAGGAGGCTAAGGCGCTGGCCAGAAAGTTGGCGGAGTTCGCAGACATCAACCTCGACGGCGAGGAGGGCGAATGACCACCAAGACGTGGTCCGGCCCGTGTCCGTTGACGGTTCGCCGAGAGTCCCGCAGCAAGTACGTGAAGAAGCGATCGCAGGTGCCCGTGGACGAGCTCAACCGCGCCCGCACCACGGAAGAATCCGGCGGAGGCGGAGGCGGCAAGACCCTTCACGAACCGGCCGGCTCCAGCAAGGGCGGCCAGTTCACCTCCAACCCCGGCGGAGGTTCCAAACCCACCCCGAAGCCGCCGGCGAAGAAGACCGCACCGAAGTCCTCGCAGGACTACAAGCCGATCGTGCCGGTGAAAACCCGCACCGGTCCGATGAAGCTCGGCGGCGACAACGACCCGCAGCAGGTCAAGCAGCTGCAAGCACTCCTCGGAGCGCTGGGGCTCGGCACCCCACCCACCAACGGCCAGTTCGACCAGGCCACCAAGGACGCCGTCATGGAAGCCCAACGCCGGTTGGGCATCAAGAACCCCACCGGCCGGGCATCGACGGCGTTCCTGAACAAGCTGGTCGCCGCCCACGCGTTGAGCCCGTGCATCAAACGCTCCGCGGACGACGAGCGCGACTTCGACCTGTTCCGAGCCGCGGTGATGCGCGGCGACTTCGACGACGAGGAGGACGCCGTGCACGAGCACGACCCCGAGCGCACGTGTTGTCCCGACGTCTACGAAGGCGAGAGCCACGTCTTCCGTCGCGAATGGGACCTCGACGGCATCGACATCATTCGCGGTGGCCAGGGCGGCGACGGGCGGACGGTCGAGGCGTACGCCACGGTGTTCGACTCGCCGACAGAGGTGAAGGACCAACACGGCCACTACCTGGAGACGATCGACCGCGCCGCCTTCGACGAGGTTCTCCGCGCCGGCATCGGCAAGGTCAAGTGCTTCTACAACCACGGCATGGACCTGCACGGCCGACCCAGCGACATGTGGTCCGTTCCCATCGGCACGCCGGTCGAGGTGCGGGCCGACGGCAAGGGTCTGCGCACCATCACCCGATTCAACGAGGGCGCCGACGGCGACCGTGTCCTCGACGCCATTCGCAACGGTGCCATCACCGGCTACAGCTTCCGCGGCCCGATCCGCGGCTCGGAGCCCCGCCGCATCCCGCGCGCCCGCGACGGTATGCCGCTGCCCGAGGTTCGGCGTACCAAGCTCGGTCTCACCGAGTACGGACCGACGCCGATGCCCTACTACGCGGGCGCCGGCATCGTCGCCTGGCGTTCACGACTGCTCGCCGCCGATCCCGCCGAGTTGCGGGAGCTGCTGGTGGAGATTCTCCGCTCGACCCCTCCTGAGGACCAGGCCGAGCTACGCACCATCGTCACCGCCCCTCCCGCATCGGGACCAGGCGCCGAGGACCAGCCCACAGAGGCCCTCCGGTCGGCAACCGAAGCACTCGCGCGCAAATTGCGGCGCAAGAACATCTTGTGGGAGAAACTCAATGAGCCTCAAGAGGCTTGACGAACTGCTCGCTGAGCAGAAGATCATCCAGGAACGACTCAACGCCATCCAGGCCGAGACCGAGAAGGACGTCCCCGAAGGCGACGAGGTCGCCCGGGCCAAGCAGATCGGCGAACTCGACGCCGAGTCCGACGAGCTCATCGCCCGCTACGAGTCCCTCGAGGTCGACAAGGCCCCGCTCATCGAGCGGTCGAACAAGCTCACGGCCATCCGTGAAGCCGCCAAGGACATCGCCCGCACCGAGTCCGGCGACGGCGCCAAGTACCTCGGGCGCAGTGGGCCGAACTTCACCCCGACCGTCGACCCGTTCGACGCCGACCCGCGGTTCCTGACCACCAACGAGGTCATCTCGCGGGCCATGACGGCCATCGACCGGGAGAAGCGGGTACCGCTCTCCGATGAGGGCAAGGGCCACCTCGAAACCCTCATCCACCGCTCGTACAACGAGGAAGACGAGAACAACCAGCTCGACGGCTCGTACATCGCCCGCCGGACGCTGTACACCGAGAACCCCATCTACCGCAGCGCGTTCCGCAAGTACGTGCGCTTCGGCCAGATGGCCCAGTTCAACGAGCGCGAACGCGAAGCCCTCGCCCGGTTCCAGGAGTACGAAGTCCGTCGTGCCGCCGGCGAGGTCACCACGACCGCCGGTGGGTTCGGTGTGCCCGTCTACATCGACCCGACGATCATCATCACCTCCGGCGCGTCCGACGCCCCGATCCTGCGGGTCTGCCGGATCGAGCAGGTGACGAACAACGTCTGGAAGGGCGTCAGCTCGGCCGGCATGTCGTGGTCCTATGACACGGAGGCTGCGGAGGTCTCGGACGACGCGGCGACGCTCGCTCAGCCGACCGTGTCCGTCCACATGGCGCGGGGCATGATCCCGTACTCCATCGAGGTCGGCCAGGACTACCCCGGCTTCGCCATGGAAATGGGTCGGCTGCTGGACTCCGGCTTCAACGACCTGCTGGCCGTCAAGTCCATGACGGGCACTGGCACCGGCGAACCGTGGGGCATTTTCACCGCCATCGATCAGACGTCGGCCTCGGAGGTCACCCCGACGACCGACGGCAGCTTCGGCGGCGTGGATGTGTTCAAAGCCTGGAACGCCCTGCCGGAGCGCTACCGGTCGAAGGCCACATGGGTGATGAGCGTGGGGGTGGAGAGCGCGATCCGGCAGTTCGCCGCGTCGGCGGGCTCGTCCTCGGCGTACTTCACGACCGATCTGACCCAGGACGGCGTCAGCCGGATCAACGGTCGGCCGGTCATCGTGTCGGACTACGCACCGACGTTCTCCGGCAGCGTTCCTGGAACCACGGGACCTCAGAACATCTTGGTGGTCGGGGCGTTCGAGAACTACGTTTTGGCCCAAAGGGCCGGAATGTCCGTTGAACAGATTCCGATGCTCTGGGGGTCTGGCTCCCGACTTCCTACAGGGCAACGCGGTCTGTTCGCCTGGGCGCGCAACGGTATGGATTCCGTGAACGACCGAGGTTTCATTTTGCTCCAGAATCAGTAAGAATGTCCGTTTCTGGGAACTGTCAGCGGTTCCTAGTACGCTGACATCGGTCTCGGGTAGCTCCCGAGGCAAGGATGGTCCCGGTCTCTTGGGTATCGGGACCATCCACCCACCCAAGGAGATCCCCAGTGAAGATCTGCAAGGAATGCTCGGAGCCGTTTGAGCCGAAGAATGGCCAGATGTTGTTCTGCAAGAAGATCTGCAAGAACTCCTGGCACGCGGCACGGCGGAATGCCCGACTGACGACGACCTGCCGACATGCGGATGGCTGCCCACGAATGGCCCGCAAGGCTGGCTGGTGCGACCTCCACTACCAACGCATCCGGGTGCACGGCGACCCGGGTCCGGCCCACAAGCTTTCGACCGTGGGCGACTACCCCAATCCGGACTGCAGCATCGACGGTTGTATCGAGCCCCGGCGTGCGCTTGGTATGTGCGCCCGGCACTACAAGCGGGTGCAATCAGGCGGCGACGTCGGCCCGGCGGGTCGACTCCGCCGCGTGCTGCCCGTCGAGGTGCGCAACTACACCAAGGGTCAGCTCCACCGGTTCCACAGGTATGGCCTCACGGTGGAGGCGTTCGAGGCGCTGCTTGCCCGCCAGGGCGGGCGCTGCTACATCTGCAAGACCTCCAAGCCGGGGCGCAAGGGATGGTCCGTCGACCATTGCCACGACACGAACGTGGTTCGCTTCATTGCGTGCAATCCGTGCAACGTGGCGTTGGGCCTGATCAAGGAAGACCCGGTCGTTGCGAAGCGCCTCTACGAGGTCGCGGTCGAATGCCAGCAGTTGAGGGTTACTGCTTAGCCGGCATTTCGGCCAATCGGGCTAGCCACTCCCGGACCTTTTCGGCGTCATAGAGCACTCGGCGCCCAACGCGGAACGAGGGCGGTCCGTAGCCGATGTGCCGCCAATAGCGAACGGTCTCTGGCGCCGCGCGGCACAGGTCAGCAACCTCCGGTGTGGTCATGTATTGAGACATCTCAGCGGTCCTTTCGTAAGTCAACCGTTGACAACGGTAGGCACGACAAACCCTGCACGGCATGGCTTGGCCCGTGACATCTCGACGGACCGCCAAAGTGTCACGGCCCAGTTACAAGGCCCATCGATCCGGGTGGGGCCTTTTGCATGCCCGCGATCTCCCGGCACCCCGTTTCGGACGGGCGGGGTGCCGGGTCCCGTCCGACCCGTCCGTAGGAGAAATCATGGAGTTCGTCTACTCGGTCAACAACGGCCACGTGGCCTGGGGCCCCGCCGGGTCCACGGTGCACATGGCACCGAACGACATCTGGTTCGCGGACGACCCGTTCGTGCTGGACCGCCCGGACCTGTTCTCGGCTACGCCCACTCGCGTGCACTCAACGCAGGGACGAGAGACCCCGCCGGCGACACCGGTGGGCCAGAAGCCCGAGCTCGTGGTTGCGAGGCCGCGGGGCCGGCGTGCCTGAGCACCCGAAGGTCTCGCTGGCGTTCGTCTACCCGAACAGCCGCACTGCGTGTTTCGACGACTGCCGTGAGCAGATGCTGGCGTTCGACCGGGCGAACTGGCGGGTGTTCGACCACGAGTCGGGTCGGCAGTCGGCGCGGGTGGGGACGATCGGGCTGATCGACGCCCGCAACCAAGTCGCGGCGTCGTTCCTGACGTCGGATTCGGAGTGGCTGCTGTGGATCGACTCGGACATGGGGTTCGAGCCGGACTCTTGCTACCGGTTGCTCGAGGTGGCGGATCCGGTGGAGCGTCCGATCGTCGGAGGACTCGCGTTCGTGCAGCGCGAGGTGGCGCACGATGGCATGTTCGGGTTCCGGACCCAGCCGCTGCCGACGATCTACGACTGGGTGACCGACGACGAGGGGACGCCGCGGTTCCTGTCGATGCCGCTGTATCCGGTGAACTCGCTGATGCGGGTGCGGGCGACGGGGAGCGCGTTCATCCTGATTCACCGCAGCGTGTTCGAGAAGATGGCCGTGGCCGCGGATGAGTCGGCCGTGTTCGGGGCTCCGTATGACCAGATCCGCGGCCCGGAGGGGAAGTTGCTGGGCGAGGATGTGTCGTTCTGCGTCCGGGCCGGGCAGTTGGAGATCCCGGTCCACGTCCACACGGGGGTGCGGACGACGCACTTCAAGTACCGGTGGTTGGGGGAGACGGACCACTGGCGGGCGTACAACCCGACGCCGGCCACCGAAGAAGTCGCGGTGATTGTGCCGGTGCTGCGCCGGCCGCAGAACGCGGCACCGTTCATGCAGTCGCTGCGCGCTTCCACCGGACTGGCGACGGTGTACGCGGTCGCGGACGACGACGATCCGGAGACGGCCGAGGCGTGGGCCGCGGCCGGCGCCGAGGTGATCGTCGGGGATGTGCGGACGTTCGCCCGCAAGGTCAACCTCGGGTACAGCAAGACGTCGGAGCCGTTCCTGTTCATCTGCGGCGACGACGTCACGTTCCACTCCGGGTGGTTGAACCACGCCCAGCGGGTCGCGGACATGCTCGAGGCCAACGTGATCGGCACGAACGATCTCGGCAACGAGCGGGTGATGCGCGGCGAGCACGCGACGCATCTGCTGATCCGCCGCTCGTACGTGGACGAGGTCGGGGCGTCGTGGGACGGCCCCGGTGTGGTGTGCCACGAGGGATACCAGCACTGTTTCGTCGACGATGAGCTGGTGACCGCGGCTAAGCAGCGCGGTGTGTGGCAGATGGCGCTCGGTGCGGTGGTGGAGCACAACCACCCGTTCTGGGGGAAGGCCGAGCAGGACGAGGTGTACGCCTTGGGCCAGTCGTCGTTCGAGGCGGACGGGAAGCTGTTCCGGTCGCGGCTGGTCGAGCAGGGGCTGGCGAAGCCGGAGCCGGACAAGCCGAAGGTTGGAGCCAAGCCGAGGCGACGCCGGTGAAGGTCTGGGACGTGTTCCCGTACTGGCGGGAGCAGTGGGCGGTAGACGCCCGCCTGAAGCTTTGGGCCGACCTGGCGCCTGGCGTGGAGTACGTGCCGTGGGCACTTCTCGGCGACCGAACACACCGCGGCACTCCGCTGCCTCGCCTGCTTCCGCCCGGTGGCCCGATACTCTGGGGTGGGGCCTGCTGGTCGATGGTGGCCCTCGATGCCGAGGACGATTGGGGCCGAGAGGCTCAGCAACGGGACGCGATCCGGGAAAAGCTCTGGCAGATGGACCGGGACGATCTGATCCTGCTGACCGACGCCGACGAGCTCGTCGACCCGCTCAGGCTCGACGCCATCGCCGAAGCGACCGAATCCGGTCCGGTGAAGCTGCGCATGGCGATCTACATGTGCGGTACGCGGTGGAAGCACCGCGACTCGTGGCGCCACCCCGGAGCGTGCCGAGCGAAGGATCTGCCGGAGCATCCGACGGCGGACCTGCGGATGAACTTCACCCTGCCGAAGGTCCCGGAAGCGGGCTGGCACCTGACCTACTTCGACGAGGACGTGGACGGGAAGCTCCGCGCGTTTGCGCACGCGGAGTGGGACACCCCGGAGGCCCGGGAGGAGTTCGCCCGTATCCGCGCCGAGGGGACGGGGCTGATCGACGACCCGCTGACCGGGCCGCTGGCCGACATCCTGAACGTTGGTGTCTCGTGATCGCGCTGGAATGGCAACTCGTCGCACCCGGAGACGGGCCGGAGATCTCCACATCACTGACCCTGGCCGAGACGGACGAACTGCGCAGGCTGGCCAAGGACGCCGACGTGCTCGAGGTCGGGTCGGCGTACGGCTACTCGACGGTGGTGCTCGGACTCGTGGCCAGGTCGGTCGTCGCGGTGGATCCGCACCGGGAGCTGAACTCGTTCGGCGTGCTGCTGGAGAACCTGGCGGCGTACGGCGTGACGAGCCGGTGTGTGGTGGAGAT
>Ga0105030_100010_pt1 | contig 17285 bp, 31 predicted proteins | sample RS_213metaG_FD_91480 | JGI IMG/M metagenome (GOLD analysis project Ga0105030, IMG submission 91480) | Switchgrass associated microbial communities from Austin, Texas, USA, to study host-microbe interactions - RS_213 metaG | ecosystem: Host-associated > Plants > Roots > Rhizosphere | place: USA... | reverse complement strand
GTCCGCCCCACGGGATCGCTGCAAGACAAGGCAAGCATGCCCATTAAAGGCACGTGGCGCGCCGACTTGTACACGTGGTTGATAGACCGGCGCCACGGCCGCGAAGTCTCCATACCGGCGTCGCTGCGGATCTTGCGGAAAAACGCCGAGCTTCGCGCGGCCGCGTTGAAAGACCCTCTTGTGCTATTGGACCCTGTCGCGGTCAGCGACGCCGGCATGACATGGGAAAACGTGCTGTCAATGGTGGGAGACAGAATCCCTAAGGCCGACTTGTGGACAGCGCTTATTCCCTCCATGGGCTATATGGCGCTGCTGCGGAACCTGCGCAACTTCGACCAGGCCGGCGTACCGGATTCCGTGGCGAAGCACGTCGCCGAATGGTTAGCCGACCCCGAGCAAGTCGCCAATTCTCGCCAGTTCCCCATGCGTTTCCTGTCCGCCTACCGCGCGGCGCCGTCGCTGCGTTGGTCCTACCCGCTGGAGCAGGCTATAGGGCACTCGCTCGCGAACGTTCCCGAGTTGCCGGGTAGCACGCTCATCCTGGTAGACACGTCAAGTTCCATGTACGAGCCGTTTTCTAAGGATGGAACGGTGATGCGGTGGGACGTGGCGACGTTGTTCGGTATCGCGCTCGCGCATCGCTGCGAGGTGGCCGAGGTTGTGTCGTTCAGCTCTAAGCAGCGTTTCTACGGCGACCCCGCCGGGACTAACACCAAGGTGTTCCCCCTGGTTCCCGGGGAGTCCCTGCTGAGATCGGTGGAGCGATGGAAGATCGACGGGTATTTCCTCGGCGGCGGCACCGAAACCGCCGGCACGGTGCGCAAGCATTACCAGTTTCATGACCGGGTGGTGATCTTGACCGACGAGCAGGCCAACAAAAACCGGCTTGAGGTATCGAAGGCCCTACCCGCCTCGGTCCCGCTGTACACGTTCAACCTGGCAGGCTACCGGCTCGGGCATTCTGAATCCGGTATTCCCAACCGGCACACCTTCGGCGGTCTGTCCGACGCGGCGTTTCGCATGATCCCGTGGCTAGACCGCAAGGGTAAAGGCGTGTGGCCGTGGGAGGTCGAGAAAGCCGCCGTCGCCGCGTGAAATGGCTGGTAATAGCCGCCGTGCTGTACATGGCCGCCTATGCCTCGTACGTCCTAACGACATTGGCCAGCCACAGCCGCCGCACGCGGCGGCTGTGGCTGGCCGTATTGGGCAAGAAAGACGACCCCGAGGCCATAGAAACGGCTAAGAGCGTGGTGCAAACCATCCCGTGGTTCCTCCTCTACCTACTGTCATTCCTGATATTCCTTATCTGGATCACGCAGGAGGCCAAACTGTGAGACCGAAAGCGCAGCGGCCCACCTATTACGCCGAAATTTGGCGACAGTTCGGCTTTTGGGTGGGCCGCGTCATTAACGCGAGCGCGGGCGCGCCGCCCTATCCTTTCAACCTCATGGCTCAATGTGAGCGTTATGACGAGATAGAAAGCCGTGTTCGGCAGCTCATCGCAACCGAAACCGGGCACCCCCCGGGATCATTCGACATTGAGTACTTCTATCAGCCCCTAGACATCAAATAGACAGGAAATCCTGATGTGCCAAACCCGACCCGACCACGCCGACGACCACGAGCCCATGATCTTGGGTCTACTTGACCTCTCCGATGTTCGGACACCCGGCCGGTACAAGCTGTTGATGGTCGACAGCGTCGGCGGCACCGCCGGAGTCATCGGCGCGTGCGACGAACTGACGCAAGTGGGCGCCGTTTTACGCGAGGGCGTAGCCGTATTCGACCGCCACGCCGCCCAACTGAATGCCCCTAACAACTAGACGGGACCGCTATGTGCGACATCTGCGAAAAACTAGGCCCGGACGCGGCGAACATGCCCCGTGTCGGGGACGAAACCATGGAGCTGGCTAAGAACCTGCCGGGCCAATACAAGGTACTTATCATCAACTCCGCCGACCGGACCGGCATAGCTATTGACAGCTGTGACCGGCCCCAAGATCTCGCCCGGACACTGCGCCACGCCGCCGGGATCATGGAAGCCACCGTAAACACCGCCGAGGTCGTCGCCCGCTTGGGTCTGTCGGCCATGATGGCCGAAGAGCTAGTTAAGGCGTTCAAGAAAGGGAAACGGGGAAGCGGCACCGATGAATGACCAGGTCAGTAAGGGCAAATTTCAGCTACAGATGGTAGAGACCGACACCGATAGTTCGGTGGTTGTCGGGCGGTGCGACCACATCCTTGAAGTCGGCGACTTGCTCCGTCACTCGGCGGTCATCTTCGACAATCAAGCGGCGAAATCCTTCAAAAAAATGGGCTATGACGATGAGGCTTTAGCCAAATTCCGGCGCGAGCTGGACCGGCAGAAGCTCACCGAAGCGGTGGAGGACATCCCTAACGTCAATGTCGAGGTCATCCACGCCGAGAATAAGGATGATCTCTTAGAGCAGCTGCGGGCCCACGTTGAGGCTGCCATAGCCGAGCACGAAGACCGAGACAAGCGCATGCGCGAAGTGGCCGGTAAAGACTTCGTGTTGCGCCGGCGACGGTGGTGGCACACGTACCTACCGCCTATAGCCATATCGATGCGTCATAACGACGTGCTGACTCAGCACGAGAAAGGCGGTAAACGTATCCGGCGGTTTCGCCTGGTCGAGGTACCAGAAACCGACCCGGCAACCCCTTGACTTAATGCCACGCTGGCATTAGGTTGGTTGGTGTCGAGCTAATGACACCAACCGAAAGGGCCAACGCCATGACCACCGCAATGACCACCCCGGCTGACATCATTTGGAGCGATCACGTCAACCTGTTCACCTGGATGGGCATGGGAGCCCGCCCCAATAGCGCGGTGCGTACCGAAAACGGCCTCATGATCGACATCTACCTAGGGTTGGGATCGCGTAAGCGTCGGCTCATTGTGGAGGTCAACGGCCTGGACCTGTACGACATCACCATCGGTCGCACCAAGCGGGGAACCTATCAATGGGTCGTCGACCACAAGCAAACCAACATCTACGCCGAAGACCTCGACGCGGCGATTCGTAACCTCTACGACCAAGCCCGAGACTCGCGCTAGATGCGCTACCCACTAAGGCCCCCCACCGTTTCGGTGGGGGGCCTTAGCTCTAGGCGTAGTCAGTCCGGTAGATCTGCGCGTCGGTGGGCCAATGACTGCCCAGCGAGGACACCACAGCGGCCGCGCGGTCTTTCGATTGGCCTAACGCGCCGGTCGCGAACCGGTAAAACGCCTGGTCCAAATCAGCCGCCGCTAAAGCGCTGAGAACGTCCAGAGCGTGACTTTTCAGCTTCCCGGTGCTCAGGTGGCCACCAGTCGGTTTACCGTTGACCGTGAAGTGAATGAAGGGCCCTTTCATCCCTACGGCCGGCTCGAAGCCAAACGGCGCCGTTGCGGCCTCGTCCACTGGCCGATCCGGCCGTAAATCCTCGGCGATCATCTTCGCGATATCGGAAAACGACACCCCCATGCCTTTGAACAACGCAAACAGGGCACTATCGTGCTCGGCTTGTATCGCTCGGGCTACGCAGGTCTGAGCGTAATCCTTAGCCTCGTCCCGGTTCAACGTCCGGGCGATGTCCTGGCCGTAGTTCACCGTCGTTATGTAGGTGCCCTCGGGCGAGCGTTCAGACCCTACCCACAGGGTCACATCGTCGTCGTCGCTCATCGGCCCACCTTCGCTAAGGCTTCCTTGGCGGCTTCGATAATGGCCCGGTCGCGTTCTCCCGAGTACGGGAAGGTGGTCACGACGTGTTCGTCGCCGTTGGCGTCGGCCAGGGTGACGCAATACCGGACCGGCGGGGAAAGCACCGGGTCGCCCTCGTAGTGATAGATCGAATAGGTAGACCACGGCGGGCCATACCGGAACGGGATACACGGCCCATGGGTAAGTATCACGCGTTCGCGCCTTTCCGATAGTGCTTAATGGAGAGCACGGCGACCCGTAGTACATCCATGATGTAATCGCCGCGCAACCTGTCGTTAGAGATCGCTATTAGCTCGTCAATTGCCGCGCTGAACTCGTGAAAATCCCATTGCAATCGGGCTTGAATGACCCGCATCGCCCACATGGTGCTAGGTCGAGCTGGCCCGTCGATCTGGCCGGTTTCGATCTCCCACCGTATGAGCTGTATGTCTTTCCCGCGCGGGATCTTGGCGTGTTGAGCCAGTGCGTCACACCATCCTTGTATAGCGGTCATGACGCCGTCGAAACCGCGTTCATCATTGATCTGCATGGTTATGTCGGCGGCCTTCTGCCACTGTCCGGCCATCCCGGCACGAAGAGCCTGTATAAGCAGCTCTTTAGCTCTCGGGTCGGCTGGCACGGGTGTGGGTGTTTCGGTCATTCGTCGCTTTCTCCTGTGTTCCATGTGCGCCGCTGGATAACGGTCACGAGGTGAGCGGGTGAAATGTGGTTGAGGTAGGTCGAGGTCGTCGACAGGTTGGAGTGTCCTAGCTGCGACTGAATCACGTTCACGGGCACGCCCTCGCGCGCGAGTTCTGACGCGTGGGTATGCCGTAGACCGTGCGGGTGTACGCGCTTGTCGAGCCCGGCCCGGGCAGCAACGCGTTTGACCATCGCCCGAACGTAGCGGTCGGACATGCGGCCGCCCGCGAGGGTGCAAAACAGCGGCGCGGCGCGCGGTATCCCTAGCTCGACGCGTTTAGCTAGCCACACGTCCACGATGGCGGCGCCGCCGGGGTCAATGGCCGTGGTGCGTGCCTTATTGCCTTTGCCGTGGAGCACGCGCACCGTGCCGCCTTGGGTGTCCACATCCTTGACGCTGAGCGCGAGCGCTTCGGAGATCCGTAGCCCGGTGCGATAGATCAGGCTGATAAGCGCCCGGTTACGCACGCCGGTATGCCCCCGCCGCGACACGGCGTTAACGAGCTGGTTTACCTCACGCTCGGACAGGATCTCGACCGGTAGCTTAAGGCCCTTGTTCCACGGCTTAACAGGCAGTTTGTCCGAATTCATAGACATAGTGTACCGCTTCCATGTGTAAGCGGTACTGTATTGCACCCTAAAGGTATCTCTCTAGAAAAGCGGTACTAAATAGCATCACTCAGGTATTGACTTAATGCCACGCTGGCATTAAGTTAGGTGTTACCCCAGAGAGAGCAGGAACCAGAGATGACCACCAAGGCCCACACGATCACCGTCACCGAGCAGGACGTAACCGACCCGCGCACCATTACCGGAACGTTCGATGAAGTTTGGCCCGTGTGCTCGCGCTGGGTCGTCGGCCGCTACCTAGACGCCGGGAACTTTAAGGAAGGGTTGGCCGGCCCGCTCTGGGAAACCAGCCAAAAGGTCGACAAGGGCGAACTGTTCGCCACGGCCGGGACCGACACGGTCTACGCGCTGGGCCTGAAAATCCAACTCCACACCGCCTAGAAAGGAATCCGAAATGCCCACCACGATTTACACCATCACCGATGAGGTTGGCCTTGAACGATCCACTATCACCGGCGAACTCGACGACGTTATGACCGCAGTGGCGGGATGGTTCGACGTCGACGCCGAGCACTACACAGACCCCGAAACCGGCGAAGTGATTACCGTCGGCGCCACACTCGACGACCTGAAAGAGGCCATAGCCCAGAGAAAGCCCCTACAAGGTCATGAAGCCGGTCTAGGGCTTAAGGTCACCATCCACCCCGTCCGCGTCCACACCAAGAGCAAAGCACGGCAGGTAAATGAACCCCACAACTAAGCGAGTATGGGCCCACATCTACGAGCAGGAGCCCGCCAACCTGACCGAGATTAGCCAAGCGTTGAGCCTCCCGTACGAAACCGTGCGGGAGGCCGTTAGGCAACTCGTCGTCGACGGGCTCATCGACATGTACGACGGGCTCGACGACGGCACCTTGGTCGTACCGCACCCACGCCGCGATCCAAAACCGGGACCGGAGAACACGCCATGAAAGTAGCCATTCGAGCCACCATCGAGCTAACGCCCGAGCAAGCCGAAGCGTGGGCAAATGAGTACGGCATCGAGAACCGGCCGCAAGCGATCCGGGAAGACATTCAGCTGTACGTAAGAACCGCTCTACACAGCATGGGGGCCGGCCTGGGGTCCGACACCGAAGTGTGGACCGTGAAAGCCACCCCCCGATGACGGTCATCGTTTTGGTGGAAGCCGCGCACGACACCGAGTGTTACCACTGCGGTGACCCCATTGACGCGGAAGATGATTGTTATTACCAGCCTCCCGCGCCTGGGCAGGCCGAAGGGGCGCACTACTGCCAAGACTGCGGATTTGAGATAGACCACGGATTGCATTATGTCGACATAGAAGGCTAGGACCATGGCACTGAACTTGCACACCGATCTAGAAATCAACCTCAAGGGGTGGATCGCTAACCACGATCCGCATGTGAGAGCGGCCGTCGAGCTGCTCATAGAGCATGGGTATTGGCTTCGTAACGGTCACTTCGTCCGCGCGGCGGTCAAACCGGACGGATCGGGGGTTTACATCGATTGGGCGGCCGCGCGTCAGGCGTACGAGCGTGGAGATTTCTCCCTGTCAAGCAGCACTGAGCGCGGGGTACTGCGCTTCGCGATAGACCTCGGATCTGAACGGTACGGGCTAGCCAGAATGGGCGCCTTCAACCGTAGGGCGCTTATGCGCGCCCTGAGCACCGCGCTACCGGAGGTGACACCCTATGACATTTGACCGTGACCCGTGCTCGGGGATGTGGTACGGCCTGGACCACCTGCCTATAGACCGCGCCGCTGTCGAATCGGTGTTCAATGACCCTAAGCGGATCATCAAACAGACCCGGCTAGGCGCCTCGGTGCTGGTGTCCACGGTGTTCCTGGTTATCGACCATGCGTTCACCGTGGGGGAGCATGTGCCGCTCCTGTACGAAACCGCCGCGCTTGACGGCCCAGAGGATCTAATGCGCCGCTTCCCCACCAAAGACCAGGCGCTGAAATGTCACGACGTGTTCGTCACCTACCTGAAAGACACCTACCCCGAACAGTGTCGCCCGCGCTGGTTCCATCGCCTGTCGCGGTAGAAAGACATATCGGGTACGAAAGGACAGACATGACCGGAAAAGACAGCGTGAAAGCCGCGACCGGGTTTTTCGCGCTCCTCATCTCCACAGGCATTGCTATGGGTCTTCTAGCGCCGTGGCCCGTTACCCGCTGGTACCTCGCCGTAGCGGGCATTATTACCGCTGTGCTGGCCGCTCAGGCCATCGCCGGCCGGTTCTGGGACTTCGCGCGACGGCCCCGCCGCCGGGCGACTAAACCGCCCTGGTTCCACCTAGACGAAACCGAACTACAAGCGATGCGCGAAACAGCGCTTAAAAAGCTCGAAGACCGCGAAAGGTAACAACCCGTCATGCCAAACCCGCCCAGCTCAGACGACGCCACCACGGAAGTCATGGCCCTAGCAGAAAAGGCCCTAGACCTGGCCATCCGCGCCGGCCGCGAAACCGGCTACGGCTCCCGCGTATGCCATAACGCGGCGCTGCGCACCGTGCAACAGATGTTCAACGCTCACGGCCCGCAGAGCATCAGTAAATCAATCCTGGTGTGGTGCGACGCGTTCATATTCCACGCCTTCGGCGAAACCGAAACCGATTTCGGGTTCTACCCCAACGCCGACGTTGACCGCGAGGGCGTCACCAAGCCAGAGACCCTATGGGCCATGAGGCTGCTTGAAGCGCGCGTTAAAGGCGACCGTGACGCGTTCTCCAATGTGTCAGAAGAGCTACTAGCGTGGCCGGACGAGGTCGTACACGGGCGATACCTCGAAGAGCTGTTGATGATGATCGGCGCAACCATCGCCGCGACCCCGGCCGGTTACGCGAAAGCGGCCGCGAAATGACCATGACCGACGACGAGCAGGTCGCCGCGACCGCGAAACTCGCTCACGAAGCCTACTTCGCGTACCGGAACGGGGAATACCGCCAGTTTGAGACGCTGATGCAGCGTTTCAACGATGAAGGCGCGAGGGTAGACATCCTGCTCGTCGTGTGGTCGGAAATCTTCTGCGAACACGTTTTCGGACGAAACCGGCAATACCGGCGCGTGAAACTCGACTACATCGAGGCTAATACGCTCACCAAAAACGACCCGGATTGTCCGGCAGAGGTCACGTGGAGCATCGCTCTTATTGAGGCCCGGATAGCCGGCGACCGGGCGGCGTTCAACGGCGCGCTACGCCAGTTCCACAACCTGCCCAGCGACGAGCGACGCGGCGAATACATCACCCGATTCCTGGATCAGCTCGTGAAAAACATCAACCACATTCCGTATGGATACCTCCATGAGTCTCCTAACTAAGTTCATCCTCACGCTCTACCCGGCCGTGGTCGTCTGGTGGGCCTCCGTAGGCATCGGCCTGGCGATCAATCACGAGCTGTATTGGCTTAACGCCATGTTTGCCGCTTTTCTCACATCAGCACTCACGCTAATGCTCTACGTTCGGGAACTCCGAACGCTCACCCGGTAAAAACCCCGTTAGGAAGACACGCACATGACCAACAGCACGCCGCCGGTGACCATGCAGCAAGAGGAAATTACACCCGCCATCGCTCGGGAATGGATGACACACAACATCGTCAACCGGAGGCGGTCCGACGAAAGCGTCAACGCCTACGCGCGCGACTTCAAACGCGGCCGGTGGCCACAAACCGCCCAGCCCATCAAGTTTGACATCGACGGCAACCTTGTCGATGGCCAACACCGCCTAGCCGCCGTCGTCAAATCCGGCGTGACCATCACCGAATGGGTCGCCCGTAACCTGCCGCGTGACGCGCAAAAATACATCGACATCGGCCGCGCCCGCTCGGCCTCCGACATGCTCCATATGGCCGGAATACCCAACCCCGTGGCCGTGGCCGCTTCCGCTCGCCTGGCCATCCACATGGAACGCGCCGGCCGCTACGGCGCGCACCACGAGCGCGTGACCAACGCCGAAATTGAGGACTTCCTAGAGCGATATCCCGACTTCGTCAAGCGCGTAAGCCACATGCTGACCTATCACCGCCTCAACATGACGCCGTCCGTGCGGTGCTACATCGGATGGACACTGTTCAACATCGACGGCCTAGCCGCGCTCGACTTTTTCCACGGCCTCAACTCGCTCGTGGGACTCACCGAAGGCGACCCGCGCATAGCGCTCAGCCGCAAGCTGACAGAGATTCAGCAACCGGCGAAGGAAAAAGACGAGATCATCGCCTACACCTACCGAGCGTGGAACTCGTGGCGCAAAGACGAGCCGCTGAGCTTCATGCGGCTGTCCCTGGACGAGCGCGGCCGCCCCCGCATGCCCATACCGATCTAACGCCGCCGCCACTGTCCACGTAGGAGCACCCGGTACGCCCGGGTGCTCCTTTTTCATGCCCCGCACACTGCACTAAAACCCCATAACCGGCAAAAACCCAATAAACTCGAAACCCTCCACACGAGCATATTGGGGGGCATATGGGACAAGGCCGCCCGTTGAGTCCCCGCAAACGCGCCGCCATTGAGGCCGACTTACGCGACGACACCACCGACCACGGATGTAACGAACTAGCCAAACGCCACAAAGTCAGTTCCTCCACCGTCGCCAAAATCGCCCGCGAAATCGGCCACACCTTCGACCGTGCGAAGACCGAAAACGCTACGCGCGCGAAAGTGTTGTCGAACAAGGCCCGCCGCGCTGAGATCGCGACCGCGATGCTGAACGCCGCCGATCAAGCCCTAATCGATATGCGGTCGCCCTATACCGTGTTCGGGTTTGGCTCCGGCGGCGAAGGCATGGGGTACACCCATTGCACCCTTGAGCTAGAAAAGCCACCGTCTGCCGACCAGCGCAATTTCATGATTATCGCGGCCACGGCCGTGGATAAATCCATAGCGATAGACCGGCACGACAATGCCGATGCCGGCGAGGAAGCCGCCCGGTCGATGCTGGGCCTTCTGGGCGACATGATTACGCAAGCGGCTACCCCGGCGACGTTCCCCGAGCCACCGGACGGGACGTAGCCATGACGACGCCCACGCGGTTGGTGTCGCTGTACGACATGCTTTTTCAAAAGCAGATCGACGCGATAGCGCACGCAACGGGCCGGATCAACATTTGGGAAGGCTCGATCCGTTCGGGTAAGACCATGAGCAGCCTCATTGCGTGGCTGCTGTACGTGGCTAACGCTCCCCGTGGCGGTGAGCTGGTCATGGTCGGTAAGACCCTCCAGACGGTTTACCGAAACCTGTTTGTGCCTCTGATGTCGGTTGACAAGTTCGGGGACATCGCCCGGCAGATCCACTACACCCAAGGCGCCCCGACCGCGACGATTCTCGGCCGGGTTGTTCATATCGTGGGCGCGAACGACGCCAAAGCCGAGAGCAAGATTCGCGGTTTCACCTGCGCGGGCGCGTACGTCGATGAGGCGACCCTGTTGCCCGAGGATTTTTGGATGACCCTCAAGGGGCGTATGAGCGTTGAGGGCGCGCGGATCTTCGCCACCACCAACCCCGACAACCCGTTGCATTGGCTTCGGCAAAACGAGATCTTGCCGAACCACTGGGACGTTCGGGTGTTCAAGTTCCTGCTAGACGACAACATTTTTCTTCCTCCTGGCTTCGTGGAGGCGCAAAAGCGCACGTTCCGGGGTCTGTACTACAAGCGGAACATTCTGGGCCTGTGGGTCATGGCCGAGGGCGCCGTATACGACATGTGGGACGACGAACGCCACATCGTCGACGAGCTGCCCGCTATGCGGCAATGGCTCGGTATCGGTATCGACCACGGAACCTCTAACCCGTTCTCGGCGCAACTGCTCGGCCTCGGCGCGGACAACTGCCTATATGTCGCCTCCGAGTACTACTACTCGTCCAAAGAGGCCCAAGGGCAGAAAACCGACTACCAGTACGCCAATGACGTAGAGAAGTGGCTTAAGAATCCGTTCCCGGGGTTCCGGCCGACACCGGACGACGTTATGTGGTGGGTCATCGACCCTTCGGCCGCGTCATTTCGGGTCGAGGTGAAACAGCGCGGGCACTTCCAGTACGCGGCCGACAACGCCGTCGAGGACGGCATACGGCTGGTGTCGTCGCTGTTCGGGCGCATGAAGTTGAAGATCCACCGGCGGTGTGAGCGGCTGATAGCCGAGATTCCCGGATATTCGTGGGACGATGAAAAAGCCCAAAAAGGGGAGGATACTCCCATCAAGGCAGATGACCACGCATTAGACGCAATGCGGTACATAGTGAAGTCGACACAAGCGACGTGGGATCTGTACGTGGAAGGGGACGACTATGCCGTTGCCAGCCGGTGACCGGACCACCGAAGATCTACCGTGGCCCCCGCCCTGGATAAACCCGGTGCTCGACAAAATCGACGAATGGTCGGCGTGGTACTCCGGTGACCCCAACCGGCTCCACCACTACTACGGCGGCCCCAAGTACCTCGGCGCGGGAACTGAATGGATAAAGACCCGCCCATCCCAACACCGGGGCGGGCTCGTGGGGGCTATCGCGCGCGGCATCTGGGGACCACCAGCGGCCAAGGAAGAGGGCGAATACAACCTTCACATAGCGCTAGCCGGTGACATTGCCACCATGTCCGCCGACCTGCTACTTGGCGAGCGCCCCGCTATCAAGTTCGACGCCGACGAGGTCGACCAGGCCAGCAAAGACGCCCTTGACCGGCTGATTAAAGACGGGCTCTATGCCAACCTCCGCGAGGGCGCGGAAATCTGCGCGGCCAAAGGCGACGTGTACCTAGTCTCAGCATGGGACAAAGAAACCCACGACTTGCCGTGGACGGCGATATACCCGGCCGAGGTCGCGGTACCCGAATTCGCCTACACCCGACTATCAGCGGTGACGTTTTGGCGCGTGCTGCGCAAGGAAAACAACAATACGGTGTGGCGGCACCTAGAACGCCACGACAAGGGCGCGATTTCCCACGCGCTGTACGAGGGCACCGCCGGCCGGTTGGGGCGCCGGGTGGAGCTTACAGCGCTCGGGGCTGACTTCCCCGATATGCAGCTCATAGCCGACGCGCTCACCGATGGGGACACCATCGAGACCGGTATAGACCGTCTCACGGTGGAGAAAGTGCCCAACATGCTCCCCAACCGGGTGTTTGACCACTTGCCCGGCACCGACAGGCTCGGCCGGTCGGACTTCCAAGGCGTAGAGAACCCCATGGCCGCGCTTGACGGGGTGTGGACCTCGTGGATGCGCGATATTCGCCTAGGCCGCTCACGGCTGGTGGTGTCCCCCACGGCCGCTAAATCCCTCGGCCGAGGCAACGGCGCCATGTTCGACACCGACCGCGAACTACTCCTAGGGCTCAACACCTCCCCCAACGCCGACGAAGACCCCCTAGAGATGATCCAATTCATCATCCGCGTGGAGGAACACGAACGCACCGCCCGCGCGCTCATTGAGCAGATCATCCACGATTCCGGGTACTCGATACAGGACTATTCCGGTACCACCGAGGGAACCGCGATCACGGCCACCGAGGTGACCCAGAAACGCCGCCGGTCCCTGATGACCCGCGACAAGAAAATCGAGTATTGGCGCCCGGCCATTGCTGGGGCTATCACCACACAGCTGGCGCTGATGCGCGAACACTTCGGTATCTCCATCGCCGAGGGCGCCATACCCATGGTGGAGTTCCCCGATGGGGTCTCAGAGTCCCCGCAGGAGATCGCCAACACCCTGCAAACCTTGGAAACCGCTAAGGCCATCTCCACCCGCACGAAGGTCGAGATGGCTCACCCGGACTGGCAGAAAGAGCGAGTCGACGATGAGGTCGCCGAGCTGCTGGGCTCGGATCTCGCGCGCAAGGCCGAGGCGCTGGCCACGATTGGGCAGGCGCTTACCGCTATGGGCACCGCTATACAGCTCGGTGTCGTGAGCGCGGACAGGGTGAACGACATCATCGAGCAGGTCATAGGGATGGACGCCGATGTGACCGAGCCTCCCCCACCGGAGCCACCACCCGGGCAAGAATTCGACGACGACGCGCCCGAGCCTGTGGCCGCGAGGTAGGGGCTGATCGTGTCGTCAGTGCGTGAATTCCTCGACCTTGTCGCGCGACAGGCTGACGCGGTGGAAAAGGCGGAGGAACGTATGCGGGCGCGCGCGGGTGCGCCTATGCGTCGCGGTTTCCGTCAGTTGGTGCGCGACGCCGCGACACGGTGGGCGTTGCTGTCTGACGCTGTGCAGCGCGGCGACACAACCGCTATCAGCGTGTTTACCGCTCTGTTCGGGTCGATGCGTCAATACGTCCCGGATCTGCGACGCGACACTGTGACGCTGTTACAGCTGGGGGTGTCGCAGGCACACGAGGCCGATGACATGTTGACCGATGACACCGAAGACGACACCGACGACACCGTCGATGACGAGCCAGAAGACGACGACGAGATAGACGACGAGGACGATGACATCGAGTTCGACGACGTCGACGACATCCCGGACGACATCGAGGACATTTACTTGGACATCGACGACGCGGTCGACGACAAGATCGAGCAGGCCAGCGCCTATTTTCGGGCGGACATTTCGCGGGGCAAAGGCCCGGACAAAAACCGGCTAGATACCGCTGTGGCTATTGCTGGGCGCTCGGTGAACAGCGTGGAGGTGGGAGCGTCTCAGGTCGCGGTACGGGCGGTGTCAGAGGGACAACGCGCTGTAGCCAAGGCTCGCGGCCGGCGGCTGATTTGGACGGCTGAGCGTAATGCGTGCCTTACGTGCTTAGCCTATTCCGGGGTGGTGTCTAAGCCTGGTGGTGGGTTCCCGGGCGGATTGACGTTCGGGGATAAGCCACGCACGCCTAAGAACGCGGTTGTGCGGCCGCCAGCGCACCCTAATTGTCGATGCACGACCACGGTGTACAACCCGGCGGATGATCCGGGGCTGTTGATCTCGGCGTCATTGAAGCGGGAGGCTCAACGGTCGGTCGTGAAGGGGTGGGCGCTGGAATCTGAATCCAACGCCGCTCGTCGACGGGCGGCGGAGCGGTTGTTAGCCGCTGGGGTGGATCTGCCTAAGTCGGTGGTTGCCGAGGCGCAGCGGAAATTACGACGCAAGGGGCGATTTGTAACCACTGTACCTAGTTGACCTGGTGTGATAATGCTTACTCCAAACGTCCTATTTGGTCGAAATCAGGGAGCAGGTCGTGACTCAACCCAACACCGATCCATCGGGCACCGACACCGGCACCGGCGGCAACCAAAACCCCGACCCCAACCCCCCCAGCACGGACAGGAGCGACAAAGGCGCGGCCGACAAGGGCGCCCCCCAGTTCAGCGGTGATTTTGACCCGCAGAAGGCCGCGCAGCTGTTCGCGAATCTGCGCAGTGAAAACGAGGCGGAAAAGGCCAAGCGTAAGAAGCTGGAAGAGGACCACGCGACCCAAGAGGCGCATAACAAAAAGCAGCGCGAGGAGCTGGCGCGGCTGTTGGGTTTCGCCCCGGCTGATGATGACCCGAAACAGACAGCAAAGAAATTAGCGGACACACAGGACAAATACCGCGAAATTGTGATAGAAAATGCAGTGTACAAGGCGGCGATGGACCCCAAAGTAGGGGCGAATCCCACCAAATTGACCGATTCCCGGTCGTTCATGGCCAAAGTTGGCCAGCTCGACCCCGAATCGGCTTCGTTTAACACCGATATCGCCAAAGCCGTAAGTGCGGCAGTAAGCGCAGACCCATCGCTCAAGGTAGCGACTAGCGGGAGCGCAAGTGGCGGCGGGAAAAGCGCCCGGTCGGGCGCGAACTTCTCCACCGGCGTGGTCTCCAACGATGCCCAGCCGGTTAACGCCCATCAACGCCTCATGCGCGCTTACGACAACGGCTAACCACCACATTTGACGGCCGTCTGTCTACGGCCCCGCTGGGGCCGTAGCAGATAGGACACCGTCATGGCGGTAACCCTGGCTCAGGCTGCGCTTTTATCGGAAAACGACCTACAGCGTGGCGTGCTGGAAACCTTCGTACAGGAAAGCGCAGTACTCGACCGCATCCCATTTCTGTCCATTCAGGGCAACGCCTACGCCTACAACCAGGAAGCCACCCTTCCCGGGGTCGCGTTCCGTTCGGTGAACGAGGCGTACACCGAGAGCACCGGCACGGTGAACCAGGCGACCGAGTCCCTGGTCATCCTCGGTGGTGACGCCGATGTCGACAGGTTCATTCAGCAAACCCGCTCGAACCTCAACGACCAGCGCGCGACTCAGACCCGCCTCAAGGTCAAAGCGATGTCCTACAAGTTTCAGGACACGTTCATCAACGGTGACGTGACCGTCGATACCAAGAGCTTTGACGGGCTGAAAAAGCGTCTCACGGGCGCGCAGGTCATCGACGCGGCCACCAACGGCGCCCCGGTGCTGGGCAACGGCGGTACCGAAACTCATGCGTTTTTCGACATGCTCGACGCGCTGCTTGCGGCCGTTCCTGGGGCGACGGCGTCTAACTCCGCGTTCTATATGAACAACCTGATCCGTTCCAAGATCATCAGCGCGGGCCGGCGTATCGGCGGCGTGGAGATGGTGCGCGAGGACATCACGCGCAAGCGCGTCGCGCAGTGGGGCGGCATTCCCATGCTCGACCTCGGGGACAACTTGGCCGGTAACCGGATCATCCCGCAGACCGAAACCCAAGGCTCCAGCTCCGTGGCGTCATCCATCTACCTGGTGCGGTTCGGCGAGGACGAGACCGACCAGGGCGTCACCGGCCTGACCAACGGCGGGGTGATGGTCGATGACCTCGGCATGTTGCAGGAAAAGCCCGCGTACCGGACCCGTGTCGAGCTGTACGGCGGCATGGCTGTGTTCGGCGGTAAGGCGGCCGCGCGGCTTCGCGGCGTACTCAACTCCTAAAGGGGACGATCATGGCTAAAACCACTAAAACGGTCGAAACCACCACGTTGGATTCGGACGTAACCAAACCATCGGTCACCGCACCCGGCGACGGCCCCGCCGACACCACCGACCCGACCGAGCGCGCCACATCCGTGACACCCAACCCGGGGGATGAAGCGCTCCTAGTCGGCACCGTCAACGCGGTCAAGCCGCTACCGGTCAAGCCGAGGATCGACGACGGCCGCGACTTGGAACACACCGGAGGCGAAGCCCGCACCGAACGGTACGAGCAGCTCGCGCCTAACGGCGACATCGTCACCGTTGAGCGCGACATCGAAACCGGCAAGTCCAAGGAAGTCGGCCGTAAACCGTTCAAGGCCGACACCCGCGACACCGACAAGTAACCACCGCACTAACCGACACGGAGGGGGGTGGGTGTGATGGCCTACGCGACGCTTGACCAGCTCGACGACTACCTAGATGGCGACCCGCGCCCACCCCACCCGCAACGTCTCCTAGATCAAGCCTCCATCGACATCGACATCGCTCTAAAAGGGGCGGTGTATGACACCGACGACAACGGGATCGCCACCGACGCCGACATCGCGGCCGCGATCACCTTGGCCACCATCCTGCAAGCGCTCTACATCGCGCCCGATCCGCAGGGCAAAAAAGCGCAGTACTCCTCGATGACCTCGTCTCAAGTGTCCTGGACGCGCGCGACCCGCGCCGATGGTAGCCCCATCGTGCAAAAGACCGCCCCGGCCGCCCTGAACGTCCTACAGGCGTGCCCAGAGCTGTGGTGGGCGGTGTGCCATGGGTGATTTAGCCGTCGACACCGAGCCGCTGGGTATCCGCAAGCCCGGCACCAAGTCCGACAAGCTCGGCAACACCGTTCCTACCTGGGATGACTACACCGAAACCCCGGTGTGGGGCTATGTCGAACAACAGGTCACGTCGAAAACGCGGCGCTCGGAGAACCGGCAACAGAAGGTGACCGAATACCTCGTGCTCATCGATCACGACGTTGACGTGACCGCCGATGACCGTATCCACCAGATTTCCACGGGCCTGATTCTCGATGTAGACGGCGATCCCGCCCGCTGCTTGGACCCAGATGGGCAACTCGACCATTTGGAAATCCGCTGCGTGAAAGCGCGGGGGTGAATCGTGGCCACCTTCGAGGCGTACCCCGAGCTAGGCGAGTTGGTCGACGAGATCGCTATGCCCGAGATCAAAGACCGCGCCGAAATCGCGCTAGCGACCGCCCTAGCCATAGCGCCCGTACTTACCGGCGCCTACAAGCGGTCCCTCCGCCTCAAGCCGCTCAAGCGGGCGTACCGGCTATGGGCGGGGGTTCGTCACGCCGAGTTCGTGGAGTTCGGCACGTCACGCATGAAGCCCTATCGAACGTTACTGATCGCGGCGCGCGCCGC
>Ga0105030_100009_pt1 | contig 19398 bp, 47 predicted proteins | sample RS_213metaG_FD_91480 | JGI IMG/M metagenome (GOLD analysis project Ga0105030, IMG submission 91480) | Switchgrass associated microbial communities from Austin, Texas, USA, to study host-microbe interactions - RS_213 metaG | ecosystem: Host-associated > Plants > Roots > Rhizosphere | place: USA... | reverse complement strand
GGTGTCCGCGGTGCTGCACGGTGAGGTCGTGGCACCACTGTCGGGCCTGGGTGTCGTCGGTGGTGACGCCGTGGACGGTGCCGCGGACGATGTCGAGGACGACGATGGCGCGGGCGGGTTCGGCGGCGAGGTGTGGCAGGGCGGCAGCCAGGCCGGCGCGGACGCAGCACCGGTCATCGGCCGGATCGGTGCAGACGTGTCCGTTACAGCCGTTGAGGAACGCGTCTACGGCCGGGTCAGAGACCGTCGGGCTCATCCGGTCACCACCCACGGCTGCGCTTCCCGCACATCCCTGCGGTACGCGGCAGCAACCATCCGGCGCGCCTTGGACCGTGCCCAGCGGGCCCCGAGCACCACGACCGGCACCAGAAGACGGGACTCGGAGAACACCGTCTCCACCTCCGGTACGGACTGGATGGTGTGGGTGGTGACGAGGTCCACCTCGAACATGGGGAACACCCCGAGTGCCCGGCCGCGGTACCGGATCTCAGCCCGATACCGGTCGTCCGAGATCTTCCGCGCGGTGGCCATCGGTTCTTCGGTGCGCTCTTCGGTTCGGTGCTTCATCCGCCCAACACCTCCGGGTTGAACTCCCCCGCCTTGACGCCCTTGACGAACGCGGACCACTCCTCACCGGTGAAGTAGTGGAACTGCTCGTCACCCTCCGGGGTGTGTCCGCGCCACTCGACCCCGCCGGTCACTTCGAAGACGGTCGACGGGAGCCGGTCGAGCATGATCGGGGCGAGGACGGTGGAAGCCCACGACCTACGGGCTACCGCGATCGGTTCCAACGCCCGGTCCTTCGTGTCGCGGACGAGGATGAAGTCCTGGCCGGGCTCGATCGAGACGCAGCCGCCGGACGAACAGAACGACGATGTGACCTCGATGCAGCCTCCGTTGGCGCAGAAGCTCGACGTACGCCACTCCATGTTGATCTCCTCAGGTTGGGTGGGCGGCGACCGGAGCCGCCGCCCACGAACTACTGCTTCTGGATGTCCGGGATGAGCGCTTCGGGCTTGAAGCTCACCCGGTAGTGGTCGACGGAGACGTTCGCGTCCTCGATCTGCTCCGCGAAGTACGTCACGTTGTCCGACAGACCCAGGAAGTGCTTCTTGAACGCGTCCTTGCCGGTCTTGCACGTCACCTCAAGCTGGTTGCCTTCGTCCTCGATCGCGCACCGGCCCTCGATCACCAGCATGTAGACGCCGGTGATGCCGTTGTAGAACACGATGCGGCGGACGATCTCGAAGTTGTCGGCGGCCTTGCTCAGGTTGTCCGACGCCACGTCCGCGTCGTCGGAGCACGCCGACGCCGTGGTGCCGAGCAACGCCAGCAACGCGACCACGGCCACAGCGATCCGCCTCACCGGTGCGTTCTTCGTTCTGCCGATCATGTTGAGGGGTCTCCCTTCAGTCCCGTCCCCAACGGACGGGAAGTCAGTTGGTGGCGTCGCTCTTGAACGACGGGATCGGGGCGAGCGCACCGCGCAGGAATGCCGCGAGAGCGACAGCGGGCATCCAGCCGATCGTGGGGCACTGGCCGATCCACTCGTGGTGGACGACGCCGACGGCGAACATCATCAGCCAGCCGCCGAAGAGCACCGCGAGAACGTTCGCGATGAGGCGGAGGGCGAAGTCGGCGCGGCGCCTGCGACGGGCGCGCTGGTGCGCGGCGACGGCGGGGTGAACGGTCACGAGGGGTTCTCTCCTAGTTGCTGTAGTTCCTGCCGTACGCGTTCAGCGCCGGCATGTGCCCGCTCCACGAGGACGGGGTCGGGTTCTTCGTTGAACGTCAACTGCCGCCACTTCGGGTCCGGGTCTCCGTGTCGTTCACACCGGTGCCGGCGCATCAGGTCGAGATCGGAGTCGACCGGTTCGTAGGACTTCCACCTCGCTGCCCGCGGGCTCCACAGCCACACCAGGGGGACGGCGTAGGTGGAGCAGGCGGCGATGTCGGGAGGCTCCTCGATCTCGATCACGTCGGTGCCGTCCACTTCTTCACGAGCGCGTCGATGACCGCCTGGACCTTCGCCGCGCCGCGGGCCATGCGTGCGTCGCGATCGGCGTCGTCCTCGAACTTGCCGGGCAGCTCCCGTGGCGGTGCCTTCGCCTCGATGCGGCGGCGCTCCTCACGGATGACCCGGACGGTGCGGCGGATGTGGGCGGGCATGAGCCGGTCGGTCGACTCGCGGAAGTGCCGGCGGACCGCCTCGCGTGCGTCGGTGAAGTCCAGGTCTCCGATGTCCTCGTGCCATGCCAGGACGTCGGCCTCGCCGACCTTGCGCAGATCCCGTGCCGCGGCGAGGGCGAGGATCGTGGCTACTTCCGCGTGGTTCATGACGTCTCCCGTTCGGCGAACTTCTGTGCGAGTGCCAGCGCGGCGCCGACCCGCTCGTCCGCGGTGGATCTTCCGTTGGTGCGCCCGTGGTGGCGGTCGAAGTCGCTCTGGGCTTTGCGCATCCAGTTCCGCCACGTGGCGGGCCAGTCGAGCTTCACGCCGCGCTGTCCGGAGATGCCGCGCCAGTAGTCGATAAAGGCTTCGGTCTCCTTGGCGCCGACGTTCGGGGTGTGTTCTCGCGCCCAGGTGATCATGTCGGCGGTGGCGCCGAAGTCGTCGGGGATGCGGGTGCCGCGTCGTGATGTGGGAGTTCGGGGAGTAGAGATCTCCGAAGGAGATCTCTTGCTAGAAGCGTGTCCGCCTCGCGGACTAGTGGCGTCCGCGTGGCGGACTAGATCTTGTCCGCGTGGCGGACTAGCTTGGGCGTCCGCCTCGCGGACTAGTCCGTTGGACGGACTGCCAAACTCGGGCACATCGGTTCCATTCGCTTGTCCGCCTCGCGGACCCTTCCTCGGCCGGCGCTGAGCGGTCGAGGCGCCGATCAGCAGGGCGTAGCTCGTTCGGTCGGTCCGCGCGCCGCGGGTGCGCCTGACCCATCCGGCGTCCTCAAGCGCGTTCAGCCACTCCGCCACCGCCGACCGGGCCAGCCCGGTCATCGCGGTCAGGGTCGACAGGGAGGGCGTGTGCTTCGGCTCAACGACCGCCGTGTCGTTGTCCGCCTTCGCCATCAACGCCAGCACGATCAGCCGCGCGGGCGGTTCCAGTTCCGATGCCCACATCGCCCGTTCCACCTCCCAACGAGTGGCCAAACCGAGGTCTCCCCACACTCGAACCGGTGACTCCCATTATGCCACATGCATGTGGCCACATTATGCCGCGTTCCACCCGCCACCCTTGATTGGCCACATGCATGTCTGTCACACTTGCGCAGTGAGTGACGACCCGGTTGCATCCGCCACCCGCGCCTACCGTCGCGCGGAAGCCGCCCTTGACGCGCGCCGCGCAGACCTGGCGGACGCGATCGGCCGCGCGATCCTCATCGACAACCGCCGGCAGGCCGACGTCGCTCGGGTCACCGGCTACACCCGGGAGCACATCCGGCGCATCTGCCGAGACTGGGCAGACAGACAAGCCGGCCGCGGCGAGCCGTTCTGAGACGCTCACCACCCTTCCCCATCCACCACTGTGGACACAGCCTGTGGACGACCACGCCAACGACGCAGCACACCCCGCACCGTCTCCCCGTTCATCCCCACGACCAGGCCGATAGCCCGATAGGTCATCCCTTTGCCGTGCAGTTCGACGATCCTGTCCACGTCGATCGGAGCCTTGCGCGCGAACTTCACCACGGGCAGCGGGATGTTCGGGCTTGGCCGGCAGGCGTAGCAGTCCCGCCGGCCGACGTACGCCTCCGGCCTCCCGCACGAGCACAGGTCCAACGGCTGGCCGTCGGCGGAGTACGCGATCCCGCCGCGGATGACACCGTGCGGCTCCGGGTCCCCGTCACTACAGCGGAGAAGCTCCGGACAGACAGAGCACAAGCCGAGCGCCAACCGGTTCCCGTCGTCGGGCACTACCCACCAGTCCGCCGGTCGGGTGGCACACAAAGCCCGCCTCACACCAACACCCGCTGACGGTGCGTCAACCCGCCGTACACGCCCACTTCGTCGTCGACGAGAGCGAACTCCAAACACTCCCCACGGACCGGGCAGACACGGCAGTACTCCCGGATGAACCGGTCCTGCGCCACCGTGCCGTCACTCGCGAACGGCAACTCCGGGTCGACGTCACGGCAGGCCGCTTTCAGCCTCCACTCCTGACTCATCGGAGGTCCCAGATCTCGTCCCGGGCAGCATCGATGATCTCCGCCGTCTCCGGATACCGGCGGACGATCGCAGCGAAGCAGAACGCCACCTTGTTCAGCCGTTGCTGCGCCTTGAGCCTGAGTGCGGACTCGTTGTCCATCCGCGCGAGCGCCTGCTCGGCGTCGACCGAACGACCGCGCCGTAACAGGTCGTTCTCCACCAACAGCACAGCCACCCGGCGTGACAGTTCCTGACGGGTCAACGTGTCCCGCAACGGTGTACCGAACACCAGCTGTGCCCGGTCCTCCTCCAGCCCGTCGGGGCCTACGGGGATAGCGGCATACGGGGTACTCACGACACGTCTCCCATCGCTATCTGAGCAAGCCGTGTCTTCAGCGCGAGGTCCAGGTACTTCGAGCCAACGTCGATGCCGACAAACCGTCGACCCGTCTTCGTGGCTACCAGCCCCGTAGTGCCGGACCCGCAGAACGGATCGAGCACGACGCCGCCCGGGCGGCACCCCGCGAGCACGCAGCGCTCCGCGAGCGCGGCCGGCATGACGGCGAAGTGCGCACCGGAGAAGGGCTGGGTCGGGAACTGCCACACGTCGCCGGGGTTCCGGCCGGCCCGCTCCTGGTCGAAGTGCGGCTGCCGATCCAGTCCGCCCTGCGGATTGCCGAAGTACGCCGCCGTGGCGTCCTTCCTGGCGAACTCCCGCCGCGGTGCGTGCTGCACGGTGGACTCGGCGTACGGCACCCGCACCGAATCCAAGTCGAACCAATAGCGCTGCGAGCGCGCGAACAGCAGCACCGGCTCATGTCGGGTCGCCAGACGATCGGTGACCGACTCAGGCATGCCGTTCGTCTTGGCCCATATGACGAGGTTGCGCCAGATCCAGCCGTCGTCCTGTAGCGCGAGTGCGACCCGCCACGGAATGCCGAGCAGGTTCTTACGTGGACGGTCGAACCGCGGGCTGTGTCGCGCCCGATGCTGCGCGCCGTTCGTCAGGCCCGATGACGAACCGTCCGGTCCCCGGTCGGACGTGACGTAGCTGTCACCCAAGTTGAGCCACAGCGTTCCGTCCTCGGTGAGGACCCGCCGTACTTCGGCGAAGACCAAACGCATCGTTGCGACGTATGCCGCCGGCGTCTCCTCAAGCCCGTACTGTCCCGCCTCCCCGTAGTCCCGCAGCCCGTAGTACGGCGGGCTCGTGACCACGCAGTTGACCGACTCGTCCGGCATGGTGCGCAGCACGTCGAGCGCATCCCCGTGCCACAGCGTCACTGACTCATCCGAGTAGTACGGGGTACTCATGTCTCACGCTCCGAGTTGTATCGGGCCACCAGGTCCGGTGAGATGCGACCCGACGCCTTGCACGGGATGCCGTTCTCCGCCGCCCACGCGCGGATCGCTCGATTCGTCGACGCCCGGGCGCGTGTCTGCCGGCTGCCCAACGCCATCGCTCGACGCCGGCCAGAGTCTGGGTTACGCCGAGCGGCGGGACGGTCCCCGGCCCACAGCCGTGATGGCCGTTCCCCCTCATGCCACAGCCGTAGGAACCGTGCCCGGGCCTCCGCCAAGTGCCGGGAGAACGTCCCGTACGGCACCCCGAGCGCCGCGGCGGCCTCCCGCGGGCTCAGCACCGCAGCCGCCGTGACCGCATCTTGCTCTGGTCGGGTGAGCCGCGGCCAGATCTGCGCCAGGGTCAGGGATTCGTCCACGCGCTCCTCGACCGGAGTCGCGGGCACCGTCCAGTAGGCGACGAAGCGGGGCGCCGACATGGCCCCGCCGCCGTGGCGGGCGCTGACCCCGTGGTGGGAGATACCCGCCTTCGCCTCGGTCGTCATTGCATCCAGAGCGGCAGCTACGAGGTCGCGGCGGGATGCCAGTCCCCGTGTCGCACACCAGTGCTCCGCGGCCGCAGACCAGGCCAGCTCCCACCGCTCGTCCCGGCTTCCCGGCATGCGCATGTCGACCCGGACAGCGATGGCGGCGGCGTGATCGATGTCCAGCATCAGACACGCCCCCGATCGACGTACGCCTCGACCTGGCCGAGCAGCCGCGTCAGCTCCGGGTCGAGGATCCCGACACCCGTGGCCGGGTCGAAGTGTCCGCTGGCGAGCTGGTCGAGGCTGGTGATCCCGAGCATCGAATCGCCGCACACGATCCACGGCGCCAGGTCGACCGGCGAGGTCGGGGCGAGCAGCGCGAGCGAGATCCGGGCCAGCTCGACCGAGGTGGGGTCGATGTCGACGCCGCGCAGGCACCGCATGGCCAGCCGGCGGGCGGCGAGCGTCATCGGGTTGTACGGCGGCAGGTCGGGCACGGGCATGCCGGCCTCGACGTGCCACGCCTCGGCGAGCCGGTCTGCGAGCCACCGGCAGGCGGCCAACAGGAACACCCCGGACCCGACGGCGATGTCACCGATCCGCAGGTCGAGGAGGCGCACGGCGGGGATGAGCCGCCACACGTCCCGGTCGGTGGTGTCCCGTGGGCCCGGGCTGTAGGCGAGGTCCTCCAACGCGCCGACGATGGTCTCCTCGGCGAACTCGCGTGGCGTGAAGAACGCGCCGCGGGCGGATCGGGTCATCGCCCGCTCCGGCAGGGTCCACTTCCCGGGGCCGGGGCACGTGGGGTGTTCGGCGCACCAGTGCAGGCCGGCGAACGTCACGCCGTCCGGGCGCAGGGCCAGGATCGCGAGCCCGGCGGTCAGCGCATGTCGCACGTCATCCGGCGCGACCTCGGCGTTGCGCGGAACCTGCTCCGCCCACAGGACATCGGCACCGCATGCGATCACATCTGCGGCCTGCTCGGCCTCGCCAAGCCGCTGCCGGGGGTCGAGGGTGGCGAACTGGACGATGAGATCCGGCACCCTGGACAGACACTCCGGTGTCAGGCTCATCGCGACTCCCGCCGGATCTGATGCCCGTCCCACGTCCGACAGTCACCGCTATCAGTGACGACCACGTACCGATTCCGGGGCTTGAGCCGGGTGACCATTCCGGGCTCGTCCCGGTAGTCGATCCGGACGATCACGCGGTCGTTGACGCTGAAGGTACTCATGTCTCACGCTCCGGTAGGGAGTCCGGGTACTCATCCCAGGTACGACCGTCCAGCTCGCGACCGTTCGCCTTCGGTGTCCTGCCGCCCCACTGCTTGAAGAAGAACGGCAACGAAGCGGCAATGCACTGGTCACGAAGGCTGCGCGGCCAGTCCATGAGCGCGGCGCGCGAGCGCAGCCCCGACTCTCCTCCGACCACCACCCAGTGAAGCGCCGGCAGTCCGCACGCCTCGGCGAAGTCGGGCGGCATCGGCACCTCCCGGAAGTTCTCACCGATCGGGCGCCAGTGCAGGAACTTCGACAGGCTGATCGGGCCGAGTAGCGGCTCACACGACAGCCACCGCACCGCAGCTGGCGTTTCGAGCAGGGCCGGGATGCGGATGTCCGCCCACTGCTGATTCTCGACGGACACGCCCAGCCAGACATTCGGCAGCGGCCACACGTCGTACAGCGGCGCAGCCACGTCTTCGCTGGTGGCCGCTTCGAGGAGCTTGAGCCCGTCCTCGGCGAGCAGGGAGCGCATCCGGCCATGCCGTTTGGTCAGCAGTTGGAACGTATGCTGCTCGGCGCGCGCCATGACGGCGAACACCTCGGCGATGTAGCTGTCCGGGATGTCGTCGTGGAACAGATCCGACATCGAGTTGACGAAGATCCGTCGCGGCTTCTTCCATCGCAGCGGCTGGTCGAGCTTGTCCGGCCGCAGCTGGACGTCGAACCCGTTCTCGAAGTGGTGGCCGGGAACTCCGCGCCACCGTTCGGCGAACGTCTCCGCGTAGCAGTTGTCACACCCCGGACTGACCTTCGTGCAGCCGGTCACGGGATTCCAGGTCGCGTCTGTCCATTCGATGCTGCTCTTGTCGCTCATTCGGGGCGCTCCGGTAGGGAGTCGTAGTCGATCCGCAGAACAGGGATATCCGCCGACTCGGCCGCGTTCGCGCAGTGCGTCGCACCGCGTGACTGGTCGCGGATGAAGGCCAGCACGACGTCGGGCTGCGTCTCCAACATCCGGAGGTTGCGCTTCAAGCCGGCCGCGCGATCGCCGGTGGTCCAGTCGGCCGGGAACCTCTCCACCCGCACATCCAACGGATGCCCGCCACGCCTGACCCATTTGTCTGCGTGCATGTCGACACCGAGAGCGCAGCCGTGGAGAACGACCATCTGTTCGACGCCTTCTGCTGCGGCTTCGGAGGCGAGGATGTCGAGGCACTCCCAGATCACGTCTGGTCTGTCCCACGAACGACTGCCGCTCACGAGAACTCTCACCGCGACCTCCCCTCGCCGAGAGCCGACACAACGGGCACGATGTCCCGGATCCCGATCGGTGCGTAACGGCCCGCGTTCACCCAGTCCCATGCCGCCTTCGAGTAGCCCCGACTGACGACGTGCCCGGAGCGGGGGCCATACCGGTTCGGCGATCGGGTGGCGAGTGCCTCGCACCGGAACTGGTACCTCGCCCACCGGATCAGGCGCCGCTTCGCCTTGCGCGCGTTCATGCCGCCTCCCACGTTCCGTCATCGGCCAACGTCACCCAGCCATGAACTGCGTGCTTCACCGGAACCTCAGCCGGCAGGCGCACGCCCTCACGGACCTTGAACCCGAACTCCCGAGCCCAGATCCCGTTGGACTCGATGCGCCAGTGGCAGCCCTCCGAACCGGTGCCGTGCGCGAGGAGCAGGTTCGACGGCAGGTTGATGTGCGGGCGGTTTGTCCCCCCGGCCTTTCGGGCCGCGCGATGGTGCACACTCCACTGCTCGCCCCGCACGCCCCTCAGCGGCAGTCCGCAGACCGCGCAGCACGCCACATCGCGAGTGATCACGAGGGCTACAACCTCAGCGGTTGGTCCTGTGTCCCTGGGGCGGCGGCGGGAAGAGGTGCGTTTGAGTGTCATGACGCACCGACCAGATCGAGCAACGACAGGTTGTTCGGCCTGAGCGTTGCGTACGTACGCTTCGGTGGGTCGATCCACGTGCTCGGCTGGCACCAGTGCTCAGCGGCGAGCCTCTGCGCCTCAGCCTTGCCCATCGGCTCGGTACGCTCACCGACCTCATCGTCGTCGTCCGGGTCGTACTCCCAGTCGCACGAGCCGCAGCCGACCCGCCAGTGCGTTTCCGGATCGACCGCATCCGTCGTGCCGGCACACCACGGACACACGGCCAGGTGCAGTTGCTTGCCCGTCAGGGACGGGCCGTCGTAGATCCGCCAGCCTCGTGCCCGCAGAACTTCGACCGAGAACCGGTCCTCACGGCGACGGCAACTCTGGCAGCGCTTGAGGGTCACGACACCAGCTCCTCGTCCTCGCCCCAGAAGTAGTCATCGTCCGAAGCGCACGTGCAGAAGTAGCTCTGCTGACCGCAGCACTCGTTGCGCGGGCAGTCACACGATCCGACCCCATCCCCGTGCCCGTTGTACGGGTCGGGGAGGTTGCATTCGGGACAGGGATAGACGGTCACGCCAGCACCTCCGTGGACTTCGGGATGATGTGCTCGACCTCAGGTGCCTTGACCCACGTGTCGGGCTCGCACTCGTGGTCGTCGGCGATCTGTTCCGCGTCCTTCTTGCTGATCGGGTCCTCACCCTCGTCGGGCTCGTACTCCCAGAAGCACGTGTCGCAGCCGACCCGCCACGACGGCTCAGGCTCGCTCGTCGTCCCGGCACACCACGGGCACAGGGTCACGTCGAGCGGCTTGCCCGTCATCGACTCGCCGACGAACAACCGCCAGCCCTGCACCCGCAGGACCGAGGACGACGAACGGCTCTCCCGGCTGCACCGTTGGCAGCGCTTCGCGGTCACGGTGTCTCCTCGGGTCCGGGCTCGGCCCGCCGCGCACGCCGAGCAGCAAGCCGCTCCATCCGCTCGAACGTCGGATACAGATCAGGCATCGACAGACACGCATCAACCACCTCGGCGACGACAGCCGAGTCCGGCGGGATCTTCGTCTTGAACACTCCCTGCCGACCGGCGACCTCGCCGGCCATCGACCCGCGCACGTAGCCCATGACCGCCGCCTCACGCACCAGCCGCCGCTCACGCGGGTTCATCGCACCCACCACGGCGGCTACCGCATCGGCCCGTTGTTGCTGCCGCAGAGCGAAGTACGCGGCCAAGCGCTCGTCGAACTCGACGCTCATCCGGTACCGCCCTCGGGTCCGGGCTCCCGAAGGATCGCCCGCGCCGCCGCGACCCGCGCTCGACGGTGGCGTGCGCGGATGCGCTTGCAGGTGCGGCACTCCCGCTTGCCCAAGCGCGTGTACGCGTAGGTGTTCTCCTGCGTGAACTCGTGCCCGTGAACGCAATGGGTCTTCACGGCATTGCGCGCCGAAGGGCTCACGCCCCGGAGGATGTTCTCCCGGTTCGTCACCGGTTCCAGGTGGTCGGGCCGGACGCACGTTCGCTCTCGACACAGGTGGTCGAGCACCAAGCCCTCCGGCACCGCGCCCACGAGCAACTCGTACATGAGCCGGTGCACGTGCCGGCTGCGACCGTTGTAGTGGACCTGGGCGTAGCCCTCTGTGCCCGGAGGGTCATTCCACAGCCAGCACGAATCGGTGACCCGGAAGCGCCCGGCGAGTTGGGGCGGGAGACTGCTCACGATTCACCACCTGACAGATCATTTGTTGGCGCTTCGCGCGCGGCTTCGCCGCCCGGGCTGGGCTCACCGACATAGCGGGCGTAGACCCGGGCGCGCGATGCGCCGGCACTGCCGATGACCTTCGCCTCGAACGTGCCGGCCGGCGCCCACGGGCCGCTGCCGTTGCGGATGTGATGCGCGAAGCTCCCGGCGCTGCCATGCGTGCGGCTGTCGTCGATCAGCGCCCACTCGTTCGGGCGGCCGCGCAGTGCGTCCGCGATCGGCTGGAACTTGGGCGGCTTCTTCGGCTTCGCGTTGCCGTGCTCGGTCGGCGGGTCTTCCCATCGGATGACGCTCACGGTCGGGTACCTCCCGTGTCCGGTCCGGGCTCCGCCTCAAGCCACTCGACGAACTTGTCGGCAACCTCGGTAACGAACTTGCCGGTCGAGTTGGGCTTGCCGTTGAGGAAGACCGCCGCGCAGTAGAGTGCGTGGCCGCGCGGGGCGAACCGGTCGTGTCGTGCCGCAATCGCGTCGGCGAGCCGGCGCTCAAGCTCTTCGCGCTCCATCTACGCACCGTCCTCAGTGGTCGGTCCGGACTCGCACTCGCTACAGCCGGCGCACTCCTGGCATGCGCAGCACGTCCACTGGCCGTTGCAGGTGCAGGCGGAGTCCTTGCCGCCGACTTCGACGCCCAGGGCCGCAGCGACCTCCTCGATGCCGTTCAGCCAGCCGCCAGCCCGCGCAGCGTTGTACGCGTTGCCGCCGAGACATGCCCGGTCATAGGCCGACGCCGCGGACCGCCACAGTTCCTGGATCTTCTCGGCGTGCTCGCTCATGCCGAACCCCCGTCCGGTCCAGGCTCCGGGGAAGTGGAGTCCGGACCCGCCCCCGCGTCCTTGATCGCTTGGAGCATTGCGCCGCTGTCGATCTGCGCGGCGATGTCGTCCACGAGTGCGGCGTTGGCGCGGGCGAGCCACGCGTCCAGCTCGTCGCCGCCAGCCGCCCAGACGTGGCCGAACTCGGTCGCGGTCGGCACCGAGTAGTTGCCCGGCTCGGCCGAGCCGATGTCGACGATGCCGGCGGCCGACATCTCGCGGAGCACCGCAGTGCGCACCCGGTCGGTCACGATGTTGCGGGCTTCCGGAGTCACGAAGTGATGCCAGCGGATCTCGGCCCGCTGAACCTCGCCGAACGCCTTCAAGCGCGTCGGAGTCGGGTAGAGGGGAGCGCTCACGTCAACTCCCCCGCAGCGATCGCGTCCCGGAAGAGCCTGATGTCGTCGAGGTTGGTGGCGTTGACGAACAGCGCGTCGGACTGCTCCCGCGACAACCCGAGCAGTTCATCGGCGACGTCCCCCACGTGCTTGCGGGTGCCGTCCTTGTGAACGTGCAGGGTCCGGCCGCCGAACAGTCCGAAGTCGGGGCGCCACCCGCCCAGCATCGCGACCGTGCCGGCCAGGCATGCGGTGGTCCCGCAGTCGCTGCGCCGGAACCAATGGCGCTGATCGTGCTGTTCCGGGTGCGCTTCTATGTAGGCGATGGCTTCGTCGAGCCGTTCGAGGTTGATCACGACTCGTCCCCGATCGCCATCTCCGTCGTGCAGTTCCGGATGGTTCGGATGTCGTCCTCCAAAGCGGACAGGACGAGCGTCCACACGCCGTCGACGTAGCCGTGGAAGACGACCCGGGACGGGGTGTCGGCACCGCCGAACATGCGCGCCATGTTGTTCGGCCACATGACCTGGTCGGCGTGGACGTACTCGACGTGCCCGTTCTTCCAGGTGATCTCGTAGCGGGACGGCGTCGGGCGCTCGGTCTCTTCGGTGTTCTCTTCGGGGTTCACGGGGTGGCTCCTTCGTACTTGGCCCGCAGCTCGGCGTTCTCCCGGCGCAGGCGGGCGTTCTCGTCTTCGAGGCGGTACAGCGCCGACCGGTCATCCGGGACGGCTCTCGCTGTCGGTGCCGGCACGACGGCCTGGGTGAGTGCCCGTTCGAACCTCGCCCGTTCTTCCTGCCAGTCCTTGCGCTCTTCCCAGTGCGTTTTCCTCTCCGCCGCCAGGGCGAGGGAGAGCGCGTCCTTCTCGGCGATAGCCGCACCGAGGTCGTCGCGTGCGATGTCCCGTTCCGCCTTCGCAACGGAGAGGTCTTTCGACATGGACTGGTAGCGGGAGAACCACAGCTGTGCCTCCCACTCCTTGATGCCACGGAGGACTTCGGCGCGGGAGCGGGCGAGTTCCCGGTCCAGCCAGGCGGGGACCTTCACAGCGACCTCCGCTCCATCCGTCGCAGGTGCTTGGCGATACCCGGGTCCTTCGAGATCTCCTCAGCCCAGGCCAGGAAGTGATCGACGGTGTCGGTTTCCTCGTCGTCGAGGACTTCGTGGGTGAGGAGAACGGCTTCGTCGGAGTGAAGATCGAACGACTGGGTGTCGCTTCGCTCTGCGGCTTCGCCGCGCCGGTCCTGCACCGCCGCAACGACCCAGCAGGCGAACCCGATGATCGGCGGCAGCCACACGATCGAGGTGGCAGCGACCAGGGCGCCGATGAGGATCCACTCGTCTGCCGTCAGCACGTCCCGTCCTCCCGCCACCCGAACCGCTTCAGCGCGTCCTTCAGCGTCTCGATCTCCTGCACCAACAGGGGAACGTCGGCCGCACTGGCGATCGCAGCGAGGAACCAGTCCTGTTTCGAGTGCGGGCCGAGGTCGTCGCGTGCCTTCTCGCACCGGCGGGCGTGTTCCTTGATGTCGTCGAGTCTCACTTCTCCGCCTCCCTGGCGGTCACTTCGAGAATCGTGTCGGCCGGCCACATCCGACCCGTCCGCATGCCGTCCTTGTCCGGTGGGAACGTCACGACAAGCCACGCACCCTCCGGGCGCACGACGACGCCGGGGAAGGTTTCGGTCTCGTGGTCCCGCCACGTCACCGTCAGGTCGACTACGGTGTCGCGTCGGGGTTTCTGGGCCATGAGTCGGTCGGTCACTTCTCCACCTCCCGCCGTTCGGTGATGACCCGAACCCACTCGTCCTCAAGAGCGGCATACATCGCGATGGTTTCGTCGTCGGTCTCCGGCTCACCGGCGAAGAAGCCGAGATCCCACGCGAGGCTGTCGGTCAGGTCCAGCCACGCGTAGTCGATAGCCTCGCCGTAGTCCATGTTGTCCGGCGCTAGTTGTCCGACAACGCAACGACAGCCGTTGGTCAGGTCGAAGATGTCGAGACTGAACTTGTGCGTCTGCCACCAGTCGGGGACCTTCTCGTCCAGCCATGCGGTTCCGGCGGCTACCCGCTCCTCAACAGTCATCGGTCCTCCAGATCGGAGTAGGGGCGCTCGACGTTGTAGTACGGGTCGTCACCGATCCCGTCGTCGAAGATCTCGATGAAGTCCTGAACCGCGTTGGGCAGTGCATCGCGGATCTTCCCGTCCGGCGTCGACACGAGGATCGACGACACGAACCACGAACCGTCCTCGTCGTTCCACACCGCACCGTTCTCCTTGCGCGCTTCGGGGAACTCGGCCTGGATCACGCGGGCGATCGGACAGTCACACCCGTCCTCCCGCGTCCCCTTGATCCCCCGTCGACGCAGGCTCTCCGCCACAGCATCGTGGGTGTCTCCGAGGGATTCGAGGAGAGCCCGAACACGGTCAGAGATAGAAGTCATGACTCCCCCGGAGGATCAAGATCGTTGGGTGTCGCTTCGCTCCCGGCTTCGCCGATCGGCTCGTTGTTCATCCACCGCTCGCGCGCGTCGCGGGAGGCGAACCCGCGCGGGAGTCCGTTAATCGTGTCGGCGCACACTTCAAGGACCGTGATGACGTACTCGCCGACCTCGAACTCGTCTTCTGGCAGTTGATCCAACGCAGCGCGGTACTGGGCTTCATCGAGTGCCGCGCGGGCTTCGACGAGCCGGCCGGCCCACTTGATCCGGTCCGGGATGCGGGCCGCGTCATCGGTCTCGAGCTGCCCGTCGACCGCGTTGACGTAGCCCATCCGGCCGCGCTTCGGTCGGCGGTCCCCGTCGGTGGCGTGGTCGACGAACGTGTCGATCCATGCCCGCAGCGCAACCTCGACGCCCTGTCCGCCGCACTCGTTGGAGATGCGCTGGATGTAGCGGGCGGCCGCTTCGAACTTGCCGGCTTGGGCGTAGTGCATCGCAGCGCCAGCGAGCCGGACGGTCTTCGAGTGGTCGGTCACGGCGCCATCTCCTCTGCTGCTTCGCGGATCCGCGCCAACAGCCCGTCCCGTTCCCAGGCTTGGGTGTGGGTCTCCAACCTCGGCGGAGGTGGTGGGCGCTTGATGGTGTAGTACAGCGGTGTTCCGACGTCGACGACCTCAAGCTCTGCGGTGGCCGCGAGAGGATCCGCCACTGGCTTGATCTCGACGGTGTCGGAGATGTCGATGACCGCCGCCTCGACCGCGTGCATCTCGGTCGTGATGGCGTCGATGTACGGGTGCCAGTTCGCCTGTGGTGAGGTGTGCCAGACGTGCGTCTCGGCCCCGACCCGGCGGATCTCCTGCGTCACTGCGGGAAGTTCGGGGTCGGGTCCCATGTGGACTCCGCCTCCCCAGTCGATCAGGACCCACAGCATCGCCAGGAAACCGAACAAGATCATCGTGAGCCCGTAGGTGATCCAGACTCCGCCGGTGAACAGGAGGATGTAGGCGATCACAACTCACCCCCGTACAACGCGTGCCACAGGCCGGTCTTGCCCACCTCGTTGAGCGCGAAGGCGGCGATCGTGGCGACGGTGAGCGGGTCGAACCGTGCGACGAGGAGTGCGGTCAGGTCGGCGCGTGCCTGCAACTCGCCGCGCCGCATCCGGAGACGGTGGGCGGTGTGTGCGAGGGTCAACATCTCGTCCTGCATGTCGGCCGCTTCCTGGTCCAGGGCGGCGAGTGTCGCTGGCGGGTGGCCGGCGGGGTTCATTCGGTGCTCCCGTAGGTGTTCAGCCACTCCTGGTCCCCGCCCTGGTAGTGGTGGCGGACGAGGTGGCGGATCTGGTCGGCCAGCTTCCATGCGTCTTCGGCGGTGAGGTGGATCGGCGCGGAGAGCTTGTTGCCGTCGGCCTCGTTGAGGTTCTCGGGAGCGGTTGCCGTCAGCCAGATATGCGGTCCCGACGCGGCGGACGACTCGTAGACCTGGACGTGCCCACCGGGGTAGGCGGACGGGATCGCCGGCATGCGGTCGAATCCGCGATCGGTTGTCGTGTAGGCGAGGTGGTCACTCATCGGTGCTCCCGTATTTCGTCAGCCAGTCCTCACCGTCAGGGGTGAGAGAGACGATCGAGTAGTTGCGCGTACCCGAGATGAGCGGCTCTTCGTATGGCTCCGGCTGGCCGTACTCGGCGAGCTCGTAGACGACGAACCAGCCAACCCACTCGGTCACGTTGCGGTCGTCGTATGTCCGGCACGTCCACGGCTTCTCCCAGTGGAACCGCTTGATCCGGCCAGCCTTGATGTCCCGCGCCAAACGGATGCGGGTCGGGGTCGGCGCGAGCGTGGGCTTCTCGTCAGCCACGGCCGTCCTCCCCGTCGCGGCGGAGTTGTTCGCGGACGCGCCACACGAGCACGGCCAGCAGAATCCCGGTCACGATCGCGCTCACTCCGACACCTCCGGATCGCGTCCTTCGCGCAGCGCCGCAACAACACGTGCGTGTCCGGCCTCTGCGTTGGCGCGGGTTTCGTACCGCTCGCAGAACATGTCGTGCGGACCGCCGAAGATCATGGTTTTGAACAGCAACGGGGGTCCGCCCCACCACGAGTGGTCGTGCATGAGGAACACCGTCGACACCTCCTGGTCGTTGACGGTGTCGAGTCCGATGCGCCGCGCGTCGATGCCCCGCTCGACGAAGGCCACGTACTGCTCGGTGTTCGCCGGCATGGGCAGCCCGTTGTCGTCAAGGATCCAGTGGTCGATCACGGTGTCTCCCCGGAGAAGAACGGCCTGCCGGCCGCGGTGGCGTGCTGCTCGTAGACCGGATGCTTGTGCCGGAAGCACCCACGGGTGTGGCACAACTCGTCCGGGACTGTCGACAAGGGACGGGGGTGCTCTTCCAACCACACGGTGTGGCCGATCTCTTCCGCGTGGCGGATGGTTCCGGCTTCTCCCCAACCGGGAGCCTCGATGGTCATCACGACGTGACCAGCGGGCGCGCGAACCGGTCGACCTCCCGCACGACGACACAGGTGCGGACCTTGCACTTCGGCGTCCCTCCACCGATCGGCCGCAGGTCCGCCAGATCAGCGGTGACCTCGACGAACCGGGTAGCCGAGGTGTTGTAGGCGCGGGCCTGGTTCGGGGTCGGGGACAGGTGCAGGCCGCCGCCGCACTCGTTGTCACCGCGCCAATCGGTGCAGGAGACGGTTTCGCCGACCGTGTAGACGGTGGGCTTGTCCCAGCCGCGTCCGGCGATCAGGTCGTCGTCCAACGCCTTGTACAGCACGGCTTTCCCGTCGGCCACCTGGACGCCGTGGTGGCCGCACCACGTGGCGGGGTCGTTCAGGTCAAGGTTCGTCACGTCGATCAGCACCCCACCGGTGACGGTTGCCTGCGCCGAGTGGAGATGCACGGCAACGTGTGCGCCGGCGGTCACGGTGGAACTGCGGTAGGCGTGGACACCGGATGTGCCGTACGCCCTGACCGTCGCGTTGCCGTACGCCCTGACCGTCGCGTTGCCGTCCGCCCTGACCGTCGCGTTGCCGTCCGCCTCGACCGTCGCGTTGCCGTCCGCGACGCGCAGCCAGACGCCGCGGTCGGATTCGATATGGATGCACGTCGTTGCCTTGTCGGCGAGTGCCGTGTCGAGTTGGTCTTGCGTAGTTACGGTTGTGCAGCTCATGGGTACGATTCCTTTCGTCGGGCGGGTTCGGTTCTCTTCTCGGGGATCTCGGACCCGCTTGATCCATTTCTCAGGCGGAGCGTCCGGGGCAGTCCCTGGACATGTGCCGGCGGGAGAACTGGCCGGCGGCCTTGGCGTCAGCGGACGAGTTGCCCGTTCCCTTGCCGGTGAACAACTTCGCGCCACAGAACGAGCACGGCTTCTTCACCCGGTGCCGGGATCCGTGACCGGACAGACCAGCCTTCATCGCTATCTCCTCGGAGCGTCTTTATGTCTTGTTTGTGGCTCCGAGCTGGAGGGCGGGGAAGCACCTCCAGCCCGGGCCGGTCTACGCGGCGTCGCTTTCCATCTCGGCGAGGTCGGCGCGGATCAACGTGTGGAACTCGGCGAAATGCTGGTAACGGCGGCGCAGCGCGCGCCACTCGCGTTCCATGTCGGCCATGACCAGCTTCGACAGGAACGGGTCGGCGGCGACCTTCTCCGCCGGCTCGTAGGCGTATTCCTCTTCGTCGCGGACGGCGTGGTATGCACGCCCGAGGACTGCGGCGTTCTTCTCGTCGGCCGGCTTGTAGACGACGCGGACGGAGCGGATGAGTTCGTGTGCCTGCTGGCGCCGGTACTTCTCCGCGGCCACGTCGTCGCGCCACTCGAACCGGTTGTGGAGCGGGTGGGCCGGGTCGCGCGCGACGTCGAGCACGATCTGCGGGGTGAGCTTTCCCCGCTCGTCGTAGATGGATTGGAGCTGGTCGCGCAGGCTCACGAGATGACCTCGACGTCCCGGTCGGGGTCGATCCGGTAGGTGCCGAAGTCGCCGTCCTTCTCCGGGCGCCACTCGCCGACGCCGACGCCCATGCCGCCCGCGTCAATCAGCGACAGCACCGACGAGCGGGTGAGAGCGGACTGGACGTAGACGACTTCGAGGACGGTCGACCACTTCTGGAACTCCGGCCGGTAGCGCAGGTCCGCGCCGCCGCGGCCGACGCGCACGACGTCCTCGCGCATCCGGGGCTCGCCCTCGATCTTCGCCAGCATCTGACCGTCGACACCGAGCTGGCCGCGGAAGAACAAGCTCTGCTTCAGCGACGTCATGGTGACGCCGGAGTAGAACCGAGCACCGCCAACGGTTGCAGCCTTGAAGGCGATGACGGGGAAGCCGTAGGAGTCGTCCGCGAACCGGTAGAACGCCTGCTCGTACTCGGCTTCCGGGTTCTTCGCCTCCTTCGGGCTCTTGCGGCCCTGCATCGCGTCGAGCATGGTTCTCCGCGCCTTTTCGGAGAACCGGTGCACGATCAGCGGCGAGGTGCCGACGATCGGCACCCGCAACGTCTCGGCGGCGATCTTGTCGATTTCGATGTCAGCCATCAGGGGTGTCCTTTCAGGACAGTTGGGGTGGTTGAAGAGAAGTGGCCGTGCCACGCCATGCCACGACGCGCCTTGACAAGCCCAGACTCGCCCTGCCTTGCCTGCCCCGCCGAGCGTCGCCCCGCCATGCCGGAACAAGCCGTGCCATGCCTGCCAGGACTTGCCGTGACTGGCCGAGACGTGCCCTGCCAAGCCAATCCGAGCCAGCCGAACCGAGCCGAGACTTGCCGAACCAGGACGTGCCTTGCCGGGCCTCGCCTGCCGAACCTGGCCACGACGAGCCGGGACAAACCAATCCATGCCGAGCCAGCCATGCCGTGCCTTGACGCGCCGCGACATGCCCTGCGATGCCACGCCTGCCGCACCATGCGACGCCATGCCAGGACTTGCCGCGCCGAACCGAGCCAGCCAAGCCGAGCCACTGCCGT
>Ga0105030_100007_pt1 | contig 21602 bp, 28 predicted proteins | sample RS_213metaG_FD_91480 | JGI IMG/M metagenome (GOLD analysis project Ga0105030, IMG submission 91480) | Switchgrass associated microbial communities from Austin, Texas, USA, to study host-microbe interactions - RS_213 metaG | ecosystem: Host-associated > Plants > Roots > Rhizosphere | place: USA... | reverse complement strand
GTACCAGACCCACACCCTGATCAGCCCGGCCGGCAAGCAGGTCCAGGTGTCCCGGTGGATGGTCGAGGCGCGGATCGCCAAGGGCTGGACTCGGGCCTGACGGGAAAGCGGGGCCCGGGCGACCGGGCCCCACCCGACCGATCTTGAACAAGCCAGTTGACACGTTTCAATCGCCCTGGCCGTGGCCCGCAACGCCTACCGGTACTTCACCCTCGAACTCGCAGCCTGATAGGAGCACCCCGGATGACGACGACCAACTTCGACATCGCTCAGTGGATATTGGACGACGCTGCCGACGCCGATGAGCCCGTCCGCGAGTTCGCTGCACAGATCGCCGAGCGCCTCCGCGCAACGCCGTTCACGGTCATCGAAACCTGCGCAGGTCTTACCGAGGCGCAGGTCGACCACTTCGCCCAGGCGCCATGCGGCCGGCGCGACGCGCATAGCGCGCACTGAGGGGAGCACCCCGTGAGCACCCCGCCTGAGGAGCCGATGTGCCGGCAGCACAAGGTGCCGATGGAGCTTCGGCCGATCCACCGCCAGAGCGCCGAGGAGCGGTGGTGCGGAGCCTGGTACGACTGCCCCGCTCTTCGATGCCACAACAGCTATCTACGCCCGTCCGCCGCGCTTCTCGCACAGAACCAGGGGAGCACCCCGTGAGCACCTACACCCCGACCACCGCCGACACGCTCGACGCCCTGTCCACGCTGTTCGACGTCTACCACGAGGCCGGCGTCGCCCCGATGGAAACGGCCGAGTGGCGCGACTACTGCGCCGGCATGGCCGACCTCTACAGCCGCCTGCACTGGTGCGTGATGCGCGCGGTCGAATACCCGCCGATGTGGCAGCGGATGGCGCTCCTGACCTCTCGTGACTACTGGGCACGCGAGGCGGAGAATCTCGACCGGTAGACGCCAAACAGCGCCCCGCCCACCCGAAGGTGAGCGGGGCGCTGTCTCTATGTCTCTATCGTGAGGACGCGGCGGGAGGATCAACCCTCACCCATGGAGATCACCTCTTCGCGTACGCGGGTTCCTTCGCGCGGCCGAGGAGCTTCCCGAACACCGGCCAGCGCTTCTCCAACGCCCGCACGACACCGTAGTACAACGCGATCACAGCACCGGTGAGGAAGATCGTCGCCTCGGACGACAGGGACTCGGGGACGACGACGCCGTACTTCACGGCCAGCCACGAGATGAACGCGCCCACAGCTACGGGGACACCGGTACGGATGTAGGACAGCAGAAGGTCGTTCATCGCTCCTCCTTGGAGCTTTGGGTTTGCCCCTAACTCAGGAGCATTCGAGGGGGATTGGCTCAGGCGACCTGAACCGTGCGGCCGGGCCGGGCCCAGAGCAGCGATAGGCCCCGGCCCTTAACGTAGACCGCGACGCCGATCACGACGCCGGGATAGCGGTTGAGCACGACCTTTGTGAGCGGAGCGGCGGCGCGTACCCGCATCACCGCCGGCCAGCGCCAGTTCAGCGTGTGGCGGTAGCGGAACGGCCGGCCCCGGAAGTACACCTGGTTCGGATCGCCGAGTTCGGGGTGCCCGTGGTAGGCCCGCTCCTCGCAGCAGGGCTCAGTCATCGGTCTTCGGGGCGTCGAGGGCGGCACGGACGAAGCAGTCCTTGGCCTCCAACAGCTTGCGGAGGCCGGTCGTCAGTTCCAGACCGTTCGGAAGGTTGTCCGCCATCTCGTAGGCGAGCACTGAGCACTGCGACGAGACGCCCTGCAGGTGCGACGGCAGGTGCTGCCATGCGAAGTAGCGGAGCAGGCTCGCGACGGCCGGGTGGCGGTCGGCGGTGTTGACGGAGTCCGTCACGGTTCTCCTTCAAGGGGTTGAGGGGTTAGGACCCCGGACGCGCGCACCTGACCGTCCACCCCTCAAGTCCGGTGGGCGCGCGTCCGGGGAGCGTGGGGTTTATTCCTTGCCGGAGTGCTGGGCCCGCAGCAGTAGCCACACCTGAACCCACAGCACCACGTCCAGCGACGCCATGCCACCGATCCACACCCACGGCGGCAGGCGGAAGACGGCGCTGGCGAACGTCAACGCCAGCAGGCCGGCGAGAACCAGCGCCTCGGCCATCAGGTTGCGGCCGACAGCGGACCGGTACCACGACCGGGTGCCGGCCGCATAGACGGCGGCGAACACGGCGGCGCCGGCGAATCCGAGCGCGACCAGCACCAGCCATGCCGCTGTCACGGCCGCCCCCTCAACGCACGCTCGACCAGGGCCGCGAACGAGTCCCGGGCATGCAGAACCTCCGGCCACCGGGCCTGCTGCTCGGCAAGCCTGTCCTCGGCGCGGTGTTTCGCCTCCGCGGCGATGTGGCCGTTCGTGATCGGTCGATGCTCACGACGCCACCACATCCACCTCATGCGGTCGGCTCCTCCCTGGGGTAGCTGCGCCGGACGAACTGGAGGATCTCGTTCATCTGCGCGTCGCGGACCTCGCCGCGGGTCACCTCGGCGAGATACGCGTCACGCCAGTCGTCGCCGCGCGCTTTCAACGCGGCCTGCTCCCGCTCCACCGTCCTACCCGGCACGAGCCAGCCACGGATGAGCGACAGCAGGACGAGAGACACGACAGAGACAGCTGCGGCCCACGGGCCACCGGCAAGGATCAGCGGCAACTCCGGCATGGGCTTTCCCTTTACGACGAGCGGTGCGCCCCGGATAGGGGGTTACTCTCTGGCGAGCGCCTTCGCCAGACGGTCGCGGGTCTGCGACAGTTCGGCTTCCAACGCGGCGATCCGCCCGGTCACGTCGGCGGAGCGTTCGTCGATCCTAGCCAGCACCGCGGCGACGTCGACCGATCCACCACCGGCCTTGACCGCTTCCCCGATCGCTGCGAGTGCGGTGGCGAGGTCCTGTTCCCGCTGCGCACTCGCGGCCGCGGCGCCGGAGAGGGCGTCGACGCGGGAGCGGGTGTGCTGGACCAGGTCGATGAGTGCGTTGCCGTTCGAGTTGGCGTTAACTTTGCCCTCGACCGGTGCACCCATGGATACACCGCCGACGAACAGGCCGTTGTACAGGTTCTTCAGCATGTTGCTTTCGTCTGGCGTCATATCGTCCCCTCCGGGGTTGTAGCGGCTCTGGCCCGATGTCCAGGTGGCAAGTGACTCACCAGCCAGGATCGACAGCATCGATGCGTACGACCGCCAGTCGGACACGTAGCGGCGAAGCTTCGACATGTGGTGATGCATGCCGTGCGACGAGTCAGGGACGCGGGTGTACCAGCCGACGAAGTCGTACCCGATCAACTTTCCGTCGAGGTAGGTCAGCCATTCCCGCCAGCCCTTCAGGCGCGGGTCGCGGGCGTTGAACGCGGCCTGGATCCGGCGGGCATACCGGTACATGATCGTGTGGTCGCCACGGAGTCGGGCGCTCTCGCTGATCCAGTCGAATGCTGCGGTCTTGTCCGACGGGCCAGCCTTGTCGTCCGCGGAGCGGATCGAGTAGTCGTTCGGCCGGCCCAATGCGATCTGGTCGTCGCGTGTCCCGTGGTAGCCGGCCTGCCTCGCGTACGGGTACAGCCCGCCGGTGTCGGTCTGTTCGAGCTTCTGGACCTCGTTGATGAATCGGGCGTGTTCGGCGGTGATCCGCTTGTCCGGTTGCAGTGGCACGGCACCTCCCCGCTAGTCGGTGTTTTCCGGCGGCGGCATTGATTCGTTCGCTGCGGCGGCGAGATACAACAGTCGGGCGATGTCCCGCGCGTCCGCGTTTCCCACACCCAGCTGCAGCATCCGCCGCACCTGCTGCCGGTACACCTGCCTCGCCGTGGTGTCACCCCATCCAGTCGGTGGGATCTGCCGGATGAACTGCACCGTCGCCGCGTCGAGGATCGACGACATGACCCACTCCAGCTGCCCGGCGTTGACCTGGGTCCAGCCGTAGATCCCGTCCAGCCGCGACGGGGACGACTGGCCGGAGCCGAGCGGGTAGCCGGCCGGCACCATGATGATCTGCCCCGCCCGGGGGAGGTCGGATTCCTGAGTGTCCGGCCCGACTACGAGTTTCACGGAGGTGTACTGCTCGGGGGCGGTCACAGGACGAATGCCCCTTCGGCATCAGTCCCGTTGTCGCCGTGAGCGATCGCCTGATACTGGTACGGCTGACGGCTGACGGCGCGCCAGTCGTTCCCGGATCCGTTCACCGCAACGCCTTCGATGACCCGGATCTGATCCCCGAAGCTCCCCTGCTTGAGCCGCCAGATGTCGTTGTACAGCACGTTCGGCACCCCGGACAGGTAGGCGAGCAGACTGCGGGAGATCGCCGACGCCCCACCGGTGACCGTGATCGTTCCGCCGGACACAGCGGCTGCCGTGGTTTGGATCTGGTAGTACCAGGCCGTTGACTGGCCGGTGGCGTTGAACGTTTGCCCGATCTGAGTGAAACCAGCGGGGGTTGAGAACGCCGTTGCCGCGCCGTCCTGCTTCCACACGGCGAGGATGACGATGCAGTTGTTCGTCGGCGGGGTTCCGCCAGCGTAGGCGATGTTCTGCGCGGAGCCGTTCAGCTGGGTGGCCGGGCTACCGATCGCTGCGAGAGCAGATTCGCGGAACGCGGCGAGTTGCGCGGTTGTGGCCGCACCTGCGGCGCCGCCGGTATATGCCGCGGTCGGTGCGGACTCGGACGATTCGCGGATCTTCCCGAACAACCCGATGTTGGCGAACGTCGCCAGACTCGTGTAGCTGGGTGTCGGGGTGTTCGGCGTTCCCGTCCCAGAGTTTTCGATCGCCGAGAAGGCCAGCAGAAGGTCCCCGGTCGTGGAACCTCCACCCGGGAGAGCCGGATTCAGGGAGACGTTGTTACCCGTTGCCGCGGTTCCTGCAGCAACGTACGTCGAGGCGTCCGGGTTCGTCACCGTCACGGTGATGAACCCTTGTGCCGGACTCGGGGAGATCGAGATGTTCGGTGTGCGTGGCGGGGTGAACCGCACCGAGAAGGCGTTCTCGTCCGGGTCGGATTGCAGGCCCTCATTGTTCCAGGTCCACAAGCGGACGGTGAAGTTGAAGCCGTTCTCCATGCTCCGGTCGAACGTCCACGTGGTGGCGGAGGAGACCCGCTTACCGGTGTCTTCCAGGACGTCACCGAGAAACCGGATCTGCGCCTGGAACGCGGTCTGTTCCGCCACGGTCCAGGTCACGGTAAATTTCTCGGTTGCCCACGTTGACGAATCCACCGGGGTGTCGATGGTCGGATTCACCTTTGCCGACGGGATGAGCACAAGGCCGGTCGAGTAGTTCGACGCCACGGCCGCCGCATCCCACGTCTTCACGCGGTACGTGTGCGGTGGGTCTGTCGCACCGTTCGCCGCGCCGTCCGTCGACCACTGCGTTGCGGTCAGCGTCAGTTGGGTGACCGCCGACGTGTTTTGAATTTCGCCCGGCTGCCACGTGTTGTCCGACGCCCGCCAGTACTCCAGCGATCCCGCACCGACCTGCCGGGACAGGGCGTACGAACCTTGCGTGTCGGCCGGGTCCGGGTCGTTGAAGTTCCAGTCCAGCAGAAGACTTGAGGCGACATCGGCTGCCGAGCCGTCGACGTACGGGACGGTGGAGAACTCCCAGGTAGGCGTGAGTGGGGTGAAGTTTTGACCGATCGCGGTGTGGACGATGTCCACACCCGCGTGTGCGGTGAGAATGTCGTGCTTGGCGTTGTAGTGCGTGCCCCTCCGGGGTGAATAGTTATCGACGTTCGCACCGGTGATGTCGGAGGACGAGACGAGAGTCCACGATCCCCACGACCCGCCGGACCGGTCGTAGTCCACGTAGTACAGGTCGTTCGTGCTCGTCCCGACCGCGTAGACACGCGGGTTGCCGTTCTGTGCGTTGTACGAGACGGACGCGGAACGCACAGTTCCCTGTGTGTGTGTCGGTGTGGTCCGGGTCGTGGTCGACGTGTTGGCCTTGTTCCGCTCGTACAGCACCACCGTGGAGCCCGAGTAACGGACCATCAGGAACCGGGAGCCGTCCCAGCGCCCAGGGATGTAGTCGCGGTTCGTCGTGACCGTGTTGACGGCGACCATGCCGGTCGGGACGATCCACCCGTGCCCGTTCCACGCGATCTTGTTCAACAGGATCTGGTTGCGTCCGTAGCACACCCACAGGTTCGGAACGCCAGAGGTCTTGCCGTTGCCGGCGTGCTCGATGTCGATCGCCGGCGAGTGATGGCCAGACACGTTGGTGACTGGGAACATCTCCCGGCCGCCAGCCATGACGCCGTTGTTCGCCTGCGGATTCCCGCCGGGGAGGGTGTTGAAGCCGTGCAGGACCGCCCCGCCGATGTCGGTTCGCGCGGCGATGACCATGCCGGCCTGGTAGCTGTTCGACGGTCCATAGTCGACAGTCACCACGTCGAGACCGCCCCAGAAGCTACCGGCGACACCGCCGTTGAGGTTGTTCACCAACAACACCTCAGACGACCACGTTGCACTGCTGAGACTCAGCCGCCGGTAGTAGATGCGGTCCTGGCTCGATTCGTTGGTGCGGTAGCACCACGACAACCAGCCCATCGGCGACGTGTAGATCGACCCGACCTCGGCAATGTTCGACCGGACCAGCGATGCGAACAGCGACCACGACACCCCGGTGTTCGTGCGCCAGATCTCGTAGGTGTTCGACGTCGTCGCGCGGACGAGTGCGTAGTGGTACCCGTCGTATGTGCTGTAGTCGATGAGCGTGTTCGACGGGTAGATGAGCGGGTTCGTGACCGTCGTCGTGGCGATGGTGGCCATCAGGAACCCAGTTCCAGCACCATAGCGGACGCGTGGTCGTCACCGGTTGTCATGTTCAACGTCCCCGGCCCCTGCGGTCTGGCCCACATGAGGTTCACCGTGTACACCCCCGCCGGCAGGGTTGTCGGGGATACCCCGTCGGGGATCTGCCGCCAGTGCGCCGGACCGAACCGGGCCGCGAACGCCCCGTTCTCGATCTCGCACATCTTGTACTGCGTCTGCGACCCGGCCGCGTTGGTGAGTCCCAGGTATCCCGCCACCGATGCGTTGTTCACCGAAAGGTATGTGGTGAACGACAGGTACATCGCGAACCCGGACGCGTCGCGCTGCTTCGTCCATGTGAACGACGGATCGCCGGGCAGGTTCACGACCGAGCTCGACGTGTTGGTTCCCGTGGTCTGCGGGTAGTTCATCACCGCCAGATTCGGGCCGACGGCACGGGATGTGACGCCGACGATGCACCACTCTTCACCGGCGGACGTCTCACCGGGCTGCCGGCGTGGTCCGACCCGGGCCAGAATCACCCGGTCACCGGCAACGGGCCACACGTGCCCGGCGAATTTGACCGGAACGCCGAGGTTCGCCCCGTCGACGATGACGGTGGCGACGAGCCGGTCGGTGGCGACGTCCTGCACGGTTCCGGCGGCGTTGGCCGAGTTGAGCGCCAACCGGTTGATGCGCTCCTCAAGAAGCCGCATCATCTGCTCCGGCCACGTCTCGGTCACTCCACCACCGTCCACTCGTGACTCATCTCGGAGCCGTCGAGCGGAAGAGTCCACTGGGACGACAGAACTTTGGCCGGTGGGCCCATCCAGGTGTCCTCGACGCGGATGACGTCGAAATGCCAGTGGAGTGGGTTGGGGAAGGTGTTGGCCCGGATCTTGGTGGGGATGGCGGCATCCGCGTCGATGGTCCGCTGTGCGGAGGCCTCCAGCGACGCCTGGTCTGCGGCGTCGATCCCGACGACCCGAGTGATTTCCCGGCCGCGCTGTTCCACCGAGGTATCGCCGTCGTACAGGTTCACGTAGGTGTACATGCCGTTCCCCTCGACCGGTGCGGCGCCGTCGAGGATGTTGGTCCGGTAGAACACCCACCTGTTCGGGGCGGAGAAGAAGTCGCGGTGGGTGGTGCGGGAGCCGAGCATCGACGTCAACAGCTCGGTGTCGTATGTCCATTCCGTTGCCCGCAAGCGAGGTGAGACGTAGTTGGTGCAGCGGATGAACCCGTCCCAGTCCGACCAGACACCGGCGTACCCGACCGCGCCGAGTAGGTCGTTGACGATCGTCAACCAGGTGGTGGACTCGTCGAACATCCACGTCCGGTCCGTCGGAAGAAGCACGGACGCGGCGTCCTGGTCGATGCTGTACTTCACGACCCCGCGGGAGAGGAGGATGCTTTCCACCGCGGTCAGGTAGGACTGGCTCTTCGCCACCGCGTACGCGTCGCCGACCGGGTCGTCGAGGACGGCGAGGATGTCCTGACATTCCACGGCGTAGGAGATGGGGAACTCGGTGAGGTCCCGTTCCGGGGTGTTGGTGAAGTAGGCGCCCAGGTTGAACCGGGCCGTGTCGACACCATCGGTCAGGGTCAGGTAGGGCCGGACGAGTGCCGAACCCCACGGAAGTTCCCGGGTGACGGTGAGGCTGGCGGAGCCGTGCAGGGTGGCGTAGGAGGCCCGGGTGACGGAGCCGCCCTCGAGGTCGTCGCTGATGTCCTCGGCCACGAGGAGGTCCATGCCGGTCAGCAGTTCGCAGCCGCTGCTGACTACGACCGCCGAGGTGTCCCGGATCAGTGCGACAACCTCGTCGACGGTGAGGTGGTTGCGGACCGGGGTGAGGTACGGCTGCACTCAGACCCCGTCGGACTGGGTGACGAGCTCGACGGTGATGGTGAGGTCGAACAGGGCGTCGGTGCCTTTGACCGCACGCCGGGTGACCTTGCCGAACACTCCCCACCACGCCTGTCCGAGGTGGTCGCGGACGAACACCGTCTGCCCGGTCCACGAGTCCAGCAGTGTCGCGATGGTGAGTGGCCGGGTGCGCAGGGTCCGTTCGAGTTGCCCGACGATCCCCTCCCGGCCGACGTACCGGCGGCGACCGCCGGCGTAGGTGCGCACGGATCCTTCGAGGCCGGCTTCGGAGTTGTTCCCGAGCGACGGGGCGGCGATCGACTGCCCGGTCGAGGCGAGGGTGATCCACAACGTGGTCAGTTCGAGGGTGGCCATCAGCGGGCCCGGGCCATCTGTCGCAGCACCGCGGCTCCGCCGTTGATTTCGCGGCCGACGGACGGGCCGACGTTGCGGATCGCCTCGATCTGCTCGCGCAGGAGGGTGTTCTGTTCGCGGAGCAGGGCGTTGTTCTGGGCCATCGCATCCGCGGACGACACGTACTCGGTCCGGCCAGACGTGTTGACGCCGATGGTCCCGGACGGCCACGCCCCGCCGGTGTCGAACGACCGGAGAAGTCCGCCGCGGGCGAACGCAATGTGGATGTGGTTGCGGTGCTCCTCCATCAACTGGTTGTTGAAGGAGCCCTTGTTCACGCCGCGGGTGTAGGCGTAGTCGCGGGTGCGGGTGCGGTGGATGAGTTCCAACGGCCGGCGCAGGGCGAGGAACGTCGCCAACGCGTCCTGGTTGAAGCCCATCCAGTCGACTGCCCGCCCGCTGCCGTGCCACAGCGGGTCGCCGGGACGGTAGGCGTTTCCGAAGCTGCCGGACAGCGGGCCGGTGGCCCGGATCAGGGCGACGATCGAGCGCCACACCCCGGAGTCGCCACGCTGCGCACCCGGTGAGGATGGCCAGGCCGGGAACCCTGCCGCAGAGGCACCGCCGAAGGACAGCTTCGACTTCACCCAGTCGATCAGCGCGCCGACGAGCTTCTGCCCCGTCCCGATGACGACGTCACGGAAGAAGCCGCCGCCGGGCACGTTGTTGAGGAGTCCACCGACCCGGTCCCGGACCCAGCCGGCCGGGTTCATGATGGCTCCGATGATCCCGCCGTCGGCGAACCCGTCCATCCCGGCGTTGATCGCACCCAACAGGTGGGTGTGCTTGCGGGACTGGCGGGCGTTGATGATCCATTCGCCGCCGGCGAGGGCGAGCGGCTTCCCGCCGGGACCCATCGCGACCATATTGTCAACGTCGGAGTAGCCGGGCAGCTGACCGCCGGACGCGAACCCGTCGGGAAGCTTCACCGGCGACACGCCCTTGACGCCGAAGAACCCGGCGACGGTGTTAAACGTGCCGATGATGCCCTTGTTGATGACCGTCTCGACAACGAACCGCACTGGTGCCTTCGCCAACTCGCGGAGCCGGTCCCATGCCGCGCCGACAGCGGTGACACCGGCGGAGAACACCGGGACGACCTTGTCGCGGATGAACGAGCCGATGAACTCGAACACCGGCTTGATGCCGTTGTTCCACACCGACGAGATCAGGGAGGAGAGGGCGTTCCAGATCCGCTGGACTTTGGTCCACAGGAACTCGAACCACGGCACGAGGATGTTGCGGACGTAGGAGACGAGCAGGTCCCACACGATCCTGATCAGCGCCCAGGCGTTCTGGATGTGCGCCACGGCGAGGCGGAACACCGGCTCGATGGCCTTGTCCCACAGCCACATGACGACTTCGCCGACGATCGTGACGCCGATCTTCCATAGCCCGAACACGACCTGGATCAGCGCCCAGGCGACCTGGATCGCGACCCAGATCCCCTGCATCGCCGGTTGGATGGCGTTGTTCCACAACCACAGATAGATGGAGCCCATCCGCTGGGCGAACTCCCACCAGGCTTGGAAGATCGGCTTGATGAAGTTCCACACCGCTATGGCGGCCGTTTTGATGGCGTCCCAGGTGGCGTGGACGATGTTGCGGAACGTCTCGGAGTTCTTGTAGGCGAGCACGACGGCGGCGACGAGGGCGCCGATGGCGAGGACGATGATCCCGATCGGCGAGGCGACGAACGCGGCGTTGAGCAGCCACTGCACCCCGGTCCACACGACGGTGGCGGCGCGGACGATCGCGATGCGGGCGAACAGGATCGCCAACTGTGCGTTGAAGACAATGGTGCGCACGATGAGGGCGTTCTTCACCGCGATGAGGACGGCTTGGACGGCGGTGTAGGCGGTGATGGCCGCGTTGACGGCCCACACGGTGATGGCGAGGGTGCCGAGGATCGTCACGAGCGGGCCGACGACTTCGCCGTTGCGCAGGATCCAGCCGAACATCCTCTCTAGCCACGGGATCGCGGCGGAGACGGCTTCGATGAGTCCTTCGTTGACCTGCCGTTTGAACTGCTCGACCTGCGCACCGGCGGACCCAGCGAGGGTGTCACCGGCTTGTTTCGCCGCGCCTTCGAAGGCGCCGAAGTCGGCGACCGCGGTGTCGAGGTCCATGGCGTACAGGGCGTCGCCGAGGTCTTCGGCCTTGGTGCCGAACAACGCCACGGCGAGTGCCGTCCGTTCGGCGTTGGCCGGCATCGACTTCAGCCGGTCGAGGACCTGGTCGAGGATCGCGGCGGACGGGGCGCCGCCGGCGGCGACGGCGGCGAACGCCTGCTGTGCGTTGATCCCCAGTGCGGCGAAGGCGTCGGCGGACTTCTTCGACCCGTCCTGCGCCAGGATCGAGAACTCTTTCAGCGCGTCGGCGGCGGTGTCGGAGTCGCGCGCGCCGGCCTGGATGGCCTGCGAGATCAGACCGAGCGCGCGGGGTCCGTCCAACCCGAGTTCGCGGAACTCGGTGCCGTACTCGTTCAACGTGTCGAGGAGGTCCTCGGACTTGTTGATGCCGTTCTGTGTCGCCCGGGTGAGGACGTCGAACGCTTCCTCGGCGGTCTTCGCGAGGCCGGTGCGGAGCATCTGCTGCACCGCCGCCGAGACCCTCCCTGCGTCCTCACCCAACAGGGTGGTGAGGTCGGAGACGCGGGCGGCGACGGCCTTGATGTCGGCCTCGGACGAGTCCAGCCCGGCGAGCCCGTTCTGAATCACCGTACGGAGGGCGTCGTTGACGGCCTCGATCGACTCGCCGTACCCGGCCGCGTACAACTCGCCGGACAGCTTGCCGAGCTTGGCCATCTGCGGTCCGGCGGCCCCGACCTGAGCGGCGAGCAGCCCGGTCGTGTTCGACCGCTGGATCGCCCCGGCCAGACCTGCGGCGAGGAGCGCACCCGAAGCAGCCGCAGCTATCTTGATGCCGGCTTCAAACTTCTGCCGGAACCCCGTAGCCGCGGTCTGTCCAGCTTCCGCACCACCGGACTGGGCAGCCTGACGCAACGGCCCCAGATCACCGGTGATCGCGACGAACACATCGGCGAGCGGCGCCACTAGTCCTCGGCCAGGAACGGTCTGGCCGGCAGATACCGCGTGCCGAACTGGTGGAACCGCAGGTAGTAGGCGTCCCTCGACCAGCCGACCCGCACCGTCCACTCCCCGTCGACGAGCACGGTTTCGGAATGGATCGTCGACGCCCCGAACCCGGTCGCCCGTGGGGCGCGGTCCTTCGCCGGGGCGACCAGCGTCCGGTCGGCGATCTCCTGCAACTGATCACGAAGGGCCGGGCTCCGCTGCAGGTCGCGGAACCCGGCCTCGTTCAACTCGACGCGGGGACGGGTCATGTCAGCCCCCGATCTGATCGACGAGCGGGACCGGGACCGTGTCGCCGTACAGCTGGGCGTCGAACTTCTCCCGGTCCTCGTCGGACTCGGCGCCGCGAATGAGGTGGGCGTAGACGACGTTGCACACCACGCGGACGGGCAGGGTGTCTAGTGGCCCAAGTCCGCCGGGGAAACCATCCCGCCCATGGCCGGCGAGGACGAGGAGTCCTTCGAGTTCTCCGACGTTGTCTGCCGCCCAGCCGAGGAGTCGCCGGGCGGCAACGTAGGGCGCGCCGACAGCGTCTCGATGACCTTCCGCACGAGGGTCATCAGATCGTCGGCCTCGGCCTTGGTGTCGATGGCGTGCTGCTCGAACCGTGGCCACTCGTCGGCGTCGATGCAGTCCTGAATCATCGAGTAGAGGGCGGCGAGGCCGTTCATGTCGGTCGAATCGAGCCCGCGGCTGGATGCGTGGGCGAACTTGAGCAGTGGCATCAGCCCGATGGAGTCGGCCATGCGGAAGGTCGAGCCCATGAACTCGACCTTCCGCCGGTCGACGATCTCGACGCCCTCGACCGCGGCCTGCACGGTCTGCGTCGTGTCCCGCTTGGGCTTAGCCACGAACGGTGCCCGCGGCGTACGGGGTGAACGGCCGGCCGGTGACGGAGCCGATCTCGAAGTTGAACTCGGCGGTGAACGTGGCCACGTTGGTGCCCTTGCCCCGCTTCACCGACAGTGTCCCCGACTGGAGGCACGACTCCGCGACCCAGCGTTCGTCGTTGGTGTCGGACTCCCAGCCGAGCATGCACCGTACTTCCTGCCCGGGCCCGGGGAGAACACCGGTGGTGAGCAGGGTGGCGCCGGAACCGGAGGTGGTCAGCGACGACCCGCCGCCGTTGACCATCCGCTTCCAGTTCTGCATGTTGATCTGCATCAGTTCGAACTTCACGCCGGAGGTGCGGCCGGTGGTGACGTACTGGATCGGGTCGTAGTACTCCTCGGCCTCGATCGCCTCGACCTTCGGGGAGTACGTGAGTTCGTGGCCGGACTTGGTGATGCCGATGGGCAGCCACGCCCCGGCCGTTGCCCACAGGTCGGTGAACACCGAACCGGAGACGGTGTTGGCGGGGAATGCGGTGCCGGCGGCTGCGGAGTAGAGGACGCCCGCACCGATGGCGAGCGCATTCCGCGGGACGGTGGCGTTGGCCATCTGTCAGGCTCCTGAATCCGTGGTGGGTTCGGTCTTCGCGGTCTTCTTGGCGGGCTTGGTCACCCGGGCGATGAGGTCGTTGCGGCCGAGGTCGTCGAGCTCGGCCCGGTCGAGGCCGGGCTCCTGGGTGAGGACGTAGTCGCACCACGTCTCCCGCCGCGCGGTGTCCGCGGGGCGTTCCATCAGGTCGCCGCGGGCGGCGTCGACGTCGACGCCGAGGACGAGGCCGAGGTCGTCGACGACCTGCGCATACATGCCGTCGTTCGCGCGGTATCCGACGGAGAACCCGACGGTGATGTCACGCCGGGCGTAGTAGTCGTACGGCGGGTAGACCATCAGACGCCGCCGAGGATGTAGTACTTCAGCTCGGTCGGGGTGGCGTTCGCGACAGCCATCGCGACCCGGCCGTTGGCGTCTCCCCACAGGGCGTTGATCCGCACCGACTTGATGGCCGACGCCGGCATGGCGACGGTGCGGTTCGCGACAGCCAGCCCGTCCTGGGTTGCCGAGTTGGTGAAGGTGACGTCGTGGGAGCCGGCGCCGGTGTTGCGCATGAACACGATCGAGCCGGCGGGCACCGTGTCGCCCGACGCGGCCCCGGATCGTTCGGTGATGGAGGCGCCGGCGGTCGAGCCGGCGGTCTCAGCCGCGAAGTCAGTCACGGTGCTCCTTCAGTTGATTCGGTAAGAGGGCATGGCAAAGGGAGCCCCGCGAGCGGTGGCTGAAAGTTGGAGGTGGGTCAGATGAGGACGGCGCCGACGGACACCTGAAGAGACAGGACCGCTTCGGGACCGGACGGGCTGTGGCTGTAATCGCCGGCGCCGGACGCAACACCCATCCACGTCATGCTTCCGCCGATATCAGGGTCGGCGGCGAATAGTGCGCACACGGCATCGGCGGCGGCGAGCACATCGTTGCGTGCTGCCTTCACCGTTCCGTCGGGTCGGATGACGCGGAAGTAGACGCCGATGGTGACAACTTCGGATCCGACGACATTGACCTCGCCGGCTTCGTCGGTGCGTGTGAACCGGTAGCCGCCGAGGTAGGCGCACTTCAGGTCGACCCCGGCTAGGGGATAGGAGTCCTCAACCTGCCAGCCTTCGAGCGGCTGTCCCACGCCGGTGAGGGATTGCATCGCGGAGACCAGAGCGTCCTGTGCAAGGCCGGCCATGGTGGCCTTCATCAGGCGAACACCATCAGGCGAACACCGCACGCGGGAGTCGGGTGTACCGCCGGTACACCGAGTCGATGTCGGGATATCCGGTACGGGACTCGTCCTGTGTGGCGGCGATGAATGTGCCGGCTTCGTTGGTGTACGACGTGACCCGGTCCGGCATTCCGGTGCGGGTCTGGTTGCACAGGTAACGCAGGTGGAGCATCGCCGCGGCGGAGATGCGTTCGGGGGGCCGGTCCCACCCGTGCTCGTACTCGATGACGATGTTCCCGACACCCCGGGGCCAGACCCCGCCGGGGAGGCGGGCGACACCGTTGTCTGCCGGCGGAACGGCCGCGACGTCGGGGGAGCTCCACGCCACCCCGGACACGGCGACGGAGCGGAGCCGGCGCAGGATCATGTGCGTGAGCCCGATCCGGTCGGTTCCGGTGCCGGACAGGGTCTCCCGGGCGAAGCGGGGGACGAATGCTTGGCGGCAGATCTTCTCGCACTCTTCTTCCACCTCAAGCCGCTTCTCGCTCAGCTTCGCGGTCGGGTAGGTGGTGAGGTTGGCCAGCGTCGCGTCGGATGCGCGCGCTTCGGCGATGCCGAACAGGTACCCGCCGACGATCTCGATGTAGTCGGTGGCGGTGACGACGGCTCCGCCGACGGAGTCGGCGACCCAGTCGACGGTGAGCGAGTCCAGCTCTGCCTGGGCCGGGAGGATATACGTGTACTCCCCCGGATCGCCCGGGGTGGCCGCGGTTGGTCCGGCGACGACGGTGCCGTCGAGTCGCTTCACCGTCACTTCGACATCCACACTCGCCGAGGTCGGGGTTTCGTCGACGTAGAAGGTGTGGGTGAGTGCGGCGGCGGCGGTGCGCAGGACGCGGATCAGGGCCACTCCGACACCCCGCTTCTCAGCTTCTCGACGTCCGCGGCCAGCTGGGTGTCCCGCCAACGTTCGAACGCGGTCTTGTCGGCGGCGTAGCGTTCGGCCGCGTTCGACTCCCGGTACGACTGGTCCATGTCGGCCTTGCCGGCGAACGGGTGCAGGTGCTCGATGACGACGTCGGACCGGTAGGTGATCCGCCCTGCAGCGGAGCCGAGGGTGAGGATGGCGGTGTCGACGTACATGTGCTCACACGCGGGGAGCATCATCCAGCCGATCCGGCGAACCGCATCTGCTGATGCAACCCACGCCGTCGGGAGTGCCGGGCCTTGGTACAGATCGTTGCCGTAGGCGAACCCGGGACCGTCCATCGCCTCGATGGCGGCGATGAGTTTCAGGTCCCAGTCCTTCGTCTTCGGCCGGTGGTCGTCCCCGAGGGACGCGAGGTACCGCGGCGCGGCGTCGCCGTTGAGCAGTGTCTGTGCGGCGATGTTCGTCCACCCCGACAACGACCGGCGGGGGCCGGTCCACACCCAGCGGGGCATGTAGTCGCGGCGGGTCGGGTCGTCGTCGTCGACCAGGCCGAGAACCTCGACCCGGCCGTCGGTCGTGTCCCGGACCGCAGCCGTCAGTTCGGCGAACTGGCGCGGCCGGCCGCGTGAAGGAGTGATGACGACGAGGTCAGCCATCGAGTGTCTCGGCCTCGCGCACCTCGGCGACGGTCAGGTACCCGGGCGAATCCGGGAGCACGGCCGTCCGGCCGGTTTGGCTGGCGCGGAACCGCTCCTTCAGCGCTTCCACGTCTTCGGCGCTGAGCTTCCGGTTGTTGATGAGCAGCCCGACGGGCTCGTTTCGCACCCACCAGCCGGCCGGGTTCGACGACACCGGGTCGGTCCGCTCGATCGCCAGATCCCGGGACCAGTCGGGGTTGTCGACGAGGAGTTTGGCGATGGCGTCGAGCGGCGTGCCGTTGAGCCCACCCATGCCGTGTTGTTTGCGGATCTCGTGGCCGTATCCGAAGATCGCGTCTTCGACGACGAGGTAGCAGCCCGGGGTGACGAGGGGCCCGTACAGTTCGATCTCTTTGGCGACGTGGGGTGCGGAGTGGTCGGAGTCGAGGGAGACCATGCACCGGCGGCCGTCGACGAGGGCGGCGATCTGGTCGGCGATGTGCGGGTCGATCGACGACCCGACGAACGCCGCGACGTTGGGGTGGTTGGTGAGTGTCCTGGCGCCGGCGGGGTCGATGTCGACGGTGATGACCTCGACACCGCGGTCGGCGAACCAGCGTGCTGAGGCGCCGGTGCGGGTGCCGCACTCGACGATCACCTCGGGCTTCGTCGCGGCGATGATGCTGTCGTACCGGTCGAGGTCCGGCTTGAGCTTGAGCATGTCGTCACGGTCGTGCTCGTGCCTGGCCAACGCCCCGAAACTCTTCTCGAGGTCGATCGCGACGGTGAGGTCGGGGTAGGGCTGTAGCTGCACGGCGGACTGCAGGATGTAGTCGAGCTCGGACACCCACATCTCTTTGTGGTGGGTGGTTTTGACGCCCGTGTGGACGGCGGGGACGATGCCGGCCTGGAGGAGTCGGGCGCAGAAGGAGATGTCTTCGCCGACGATGTCGCCCTGCGCGTCGTACATCATGTCGAACCAGTGATCGCCGTGGGTGGCGCGGAGCTTCTCGAGCACGCCGCGGTGAATGAGGAGGAACGCCGCGCCGGTCGCGCCGACCTGCGTCACCATGTCGTCGTCGTAGTCGCCGAAGTAGCAGAACGACGGACGGCCGTGCTGGTCGGCGCCGAGCTTGTACATCGTCGGCACGACGGTGCGGCGCCAGCCGGACATGCCGTCGTAGGCGGCTTCCATCATGGCGAAGCACAACGCCCCGACGACCGGCCGTTCGACCGGGTCCGCGACCTCGAGAAGCCGGTGGACGGCGTCGGGTTCGAACCCCATGTCCGTGTCGATGTAGAGCAGCCACTCGTGGTCGGTCTTGTCCAGGAAAAGCCTCGCCCCGTAGTTGCGGATGTGGGCGACCATGCCCGCGCCGCAGCGCAGGTTCAGCGGGTCCGGAGCGATGCGGTTGTGGTCCCGGTCGTACTTCCACATCTTGCGCATGGACTCGACCCACGAGTGGGACACGTCCTCGTTGTGCAGGTAGGCGATCTGGACGACGCCGTCGTAGTCGGTCACCGTTCGCCGCCCTTGCCCTGCGGTGCGCTGGAAGCGGCGGTAGATGCCGAGCCGCTCACACCAGGTACGGGCGGTGCAGTCGGGTGCGCATTCGTCGATGGAGCAGCCGATGGCCACATCGGGGGTGCCTTTCTGGTTGGGGATGAGTCCCGGGGGCCCGTTCCGCGGCGCACGGGACTCATCCCCGGCGCCGCGGAACGGACGACTTCTTGGTTACGCGTCTGCCGGGTCGATGCCCTGGACCAGTTCGCGGATCGCGTCTTCGGCGTCCGCCGCAGACAGGGGACCGGCGAGTAGCTGGAACGTTCCGGCCGCGTTGGTGGCGTCGACCTTGAAGTTGCCTTCGTACGGCGGGCCGATTTCAACCGGGAATACGACCAGGGTCTGGTCGCCGTTGATGTACGAGCCCTGAAGCGTCTTCCACCACATAGTCAGCTGCCGCTGTACGTGATCTTCGTTACTGCCTTCGGCCTGCGGGCGAACGTGACCGCCTCGTAGCCCCACACGCCGATCCGGATGAGCGCCGGACCCGCCGGCTGTTCGAACTGGAACTGCATCGGCGGGCTGATGGAGAACAGGTGCTCCTGCGAGTTCAGGATGAACCCGGTACTCGCCGCGACCGTCGGGGACGTGACGACCGACAGGCTCTCCAGGGAGCCCTGCACAGCGCTGCGGAAGCCGTTGGCGAGGTTGCCCTCACCGATGGCGTTCTGCGGGTTGTACCCCTGTGCCAGGATGATCGGGCGGCCGGCGGTGTCCTGGAACTTCAGGTACGTCGACCAGCGGCTGGTCCGGCCGACGAACAGATCGGCGTCACCGGCGGGCGCGTCGGAGATGGCGGCGATGCCGTCGAGGATTCCCGCCCGCTGCAGCATGATGTCCGTGGTGGACGCCACCGCGCCCGGGACGGGGCCCGAGGACACGGTGACCGTGTTGACGTTCGCCTGCGCGTTCAGCGCGGCGATGACTTCGAGTTCGGCGTTGTCGTAGAAGTCACCGATCATGTCGCCCCAGATGACCGCGTCGACGGCCGGGTTGGACGCTTCGAGCATCTGCCGGGACACCTCGGAGTAGCCCATGATGGCCTTCGGCGTCACGGTGATGACGCCGTAGCCCGGGTCGGTCTCCGTGGTGTTGACACCTTCCGCGACCGTGCTCGTCTTCGCCACGGTTCCGGCGACGGGGATGGTCCAGGCGAACGGGCCGGCCCACGGCACCTGCCGCAGCAGGGGCGCGAGACGCAGCCGGCGGTGCATGACCGGGGCGAACTGCTCCGCGAGCCACACCGGTGGCACCAGACCCGCACCGAGGGTGGTGGCGCCGGCGCCGAGGACGTCACGGAGGTGGGTGTCGTCCCGCAGCGCGTTGGAGTGCTTCAGGAGCCGCTCCGCTGCGTCCTTGTCACCCATCCGCGCGGCGCGGAACTGGTCGGAGATGAAGCTGTACTGCGAGCCGCGGGTGTACAGGCCGGGATCCCGGTCCTGGGTCGTGGCGCCGCCGAGCTTGACGGAGCGGGTGCCGTCGTCGACCGGGTCGCTGGCGTCCTTGGGGACGGCGGCGCCGGCGACCCGGTCGGCCATGGCCTGGACCTTGGCGTTGCGGATCTCGATCTCGGACAGATCCTGGATCTGGGTATACAGCGATTCGCACCGCTCGCCCATCTCCACGACCGACCGGAGCTCTTCGGGGGTCATGTCGCGCTTGGCTTCGGCGGCGCGGTGTTCGAGGCCGGCGATGGACTTCTGCAGCGCGGCGTACTGGTCTCGCAGGGACGTGAGGTAGGCGTTTTCAGCCATGGTTGATGAACCCCTTCTGGTTCACAGGGACAGTGAGTGCTCCGTGTGACCGGGGTGTCGCTCTGTCCGCGAGGGTGTCGGCTTTATGGCCGGGGTGTTCGCGCGGCGGGGTGTCGGTCGAAGCTGGCGCCAAATCAGCGCCGAGTTAGCGGGGGATGCCGAGCTTGATCGCCCGGATCTCCGTGTCGTAGTCGGGCAACGGCTTGCGCGCGGACGGCTGCAGGTACATCTCCGCCCGGGTGCGCAGGTCCATGTGTTCGTCGGTGTATGTCACCGGTGCGGCGACGGGCTGCCGGGAGCGGACACCGGCGGCGGTGGCCAGCTGCCCGTAGGCGCCTTCCATGACGATCGCCACTTCGCGGAGGTCGGCCATCGTCCGCTCGATCACCCCCCCGCCGAGGCGGCGGTTCTTCCCTTCGCGGAACATGATCGACAGTTCGTCGAGGGCACCGTCGCGGACCAGCTCGAGGGTTGCTTCACCCGCCGGGGTGCGGGAGGTGCGCAGTTCCACGTACAGGCCGGCGGCGTCGTCGCGCAGAAGCGTCGCCGCGCCGATCAACTCTCCGCCGAGCAGGACGTGTTCGCGGGCGAACTTCACCCGCTGTGGCCGGTCGATCTGGTGGTTGAACGCACCCCGGGCGAACTGCTCGATCAGCGTGTCGTCGATGCGGGTGGGTGCGTTGTACGGCACCGCGATGCCGTACACCGTTCTGCCGTCGCCCTGAGCCCGGACCTGCAGGTCGGGGTTGTACGACCGGTACAGGTTTTCGGTCACCGCCGGTTCCCTTCCGCGTCGTAGTGCATGGCGTGGTAGGAGCAGACCCTGCCCATGACGGCGCGGCCGACGTGGATGGCGGACTTGACGACGCAGTCGCTGCCGGCGACACGGAGTTCCGGCTTTGCGGGCGTCTCCTCGACGGGTTCCTCGACGTCGTGCTTTGCTCGGCCCGTGTTCCTGTCAGTCGCTTTCACGGCGCTCCAATCGCGGGTTGCTGCATGTCCGGGGGCCCGGACTGGTAGGCGTCGGGCTGTTCCGACTTCTCCGCCAGTGGCGGCCGGTGTTCGTATTCGCGCGCCTCGTCCTTGGTGAGGAACCCGGCCTCGATGCCGATCTTGTGGGCCTGGTAGCGGGTGAGGGTGTCGGAGCGCAGGACGGCGTCGAGGTTTGCCCGGGCCTGGGTGCCGCGGGGGAAGGCGAGCGACAGGGTCTGCTCGAACCGGGCGAGGTGTCCGGCGAGCGAGAATTTGATCAGGTTGACGGCGTCCTGCTCGATGTTCGCGTACGTCCTACTGGAGGTCTGTCCGCCGAGCCATCCGACCGGGAGTCCGAAGACGAGCTCCAGTTCGGTGAGGGTCATCTTGCGCGCCTCGACCAGTTGGAGTTCTTCGGGGTTCCACGACAGCGGCGTGAAGTCCGTGGCCGCGTTCAACACGGCGATGGAGCGGGAGGACTGGTTGGCGAGCCACTGCGCCTTCATGTCCTGCGCTTCGGTGTCGGTGAGGTCGGGGTTGGACGACTTCAGGACGCCGGTGGGGACGCCGTGGTTCGACACGGACCGGGCCTGCTTCGACTGTTCCTGCGCCAGGCTGAACGTGTTCAGGTGGGTTTCGAGGACACCCATCCCCCGCACCGCACCGGGCTCACACGGCCCCTTGATGTGGATGACATCCCCGGACCCGAGTGCCTTCAGCGCACCGATGGTGTATTCGAGAGCCCCGACCGGGAGCGGTGAGTCCGTGTATGGGGTGACGCGGCGGACGGAACACATCTGTGCCGGCACCGGGTAGACGGCGGTTGGCCAGCCGGAGAAGTTTCGGGCGGCGATGACACCGATGGCGTTGCCGTGCCAGATCAGGTCCAACGCCCATGACGAGAAGGTCGTCATGCGGGTGTCCGGTGGGGCCGGCTGCTCGAGCAGCGGCGGGCGGGACATCTTCTCTTCGGGCCGGCCGGTCAGTTGACGGTAGGCGTCCCACGGCACCTGGCCGAGGAGATCGGACAGCAGGACTGATGCTCTCCACGCCCCGG
>Ga0105030_100003_pt1 | contig 36523 bp, 48 predicted proteins | sample RS_213metaG_FD_91480 | JGI IMG/M metagenome (GOLD analysis project Ga0105030, IMG submission 91480) | Switchgrass associated microbial communities from Austin, Texas, USA, to study host-microbe interactions - RS_213 metaG | ecosystem: Host-associated > Plants > Roots > Rhizosphere | place: USA... | reverse complement strand
CGCGGGGACTTTTCCGAGAAAGTTTTTGCCCCGGCGGTTTCCTCGGGGAGATTTGTCAAGGGCTTTCCTCGATTAAACCGGGTCTATACGGCCTGAGAGGTCGAGGAAAGTCCCTGAGAACTCTCCCTTCCCACACCCTAACCCTCACGAAAGGAGTTGAAACCGTGGCTACTCGGCCGAGAAGGGATTCAGACACACCGGCAAGTCCTCGTAGACCGGCCACAACTCCTCAGGGTCGAGAGAACCAACTCATCGCGGCGGCCTATGACTTGGTTGAACAGCGAATCCTGGACGGCACTGCCTCAGCAACCGAGACCACGGCTCTGCTGAAGCTGGGTTCGTCGAGAGAACGGCTGGAACAGCAGCGAATCCAGTACGAGAACGAGCTCCTGGTCGTCAAGAAGGAAGCCATGGAAGCTCAGGTCAAGTCTGACGAGCTGTTCCGCGAAGCGATGGACTACTTCCGTGCCTATACCGGAAATGGTCCTCCTCCGACCGAATCTGATCAGAATGAATAGGAACTATTCCGATCTGCGTCAACTTCTGACGTTTGAAGAGCGGTTTCGTTACCTGAAGCTCCATGGTCGGGTCGGAGAATCCACATTCGGTTACGACCGGTGGATGAATCAGCAGTTCTACACGTCGCGCCAGTGGAGAGATGTCCGGCACGAGGTTATTGCCCGGGACAACGGCTGTGACATGGGGATCGAAGGCTACGAGATCCATTCGGGCCTCTATATCCACCACATGAACCCGATGACCATCGAGGACATCGAGACAGGGAACCCGGACATCCTCAACCCCGATTTCCTGATCACCGTAACGCACGCGACTCATAACGCCATCCACTACGGCGACGAGAGTCTGCTGCCCCGCCCTGTCATCGAGCGAAAGCCCGGCGACACAAAGCTCTGGTAACGGAGGAAGTATGGACGAGACCACTGGTCCCTGCCCGCCCGTCGAGGACGACGAGGAAAACAACCTGGCCGAGGAGACTGCGGCCGACTACACCGCTGAGGAGGTCACGGAATGACCGACAAGAACAGCTGGGAGTACGTCAGCTCCAAGCTCGGCAAGATCGACGGACCCACCAAGTCGAAGGCGAAGGAGATCTTCGACGCGGCCAAGAAGGCCGGCCACCAAGTGTGGTTCATGTGGGGCTACGACGGCAACGCATCGAACACCGAGCACCACTCCGGTCGTGCTCTGGACTTCATGGTCCGCAGCCACTCTGACGGCCAGTGGGTCCGCGACTACATCTGGAAGAACCGCTCTCGTCTGCGGCTCCAGCATGTCATCTGGGAACAGCACATCACCTCGACCGTCACGTCGCCCGGCAAGGTCCGCAAGATGGCCGACCGAGGCAGTGTCACCGAGAACCACATGGACCACGTCCACGTTCTGTTCTTCCAGGGGACCTACCAGAAGCCCGGTTCGGACTCCGCTCCGGTCGACCCGGCTCCGCCGAAGAAGAAGACCGACGCCGAGATCGCTCGTGAGGTCCTCGCCGGCAAGTGGGGCAACGGTCACACACGCACACAGCGACTGCACGGCGCCGGCTACAACCCGACCACGATCCAGCGGCTCGTCAACAAGCTCCTCGACGAAGACCAGGCGGCCAAGAAGAAGAAGACCGTCAACCAACTGGCTTCCGAGGTCATCGACGGCAAGTGGGGCACCGGCGCGGACCGTGTCACCCGTCTGACCAAGGCCGGCTACAACGCGTCCGCCGTTCAGAAGGAGGTCAACCGCCTCCTGCTGGGGAACAACCACAAGAAGAAGTCGGTCCTCCAGCTGGCTTCCGAGGTCCTCCGCGGAGAGTGGGGCAACGGTGATGTCCGTGTCCAGCGGCTCACGCGCGCCGGCTACAACGCCAGGGCGGTTCAGGCCCAGGTCAACCGTATGTCGAAGTAGTCATCTGAAGGGAGGTGTCCCGCGTGGCACAGAGCATCCTCGACAGTGTCAAGAAGATGTGCGGGATCGATCCGTCCCAGACGGTTTTCGACCTCGACATCGTGACTCACATCAACTCGGTGTTCTCCGACCTCGAACAACTCGGGATCGGTCCTGTCGATGGGTTCATGATCGAAGACAACGTTCCCACGTGGGACGCCTTCCTCGGTGACGACCCTCGACTGAGCTCCGTCAAGTCGTACGTGTACTTCCGCGTGCGGCTCATGTTCGATCCACCCCAGACGTCCTACCTCATCGAGTCTTTCGACAAGCAGATCGAAAAGATGGAGTGGCGTCTCCACGTGACCCGAGAGGGGGACGCATGGACCGATCCGTCCTTGCCGGCCGCGTAGTCGGTGAGGCGAAGGAACTGAACGATGTCCTTGAGCACTACGGAATCAAGGGCATGAAGTGGGGCGTCCGTCGCTCGCAAGCTCAGCTCAACAGCGCGAAACCGCCGGCGTCGGATGATCACACCACCGCCAAGGCTGCCAAGGCCAAGGTCAAGGCAGGTGGGCTCAAATCGTTGTCCAACGACGAGCTCAAGACCTACCTGGAGCGCATGGATCTGGAGAAGCGCTACAAGAAGAGCGACACTGGGCCGAAGGCTGAGACCCAGAAGTTCATCAAGGAGACCCTTCTCCAGGTCGGCAAGCAGGAAGCCGCCAAGTACCTCGCCAAGCAGGTTGGCAAGGCCCTCGCTGGACGAGGCTAGTAGAAGGGAGGGTCACCAATGGCGTTGTCGAACACGGCCACTCCGGTTTACTACGGGCAGTTCCGTGCTGCGGTAATGAACCGCGAGATTCCGGTCAACCGGGAAGTCTCCTTGGAGATGAACCGCATCGACGCGCTCATCCGGAACCCGAACGTCTACTACGACGACGCTGCAGTCGAGGGTTTCATCCTTTACTGCGAGAAGGAACTCACACTTACCGATGGCAGCGATCTTCACTTGCTGCCGACGTTCAAGCTGTGGGCGGAACAGATCTTCGGGTGGTACTACTTCGTCAACAGGAGTGTGTACGTACCTGGTGAGCACGGCGAAGAAGGTCACTACGAGGACAAGGTAGTCAAAAAGCGGCTGACGACAAAGCAGTACTTGATCGTTGCCCGTGGCGCCGCCAAGTCCATGTACGCCGCTTGCATCCAGGCGTACTTCCTGAACGTAGACACAGCGACGACGCATCAGATCACCACGGCGCCGACGATGAAACAGGCCGATGAGGTCATGTCGCCGTTCAGGACCGCGATCATCCGAGCTCGTGGACCGCTCTTCAAGTTCCTCTGCGAAGGCTCGATGCAGAACACGACGGGTTCCAAGATGAACCGCGTCAAGTTGGCGTCGACCAAGAAGGGCGTCGAGAACTTCCTGACCGGATCTCTGCTTGAGGTCCGGCCCATGTCGATCAACAAGCTGCAGGGCCTTCGCCCTAAGGTCTCAACGATCGACGAATGGCTGTCCGGCGACCTCCGAGAGGACGTAGTCGGCGCCGTCGAGCAGGGTGCTTCCAAGCTGGACGACTTCTTGATCGTCGCCATCAGCTCGGAAGGAACTGTCCGTAACGGTTCGGGCGATACCATCAAAATGGAACTCGCTGACATTCTCAAGGGAGAGTACCAAGCTCCACACGTTTCGATCTGGCATTACAAACTGGACGAAATCGAGGAAGTCGGCGACCCGTCGAAGTGGTTGAAGGCCAATCCGAACCTCGGAAAGACCATCACCTATGAGACTTACCAACTCGACGTTGAACGAGCCGAGAAAGCCCCGGCTGCTCGGAACGACATCCTGGCCAAGCGCTTTGGAATCCCTATGGAAGGCTACTCGTACTTCTTCACGTACGAGGAAACGATCCCTCATCGTAAGCGTGAGTACTGGCAGATGCCTTGTGCTCTGGGGGCTGACCTTTCACAAGGTGACGACTTCTGCGCCTTCACATTCCTCTTCCCACTGCCACGCGGGTATGGGATAAAGACCCGAAGCTACATCACTACGACAACGCTCCACAAACTCCCCGGGGCAATGCGCCAGAAGTACGAGGAGTTCATTGCCGAGGGTAGCCTCCACGTGCTGGAAGGCGAGATCCTCGACATGATGGAGGTCTACGAAGACCTCGACGATCACATCCAACGCAAGCAGTACGACGTTCGCGCCTTTGGTTATGACCCGTACAACGCGAAAGAGTTCGTGACTCGTTGGGAGCAGGAGAACGGTCCGTTCGGCATCGAGAAAGTGATTCAGGGGGCGAGGACTGAGTCTGTCCCGCTTGGGGAACTCAAGACTCTTAGTGAAGAACGACTCTTGAAATTTGATCAACAGCTCATGAAGTTTGCCATGGGCAACGCGATCACGATGGAGGACACCAACGGCAACCGCAAGCTGTTGAAGAAGCGCCAGGACGCCAAGATCGACAACGTCGCAGCCGCGATGGATGCCTGGGTCGCTTACAAGCTCAACAAGGAAGCCTTCGAGTAGCCAGGAAAGGGGGTGACTCATGGCATTGCTTACCCGATTGAAGACGAACCTCAAGCACGCTTGGAACGCCTTCACATCGGACCCGTATGCCAGCAATCAGAACCATGGCGGGTTCAACTACGGTGGTCGGCCTGACCGAACGCGGATGGCTTACGGCAACGAACGGTCCATCATCGCGTCGATCATCACGCGAATCGCGATTGATGTTTCCGAGGTGCCGATCCGACACGTCCGAGTGGACGACGAGGAACGGTACGTCGAGGACATCAGGAGTGGTCTGAACGACTGCCTCAAGGTCGAAGCCAACATGGACCAGGGAGGACGTCAGTTCCGGCAGGACATCGCACAGACTGTCCTTGAAAAGGGTGTCTGCGCCGTCGTTCCGGTAGAGACCTCCGTGAACCCGGCTACCACCGGAGGCTTCGACATCAAGTCTCTCCGGGTCGGCGAGATCATCGCTTGGTTCCCGGACGCCGTTCGCGTCATGCTCTACAACGAGCGTTCCGGCATGAGGGAGGAGATCACACTCCCCAAGCGTTTCGTCGCCATTGTGGAGAATCCTCTCTACACGGTGATGAACGAGCCGAACTCGACCTACCAGAGGCTCATCCGGAAGTTGAACCTTCTGGATACAACCGACGACGCGAACAGTTCCGGCAAGCTGGACATGATCATCCAGTTGCCTTACGTGATCAAGTCCGAGGCTCGCCGGCAGCAGGCCGAGCAACGCCGGAAGGACATCGAGTTCCAGCTTGCGGGCAGCCAGTACGGTATCGCCTACACAGACGGAACCGAGAAGATCACTCAGCTGAACCGGGCTGTGGAGAACAAGCTCCTCGACGAGGTCAAGTACTTCACGGACATGCTGTACAACCAGCTCGGGCTCACTCCGGACGTCATGAACGGTACGGCGGACGAAGCAGCCATGAACAACTACTTCTTCCGCACCATCGACCCGATTCTCGACGCCATCGCCGAAGCAATGCGTCGGGCTTTCCTGACGAAGACTGCTCGGACTCAGGGTCACTCAGTCGAGTGGTACCGCAACCCGTTCAAGCTCGTCGCCATGGAACAACTTGCGGAGATCGGCGACAAGTTCGTCCGAAACCGCATCGCCACGGGCAACGACATCCGAACCGCCATCGGTTGGAAGCCGGCCAAGGACCCGTCCGCGGACAAGCTCACCAACCCCAACATGCCGGACGACAAGCAACTCGGTCCGGCACGAACTCGACTCGCACTCGAACCGGCTCCGTCGGAGTCGCCACCTCAACTGATAGAGACGGGAGGGAACCGTCAAAATGGTACCTGACTTTGGCGGATGGGCCACCAAGGCCAACCTCAAGTGCTCTGACGGCCGGACGATTCTGCCCGATGCCTTCAAGCACATGGACGGGCAGCAGGTGCCGCTCGTCTACATGCACGGTCACAAGGACATTGAGAATGTCCTCGGCTACGCCGTGCTGGAACACCGAGACGGCGAGGGCGTCTACTGCAAGGCGTACTTCAACGAGACGCCCGGCGGCAAGAACGCCAAGCTCCAGGTGCAGCACGGTGACATCAAGCACCTGTCGATCATGGCCAACCAGCTGGTCGAGAAGGTCATCGCCGGCGGCAAGAGCGTCATCCATGGCATGATTCGTGAGGTCTCGCTCGTGCTGGCCGGAGCCAACCCCGGCGCGGTGATCGACTTCGTCCGTATCGCCCACAGCGACGACCCGGACGACTACACCGAGCTGACTGACGAGGCGGTCATCAAGACCGGCACCGAAATCGAGCTGTCACACGCGATCGACGGTGTCGACGACACCAAGCCGGATGCCAAGACCACCGACAGCGGCGAGGGTCCGACACTACAGCAGGCGTACGACAACCTCGACGACGACACCAAGGGTCTCGTCACCGCGCTGGTCGAAGCGGCTCTGGAAGCCGGCGCTCAGCACTCCGACGGTGACCCGAAGGACGGCGAGCCCAAGGACGGGGAGCCGAAGGACGGCGAACCCACCGACGACAACCCCGAGGGCGACCTCAACCACCAGGAAGGAACCGGCGCTATGACGCGCAACGTGTTCGACCAGTCCGCGACCGGCACCGGTTCGGACAAGAAGACCCTGACCCACGCCGAGTTCCGCGACATCGCCAAGAAGGCAGTCAAGGCCGGCTCGCTGAAGGCGATCCTCGACGAGACCGCGCTGGAGCACGGCGTCGAGAACATCGAGGTCCTGTTCCCGGACGCGAAGGCGATCTCTGCCACGCCGGAGTGGAACAAGCGCCGGACTGAGTGGGTCGCGAGTGTCCTGAACGGCGTCGACCGCCGGCCGTACTCCCGCATCAAGACCCTCGTCGCCGACATCACCCAGGACGAGGCGCGGGCCAAGGGCTACATCACCGGGTCGTACAAGAAGGAGGAGTGGTTCTCCGTCACGACCCGCAAGACCGGCCCGACCACGATCTACAAGAAGCAGAAGCTCGACCGTGATGACATGATCGACGTCACGGACTTCGACATCGTCGCCTGGCTGTGGGGCGAGATCCGCCTCATGATCGAGGAGGAAATCGCGCGTGCGATCCTCTTCGGTGACGGCCGCGACGTCTCGGACCCGGACCACATCGCCGACCCGATGGCTGCGGCCTCCGGCGACGGCATCCGCTCGATCACCAACGAGCACGAGCTGTACATGACCACGGTGAACGTCAACCTGGACGACGCCAGCTCTTCGTACCACGAGCTCGTCGAGTCCATCCTCCGTGCCCGCCGCTTCTACAAGGGCACCGGTCTGCCGACGTTCTACACCACCGAGGCCGTCCTCACCGAGCTGCTCCTGCTCAAGGACGAGGCCAACTCCAACCGGCGCCTGTACTCCTCGGTGGAGGACCTGGCGAACGCTCTGCGTGTTCGCTCCATCATCCCCGTCGAGGCGATGGAGAGCGCGGAGAGCGACCTGGTCGGCATCATCGTCAACCTGTCGGACTACACCGTCGGCACCGACCGGGGTGGCGAGCTCACTCGGTTCGACGACTTCGACATCGACTACAACCAGTACAAGTACCTCATGGAGGCGCGGATGTCCGGCGCCCTCACGAAGATCAAGTCCGCTCAGGTCATCCGCAAGACCGCTGCGGCCAACGTCCTCGTCTCGCCCGACAAGCCGACCTTCGTCGCCTCCACCGGCGTCGTGACCATCCCGTCCAAGACGGGCGTCATCTACCAGGACGCCTCGGACAGCTCCGTCCTCACCGCGGGTGCTCAGGCGGCCCTGGCTGCCGGAGAGTCCATCACCGTTCAGGCCGTCCCGGCCGCGGGCTACTACTTCGCGACCAACGCTGACGACTCCTGGACGTTCAAGCGTCCGGCCGCCTGACAGTAGTCATCGGCAATGGCAAAGTACGCAGGAAAGGTAGGTTACGCCCCAACCACGGTTGAGACAGCTCCTGGGGTCTGGACCGAAGTCGTCGTCGAACGTGACTACGTCGGCGATATTCTCCGGAACACGCGGAAACTCCAGGCGGGAGAGAGTGTAAATGACGATCTCTCGGTTGATAACTCGATCAGCATTGTGGCGGATGCATACGCCAACGAAAACTTCTTTGCCATTCGCTATGTGATGTGGATGGGGGCTCGATGGAAAGTCACTAACGTGGAAGTCCAGAGCCCCCGTCTGCTCTTGAGGCTGGGAGGGATCTACAATGGGCCGACGCCTCCAACTCCATGACAAGTTGCTGGAGATCACGCCCAACGTGTACTACCAGCCTCCGGCCAATGTGCAGATGAGCTACCCCTGCATCGTCTACAAACGAGATGCGGGGGACACTCAGTTCGCTGGCAACAAGCCTTACGCCTACACCCAGCGGTACATGGTGACCATCATCGCACAGGACCCGGACACGGACATCCTGGACAAGGTCGCTCAGCAGCCCATGTGTCTGTTCAACCGCAACTACGCAGTCAACGGGCTGCATCACGACGTCTTCAACTTGTACTTCTGAAGGGAAGTAACGAATGTCTGTCCTGCAGTGGGACCAGACCGGCGAGAAGGTGTACGAGAACGGCGTCGAGAAGGGCGTCTTCTACACCGTCGATGGTGCCGGCGCATACGCCAACGGATACGCCTGGAACGGCCTCGTCTCCGTCACCGAGTCGCCGTCGGGCGCCGAGGTCAACAAGCAGTACGCGGACAACCGCGTCTACGCGAGCCTGCGTTCCGCCGAGGAGTTCGGCGCGACCGTCGAGGCGTTCACGTACCCGATGGAGTCCATCCAGGCCCTGGACGGCTCCAGCTCCCCGACCCCCGGCGTCGCGCTGGGGCAGCAGGGTCGCACCACCTTCGGTATGTCCTACGTCACCAAGGTCGGTAACGACCTCAACCCCGACGCTGGCGAGAAGATCCACCTGATCTACGGCGCCACCGCCAACCCGTCCGAGAAGGCGTACACCACGGTCAACGACTCGCCGGAGGCGGCGACGTTCTCGTGGGAGCTGACGACCACTCCGGTCGACGTCGGCACGGTCAACAGCGTCGAGTACAAGCCGGCTTCCACCATCACCATCGACACCACCAAGGAGAGCGCGGACGCGGTCGCGACCCTGCGTGACTTCCTGTACGGCACCGCGGGTTCCGACCCGTCCCTGCCGTCGCCGGCGGCTGTCATCGCGATGTTCACCAGCGCCACGCTGGAGGTCACTCCGACGGAGCCGGCCTACGACACCACCACGAACGTCATGACCGTTCCGACGATCACGGGTGTCGCGTACTACATGGACGGCGAGCTGCTGTCCTCGGGCGCTCAGCCGGCGTTCACGGCGAACCACATCGTCGAGGCCCGTCCGACCGTGGGCTACAAGTTCCCGGCCAACGTCGACACCGACTGGCTCATCGGCGACTTCTGATCGCCACCTGACAGGAAGGAGGCCAAGGTTTGCTCACGGTTCTGGTTCCGTTGGCGGAAACGTTCAACGACGACACGCAGATGTTCGAAGTCAGCGAGTCGTTCGAACTCGATCTCGAACACTCCTTGGCCTCCGTGTCAAAATGGGAGCAATCGTTCGAGAAGCCGTTCCTAGGTTCCGAAGACAAAACTCCCGAAGAGACGATTGCCTACATCATGATGATGGCAATCGATCCCAAAACTCCTCCGGAGATTTTCGCCAGACTTTCCGAAGACAACTTTCGGGAGATCAACCGTTACATCGGTGCGAAGATGACCGCTACTTGGTTCAAAGCAGACCCGAATCAGCGGCCGAGCCGTGAGGTCATCACCGCCGAGGTCATCTATCAGTGGATGATCCACCACAACGTCTGGCTTGAGGCTGAAAACTGGCACATCAACAAGCTGCTGACTCTCCTACGGGTATGCACCGAGAAGACGAAGCCGCCCAAGAAGATGAATCGACGCCAGCAAATCGCCGAGCGTCAGAGACTTAATGCACAGCGCCTAGCCGAGAGAGGAGGACGTGGGTGACAAGGCTTGAATGGAGCACACCGGGCAGCCGAGAGTTCGAAACTGGCGTTGATCGGGGCGTTCTTTATCTCTCCGGACAGCCGGGGGTTCCGTGGTCTGGCTTGACGTCCGTTGAGATCTCGCCAGAGGGAGGTGGCACGAAGTCATACTACCTCGACGGTGAGAAGTACTTGCTCGCCTCTGCGAGGGAGGAGTTCGGCGCAACGATCAACGCGTTCACTTACCCGCCTCAGTTCTCCGAGTGCGACGGAACAAGGTCGGTCAGGAACGGTTTGTCAGTTCGTCAGCAGCGTCGGAAGCCTTTCGGGTTCTCCTGGCGAACGATGCTGGGTAACGACCTCAACCCTGAGGCCGGCTACAAGATCCACATCGTCTACAACGCGATGGCCGAGCCTTCCGGACGATCTCACGAGACGACCACAGACACGGTCGATCCGACCCCGTTCAGCTGGGCGGTAAAGACCAAGCCATCCGTTGTTCCGGGCTACAAGCGGACTTCGCATTTCGAGATCGATTCCCGAACGACAGACTCGAACGTGTTGCAGCTGGTGGAAGAGGCCCTGTACGGGACCGAAGAGGAGATGCCCTATCTCCCTTCATTCGACCAGCTGATCGCGATGTACGACGCATTCTTCGTCTACGTGGTCACCGACAACGGCGACGGTACGGCGACCATCTCCGGTCCCGACGACGCCATCACTCACCTCGACGACATTCTCATTCAGTTCAACTGGCCGACGGTCGTCGAGGACCCGATCGACCCGAACAAGTACTCCATCAGCGACGGGTAAGGAGGTCCTGTGCCGTACGTTCAAACACTAGTCGACAACTTCGATGACGCGTCACTCGACCTCGCCAAGTGGACGGTGACCCAGGGACCGGGTTCTTCGGAGTCCGGCGGAACCCTGAATCTCGCTTGTGTTGCGGATTACCCTCGTGTCGAGGGAGATCAACTCTTTGACCTCTCTACGGGCATTCTTGCAGCCAAGCTGTCGGTCTCCGGCACCCGCGCACCAAACTGTGAGTTCTACATCGGCGCCCACGACGCCAGCGGGAATCATATTTCCGCTCTTGGTGGTCCGAACGGAACGTATCTCACGTTCCAGGCCGGCGGAGCGACGACGTTCAACACCGAAGTGATCACCGACACAACAGTCGGCGTCGGCTGGGACTGGGTTCCCGGTACCTGGTGGGGAATCGGGAATCTGGGTTCCGACAACATCGTCTACATGCTGAATTCAACCGACGGTGTGACCTGGAACGAGATGGGTCACTGCACCGTTGCCGGAACCCTCAACAAGACGGCTGTCGGTCTGGTCTTCATGACCGGTGTCTGGGACGGCTCAACGCCCGACTTGGTCGCCAACTTCGACGATGCGTCATATTTCGCTTTCGAAACCGAAGGGTTCGTTACGCGAAGAGTTCGCTGGAACGGTGAGTGGGTTGCCGCCGTCCCGAAAGCTCGAATCGGAGGGGAATGGGTCCTCGCCGCACCCAAGCCCCGAATCGGAGGCGCTTGGGACGACCAAATCTAGAAAGGTGGCCTCGTGGCTACGGTAACTGTGTTTACCTCCGAACGAACGGCCGAGATCGAGGCCACGTCGATCGTCTCCGGCGAGATCAACGCAGCGGGCCACCTGGTCCTCACGCGACACGACGGGACACCGATCGACATGGGCGCCGTCTCCGGCGTTCAGCTTGACGGAGGTGCAAGCTATGCCAAGGCGGATGTCTTCTCCTATGTGGGCGACACCGACCCCGGTGCGGTCCCCGACGGATCGGTATGGTTCGACACCACCGGTCCGACAGGCCCGTTCGCAAGTACCACGCAGCAGGGGCTCATCGAGATCGCCACGGACGCGGAGACTGTCACCGGTACGGACGCCCAACGAGCGGTAACCCCTGCCGGTGTTGCTGCGGCCATCAACGCCAAGATCTTGGCCCCCAACGCGATCACCGAGACAGCCGCGGCTACGGCATATCCTCTCGGAATGTCGCAGATGTCTCTCACTACCGCCTCGGGCTGGTCGCTCAACTCCGGATTCGGTTCTGCCGTGACTTTCCGGACCGAGACTGACCGCACTGTCCAGTACTTCTACAGCAATCCTGGCGGCGTTGGCACCCCGCGGAGCTGGATGCGGCAGTACCACACCAGCAACAACGGTGGTGGCTGGACCGCGTGGGCCAAGGTGATGACACTCAAGGAGGAAGCATCCACCGATGCCACGCAGGCTGACGGGATCGCTTCATATCCTCCGGGATGGTCGAGGATCTACTTCGACAACCTGACGTCTGCCGGCTGGGAATTCGCAGGGCAGTGGGGCGAGCTTCTGACTTACTACGACGGCGCTGGTCTCGGTCGTCAGACCTGGCAAGAGCACGGTAGTAATGGAAGCGCCCCGCCGCGATTCTGGATGCGCACCGGTAACACGGGCGGCTGGTCCCAGTGGGCGAAGTACATGAGCGACCCGGGTGCCTGGACCGCCTACACATCCACGTGGTCCACGCAAACCGGGGCTAACACGCCGACCTACGGTGACGCGATCAACGGCACCAAGTACATCAAGAACGGACGCAAGGTCACCGTCCTGTTCGACGTTGCGTTCGGAGCCGGTACAAACTTCGGCGGTGGAGGAGGCACAGACAACTGGCGGTTCTCTCTGCCGGTTCCCGCGGCCAGTGGTACCGGTACGCTCGGAATGCTCGAATTGTGGGACTCCAGTGCGACCGCTGCCGGATTCGCTAGGGCCAGGCTCGTAAACACCACCACATTCGAACTGGTGATGTCGGTCGGACTGCCGGGCACTCTCGGAAACATCGTCGACTCCAGCGGCACTCAGCCTTGGGCATGGGGCGCCAACGATGCCGTTCGCGGCACCCTCACCTACGAATCCGCTTCCTAAGGAGTACGGAAATGGGCCTTGGGCTCACAGTCGACAAGCCGACGCTCGACATGAAGGCCGCTCAGGCGGTCCTCGAACTCCGTTCGGCTCTCAACAAGCACGAGGCCATCGCCGCATGGCTGGCCAATCACCCCGTGGTCGAGGCTGTTGACCCGCTGATCGCCGAATTCAGTTACAACGCCGACGAGGCGTATGCCCTCCGTCTGTACTTCGAGGGCGTCGAGGCAATTCGCGTCGGCAACCCCAACCTGATCGCCGTCGGCCGGAAGATGACCGGTCTGGAGTCGTAGGAAGGAGGTCAAATGATCTCGTTCACAGTGTCTCGTTCGGGTGGACGAGCCGAAGACTTCCTTCGCAAGCTGCAGCGAGGCGATATTTACAACGGGCTGGAAAGTCTGGCCCAACAAGGTGTCGCCGCCCTCGAATCAGCTACCCCAGTCGATTCCGGACTAGCCGCAGGCTCATGGTCTTACACGATCCAGCGAGCCCGCGGTTCTGCCCGGATCGAATGGGTCAACTCCGACGTTGAAAACGGGTTCCCCGTCGCCATCATGCTGCAGTACGGCTATGGAACGGGCACAGGCGGCTATGTGCAGGGACGGGACTACATCAACCCCGCCATCAAGCCGATATTTGACATGATCGCTGACAAGGTATGGAAGGCGGTGACCTCCGCATGACCAGTGTCGACAACCGCGTCGTTCACATGCAGTTCGACAATGCTGCGTTTGAACGTGGCGTTGCTCAGACACTCGCGTCTCTCAACCGCCTCAACCAGGGGCTTCAGCTCCAGGGGGCCGCCAAGGGACTCCAGGGCATCGGAACCGCCGCCAACGCCCAGAATGCTTCCCTCAAGAACATGGAAGCCGGCGTCAACAGTGTTGCTAGCCGCTTCACGGCCTTGCAGCAGATCGCCACCGGAGCCCTGCACAACATCGGCGCTCGGGTTTCCGAGTCCGCTACTCAGATGGCGAAGTCTTTCACTCTGCAGCCCATCATCGAGGGTTTCCACGAGTACGAGACCAACCTGAACTCGATCCAGACCATCCTGGCGAACACCCAGGCGGCCGGGACAAACCTGAACGACGTCAACAGCGCTCTGAAACAGCTGAACCTCTACTCAGACCAGACGATCTACAACTTCTCTGAGATGGCAAAGAACATCGGCACCTTCACGGCTGCCGGTGTTGACCTGAAGACGTCCGTCGCGTCGATCAAGGGTATTGCCAACCTGGCGGCTCTATCGGGCTCCAACTCGGAGCAGGCTGCTGGCGCCATGTACCAGCTCTCACAGGCGATATCCGCGGGCCGGGTGTCCCTGGAGGACTGGAACTCGGTTGTCAACGCCGGTATGGGTGGCACCGTCTTCCAGCGTGCTCTTGCTCTGAACGCCGAGAAGCTCGGTACACTCTCCAAGGGTGCGGTGGATCTCAAAGGCAAGATGAAGAACGTCACGATCGAAGGGAAGTCGTTCCGTGAGTCGATCACGGCGAAGCCCGGCGAGGAATCGTGGCTGACTTCGAAGGTTCTTACTCAGACTCTGGCGCAGTTCACTGGCGACCTGAGTGATGCGGACCTTGCTGCGCAGGGGTTCAACAAGTCGCAGATCAAAGCCATCCAGGCTCAGGCCAAGACAGCTCGTGAAGCGGCTACCGAGGTCAAAACCCTGTCGGGCCTCTTCGACACGACCAAGGAAGCACTTACCTCGGGTTGGTCCCAGACCTTCGAAACCATATTTGGTGACTTCACGGAAGCCAAGGGTCTGTTCACTGGCGCAAGTGATGCCATCGGCAAGTTGGTCAGTGACTCCGCCGACGGACGCAACAAGATGTTGGCGGACTGGAAGCAACTCGGCGGTCGGGACGTCCTGATCGAGGGTATCACCAACGCTTTCCAAGCTCTGTTCTCCATCCTCAGGCCGATCAAGGACGCTTTCCGGGAGATATTCCCGGCGACCACGGCCAAGAACCTCTACGACATGACGGTGTCGTTCCGTGACTTCATGGAGCGACTCAAGCTCGGAGGCGAAACCGCTGACAAACTGAAGCGGACCTTTGCTGGTGTCTTTGCGATCTTCGGTATCGCCGTCGACATCATCAAAGAAGTTGTTGGCACTATATTTGACTTGGTCGGAGTGGCCACCGAAGGTTCGGGCGGCTTCCTCAACTTCACGGCCAAGATCGGTGACTTCCTCGTTGCCGTCCGGAACGGTATCAGGGAGGGCGGGCTTCTTAAGAACGTCTTCAAGGCCATCGGCACCGTCCTCGCCATTCCGATCAAGCTTGTTCAGAAGCTGGCCGGCTTCTTGGGCGACCTGTTCAAGGACACTGACACCAGCAAGGTGGAAAAGGGCCTCGCCGGAATGGGCGAGAAGCTCAATCCACTGGCGAAGCTGGGCGACGTCGTGTCTGCAGTCTGGGATAAGGTCCTGGACGTCATGCGAAACGTCGGAGAGTTCTTCGGCGAGCTCGGCGACAAGATCGCTGGATTCTTCGACACCCTGGGTGTCAGCTTCGCCGGCCTGAACTTCGACAAGGTTCTTGCCGGCCTCAACACGGGTCTGCTGGCCGGGCTCTTCCTGGTGATCAAGAACTTCCTCAGCGGTTTCGGTGGGGGAGGTCCTGCCGGAATCCTGGAGAACATCACCGACGCGATCGACGGGTTCACAGGGACCCTCAAGGGTATGCAGAACGCGCTGAATGCTGCTGCCCTGCTTCAGATCGCCATCGCCGTTGGCATCCTCGCCCTGTCGATGAACACCCTGTCCAAGATCGACGCAGCTGGTCTGTCACGGGCTTCCGCGGCTATCGCCACTATGTTCGGTCAGTTGGTCGGCACCATGGTGCTGTTCAACAAGTTCGTAGGCGTCGGTGGCTTCGCCAAGTTGCCGTTCGTAATGGGATCACTGATCCTTCTCGCCAGCGCAGTTCTCATCCTCGCTCAGGCAGTGAAACAGCTGTCGGGCCTGGACTGGGAGGAGCTCGCAAAGGGACTCACCGGCTTGGCCGGAGTGCTGGCTCTGCTCGTCGGTTCGCTCAAGGTCATGCCCAACCCGAAGGGTCTCATCTCTACGGGGCTAGGCATCATCGTTCTGGCTGCGGGTGTCAAAATCCTAGCCAGCGCGGTGCAAGACCTATCAGGTCTCGACTGGAATGAACTCGCCAAGGGGATCGTAGGAGTTGGCGCCCTACTCGGGGCACTCGTACTTTTCACGATGTTTGCCAAGGCCAACAAGGGCGGCATCCTTCAGGGTGCTGGAATTATCCTTCTGGCCGCAGGCATAAAAATCCTGGCGAGTGCTGTTGCCGACATGTCCAAATTGTCATGGGGTGGTATAGCTAAGGGGCTTGTGACCCTTGCTGGGGCACTTGCGGTCATCACTGGTGCTCTATATTTGATCCCCCCGACGGCGCCTCTGGCTGCCGCTGGTGTCCTGGGTGTAGCCATCTCCCTCGGGTTGGTGGCCAAGGCCCTCGACAAGATGGCTCAGATGAGCTGGGGTGAGATCGGGAAGAGTCTCGTCGTCATGCTGGGGGCTCTCACCCTCATCGCGGCGGCGCTGTACGTCGTACCGCCTACGGCACCCCTGGCTGCCGCGGGTATCCTGATCACTGCTCTGGCGCTGCAGCAGATTGCCAAGGTCCTGAGCGACTTCTCTCAGTACGACTGGGAAGAGATCGCCAAGGCCATGGTGATGCTGGCGGGTACGCTCGGCCTTATCGCCGGTGCGATGTTCCTCATGACCGGTGCCCTTCCGGGTGCGGCTGCGATGCTCATTATCGCCGCGGCTCTTCAGGTTCTGGCGCCTGTCCTGATGCAGTTCAGCCAAATGTCTCTGGCGGAAATCGGCACGTCGCTTCTCATGCTGGCCGGCGTCTTCGCCGTGTTCGGTATTGCGGCACTGCTGCTGACCCCTGTGGTACCGCTGATGTTCGCTCTTGCAGCGGCTGTAGCCCTCTTGGGTGTCGGTCTGCTAGCTGCCGGTGCGGGTGTATTCCTGTTCGCAACGGGCCTCACAGCCCTAGCCGCGGCAGGTGCAGCCGGAACAGCAGCAATCATCGGTATCGTGTCGGGACTCATCGGGCTCATCCCCGAGTTGATGAAGCAGATCGGCCTTGGCATCATCGCCTTCGCTGAAGTCATCGCTCAGGCTGGTCCGGCGATTTTCAAGGCCATGGTTACGGTCATGGAATCGCTCATCTCGGCGATCGTCAGGCTCACGCCAAAGATCATCGATGCTCTTCTGAGGCTTCTCACTATCCTGCTTCAGAAGCTGGCGAACTACGTACCGAAGATGGTCGATGCGGGCTACAAGCTCCTCATCGGTATCCTCAACGGTATTGCCAAGAACGTCGGAAAGATGGCCGAGGCCGCAACAAAGGTTGTGGTCGAGTTCCTGAGGGCCATGGGTAAGCAGATCCCCAAGATTGTCGACGCCGGTTTCAAGATGGTGATCGACGTCGTCAAGGGTGTCCGCAAGGCTGTCGACGCCAATGCCGAAACCCTCGGTCGTGAAGGCGGAAAGCTCGCCGTAGCGATCATCAAGGGCATGGTCAAGGGTATTGCTGCCGGTGCGGGCGAGATCGCGAGTGCGGCAAAGAATGTCGCCAAGAGCGCCCTGAACGCAGCGAAGGACTTCCTGGGGATTCACTCTCCCTCGAAGGAATTCGAGAAGGTCGGCAACTACGTCAACGATGGTTTCCGCAAGGGCCTCGATGGCAACAAGAAGCAGGTCTACGACGCGTTCGACGGGCTCAAGAAGATGCTCAAGGATCTCTCTAAGAGCTCCAAGGCGTCTGCTTCTGAGCGGAAGAGGGCAGCTGCAGCTTACGCAACGCTGACCAAGTCGCTCAACGACGAGAAGGGTGCGATCGGCAAGCTCGCGGACAAGTACGACGTTCTGACTGAGAAGATCAAGAAGGCCGATGAGGCTTACAAGAACGCCGTCAAGACCCGTGACGACTACAAGAAGCAGATCACGGATCAGTTCTCAGACATGGCTGCCCCGACCGGGGAAATCTCGGTCGCCGACTACATCAAGAACCTCGCCAAGCAGGTCGAAGATACCAAGGTGTTCTCGAACCAGCTCCAGAGGCTCCGGAAGCTCGGTCTCAACGACGAGACGTACAAGGACCTGCTGTCGCAGGGGGTCAGCGCACTGCCGTTCGTCGAGGAACTCCTCAAGGGCGGCAAGGAGAGCATCAACCAGATCAACAGCCTTGGAAAGGAGTTGGACCAGGCAGGTTCGGCCCTGGGAAGCCAGGCGTCGACCAACCTGTACCAGGCCGCAGTCAACTCGGCCAAGGGCTTCCTCGACGGTCTGAAGAAGCAGCAGACCGCCATCGAGAAGCAGATGGACAAGATCGCGGATGCGATGGTCAGGTCCATCAAGGCCAAGCTAAAGATCAAGTCTCCGTCCCGTGTGTTCATGGAGATCGGCGAGTTCGTTGCCAAGGGCCTGTCCCGCGGTATGGACGACTCGACCAAGCTCGTCGCCAGGTCGGCGGAGGATGTAGGTACGACCGCTGTGGACTCTGTCCGCAAGTCGATATCCGGGTTCTCCGACCTGATCACAAGCGACATGGCTACTCGGCCCACCATCACCCCGGTGCTGGATCTGAGCACGTTCCGCAAGGACGCTGCTCTTATGGGTCAGTATCTCCCCACAGAAGGGCTCTCGGTCGACTCGGCTTACGCCAAGGCCAAGTTCGTGCGTGACGCGTACGCAAGCCAGCGTGCGGCAGAAGCACAGTCCGCCCTGGAAGACCAGGCGGGCACTGTCAACTACACCCAGAACAACTACTCGCCCAAGGCTCTGAGTCAGGCGGATATTTACCGTCAGACGAAGAACCAATTGTCCACAGTGAAGGGAGCTCTGTCGACTAGTGCTTCAACTGGTTGAGGTCCGAACCCGACAGGGTGACCTGCTGAGCCTGCCCCTCGAAGACGACAGCTCGGGTCTCCGGGTTGCCAAAATCGAGGGGCTTGGCCCCGTCAAGGCGACGCTCGTCTCGTCGAGTTTCGCCAACATGGACGGCGAGGAGTACCAGTCGAGCCGGCGCGAGCCACGGAACATCAAGCTGGAGATCGAGCTGGACCCAGACCCCGAGTCGGAAGACACGGTGTACGGGCTCAGGAAGCAGCTCTATAAGTTCTTCATGCCCAAGTCCGAGGTCACGTTCCGGCTCTACATGGCGGACGGTCTTGAAGTGGACATCGTGGGACGTGTGGAGACATGCGAGCCCGAGATGTTCACCCAAGAGCCCACGATCGGTATTTCGGTGATGTGTTTCAAGCCGGACTTCTATGAGCTCACCCCTGAGCTCGTCCCGGGGACGACGACGTCCGGCGACGTGCCCATCACTATCGAGTACGCGGGCAGCATCGAGACGGGCATCCAGCTCACTCTCAATGTCGACCGTACCTTGCCCGAGTTCAGCGTGTTCCACGTCCCGCCGAATGACGAGACAGTACAGCTGGACTTCAACAGCGACCCCTTGGAGGCGGGTGACGTTCTGACCATCAGTACCGTCCGCGGCTCCAAGGGGGCCATACTCACCCGAGCGGGTGTCGACTCCTCAGTGCTCTATGGCATCTCACCACAATCCAAGTGGATCGAGCTGCAGCCGGGCACGAATACCATCCGTGTGTACGCGGAAGGGGCTGACATCCCGCTGTCCATCCAGTACATCAACAAATACGGGGGTCTGTAGTGGAGGCGTACGTACTCGACCCCCTTCTCCGGCGAATCGCGGTCATCGACCAGTTCGAATCGCTCATCTGGACCGAAAGGTTCGCTGCATTTGGCGACTTCCAGATGGACATTGTGTCCACGCCGGGGATGCGTACGCTCTTGTCGACGGGCACTCTGCTGGCCATGAACGAGTCGTACCGAGTCATGATGGTGGAAACCGTCGAAGATGAGGTCGATTCGGATGGCCGGCGGATGCTCTCGGTCAAGGGCCGTTCCATCGAAGCCCTCCTGCTCGATAGGGTGGCGAAGAACTCCACAGCCGACCTCACTACGTCTCCCAAGTGGGTCATCACCAACCCGCCGGCAACGGTGGCGCGGCAGATCTTCCACGATATTTGTGTCACGGGGATTCTCGACGCATCGGACGTCATCCCGTTCATCAACGAGGGATCATTCCTGCCCCCTGACACTGTCGTGGAACCCATCGACCCGATCACGGTAGAGCTGGACCCCACCACGGTCTACGACGCCATCGAGGATATTTGCAACGTCTGGAGCATGGGCTTCCGGATGGTGCGGAACTTCGACACGTCAGAGCTCTGGTTCGATGTATACACAGGGAGCAACCGAACTACCGGCCAAGCGGTGCTGCCTCCGGTCATCTTCACTCCGTCGCTGGACAACCTTCAGAACACGAAGGAACTCACGACCATCGACAAGTCGAAGAACGTGGCGTACGTATATTCTCCGGCGGGCTTTCTCAAGGTCTACGCCCCTGGCGCGGATGAGACCACTGAAGGATTCGAACGTCACGTTCTGGTCGTCAACGCGACCGACGTCACAAGCGAGACCACCGATATCCCCGGGGCTCTGCTCCAGAAGGGGATGGAGGAACTGGCGAAGAACCGTGTCAACCAGAGCCTCGACGGTGAGATCGCGCAGAACAGTCAGTTCAAGTACGGCGTGCATTACAACCTCGGCGACATAGTCGAGATGCGCACGGACAACTCGACCAACAACATGCGAGTGACCGAGCAGATATTCGTGTCTGACCGGGAGGGAGAGCGTGCCTATCCGACGCTGTCACTCAACACCTTCATCACGACCGGGTCGTGGTTGTCCTGGCTGAACAACCAGCAGTGGATCGAACTGACCACTGAAGAATGGATCGACCAGCCGTAGGGAGGTAAGACATGGCTGAAGGAGATCAGGCAGTAGCCGCCGGCTACGCGAAGGTTCCCGAGTCGGGCGAAGAGGGACGTGTCCGCTGGGGAGCTCGTGAGATCAACCGGACCCGCGACTACATCGCATTGCTGAAGGCTCTCATCCCGACAGGCAAGTCCAGCTACCGCACTGCGGCAGGGATCACCTCGGGCACGACCGATCCGAACCCAGCGTCGGGAGCTGACGGAGACATCTACTTCAAGATCATCAGTTAGGTGTCGCCGTGACCGACTACACGAAATCTACGGGTTCCGGTGGCGGCAAGCTGGTCATCCGTGACACCGGCCTGGATGTCGAGTTCTACTTTCAGGCAGGATATTCGTCGGACTGGTGGAACGGGATGCCGTTCAACTGGACCGCGAACGGTCATACGACCAGCAAGACCATCAACTACCCCACGGGCCGTCCGTTCTACAAGGTCGGGGAAGTCCGGATCACCGATTCACAGACGGTCACGTTCCGTCTGACCGATGGCTCCAGCGCCACAGGTATCGGTGGTCCGACTTCCTTCGCCCAGTACATCAAGCGGGACACAATTCCCGCAAAACCGTCAACTCCGTCTATATCCAACATCACGGCGACTTCGGTCTATGTGACGTTCTCGGATGGCTCAAACGGCGGAGATGCGATCGACGCGAGACAAATCGGGTACGACACCGACTCCAATGGTGGGTCTAAAGCACTCGTTTCGTCAGATCGATCGACGACCATCACGGGTCTGTCGCAAGGCACGACCTACTACTTCTGGGCCAGGACACATAACTCCGAAGGCTGGAGTGCCTGGTCTGGACGAGCATCAGCTAAGACGCTCAAAACCCCTGGGGCGCCAAGTGCCCCACTCTTGTCGAGTGTCAGAGCAACCAGCGTCGACGTTGCGTTCTCTGCACCGTCCGACACCGGCGGGTCCACGATTACCGGTTATCAAATCGGTTACGGGACAGACTCATCTACGCCGACGAGTACGGTGACAGCAACTTCGCCGCATGTAGTCGCGGGGCTCAATCCAGGAACCGTGTACTACTTCCGGGTTCGAGCCCGGAACTCTGTTGGCTGGGGAGCCTGGTCGGCGGCTCGTAGCATTCGAACAGTCGCCGGTTCCTATATTCGTGTGGGAGCAGAGATTAAGCTCGCGATCCCCTACGTAAAAGTGGGAGGCGTATGGAAGGTCGCTGAGCCCTGGATACGAAACGTGGGCGTGTGGAAGCGCACCACTTAGGGGAGGATATTTACGTGAACTGGCTGCAGGTAGCCCTGGTGGCAGCTGGCTCGGTCGTGGCGTCGTCGGGCTTCTGGGCCTACGTTCTCCGTAAGACCGACCACAAGTCCGCACTCACCAGACTGACGATGGGCCTGGCCTACGTCGAGCTGGTGCATCTTTGCGCAACCTACATTCAGCGTGGGGCCATTTCCAGGGAAGAGTACGAGGATCTGAGGCACTACTTCTACGACCCGTACAAGGAACTGGGTGGCAATGGCGTCGCCGAGAAGCTCATGAAGTCCATCGAGGAACTTCCAATGCAGGCTTCCCGGCGGTATGCAAATGTGGCCGAAGTACATACCCGAGAAGGGGAGCAACCAAACTATGCCCGAGTCGTCGCACGCTCTGAAGAAGCCTCTGCTGGGCGATAGCGCTTACAACCGGTTGAAGCAGTCGACCACGGTCCTACTGCCGGCCGCAGGCGCTCTGTACTTCGCCCTGGCACAGATATGGCATCTGCCCAAGGCGGAAGAGGTCGTCGGCTCTCTGGCCGCACTAAACACGTTCCTCGGGGTCGTTCTGGGTGTCTCCACGCGTTCGTACAACCGTAGTGACACCAAGTACGCCGGCATCATCGAGGTCGAAGAGACCCCGGACGTGAAGAACCTGAAGATCACCCTCAACGAGGCGACACCGGCGCTGGAGAATCAGCCCGAAGTCCTCTTCCGGGTCGACAGCAGCAGTACGGGCGAAACACCGATCATTCAGCCGTAGGTTGTAGGGGTCGCAGGATAAACATGGCCTGTAGTGAGACCCCTACGAAAGGAACCTACCTTGATCACCCTCAAGGCTTCCAACATCGAGCCCACCCCGCTGGACGACGCGATCACGCGTCTGTTCTCCTCGCTTGAGGGGATGAGCCCCGATTCCGAAGAGTACGCCAAGACGGCTGACCAGCTTGTCAAGCTCTACAAGCTCAACGACGAATCCAAGTCGAAGAAGCGCGTGAGCCCTGACACGCTGGCCAACCTCGCTGGCAGCCTCTCCGGAATCCTGGCCATCCTCATCTTCGAGAAGTCCGGACACATCATCGCTACCAAGGCGCTTGGCTTCGTGTCGAAGCTCGCCCGGTAACAAGGCCACTTCCCACCAAGGAAATCAACGCAGGCACCGCGTAAGAGAACCCCAACTCTTGCGCGGTGTTTGTGTTTTTCTCAGCTTTTCATTTTTCGCACGTTTTACGCGCTTTATAGTGAGACCCCTACGAAAGGACCCCGCCGTGTTTCGACGGAAGAATCGTGCCCTCCAGGTGTCCGTAGTCAAAACGCCCAAGAATGAAAAGGCCGTTGACGCGCCCGACGTGGCGTGCAGTCACCGAGACCCCGAGCAGATCGCTGAGATCGCAAAGGACTTCGTGACGCACACCGCCAAGGCCGTCGGCGCCGTGATCATCACCTACGCCGTTTCCACTGCGTTCACCCGCCTGGTCGACAACCTGTCCAAATCCGACGATTCCGAGTGAATCTCGCCTATATTTGAACCCGCAAGCCCCGAAAGGGGTTTGGGTTTTGTTTTGGCGAAAATTCCCGGGGGAGATTTTTCGTAGAACCTCGCAAGAATTACATGCTCTATAGTGAGACCCCTACTATGTCTGGAGACCCCATGTCCAAGACCGCCAACGAGACCTCCATCCCCACCGCCGCCATGCTGAACGCGCAGGCCGCTGACAAGGAGACGACCGACATCGTCGAGGAGTCGAACGAGACCATCACCATCACCTTCAACAAGAAGGCGCTGAAGAAGGCCCTGTTCGGCACCGTCGCCGCTGCCGCCGCCACCTACGTCGTGACCCGCCTGCTCGGCTCGTCGGACGGTGAGGACTCGGACTCGGAGACGACCGAAGACTGAGTTCCCGACCTCCCCAGGTCACTCAGAAGCCCTTAGCACCCTACCCAGGTGCTTAGGGTTTTGCTTTTTCCATCACGAGACACAGGGACAACACCAATGGGCAACAAGCTCAAGTTCGCCAGTTTCCTCGGACGCGTCTTCTTGGTCAACACGGCTGCCGGTATCGGCGCCATGACGGGCGTGGGTCTGGTGGCGGTCAGCATGGCCAAGATCGCCAAGAAGGTCAGCGGGAAGAGCCTAACCCAGAACCTTGTCGAGGCGATCGACAACTTGGACACCGAGACCCCTACCACTGAGGCGAAGTAACAGCCTCTCAGATCGGAGCAACATGGACATCGGCATACTGGCCAAAAGGGCCGGTAAAATCGCGGCCGACAATTCGCCGACGATCCTGACCGCCATCGGCGTCACTGGGACGCTGGCAACCGCCTACCTTACGGGTAAGGCGACTCTCAAGGCCGCGGAGATTCTCTCGGAACACGAGGCCGACCGTCTTCAGGCGATGCCCGAGCACAACCCTCCTTACACGTTCAAGGAGAAGCTCGGATTCGTCTGGAAGGAATACCTCCCTGCCGCAGGCACCGCCGTGGTGACGGTCGCCTGCATCGTGGCGGCCAACCGCATCGGAGCTCGCCGGGTGGCGGCTATGGCGACGGCTTACACGATCGCCGAGAAGGCGGCACAGCAGTACCGAGACAAGGTCATCGAGACCTGGGGCGAGAAGAAGGAACAAACTCTTCGAGCGAAGATCGCCCAGGACGAGATCGACAACCACCCGATAGAGCGCGATACGGTCTACGTCGAGGGCGGTGGTGGAGACCTCTTCCGGGACTCCTGGTCGGGTCGGTACTTCAACAGCTCTGTCGTGGCGCTGGAGAAGGCCGCTAACCAAATCAACTCATCGCTCAACAACGAATTCTCGGCGACTCTGTCCGACTTCTACGACCTTGTCGGTCTGGAACGGACTGACGAGTCGGACATGATCGGCTGGAACTCTGACTGCCATCTGGAGCTGGAGTTCAGCTGGGGCAGCACGCCCGACGAGCGCCCTTGTGGCGTTCTGCGTTTCCGCACGGTGCCCTACCGCGGGCACAACTCCTTTCGCTAGAGGGCCACGGCCCAACATCCATCAAATCCTGAACTTCCTGAGCTGAGAGGCAACACATCCCAATGAGCGTCAAGCCCAACACCGCCAAGACCGCCAACACCGAGGAGAAGACCGTGCCCGGTCAGCAGACCAACCCGGAGCTCGTCGCTGCTGTGCAGTCCGCGGTCGCGGCCGACAACATGGTCGACGCCCTGAAGAAGGTCGAGGACCAGCTGGCCGACGGCGTCACCGTGAAGATCAAGGTGGGCGAGGACGGCAAGGTCGAGCTGGACGTCGTCGAGTCCGGCAAGACGAAGAAGCTCGTCGCCGGCGCCAAGGGCGTGTTCCAGCGCAACAAGAAGCTGGTCCTGGCCACGGGCGGCCTGCTCGCCACGAGCGTTCTGCTGAAGGTCCTCGCGAACCGCCAGGCGTCCCTGGAGGCCGACGAGGTCGTCGAGTCCTCGGACGAGATCAACACCGAAGCCTGATCCACCAGCCCATCACCCGCCTCTAGCACAAGGGGAGCACCGTGCACGAGAAGAAGATAACGTACACCAATCTCGACGGAGAGAAGGTCACCGGGACCTACTACTTCAGCCTGACGAGGGCCGAAGCCGTCGAGCTCAATTTCCACAAGAAGGGCGGCCTGGAGGCGTACGCCAAGCGCATCGTCGAGGCCGAGAGCCATGGGGAGCTCATCGAGCTTTTCAAGAGCCTCATCCTCAAGACGTACGGCGTTCGCGACGGCCAGCGGTTCCGCAAGAACCAGGAGCTCACGGACGAGTTCGTCGAGACCGGCGCCTACTCGGAGCTGTTCATCGAACTGGCGACCAACCACGAGTCGGCGATCAAGTTCTTCCGTGAGGTGGTCCCCGCCGACATGCAGTCGCGGGTCGACGAGGCCGTGCTGCCGGACGACAAGGAGTACACGGACGAGCAGCTCCTGTCCATGTCGTGGGACGACTTCTACAGGTCCGCCGGCGGCAAGGACGACAAGAACTGGGACAAGCGCCACCTGCTGATCGCGTTCAGGCGTAAGCAGGCCGCCTGATGGCCCGCCGCAAGGGTCACCCGCTGCTGGATCTCGTACTCGTCTTCCTGACGGGCGGGCTCTGGCTGGTCTGGATGCTCGTGCGGTACTTGGCGCGAAACTCCTAGTTCGCAGATGAGGTTTGGGGTCCAAGCAAGGATCTGGGTCACTGTAGGGGTCTCCCCGATCCTACTCCGGATGCTTGGCTATAAACGACAGCCGGTCACGCCCCCGTGAAACATGTGCCCGCTCCTCATCGCAAGAATTCCGAGGTCTATAACGAGACCCCTACCGATTGGATCACCATGCCCAGGTCTAAGACCGACATCGCCAAGTCCGTCGTCGGCTTCATCGTCGGCTTCGGTGCTTCCCGGATCGCCAAGAACATCATCGACCGCAACACTGATGAAGAGGAGCGACTGCACAACCGTGCGGCCGTCGCCTCCGCTGAACTCGTTGTGGGCATGATGGCCGCGGACGCCGCCCGGAAGTACACCGACGCCAAGATCGATGAGATCGTCGAGTTCTGGGAGACCAACGTCAAGCCCAAGCTGTAACTCCTATCCGTACACGCCCCGAACAGCAAAACCCTTAACACGGGTTTTCTGTTTACTTCCAGCAGGAGATTGACATGGATTTCCCGAGCAACAGCCTTGAGCCGAGCGGCCCCAGCCGACCCGTGAGCGAGGAGCCGAAGGACCGGAAGCCCGAGAAGGTCATCCGCAAGATCGCGTCTGGAAAGGACGCCATAAAGAGGGACAAGAAGTCTCTCGGGAGTCGCTTCCGGGCAGCCCTCGGCGGAAAGGACGGTCAGAGCCTTCCCGACTACCTGGTCAGCGAGATCCTCGGCCCGGCGCTCAAAGACATGATCACGGACGCTGTGATCCAGGGCGTCGAGCGGATGGTCTACGGCGAGGCTCGTTCCTCCGTTCGTCGTACCGCCAACCACCGCGGACCGGTGGGATCGTCCAACCACATCAGCTACAACCGATACAGCACCACGCCGCGAGACGCGCGGCCCGTCATGAGCTCCCGTGGACGTGCGACGCACGACTTCGGGGAGATCGAACTCCACACGAGGGCGCAGGCTGAGGCCGTCATCGCCCAGATGGACGAGTTCGTGGACCGCTTCGGTCACACCTCCGTCGCCGACCTGTACGAGATGGTCGACCTCGAAGCCGAGTACACCGACGAGAAGTGGGGTTGGACCGACCTGCGTGGGGCCGACGTCCGTCGAACCCGCCAGGGCACTTACGTCCTGATCCTCCCGCGTACCGAACCCATCGGATAGGAACCTATGCTCTTCCGTCTGATCCTGGCAGCGGCCCTGAGTCCGCTCGGTCGGGAAATCCTGATCGACCTGTACAAGCGGTACATCTGCACCGAGCCTCGCCCCTACTCCCGTAAGGACTACAACCGATGAACGCCCTGAGGGCACTCTCCAACGCCGTGACCTCCAAGGTCGGACGGCAGATTCTCCTCACCCAGAAGCACTCTCCGACCCTGATGCTCGCCGCGGGTGCCGTGGGCTTCGTCGCCACCACCGTCCTGGCCTCCAAGGCCACGCTCAAGATGGACGGCATCCTCAAGGAGGCCGAGGCCGACCGCGCCAAGATCGAGAAGGCGGAGACCGAGCACCCCGAGAAGTACACCGCCGAGGACGCTGCGCAAGACCGCAAGCTGTCCAAGGTCAAGCTGGCCATCGAGGTCACAAAGGCTTACGCGCCGGCTGTCGCTGTTGGCCTCGGCACACTGTCCCTGTTCGTCGGGGCGCACGTCATTCTCACCAAGCGGGTCGCCGGCCTGACCGCCGCCTACGCTGCAGTCGACAAGGCGTTCAAGGAGTACCGCGCCCGAGTCGTCGCTGACCTCGGCGAGGAGAAGGACCGCGAGTACCGGTACGACATCGTCGACAAGGAGATCGCTGTCGAGGACGAGACCGGCGCTCACACCAAGACGATCAAGACGCCGAGCGGCAAGGCCCACTCGATGTACGCGATCTGCTTCGACAGGGAGAACCGCAATTGGAAGGGCGACTGGGGTTACAACCAGTCCTTCCTGGCGGCACAGCAGACCTGGGCGAACAACAAGCTCCGCGCCGACGGGCATATCTTCCTGAACGACGTCTACCGGATGCTCGGTATGCCTGACACGCCTGCGGGTGCGGTCACGGGCTGGGTCGATGGCGGCGACGGTGACGACACGGTCATCTTCAACATCTTCGGTCCGGACCCGGTCGGCGGAGACCTGTTCACCCAGGGCAACGAGCGGTCCGTCTGGATCGACTTCAACGTCGACGGTGTCATCTACGACAAGATCTGATGGGGGTCCTGGACATGCTGAAGGAAGTCCTGATCGGGGCCGCCGGTATCGGCGTGGGATATTTGGTGGCCCGCAACCAGCTGGAGAAGAAGTACGGCCGGCTCCTCGATGAGGAGATCCGCCGGACCAAGGAGTTCTTCGGGGCGAACTACGATGGCGACAAGGAGGCCCTGGACGACCCGGAGTTCATGGAGGCGGCCATCGACGCCGCGGACGCCATGACCCAGTACTCCCAGGGTGCGGCGAACATCGTCCCGTCCGTTCTCGCTCAGGATCTGGAGAAGGCCGTCAAGCGCTACGACAAGCCCGACTCGATCGTCGAGGAGGAGGTCGCGGACATCGAGCAGAACGCCGCGGCCAGTCCCCTGGACCCGGATGCTCGGGCGCCTTACCTGATCACCTTCGCCGAGTTCGACGCGAACGAGACGGGTGCCGAACAAATCACGGTGTCGTTCTTCGCCGGCGACGGGATCGTCATCGACGAGGAGGAGAACGTCATCTCCCCGGACCGGGTCGAGCAGATCATCGGGACGGACAACCTCAACAAGTTCGGGACCAACAAGGACGACCCGGACATGGAGCCCAACACGATCTGGGTCCGGTGCGAACGCTTCAACATGGACTTCGAGGTTCTCCGGAGTCCGGGGAAGCACTCGGTCGAAGTCCTGGGCCAGACGGGATAGGTCATGGACGGCAAGCCATTGGACGAGCTTTATCTCCAGTGGCTCTACAGCCAGGTCGCCGAACCGACGGAGAAGCTGGAGGAACTCACGTACTGGAGGCTGTTCAAGCAGCTCTTCACGACTGAGTTCCTCTGGATCATCCCGAACGACGACAACCGGCTGGAGGACGGAAAAGCACTTCGACGAGAGTTCCTCCACGAGCAGGCAATCGACACACAGGATGTTGACCCTGACTGGATAGAGCTCGGGTGTTCCGTCCTTGAACTGATGGTGGGGCTCGCTCGCCGGCTGGAATTCGAAGCCGGGGGTCAGCCCCACTATTGGTTCTGGACCATGATGGAGAACATCGGGTTGCGGACCTTTCACGACGGCGTCCGGCGGTACCCTCGCCGGCACATTGACGACGTCCTACACTCGATCATATTCCGCCAGTACAACAGCAGCGGACTCGGTGGGTTCTTCCCGCTGCAGTTCCCCAACGAGGATCAGCGCAACGTAGAACTCTGGTACCAGCTATCGGCGTACGTACTGGAAAACAGCTAATGGGAGGAGGGTAGATGCTGGACTTCTTTCGGATTGCCCTGAAGGAACCCACGAAGGAAGGGAAGCCCGTAGAAGTTCGACCCGACTTCACGGTCGGGAGGTCCAAGGACCTTATGGTCCGAGGTGGGGCCTTCTACGCGATCTGGGATGAGGAACTCGGACTCTGGTCCACGGACGAGTACGATGTTCAGCGTCTTGTGGACCGCGAGATTCAGGAATACTGCGACAAGCTGATTGCAGAAGGGACGCCGGCTGTACCGAAGTTCCTGAGCTCATTCGGCACCAACGGATGGGCTCAGTTCCGCAAGTTCCTGAGGAACGTCAGCGACAACAGCCACCAACTGGACTTGAAGGTGACGTTCGCAAACGAGGTGCCGACCAAGAAGACGGACTACGTCAGTCGGCATCTCCCTTACAGCCTCGTCCTGGGTGCACACGACGCCTGGGACGAGCTCACGGGAAAGCTGTACACCCCCGAAGAGCGCGAGAAGATCGAGTGGTCGATCGGTGCCATCATCTCCGGCGACGCCAAGGCCATCGAGAAGTTCGTGGTGTTCTACGGGCAGGGCGGTACCGGCAAGTCGACGATTCTCAAGATCATCGAGAAGCTGTTCGACGGCTACATCGCTATGTTCGAGGCCAAGGCTCTGGTCGGAGCGAACAACAACTTCGCGACCGAGGCGTTCAAGGACAACCCTCTCGTTGCGATCCAGCACGACGGCGACCTGTCCAAGATCGAGGACAACTCCAAGCTGAACTCGGTCGTCGGTCACGACAAGATGCGGATCAACGAGAAGTACAAGGCGGGCTACGAGCAGAAGCTCAACGCCTTCCTGTACATGGGTACCAACAAGCCGGTAAAGATCACCGATGCCAAGTCTGGACTGATTCGGCGTCTTATTGACGTGGTTCCGACCGGCGACACGTTCGAACCTGAGCACTACTACGCTCTGATGAGTCGCATCGACTTCGAACTCGGTGCGATTGCACAGCACTGCTTGGACATCTACAAGCGTCTTGGTCGGAGCTACTACAGCGGATACCGCCCCGAGCGGATGATGCTGGAAACGAACGTGTTCCACAACTTCATCGACGACCACTTCGAGATGCTCAAGGAGCAGGACGGCATCAGCCTGCGCCAGGCATACGCGCTGTACAAGGAGTGGGTCACTGACACGGGAGTCGAGTTCAAGCTCCCGCAGTACAAGTTCCGGACAGCCCTGAGGGACTTCTTCGACGAGTTCCACCAGAGGACCACCGTCAACGGAGCCGTGGTTCACAGCTACTTCAAGGGCTTTTCGGCCAAGCAGTTCAAAACCCCCGTGGTGCCGGAGACGACACCCAAGACGTACAAGCTCATTCTGGAAGAGACTGTCTCCATCCTGGACGAGCTGTATGCCGGGATGCCGGCCCAGTACGGGAAGCACAACGAGACCCCTGCAAAGTACTGGACTGACGAAGAGCGGATCATCGACGGCGAGCTCAAGAAGCCCGACCCGTCGGCAGTCTGCAGCACGGTCCTGGGGGACCTCGACACATCGAAGCTGCACTTCCTGAAGGTGCCGAAGCATCACATCGTGATCGACTTCGACCTGACGAAGGACGGCAAGAAGTCACTAGAGGCGAACCTGGAGGCCGCGAGCACGTGGCCCGCCACCTATGCCGAGATCTCCAAGTCCGGCAAGGGGGTTCATCTCCACTACGTCTACGACGGCGACGTTGACGAACTGGCGCGTGAGTACTCGAAGGGCATCGAGATCAAGGTGTACACAGGGAATTCCTCCCTGCGTCGCAAGCTCTCGTACTGCAACAGCGTACCCATCGCAACTATCAGCAGCGGCCTGCCATTTAGGGAGAAGAAGTCCGTGCTCGAAACCAACACACTGAAGGACGAACAGCACCTCCGGAACATGCTGGAGAAGTGCCTCAACAAGGAGCCACACGGCAGCACCAAGCCGTCGATGGACTTCGCCCTGAAGCTCACGAACGATGCGTACGAAGCCGGCTTTCCTTACGACGTCACTGACATGCGCAAGCGGTTCATGGTCTTCGCCAGCGGAAGCCAGAACCAGGCACTCACCTGCCTGAAGATCGCCAAGCAGATGAAGTGGGCATCCGAGAAGTCCGCGGAGGAGACCGTCGCTCCGCAGGTGGACACGACCCGTGGAGACGCTCCTGTCGTCTTCTTCGACGTCGAGGTCTTCCCGAACTTCTTCGGCATCTGCTGGATGTACGAGGACAGCGACACCATGGTCCGGATGGTCAACCCGTCCCCCGACGAGGTCGCTTCCCTCTTCAAGTACCGGCTGATCGGCTTCAACAACAGGAAGTACGACAACCACATTCTCTACGCGGCCAGTCTCGGCTGGGACAACCAGCGGCTCTACGAGCTGTCCCGCGCGATCATCGTCCTGCGCGACCAGAACGCATATCTCAAGGAGGCGTACAACCTTTCCTACGCGGACATCTACGACTTCGCGGCCACCAAGATGGGGCTCAAGAAGTGGCAGATCAAGCTGGGCCTGCCGCACGTGGAGCTGGACATCCCGTTCGACCAGCCGGTGCCGCCGGAGCTGTGGGACAAGATCATGGACTACTGCTGCAACGACGTCCACTCGACCAAGGCGGTGTTCAACCACCTGAAGCAGGACTTCGTTGCACGGCAGATCCTCGCCGACCTGAGCGGGCTTCCGGTGAACAGTACGACGCAGAAGCACACTGCCAGGATCATCTTCGGGAACGACCCTTCTCCGCAGAGGAGCTTCATCTACACCGACCTGTCGGAGGAGTTCCCGGGGTACGTCTACGACTTCGGCAAGAGCACGTACTGCGACGAGATCACCGGCGAAGGCGGGTACGTCTACGCGGAACCCGGCTACTACGAGGACGTCGTCGTTCTGGACGTCGCGTCGATGCACCCCACCTCCATCATCCAGCTGGAGGCGTTTGGGAAGTACACCAAGAACTTCAAGGACCTGGTGGACGCGCGTCTCGCGATCAAGCACGGGAGCTACGACGAGGCCCGGCAGATGCTCAACGGCAAGCTGGCGCCTTACCTGCAGAACGAGGCGGATGCCGAGCGGCTTTCCTACGCGATGAAGATCGTGATCAACATCGTGTACGGGCTGACGTCGGCCAAGTTCGACAACCCGTTCCGGGACGTGAGGAACAAGGACAACATTGTCGCCAAGCGGGGCGCGTTGTTCATGATCGACCTCAAGAAGTTCGTTCAGTCCATCGGGTTCCAGGTCGTCCACATCAAGACGGACTCCATCAAGATCCCTGGCGCCGACAAGGAGCTCATCGCTCAGGTGATGGACTTCGGTAAGCGGTACGGCTACACCTTCGAGCACGAGGCGACCTACAAGAAGTTCTGCCTCGTCAACGACGCGGTGTACATCGCGAAGTACGGGTGGGTCGAGAAGGAGAAGAAGATCGGGACCTGGGACGCCACTGGCGCTCAGTTCCAGCACCCCTGGGTCTACAAGAACCTCTTCTCCGGTGAGGCCGTCAAGTTCGAGGACCTGTGCGAGACCAAGCAGGTCATGTCTCCGTGGGCGATGTACCTCGACACCCAGCCGGGTCTGGCAACCCCGAACGAGCCCACCGCTGGACTGCAGCACATCGGCAGGACCGGCAGCTTCATCCCGGTGCTTGACGGGTTCGACCTGGTCAAGCTGAAGGACGGTCAGGGCAAGCCCTACGCCGTCACGGGCACAAAGGGCTACAAGTGGATGGAAGCCGAGCAGGTCAAGCAACAGGCCAGCATCGACATGCCGTTCTTCGACCTGGAAGCCCTGGCCGGCGTCGTCGACATGAGTTACTTCGACGACCTGGTCAAGGAAGCCAAGGACACCATCGGTAAGTACGTTCCGTACGAGGAGTTGGTGAGGGTTTGACCGAACGATTCGAATTCGAGACCTATGACGGCGCCGTTTACCACACGGAGGTGGAGATGCCGCGAAATGCATTCGAGAACAACGAGACCCCTGACGAGCAGGAGGTCGACATCACGCTCGGCGACGAGGTCGTCGGAAGCGGGACGTACAACGCTCGTACCGGTGTGATCACCGGGGACATTTCATCTGTAACCGGACTCACCATCGGCCCGGAGGGCGGTCTCATCTTCGGAATGAAGCCGAAGGAGGAGGTAAGCCGCCAGCAGGACGAGATGGACGTTCCCTACGGGCGGGACCCCGCGGACCGCTACCGAGTGCGAAGGGAAGGGGAGTAATGGCCTACACCGGCCACGGACACCAGATTCCTGGCAGTCCTGCGGGGACCATCCAGGACCGACCGAAGAGCCCAGCCCGCTGCGGTGGCGTCAACATCTGCCCGCGCTGCATCCACGAAGTCGAGGAGTGGGAATCCGTCATGATCGGCGAGCGAACTGACTTCCAGGAGAAGGCCAAGCAGATGGTCCGCGACTACGTGGACTCGCTCTACCTGCAGAACCATTCTGGACATGACGTACAGGATTACGAGATCTACGTCGTGTGGTTCGCCAAGACCCTGCAGAACTGGAAGGCGATCCTCGGCACAACCCTGCCGGACGGGATGCTGTTCGAGCTGACGCGCGACGGCGACCGTAAGGTCACGTATCTCGACGCCTACAAGAAGCAGGACAACGTCCCGATCCAGGACCGGTGATGTTGCGGCACATACGGCGGTGGCTCTACCGACGGGGTCACCGCCCGCCGCTGGGGAGTATCTGGCATTCCCCAACTCTCGATCTCATGTACGCGATGAAGAGCATCGATTATTCGAAGTTCTTCGATTGCCACGAAACATCGTGCGGATACATGGAACCCCACAAGCATGGTTTTGCCTGTGACAAGACATGTGGAGTCTGCCACGGGCATTACGACAAGGAGAACGAGTAATGCCGCTTCCCGCACGCAGGCGAGACACCACCCTCAAGATCGAGGGCACTCGCATAGTGTTCCGCCCCAACTTCGAGGGCAAGCAGGAGCAGTACAACGCCGAGGGCAACCGCTACTTCAACGTGGCCGTTCTCCCGGAGGATGTCGACAACCTGGTCGACCAGGGCTGGAACGTCAAGCAGTGGACCGGAAAGGAGGAGGGCGACGAGACCGAGTTCTTCATCAAGGTCAAGGTCTCGTTCAGGTTCAAGCCCCCGCGGCTGGTCCTGATCACCTCTCGCGGGCGTGTCCCTCTCGACGAGGAGACGTGCGAGATGCTCGACTGGACCGAGTTCCAGTTCATCGACGTCATCCTCAGCGCGAGTCATTACGACATCAACGGCAAGAAGGGCATCAGCGCCTACCTCAAGACCGGCATGTTCGTCGTGGCGGAGGACGAGCTGGAGCAGAAGTACTCCCACCTCCCCGAGGTCGGCATGGACCCGATCCTGGCGCTTCCGCCGGGTGAGGAGGACGTCCTGGACGGCGAGGTAATCGCCGAGTGGGAGGACGAACCGATGAAGGAGTTGACCTCATGACCTCCATGGGCGTCGCGTGGACGATCGCGGCGTTCATGGTGGCATTCGGGATAGGTCTCCTTCTGGCGGCGAAGCAGTGATCGTCGTAGCGGCTATGGTGGCGGGCGCCGTGATCATGCTTGTTGGCGTGGTCTTCGGCGTCGTCATCGCCGACAAAACGAGCTCCAAGGAGGAGCAGTGATCGGAGACATATTCTTCAGTTGGAACGAGCTCACCATCACTCTGGTGGCGTGGTTCGTTGTGGTAAGCGGTGTTGTGGCGGCCGACTTCGGCCCAGAGATCTACCGCGAGAAGAAGGACCACTGGCACGAGGCGCATGTTCAGACGGCGCCCAAGCCCACCTTCGACCCCGACAAGACGATGAAGCTCGGGGTGTTCGTCATGGAGAAGAAGCAGAAGCACGGCAGGCACGCAAGGGCCTAGGGGAGGAACCGTGAGTGCTAGGGATCTGGAAGAGCTCATCGCACTGGTTGATCGCGATCTCATGGCGGAGATTGAAAAGGACCCAACGGGTTGTCTCCGTCGTCTGTATGACTTCTTCGACACCGAAGAGACCCCGCTCAACCCGCGGGAGTTCTACCAGTTCCTTGGCGCCCTGACGCCCGAGGAGAACGTCTACTACCTGTTCGCCCTGGAGGGGGAGAAATGATCGTCACCGCAACATACGAGCGCCGCACGTTCAGAGTCCAGGCGATACGCGTCACCGCCGAGAACATCCAGGAAGTCGCCGAGTGGTGTGACGGAACCATCAAGGACGCTGACCTGCCGGCCACGAACGCCGCGTACATCCGTGTGCCTGCTTACAACCGCAACCCAACTCGGGCGCGGATCGGGGACTGGATCACCCGTCTGGGCGACTCGACGAACTTCCGTGTCTACCAGAACAAGACGTTCCTGCAGGCGTTCAGGGAGATCTTCGACGAGCAGAAGCGGTACGCGGAGGTCCATGCGATCCTCTGGAACGCGATGCTCAAGCAGGATGTCGCCACGTACAACGGTGAGTCCAGCAAGGGCATGGACATCGTCGCCGACAAGGCCGTCCGCAACATCATCGAACTGTTCCACTAGGAGAGACGTGCAGAAGGACACGGTGTTCAACCGAGAAATGAACGTGGTGTTCTCGAACACGCCAATGCTGACTGAGCGTCGGCTTCGAGCAAAGCACCCGGACACTTGGGCCTACGTCTGTATCGGTGAGACGAGACAGATCGTCACCGTGTCTGAGTACGTCAACCGTGAGAAATTCGCCGCCATCGGCAAGGTGGTGGAGGAGATCCTGGAACGGCAGGCCAAGCGGCCCTTGAAGGGGCACGCGCAGAAGCTGTATGCCGATCGCATGACGAAGAAGATCATTGATCTGATCTAGGGGAGGACTGGTGTACTACGTCATAGAACAGGATGGGAGTGTTGCCTTCGAGGGGACACCGCTGGAGGTGGAGAACTGGCTGTTCGAGAACACCGAGCAGCACAACTCCCGCCTGAGGGTTCGCATGAACCAGAGCACCATCTCCGCCTGGAAGTACCTCGGGTGGAGCCAGAGAGGCCGACGTAGCGCCTGACCCACAGGGGTCGGGGTGAAGG
>Ga0105030_100001_pt1 | contig 67497 bp, 88 predicted proteins | sample RS_213metaG_FD_91480 | JGI IMG/M metagenome (GOLD analysis project Ga0105030, IMG submission 91480) | Switchgrass associated microbial communities from Austin, Texas, USA, to study host-microbe interactions - RS_213 metaG | ecosystem: Host-associated > Plants > Roots > Rhizosphere | place: USA... | reverse complement strand
TACTTCTTGACGGATGACGAAGACGGGCTCGGCTTTGTGTTCGAGGACCAGATCGGTACGAGCTTCGATGGTGAAGAGATCGAGGCGTATGTGCGCCTGGCGTTCTTCAATGTCGGATCGCCGGGCCGACTGAAGCGATTCCGGCGAGCTGACCTGGAGTTGAGTACGGGTCGTCCGATGCGGTTGCAGTTCTTGAGTGATATCTCGTACGGCAGCCCGGACTTCAACAGTAACTGGTCTGAAGCAGCAGTCGACGACATTGACGAGCTCGATGTGTTCGGCGGCGGTGGCTTCTGGAATACGGACAACTGGGACGAATTCTACTGGGACGGGCAGAACATCTCGAGGTGTCGAGCAGAGTTGACAGGAACAGGAGAAAACATCGGCTTCGTGATCTTTAGCACTTCGGCAGTAGTGCCGGCGTTCGTCATCCAGTCAATGACATTCCACTATGATGATCGGAGGCTGAACCGATGAACGACTACTACACCTTTACACCGCCTTTGGTCGCTGGATCAAAGGCGCGTGCGGGCGAGGTTAACAACCAGTTCACTGCGATCGAGGCGGCGTTCGATATGTTGCCTGCCGATCCTGATTCGATCGAGCTCGGCCGTTCTACGGTGGGTATCGACTCTGGGTCAGGGAACTCGTACGTTATAACAACGGAGAACGATCTCGGTGCGCCTGTCGAAGGCGAAGAGATTGTCTTCAAGGCGACACACACGAACACCGGCGCTGCTACGTTGAATCGAGACGCGGCGGGTGCGGTTGCGCTGCGCCGATTCAATGGCGACGCATTGAGCGCGGCCGACGTGGTGACTGGTCGCTACTACGCTGCTCGGTATGACGCCGTGAACACGCAGTGGCGGATTGTGTGGCCAGCGCAAGTCACGACCATCAGCGGCGCGTTGACTTATGCAGCGCCGACGTCGGATGTGGATATCAGCGCAGCAACGGAAGGCGCAGCTGTAACAGTGTTGCGCAGTGACGCGAAGCTGCGTTTGAGCCAAAGCATCGCACCGACTTGGACCGGCATCCACACGTTCTCGAACACCGTCAACTTTGACGGTGCAGTTGATTTTGATGGTGCTGCCGTGTTCGATAGCACAGTAGACATCAACGGCGTACTCACTGTGGATGGTGTTTCCACGTTCTCGACGACTGCGAACTTCGACGGTACGGTAGACTTCGACGGTGCGGTAGTGTTCGACAGCACTGTCGACATCAACGGCACCACTACGATCGATGGTGTGACCACGTTCTCTAACACGGTCAACTTCGACGGTTCGGCCGACTTCGACGGTGCGGTAGTGTTTGACAACGTGAGCGACTTCAACGCCGCGGCCACGTTCGACAGCACCGCCGACTTCAATGGCGCTGTCACGTTCGATAGCACTGCCGCGCACACAGGCGCGATCACCTCTACCGTGAACTCAAGCGTCAGCGGTAGCGTGGCTGCGTTGAGCATCCTCGGGTCAACAGTCGGCGCACTGGAGATCGGCTCGAGCGGTGCTGCGGCGAACACCGGCAAGTGGCATGCGCGTGTAGCCACTACCGGCCGGCTGTCACTGAATGCTGTCTCGGACGACCGCACGACAGTGGCGGAAGCGATCGGTTTCTCTCGCAGCACGACTACTCCTAACGGCATGGAAGTGAGTGTTGCGGCAGACTTCAACAGCACTGTGAATGTTGACGGGGTTCTCACGAACACTGTTGCAGGAAGTGGCGCGAACTCAGGAATCCAGATTTCATCGACGCAGCCATCCTTCAGTTGGAACGAGACTGGCGGCGGCACTAACGCAAAACGCTGGGACATGCGTGCGTCTTCAGAAACACTTACACTCAGAACTGTGAACGATGCGAGTAACGCTGTTGATACGGTTATGAACATTACTCGCAGTGCTACAACTGTCACCGGAGTCACGTTTCCAGCAGAGACGATTTCCGGTAGCAATTCCAGATTCAATGTTGGAAGTTCCGAAGGGTCTGTTGGGTCACTGGCTTACTTCCGTACGACCGCTTCTAACATAACTACGCTTCGCGCAGTGAGTCAGACTGCAACGTTTCCGACAGGGATTTTTCACAACCAAGCAACATCAGGAGACAATCAATTCCTGGTCTTCGCCACTGAGTCTGGGTTGACAGGCACTACTAGAGGAAGCATCACTTACAATCGCGGCGGCGGCGTGGTTGCTTTCAACACGACTTGCCGCGAGTCACTGAAGACTAACATTCGGTTGTCTCCGTCAGGTGTCGAGTTGTTGCGTCAGCTTCCAATCGTGGCTTTTGACTGGAGAGACTCAACAGCAAAGCTGCCGTATTTCGTGACCTTCGAGCGGACACAACCGCTGTTCCCGTGGGCGTGCCAGAACGACGGCGTGGACGTATCGAAACTGGTACCATTGACGATCAAAGTTGTGCAAGAGCTTCTTGCGCGAATCGAAACACTTGAAGCTGCCGCAGGAGTGGTGAAAGAAGGAGTGAAAATTTGACGACACTAGCTGATTTGGAAGAGAAGCCGACAATCAAACCGACCGGGGTTACCACAACGAGTGCGCAGCCCGCGTCGCTCGATCCGCTGTACTCGCGCAACCCCGGCAGTGTGAACGCGAGCTCTGGCATGATCGGCCAGGCCGCTGCAGCGACCGCCGCGCAAGTGGGCAAGACACCGGAAGCGAAGGCAACCGGCTTCGATGCGTTCACGCAGAGCGTGCCGGATGCTGAGCTTGCCAGCAGCCAGCTCAACAAGATCACGAGCCAGGAGAGCCCACTGATCAAGCGGGCTCGACAACAGGGGTTGACCCTGGCTAACAACCGAGGATTGATCAACAGCAGCATCGCTGCCGGTGCTGCCGAGGGCGCCATGGTCGACCGCGCTACGCCGCTAGCGCAGCAGGATGCGGCGATTTTCCAGGGTCAGCGGCTGCAGAACCAGGCCGACATCAACCGCTCGCGCGAGGTGTCCACCGGCCGCGAGACGGACGTCAGTCAGTTCAACGCGAACATCGAAGCGGAGCGCAACCGGTTGCAGGCGCAGCTCGAGACGGCGGTTAGCCAGGGCAATGCCGAGCTGGCGAACTCGGTCCGAATCCGGCAGGCAGAGTTGGACACACAAGTCAACTCCCAAAATGCCGAAGCGGCGAACCGCTTCCGGGAACAGGTGTTGCAGCAGAATGCCGAGCTGAACAAGCAGTTTTTGGCGAACACTGGTGCAATCGACCTGGCGAACATTCAAGGCCGCTACGAGACGTTGATCAGCTCGAACCAGTCGGCCAGCAACCTGTACAACGCATTTTTCGGGTCGATCGCGCAACTCATGGCGAACAAGGACATCCCGCCAGATCGCGTCGCACAATCGCTGCAGGTGCAGCAAAGTCTGCTAGAATCAGGCTTGCGATTGATCGACCAATTGAATGGTCTGAACCTCGGCGACGCAACCCGTACGCCATCCATCGTAACCTCCGGCTCAGGATCGGGCACGGCGATTACGGCTGTTCCCTTCGGCGCATCACCCGGCAGCACTCCAGTCGCGCAAGGCACCGTGCCGGTGGGCAATGCAAATTTGCCGCCCGGCACAACGACCAAACAGATCACTGGAAAGCCTGGTGGCGCTGGCATTTATCAGGTGTTCGATGCAAGCGGCAAACAAATTGGAATCCTCAAACCCGGTGGAGACAAAGGCATTTACGTTCCAAACGCCCGTTAGTGTACCTCGGCGCGTAACAAGCGCCGACACTAGCTGGATCCTGCGCAAAGCGCGCGAGCAAGCGAAGAAGCTGTACCCGGAGCTTCGCGATGACATCAGCAAGATGGCTGACATCCTTCGCGAGGCGCGACAAGACAACAAGCACTATGCCCGAGTGATCGGGCCTGAAGGTGAGCCACGAGCAGTACTGATCGCAATGACGGCGCCGGGGTATTGGTCACAGCGGCACGCAAGTCACATCGTGTTTTGGTACTCCGAGCAACCAGGGGCAGGATACAAATTGCTGAAGGCGTACCGGTCGTGGGTGCTGGAGAACGCCAGGACAATTCGAGTCGCCGGTCTGCAGATGACCGCGCCAATGTGGGCAGCGAAGATGATCCTGATCAAGGCTGGTTTTAATCAGCACGGAATGATGTACACGCGCAGCGAGCGCAAACCGCTGCTCGAGCAGGCAAAGGAGGAGAATGGGGTTTCTCAGTAAAGTAGCGAAGGGAATCAAGAAAGGGTTCAAGAAGGTCGTCGGCTTCGTGGGCAAGCTGGCGTCGAGCAAGTTCGGGAAGATCCTGCTCGCCGCCGTGACGATCTTCACCCTTGGGACGGCACTCATCGCCGGGGCAGGCGCGTTCGCGTCTACGGCCGGTGGATTCGCGGCGAAGTTCGTGGCGGGTGCGAAGGCGTTCGGTGCGGCGCTGGCCAGCCCGCTGAAGGCGGCGAAGGGCTTGTTCAACGGCGGCCAGGCGGCGGGACAGGCTGCTGCAGCGGCTGGCGGCGCAGCTCAAGGTGCTGGTGCCGTAGCGGGCGCTGCCGCCGAGACGGCCAACACAGCCGCTGCCGTGGGCGCCGCTGCGCCCGCCAGCACGCCGATCGCCGCGTTGGCTGGTGAAGGTGTCGCCGCGTCCGGTGCGGCTGCTGTGGGTCCTCCTGCAGCGCTGGCCGGAGGCGGACCGGGATTGCTGTCGAAGGCGGCGGGCGTAGCCGGCAAGGCGCTGGCGAACCCGGCAACCGCGACTCTGATTGGCCAGGCCGCGCAAGGTGTCGCAGCGGGCGTGCAGCAGGAGCGCATCTTGCAGGAGGAGCGGCGCGAGCGGCAACGGATCGACCAGGAGTTCCGCGATCCGGCGAAGATCAAACAGCTGCAGGACGCAGCGAACCGGCCATTGAATATCCCCGGTGGGTTCATCGACCGGGCGCAGCGGGTCGCAGACTTCATGAACAACCGTCCGGGTAGTGGCAGCAGCGGGCAGCCAGGCAACCCGGATGACGTCTATGGCCGTTACGTGGTGGGTTACTAATGCCAGGCATGATCGAAAAGGCGAAAGCCAAGAAAGAGGCGCAGCAGAAGAAACCTGCTGCGCCTGAAGTACCAGAGAAGGCGCCGGCACCGGCCGTGCCTGAACCTGGCGGTCAAGTCACGTCCGAAGAACCGGCGAGCGACGAGGAGCAGCAGTCGTACGAAGAGGCGATCAAGATGCTCTACAAGATGATGTACGTCGACGACAAGACCAGTGCGACAGTGGTCGATATGCTTCAGCCCGGTGCGAAGGTCGACAGCATCGTCAAAGCCAGCGTACTCATCATTCAACAGATCGACGAGAAGTTGGACTTGGAAGCTGCCGTCATTCCGCAGCTGGTGATGGAAGTGCCGGACATGCTGATCGAACTCGCCGAACGCGCGAAGCAGATGACGTTCAGTGACGGCGAGCTGAAGGCGATCTTGGGTTCTACTCAAGAGATGGTCATGCAAGTCATCGACGTGGACGCGGGCGAAGCGCGCCGGTTGATGGACAGCATTTCACCCGAACAGAAGGCGCAAGCAGAACGTGACTACAACCAAATGCTCTCAGAAGCCAGTGACGATTCCCAACAGTCCGTACGACCTGAGCAAGGGCAACAAGGGGTTCCCAGCGCTGGCTCAAGCGGAGGAGCGGCAGCAAGTCCGGTTCAGGGAAGCGATCCGGCAGCAGCTGAAGCTGTGGCAGCCGGCGATGACATACCTGAAGAAGAGGTGATGGCGTAATGGGCACTATCGCAGCGGCAGGACTCGTGGCGGGCCTCGGCAAGGGGCTCGTCGCGAACGCAGAAGTGCAAGTCCGCAAAGACTTCGCAGCGCTCGAGGAGGCGAAGGAAATTCGGTTGCGCCAGCTCGACGCACAGTACCGCACGGCTGAACAAGACAAGCAGATTCAGGCGAGCAAGGACCTGGAGACGCAACGGCAGGCCGGCCAGGCCACCTTGCAGACACAGCAAGACAAGGCGGCGGGCGAGCGCAACGACGCAGATCTCAAAGTACGCAAGGAAGAAGGCGCGGCCACGCGTGCAGTGCAGGTGAGCGAAGGCGAGAAGAACCGGAAGAGCGCGGAGAAGATCGCTGACACTCGGCGCGACAGCAACATTCGGCGAACGTTCAAACCAGAGAAATTCACGACCAGCACTGTGAAGGCGTCAACCATTGGCAAGGACGGAGTGATTTCCGAGATCGAGACGCTTGCCGTCACGCGCGGCGGGCAGACGTTCGTGCAGCTCGGGCAGAACTTCGTGCCGTACCAGGCGGGCAAGCCGGCTGCTGAACCGACCTTCGCTAAGCCGCAGGTCATCAACGAGGCGATCAAACGCATCAAGCCAGGAAACGCAGAAGAGTTCTTGCGTTTGTATGGCTTCATTCCTGCGCAGTACATCAAGTACATTGCTCAAGGCAATGACCCGTACGGCAACCAACCGGATGCGGAAACCGAAGAAGAGGAGTAAACAACTTGCCAGTATTTGCTGAGGGTACACCGTTTGAAGGGCTTGACCCCGGTTTGACCCCGCTAGACGATGAAGAAAGTCAGCCCGCAGCGGAAGCTTTCGCTGCGGGTACTGACTTCGAGGGCTTGGATCCTGGCTTCGAAGTGCAGCAGGAAGAGCCCGAACCGAAAGAGGAAGCCGGCTATTTGGATCAACTCCGTGCCGGCTACTTCGAGCTGCGCAAGTCATTCAAGGGCAGCGGCGCAATCGATCGACTCGCCACGGCTCGCGATGTAGAGCAGGGCGATCTGGCACTGAACGAATTTGGTTCGGTCATCCCTGGCCGCGAAGTCGAACAGCGCAAGAAGACCGATCCAGGATCACTGGCAACAGCGAAGCAAAAGGACAACTTCGTTGCCGACCAATTCGTCGGTGCGGGTGATGAGCTCGATCAAGCTGCCGAGTTCAAACGTAAGGCCGATGAGATTCCGTTCTCGGAAGAGACACTGGACTTCCTGGACAGCAAGCGCGGCGTGCCGGCCTTCGAGGCATTCAAGCGCGCTCCGTTCAAAATCATCGCCGAGATCGGACTGCGGTCGGGCGTGAACAGTGTGCCGGTGATTGCCGGCGCGATTGCTGGTGGCGCGGCGGGCGGATTGCCTGGCGCCATGGCGGGATCCGGCGCTGTGTCAGCTCGCATCGAGTACGTGAACTCGCTGATCGAGAGCCTGGAGAAGGAAGGCGTTGATACGCTCAGCGTCGATGCACTCAAGGCTGCGGTCGATGACGAGAAGCTCATGGCGCGAGCACAGAAGCGCGCAGCGAAGCGCGCAGGACCGATTGCCGCGCTCGACGCCGCAACCATGGGTGCTGCAGGCGTGCCGTTGGCGCCGTTCAAAGGTGCTGCAGCTCGAGTCGCAGGTAACCTGGCTGCCCAGTCCGGCGTGCAGGTTGGCGGCGGCATGGCAGGCGAGAAACTGGCGCAGGTTGCCACCGGCGAGAAAGACAACCGCGCGGTGCTGGCGGAGGGCGTTGGCGAGCTCGTGACGACTCCGGTCGATGTCGCGACTGCAACCAGCAAGATCGTCCGCGGTGAGGACGACAAGCCGATCACGGAGGAAGAGGGCGATAGTCCCTTGCGTGATCTCGAGCGTGCACAGAACGCTGCACGCCAGGCCGTTGCCGAGCGCGGCGGTGACAACCTCGAGCAAGAGATGGCGGCGGCAGTGGTGCAAGCCGAAGCGACGTCTGATCTTGCGGCGGCAGAGCGCACCGAACAACAGAAGCGCTTTGCTGACTACGTTGCTGGCCGGCAGTCGAACATCGACAAGGACTTCAACAAGGTCAAAGCTACCGAGCAGCTCGAGCAAGAAGTCACTGATACGCTGGTCACCAAGCCGGTCAAAAAGGCGATGCAGCGCGGCGAGGCGATCAATCAGGTTGAGGAAGAAGCAGCTCAGCAGATTGCCGCCCGTCAGTCGACGCAGCAAGCAACACAAGCGACGCAGCCAGCGGTACAGCAGGCAACGCAACAAGCCGAGCAGCAAATTCAAGAAGAGCTGCAGGGCGGCCAGGCTGCGCGTGATGCTGCTTTTGATAAGCTACAGCAACCGATCGACAAGTCAGCAGCGTTCGATCAAGCTGAGCGACAACGCCAAGACGATACTCGTAAGGCTGACGCGCAGCGCGAATTGCAGCGTGCCGAACAGCCGCTCACTGAACCGAACACTCGATCTCTAAACGCGACTACCACTCTCGAAGAGGCATCACCGAATGTATTTCGAACTCTTAAAGAACGTCGTGCGGCAATTGCGGCCAGCAAGTCTTCGCCCGCCGAGGCTCGCCGTGCGCCCGCCCCTGAACAATCCACTACTCCAGCAGCGGATGGAAAAGTTGATAGCGGAGTTCAGCCTGCCGCCAGTCAACAGCCTGCCGCCACTGAAGCACCTCCGGCCGCGGGTGTCGCACCCAAAACACTTGCCGAAAGACGCGCGCGGGGCGTTGCGCCGGTACCGCAAGGCGCTACCGAACAGCCGGCGTCCGCCACATCTCCTCCGCTCGCCGCGCCAACAGATCAGACATCGAGTGTAGGTACCGAGACTGCGCCGAAGACACTGCTCGAGCGGCGTAAGCGACAGCAACTACCGGCCGATGAAGCCGGTGGCGCCGCGCCGGTAACACCGAAGACACCACGCAAGCCTCGTAGTCCAGACGGCAAGGGTGCGACGGCAAGTCCAGCTGCGCCTACTGCCCAGGATACCGCAGGCTTCAGCCGCGAACCGAAAACGCTGAAACAACAGCGGCGCGGACCTGCAGCGGCGGGTGAACAGCCTGCATCTGTTAGCAGTACCGTTGCTCAACAGTCACAGCGTTACACGGAAGGTGAGCGCGAGATCTTGAGCATGGCTCGCAAGTCCACCAAAGAAGCCGTCAACGAAGACGACGTGCAACTGCTCAGCGGTTTCGTGCCGATGGCCGACGCGATCAAGGCGGTGCGCAAGCTGCGCGAGTCAGGCGACATCGCGAGCACGGGCCCATTCTCGATTTCGAGAGCGCTGCAGACGGACATGAAGACTGCGACGCGCGTTGCTGAGCGCATGCAGGCCGAAGAGAATGCGAAGCCTGCGGCCCCGAGTGACATGGCCTCGCGTACGCGAGAGATCTATCGAGAAGATCTGCCGAGCCGCAAGGGTCTCACGTCCATGCCGATCGAGAAGACTCGAGCCAGGTTCAACCGCGAGGAGCGTGCAGCGGGGCGCAAGCCGGACAAGGCAGCCTTCGACAAGTTCATGATCGAGGAGTCGAAGCAAGGCCGCGTCGAGCTCATTCCGTACGACAACTACGGTGAGCTCACCGCGGAGCAGCGCGAGAACGCGATTCAAGATCCCGAGAACAAGAACCGCTTGTATTACTACTGGCGGCCTACGGAACAGTCGGCTCCTGACGGCAAGAAGTTCTTGAAGAGCGATGCTAGCTCCGTTTCAGACGAAACAACTGTCGAAGCGTATCGAGAAGTTGACAAAGTTTTGTCGGGCTCTTCCGAGACTCAAAGCGTAAATCTGTTCGACCTGCTCTCGGTCCTTGAGAGCAAGCTATCTTCTGCTGACCCGTACAGAAAGCTGGCAACCAAGCTCAAGGGGCTTCCGCTTTCAGATGTACAAGTGTTCCTTGACGGCAAGATCACCGCCGAGGGATGGTACGTCGATAGGCGTATAGGGTTGAATCCTGCCAGATTCAATGACGGGAACGCTCGAGCTGTTCTGCACACGTTGCTGCATGAGGCAGTTCACGCAGCCACTTCAGGCGCAATAGACAACAACCCGGCTCTCTACAAAGAGCTCACGGCGTTGACAATCTCGGTGCGGACTAAAGCACGTCTGCAGGGCGTGTCGACGCTTGACCAAAACGGCAGGGAGCACTACGGCATCAGAGAAGATGATGCCGCCGAGTTTGTGGCTGAAGCTTTCACTAACGCTAAGTTTCAGGAGTTTCTCCGTAGCGTTAAAGCGGAGCGGACCGAGACGCTTTGGCAGCAGTTTGTCCGCTTCGTGAAAGAAGCGCTTGGCTTGTCTGAGAGTTTCAATTTTCTGGACGTGATAATGTCGAAGACAGACGAGATTTTCACAGGTGAACGTGAGATTGTAAGCACTGACCAAAAGCGTTCCCGTGAAGATAGCGACCAAGCACCAAGCGGTTGGAGTATGGCTGAACCAGGCGAAGTCCCGGCCGGCCTTACTGTCCAACAAGCAGAACGTCAGCTCAAAGAATTTTACGCTGAGTTTGGTAAGGACGCCGCTACAGTAGTTGCCACCGTAGCTGACCTGCCGATTGAGATTCGTAGAGCTGTGGAGTTCGCAGGGTTGCAAACCAGTGTTCGCGGCGTACATAACGGCGCTACCGGTGAAGTGTACGTTATCGCAGCGAACCACAACGATCGGACGGTCGGTGTCATCCAGACCGCGACGCACGAATTCATCGCGCACAAAGGACTTCGCGCATTCCTCGGATCTAAGCGCGAACAGATCTTTCTGGATGTATTCAAGACCGCCAGCAATCGCAAATGGATTCTTGATTACGCAAAGCAGGCAGGTTGGGATCTGCGCAATCCGACATACCAGATCAAAGTGGCTGATGAGTACATCGCGTACCTATCAGAGAACTTGGACTTTGATCAGTCACTGCTGCAGCGTGTTTACGACGCGATGCGAGCGGTTCTCAGAAAGGTGGGTTTGGTTCGCGACTACACCGACAACGACCTGCGACGGCTGTTGCGGATGTCGCGCGCCAATGCGCGCCAGATCGCCCGAGCCAACAAGGAAGCCAAGCCGAACTTGTTCGGACCGGATCTGGACTTTGCAACTGATTTCCGAACCAATCCACAGGATCGTGCGCCGCTGCAACCGCAAGGCATTTTGTCCAGGCTAGGCAGCACTGCCGAGGATCAGGCGAACTACAATCCTGGTGTGATCGGTTCGCGTATCGATGCGCTCAAGGACTTTGGTCAGGATCGTATCTCGACTCTGCTTGCGTTGATTCCGCGACGCAACCTGGTCGACTTCATCAGCAAAGGAAAGATGGACTCGACGCGCCGCTATCTCAGCCTGGCCGACCGGTTGGACGGACGGCGCAACGAACTGATGGCGGAAACCGAGAAGCTTGCAAAGAGGTGGATGGACTATACGAAAAAGAACCGCGCAGGCGCCCGTATCCTCGGTGAGCTCATGCACGCGGCAACCCTTGCAACAGTCGATCCGCTCGTCCCGTACGTGTCCTCGCTCGCGAACAAGAAGCCTGGACGAATCACGCCGGCCATGCGGCAGCTCGAGGCGGAACGGCGAGCTGCCTACACTGCACTGAGTCAGTACGCCAATCGATTAGACCAAGAGGGCAAGGAGATCTACGCAGCTGTGCGCGACAGCTATCAGACCGACCGCCAACGCGTGCTGCAGGGAATCCAAGAACGCATCAACGCGTCGAGCGCCAACGGACAAGTGAAGAAGGCGCTATTGGACAGCCTGCGTAAACAGTTCGAGTCCGGTAAGGTCGCCGGGCCGTACTTCCCGCTTGCCAGGTTCGGCAAGTACTGGGCAGTGGCGAAGGACGCGAGCGGTGAAGTCGTTTCGTACGTGCGTCGCGAGAGTCAGAGTGAAGTGACGGCCTGGCGCCGACAGATGCAAGCGGCAGGGTTCAAAACAGACGGCGGCACGAAACCAGCCAACCAATCAGCCAGCGTGCTCAAGCAGATCGACCCTGATTTCGTGGCGAAGGTCACTGACCTGGCTGACCAGGTTGACCCGGATATGAGTGATCAGATCTGGCAGATGTATTTGCAATCACTGCCGGAGACGTCGCTGCGCAAGCAGTTCCTACACCGGAAGGGCCGACTCGGCTATACAGCGGATGCGCTGCGCTCGTTCGGCACCAACAAGTTCCATGCCGCGCACCAGATCGCGAAGCTCGAATACATGCATCGCATGGAATCTGAGCTCGTGAACATGGAGTCAGAAGCACGCGCGTTGGAGCAGAACAACGACAGCGAAGCGAAGTGGGCAGTGCCGCTCTCAGATGAATTCAAAGAGCGCCACAAGTGGGCGCGCAACCCAACCAACGCGGCCTGGGCGAACAACCTGACCGCGCTTGGCTTCGCTTATTACCTCGGCACGTCGCCTGCAGCAGCGCTGGTGAACTTGTCGCAGACGGCAATGGTGGCGTTCCCAACACTTGGCGCGGAGTTCGGCCTGGCCAAGAGTGGCGCTGCGCTGCTGCGTGCCGCTGCACAGTGGGCCGGCAGCCGTGGGCCGCTGGCGAACAAGTTGCGTGGTGATGAGCGGCTGGCGTTCGACGAGGCGCTGCGTATCGGCTTGTTCACACAGACCAGGACAACCGACCTGGCCGAGCTCGGCGAGCAAGGCGAGAACATGGGTACCGGCCGCGCCCAGTTGATGAAGATCATCACGTGGCTGTTCCAGAAGACGGAGCAAGCCAACCGCGAAGTGACGTTCCTGGCCGCCTTCCGTATGGCAAAGGAGAAGGGACTGTCGCAAGAAGCGGCGGTTGAGATGGCTGAGAACTTCACATGGGATTCGCACTTCCAATACCAGTCAACGAACCGGCCGCGGTTCATGCAAGGCGACGGCAAGAAAGTTCTGTTCTTGTTCCGCCAGTACTCGATGAACATGAGCTACCGGCTTGCGCGTGACTTCCGCAACTCGACCGCACTGAAAGCGATGCCGCCCGGTGAACGAAAGAAAGCAACAATCCGGCTCGGCGGGTTGTTGTCGATGACATTCTTGAACGCAGGTCTGACCGGGCTGCCATTCTTGTGGATCGGGTATGCAGTGCTGAACGCGATGCTGGGTACGGATGACGAACCGTACGACGCCGAGGGTTCTCTGCGTGCCTGGCTCGAGGAGTGGGGCGGCGACACTTGGGCATCGGCGATCATGGACGGCTCGTTGTCCACTGCCACCAACGCAACACTGTCGACGCGTGTCGGCCTGGGTCATCTGTGGCTCCAAGAGAAACCAATGGGTATGAACGCCACCGACGAGTACGGTTGGTGGTTGTCGCAGGCGGCGGGCCCGATCGGCGGCCTGGTCTTCAAAGGTCTCAAGGCAAGCGAGCTGGCCGAACAAGACTACGGCGATCGAGCGCTCGAGCAGATGACACCGAAAGCGATCAGTGACGTGTTGAAGCTGGTGCGCTACGCGCGCGACGGCGTAACGAACAAGCGCGGCGACGAGATCATCGGCCGCGACGAGCTCAGCAACCGCGATCTGTTCCTGCAGGCGATCGGCTTCACGCCGCTGCAGATCACGCAGCAGTACGACAAGAACCGCACGATCAAGAACGAAGAGACCAAGATCGTCCAGCGGCGCGCGAACGTCATGAACCGGTTGTTCCTCGCCGCGCAGAATGACGATCCGACTGGAGTACAGGAGTCAATCAAGGAGATCGCTGCGTTCAACAAAGCCAATCCTACCTATCCGATCTCGGCATCCAGTATCATCAGCAGCGCGCGGCAACGCAGTCGCTACACACAGGAAACCGTCAACGGTATCCGAGTCGAGAAAAAGCTTCGATACTTGCAGGAGAAATATGGTAACGACTGAAACCGTCATCAAGACGATCATGCCGGCATGCAAGAGCCCTGCCGCATGGGGCGCGGCGTTCGATCATGCGTTCGATCGCTTCTGGATCGAGGAGCCTGCCGACAAGGCAGCACTCCTCGCCCAGGTCGCACACGAGAGTGTCGAGCTGACCAGGCTCGAGGAGAACTTGAGCTACACAGCCGAGCGGCTTCGTCAAGTGTGGCCATCGCGATTCAAGTCGATCGAGTTCGCACGGCGATATGAGCGTGCGCCGCATCGGCTGGCGGATTATGTCTATTCGAACCGGCTCGGCAACTTGCCAGACTCGATGGACGCGTGGAACTTCCGCGGGCGCGGCCCGATCATGATCACGGGGCGCAAGAATTATCAGGGATTTGCTGAATCGATTGGCGAACCTTTGGTGGTTACCGTGCCGGATATGCTGCTGACGAAGACGTTCGGCGCAATGGGCGCGGCCTGGTTTTGGACTGAGAATAAGTTATCATTACTTGCCGTAGACAACCCAGGCGACGACATCAAGGAGGATTTCGACACCATCACAAGGCGCGTCAGCGGCGGTTTGCACGGCCAGGAAGCGCGGGCACGTTACTGGACAAAAGCACGGAGTGTGTATGGCCTCAAGGAGGTTTGATCTGGAACCAAAGATCGAGCTGAATGCAATCGTCAGCGTGTCCGGAGCGTTCGTGAGCTGGTTCGCGAATACGCTCCCGGTGATGCAGTGGTGTGCGGCAGCAGCCGCAGTTTTCTCCGGCGTGCTCGCCGGGTTGTGGGTACTGATCAAAATTCGCGATCGGCTTGCGGGTCGCAAGGTGGAGGACTAATCGCGTCAGTATTCACGATGTCGCCGAAGCGGGATCCTCAGCGACATCGTGTCTACTCCATGGAGTCCGATCTATTCGTAGGGTTCGCGCGGATCAAGTTCAGCCGCAAAACAATTCGGTCGCTCGCGAAGCTTCTCTGCGAATGGTTCAATGTCCCGCAGGTGCGGATTCACTACGGGAAGATTGGTGGCGGGTTCAGTGGCGAGTTCGTTGCGCCACTTACGATAACGTTGGATGAGTCCCAAGCGACGCCCATGCTGACGGTATTCACTCATGAGATGGCTCACTTTGTTCTTTATCATCTTGTTGAGAAGCATAACCCCGGCGTGGTGCTCGAGGATCACGGGCCCAACTTTGTCGGAGTGCACGGTATGGTGCTGCATTGGCTTCAACTACTGCCCTTGCCACTTTTTGAGCAAGCGTGTCGTGCTTACGGGGTGTGGTACGTACATCCCTTGCACGGTCGACTGAGGCGCCCGCGCCGCGTGAAGCTCGCTTCTGTGCGTTTAGCCTATCCGTATCTGGATAGAGCGCTGCTAAAGGATGGTCGGTCCAATCGACTGCCCAGTTCAGTCCGCCGTAAACGCGCTCGCGCTCGAGCATCCTGAACACTTCATCATCCACGATCGAGCTGGCACCACCAGCTCGACGTGGAAAGTCACGCCGCCACCGGATCGTGACGGCTTCGTTAACTGCACTCTTCACTTGGTACGAAACCCACAACTACGGCTTCACTCGAAAGAGTCCACATCGGCAAGTACATGCTGATACCGCCGATAGGAAGTCCGCCGCCCTCGAACTTCTTGACGTGTCTCTCGCAGCGTACGATCTTCTTTTCTTCCATCTCTGAGAGTAGACGATAGATACGCGGCGGCGTGACGCCAATCGCTCTGGCGATATCGATTCCGGCAGCCCACTCGTGTTTGCGCCACCGCAACTCGAGGTACCTGTAGATCAGCTCCTTGTCACGGGCATCCGCGGCATGCCACCGACGATGCAACCATTCCACGAGTGGACGCAGCAACAACTTCAACCATTTCTTCACCGGACTCTCCTCGCAATCGACGATACAAAATCTTCCTCGGTCGCATCTTTGCGCGCCAAGAGGTGTTTAACTTCGATGTCCTCCGTATCCTCGCATATGATGTGATGGATCACAATATTTTTCCCGGCACGTCGATGCCCGCCAGTCAGCCGGCCGCGGAGCTGCAGGTAGTGCTGCAGGTTGTTCGTCATGCCGAACCAGATCAGGTCCTCGGCGCCAGACTTATAGACCGAGTTCAGGCCGTGACCGGCGCTCGCCGGGTGCAGCACGCCGATCTCGTACTGGCCCGCCGCCCACGCTTCAAAGCTCGCGTCGCTGCGCAGGAGCGACCAGTTCTTACCGGCCTTGGTCAGGAGCTTCCCGATCCGTTCCAGGTCATGCCGGAACGTATAGCCCACCAGGGCAGGCTTCCTAACCGACTCGAGGAGCTCCAGGAGCGCATCGAGCTTGTGGGTATGCAGCGTGTGCCAGGCACGATCGTTGTCGTACACGGCGCCGTTGGCGAGCTGCAGGAGCTTGCCTTGCGCTACCCCAGCGTTCACCGCGGTGATCACCCGGCCGTTGAGCTCGAGCAGGAAGTCGCGCGCCAGCTTCTCGTACTGCGCCTGCTCCTTAGCGCTCATGCGCACCTTGACGTAATTGGTCATCACGTCTGGCAAGGACATGTGATCCTCTTCCCGGAGCGCAATCGTCAGGTCGCTCATGGCGTCCTCGATCTCGCGCTGTGCGTGCGCCTTGGGCACCCAGAGCGTGTGCTGGTCTTGTTGCACGGGTTGGAACCAGCGGTCCCTGAACGCCTCCTCCGTGATTCCTAGGCGGCGTCCGAAGTCCATCAGATACGCCTGCGCCCACATGTCGGCCAGGCCGTTCGGGATTGGCGTGCCGGTCAGCAGGATGATCCGGCGAGCGTAGCGACGCAGACGCGCCATTGCTTTCCAGCGTTCACTCGCCTGGGACTTGAACAACTGCGACTCGTCCAGGACGATCAGGTCCCACGGCCATTTGCGAATCTGCTTGCCGTTCTGGAAGTACTGACCCTCGAGCCAGGTCAGGTTCTCGACGTTGATCGTGTGGATGTCGCTCGGCGTGCGCAGCGCCTTCATGCGCTCCTCGACGGTGCCGGTGATCGTCGAGATCGACAGGTGCTGAAGGTGCTCCCACTCTTTGAGCTCGTCAGACCATACGTTGCGTGCGACACGCAGCGGCGCGACGACCAGCATGCGCCGCACCTCGAAGCCGTCGAGCAGATCTAGGAAAGTCGTTTCGGTGGATACCGTTTTCCCGGCACCCATGAACACGAACGCGGCCGAAGCCGCGTTCTGTAACTGATGGACGTTGACGCGCGACTGGTAGTCGCGGATGTCAGATCGGACAAGCATGGTTGTCGTACACCACTTCTTGACCGACCCTGATTACGAAGCGTTCGGCTCCTGTCCTTTCGATGCTGATTTGCTCTGAGTAGAAAGTCTCTGCGTCGTTCACCAGTCTCAAACGAAGTACTCCGCCCCAGGGTTCTTTAATTTGCCAGTGCCTTGCGTCGGCCGGGCCGCTATCTTCATTCAGGGTTATCATCTGTCCGCCTTGCTGATGTAACGATCCTTCGATGGCTTGCGCCGGCGAATGACCTTCTGTTTGAAGTACTCGATGTTGCAGTCAACTTCACCCCAGTAGTCTTTGTGGCAGTCGATTTCGTACGTCACTTTCACCCAGATCTTTTCGCCGACTTCGAGCTTGTATGCTGCGTCCGGTGCCTGCCACGTGTCGAACTCTAGCAAGCCTTCGATGTCTTCGCGCGCCTGCCAACCCATGCCAGGTACACTGCAGGTGAAAATGATCGCGTTGACATCGAAATTGAAGACCTTCGGACCGCGCCAACTCTCGATCCGTTCAATGACCAGAAGTGCCTTGCCGTGCATTAGATATGCCTCCAAGTTCTGCGAGCCAAGACATCTTGGATCGTCGAGACGCTCACTTCCCAAAACAACGCAAGCATTCTTGCGCTGCCACCGTATTTGCGAATCGATCGCACGGCTCCTTCACTCAACTTCTTCGCGCGCCGACCTGCTTCTGCTGCTTCACGCTGGTTGCGCTCGTTCTTGCCGAGGCGCATGTGAACCGGGTTAACGCATTTCGTGTTATGGCACTGATGCAAGATCTGCAGATTCTTTGGCACCTTCCGGCCATGCCACAGATACCAGGCGTAGCGGTGTCCTGGGACGACCTTGCCGTTGACTTTGAGACTCGGATAACCACCTCCTTTCGCTACCTCTTTACCTTGCAGTGCTCGCTGCCAGATCCAGCAACCCGTCTTCTTGTCGCGCTTGGTGTGCTGGAAGAAAGTCTCGGCAATGGTCTGCCGAGACTTTGAACTAGACGATCTCGACGCCAAACTCGGGGTACTTCGCGCAGATCTTGTCGATGTAGTCCTGCGCCGTGCCGGTACGGAACTCCAATGTCTGTGTCGCTACTGCTCGAATGAACTCAGGACTGAAGTGCAGCGTGCCGGCGTCGTACCACACCTTCGACAAGTTGCAGCGGAAGTGCTCGTGAATGTAGTCACTGAAGTCGCCATCCACTACGAAGCTACCGACATAGATGAAGTCGATGTTCAACGACGGCAAGTTCCACACGCTCTTAGAATCGTAGCGATGCTCGATCTCTTCGGCTTCCGTGCGTGGCAGCACACGTTCGAGATCGTTCGTGTTCTGCAGTACTAGATCATGGAAAACGTCGATGTCCTTCACTGGACGTCCGAGCAACGTATCGCGAACAGCGCCCCCTGCCACGATCGCGTTACCTAGCCAACGCTCCATCCTATTCTCGGCTCGAAGGATGGCAGATTGCCATCCTTCGAATTGCCGGTAGGCTGCGGCAACGTCGAGCTTCACTCGACTTTGACCTTGACCTGCTTGATCGCGACGCCGCGCTCGACCAGTTCCTTCTCGAGCTTGCGCACGTAGCGGGCCAACGCGCCGCTGGCCGTCTTCACCTCGTCCTCCTGGTTCACGCCCAGGTTGGCCGCCAGATGAGTCAGCGCTGCGACCAGTGACTCACCCTTCGAAATCGTCTTTGCTTTTGCTTTCGGCATGTTCACCACTCCTCAATACTCTCAAAATACGCGACGAAATCGTCGCGATTGTCAAACACTAGAACCGTCAACCCTGCAGCTCGCATCACCTTGTGCTCGTCGAGCTGTTTATCAGTTGGCTTCTGACCCTTGCGCTTGAACTCTACAAAGATCACCAGACCGTTCTTTGCAAAGATCCGATCCGGCGCGCTTCGTTTCCCTGGCGAGGCGTACTTGCGGACATACCATCCTCGACGCCTCGCCCACCCAACACACCATCCTTCGACTTTCGACTCGAGGTTCCGCTGCACTCGCGGCAGCGCAACGTCGTGATCGAAGGCATCTGCTAACTCGTTCGTTTGTCGGCGTTTCGTTCTGTCACCATCTCTGGCACGTTTCGCTTTAAAGGCACGAGACTAACAATTCGCACTCCGTGTCGACGTGCCCACTCCTCGATCCTCAATTGACGATCTCGCTCACTCGTCCGGGACTGCTTCATTCCATTCCTCCGGCGTGACGCCTGTCATGATGAACTCGCGATCATCAGCACTCAAATGTGGCATCGCTCGCTGGATCAACTCGCCGTTCTGCCACCGCCGCAGCTGTTCCGGTGTCACGTTGATCTCGCGACTACGCAACTGACCAGAAACGAAACTCCGACGTTCGATGATCATTGATACACCAGCGCGAACTTCGGTACGCCGTGTCGCTCCGGCTCGATCTGGCACAGTTGGATCAGCGCCGGCACGTTGTTCATGACTCTACTACGATTCGAATAGTACATGAACGCATCCGGATGCCACAACTTTACTTCCTCTTCTTCCATGGTGTCGACATCACTCACGTGAGGATCCACCGCCGTGAACACTTCCACGGCCCAACCTTCTTGAGGGTTGGCCATCGTGCCGACGCGTCGCCACTGAGCAGGCTCGATCCAAACACCAGTCTCTTCCTCGAACTCGCGAGCCATCGCTGCAGCGTCGGAAGCGTCAGTCGGTTCGACCTTCCCACCAATGCCGTTCCAACGACCTGCTTGCCAGTCCGGCTTGGACTTCTTGATCAGCGCGACATAGCCGCGCATGTTGAACGCAAAGCCGAGTACGTACCTCAAGCCTCGATCCTCTTATCGATCGAGAAACTACCCGCGTTGCGCTGATCGCCGCGCGGGTCGGTCTGTCCTTCAGTGCCGAAGGCATCGTCAGACAGCAACCCGTCTAGCATTGCGTCGACTTGATCTACGTACATGTCAAGGTTGTCCTCATCGGCTTTGCATTGTGCAATGATCCTATCGAAGACAGTCTGCAGTCGTTCCAGTCGCTTATCTGCCACTGCTCACCTCCGACACTGAGTCGAGCGTACCGAACGCGTCTGGCTTCTTTTGCAACAACTCGCGATGTTGCATCCAGAGTCGACCGAGCATGTTCTGTCCCGTGCCGTCTGCGCCAGCGCCCCAGAAGTCGTCACGCCAGGAGTCCTCGACGATCAGCCGATCGCCCGTCTCGAAAAGCTTGCGGCGAACATACTCGTGCTGCCGCAGCTTCGCCGCCAAGATGTCGCGCATGACCGGCACGCGACGTTGCAACCAGTTTGGATCGCGCAAATGATCATTCTCTTGCGCAATTTTGAACGCTTGGTGTGCCGACATCGCGTTGATGATCTGCTCACGCACGACGTCCTGTTTTGGGAATTTCTCCCATTGGTATGCCTGCTCGCTGGTGGCGAAAAGGATGCCTTGCCAGTAGATCTTGAATGCCGAGAAGTTCTCCAGGCAATAGAACTCGTTCGGGTAAATGAACACTTTAATGGCAGTATCTCGGCCGTGAAGGATCTTCATCCGTGGAACTTCTTTGCCAGTTGTTCGAAGAGCTCGCGCACGCTGGCGTCAATCAGCCGCGTCCCGACTGGCCGCGCGTTGTAGATGTTCTGCCAGTAACGCGTGTTCTCTTCCTGTGTCTTCAGCATACGTTGCGTGGTGTCGCGCTCTGCGCCCACTGCGCGTACTTTACCTTCGAGCTCACGAACCTTGGAAAGTGCTGCACGCAGCTCCTTACCTTGTTCCTGGTAGTCGTGGATCACGCCGTTCTTCTCCATCTCGGCTTGCGTGACCTTAGCTTCGAGCTCGCTCATGTACTTGGCGATGTTGCCGCGCTGCTCGGACACCGGTTCCCATGCTTTTTTCTCGTCGAACTTGACCTTGCTGCGTCCCTCCTGCACGAGTTCGTGAATGACGTCGCGCAACTTGGATAGGAGCTCGCGCCCTTTCAGGCTGAGCGGGATTGGTCCATACGTGCTGGACTGATAGTGATCAGGGGATTTCATTTGCCGTACCTCTTGGATCTACGGCCTTCAACTGCGATAGGCATCCCGCGTGAGAACGCTGGGACCTGTAACATGAGCTCTTTGGCTTCTTCCCAAGAGCCCCGGCCTACCTCTATTTCAGTGATCGGCTCATCGTGGATTGTGCCGACCGGCAGGTACCCTGCCTTTTCCAGTCGCAACTTTGCCGCAACGAGCAGATCTCTGCAATGCCCTTCGTTCCAATTCTGCGTTAATTTTCCGCCGTAGGTACTGGTCTTCCCCCAGCGGCGAGTCTTGGTGTCCACTCCCATGTACACCAGCTTCTTTGATTCGCGCTTCTCGCCGTTACGGAATTTGCGAACCGTCGTGCGAACTTGTGGCTGATAGTACTTGATGCGTCGACCGCTGGGCAAACGCATCACGAGCCACTGGTGCGGCCAGGTGCCTTCCACCTTGAACATTGCCTTGCCGGACTCGAGTCGCGTGACCGTGCCTGGCTTCTCTACGGCTTCGATCGCCAGGCGTTCCATGGTGTACCAGCCGTTGACGATCTTCGGGATGCGGCGCCGCATGATGACCTTGAGCGAGTCGCACGCCATATACACGCGTTCGGTCAGGCCAACCGTTCGCCGGTCATGCACCGCGTTCAACCAGCTCTCCTGCGCCTCGGCTAGGACATCCGGTTTTAACCGCGGCCAAAGCGCCTCAGTCATCGCGTCCAGGTCGATCTTGTAGTTCGGCACCATGTTCTTGAACGCGCCTGCAGCGCCCTGGTATGCGCCCAGGGAGAGCTTCACAACCTTGCCGATCTGTCGCCAGAACCCGTCGATCTTCTCGGGCGGTTCGCCGGTGATCTCCGATGCGACGATTCGGTAGGCGTCCGGGCCCGTCTTGGCGTCCTGCCGACGGAACACCTCCAGGTCGTCTTCGTCATCGAACAAGAACGCCACGCCGCGCGCCTCCACGCCGGAGAAGTCCGGGAAGACGAGATCGTGGCCAGGGCCCGCTACCAGGCAGCTGCGCACGCAGCTCGACGCCACGAGCATAGGGTTCGGCCGGCGCGTGCCGTCCGGATAGAAGCCTGAGTACAGGTCCCTGATCCAACCCAGGTCCCGCGCCCGGAACGCCTCGACTGCCGTCTCGGCATCCTTGATCAGGGGGCGCATCAGGTTCTGCAGCTGCACCAGGCGCGCTGTCCAGCGACCAGGGCCGGCGCCCCAGTAGACGAACATGCCGCGCACCCGGCCGTCCGCACAGACGCAACGCCGCATGGAGGCGTACTTGCTCACCGCCTTCATGTTGTATGTCGAGTACAGCCCCAAGATCTCCTTGACGTGCTCGGGACAGGACTTGTCGGCAACGGCGCCGGCAACCGTGACCGCCCTCATGTCGGTGATCGGGTAGCCTTGCGCGGTCACCCATTCACGCAACTTGATGACTTGCGTCGGCTTCAGCCCGGTCTTGCTGACGCAGCGGTCGGACATCTCGACTTTGAATTGCCGGATGACTTCTTCGATGTTGTCGATCGACTCCAGGTCGATTGCCCAACCGCGGTCGTTCATGCGCTGATCGAGCGCATACACGTACTGCTGCTCGAACGGACTCAAGTCCTCGAGCACGTGATCGATAGCGCGCTCCGCCATCACGTCGTCCATGCAGTAGAGCACCATGTTTGCATAGCGCTCTGGCTCTTCAACCGGCAACGGCTGCGTGCCGTTACGACGCGGCCGAGCCAGGTACATCATGTCCTTGTGCCCTTCCTTGTCCTTCGGGTGCGTACCCAACGCCTTTGCTGCGTGCTCCAACTTCTGCGGCACGCCGTTGGCACCGCACTTCGCCATCACGCATACGACTTGCGGGATCTTAATGCGCGGGAAGTTGATTAGCTGCCCTGCATTGGCGTTGCACACCGTACGCTCGAAGTTCGCATTGAACGCGCGGATCTCGCCGCCAGACTCGATGTGCTGCCGAATCCTGTCTAGAAGCTCACCCATGACCAGCGTTGATCCTGGGAACCGCTCCTGCATGCGCGGCACCAGGTGTTGCTCGAGATACCACTCGAGCTCTGGCGTCAGCCACATCGTCGGCACCCAAGCGATCAGCGGCTCGTCATCGAACGCAAAGCACGCGAGAGTGATCCGGGTTAGCGGATCCTCCGCGTACTTGTACGCCCCGACTTTCCTAACGTCGGTCGGAGAGAAGCCTTCGATGTCGAAGTGAAGTACAGTCATCGCTTATTGATTTCTTGCAAGCCAGCCTTGGTAAGAGTAAGGATCCCAGTGGCGTCGGATTTTACGTAGACGTCGCGCATCATCAGCCACAACGGCTTGCCGATCACTCCCATGTCCCAAGCGAACTGCTGCAGTGTTGGTTGCTTGTCGCGGACGTAGCGCAGCGCATGCTTGAGAGTCGCTTCCAGCTTGCCTCCTCAATTGCTTCGATCCTGGTTCGTGCAAGATGCGATCAGCGCACTTGGCTTCTTGGAACTCGGTCCACGTCATTCGATAGTTCATGATGTATCACCTGCCCTATTCCGTTGACTAATTCTTTGAGAAAAGTTGCCAGATCCATTAGTGCCCAAATCAATGCCCATAACAACAGAGCAAGATAAAGACACGTCACACATCACATCCTATCTTGTATTCGGAGAAGGTCAGGCCGCCCTCGACGCGATCAGCCCAAGCAGGCAAGTCGACATCGCCGTCCTTGATCAGTTGATCCCACTCGGCGCGCATTTCGCACGGGATAACATACTGATGTCCGTCGTCATCACTAACGATGGTGAACATTACAACTCCGGTTTATGAGTAGTGAGTTTCTGCGGCTGTAGCGGCGAGTTGAACGTCAGCACTTGATGCCACAACTTACCAGTGATCAGCAGTCGGACTCGCTCGAGCCAAGTGAGCTGCCAACAGAAGGTAGCAACTCCGTCCTTGCTTATGTGTGCTGGAAGTGGGGTGTATTCACGTTGATGCTTCGCGAACACAACTGTCTGTCCGGCAAAAGAAGTAGGCTTCACGCGAAATCCTTGAATTGTGGTCTGCCACAGTGAGCACATTCACGCTTATAGGTTCGCCGAACATAGATCGGATATCCAACATCGTCAAATACCTGACGTTCTGTAAACAACGTCCATTTCGACCACTCGTGAAACCAGCGCTTAAGACAACGCATAAACCTCCTTGCGACCGTGCGTCAGTGTAACGAACTGCTTTAACCGAGGTAGAAACTCACGCCACGTATCCACCCAAGGGCCGCGCAGCGAGAACACCAAGGTGCGCGGCGCGAGTCCTTCGACCATATGGAACGTCTCGCGGTATGTCTTGATCGGCTTCCAGCTAGGCACGTGAATACGTGGCGCAGCGCCGGCAATGAAGAACGTCTCACGCAGCTTGCCGCGCAGTACCCACGACAAGGCATTGAACGCATGCGAATGGAACGCCTCGCGCGAGCCTTCGCGGAACAACATCAGCAGGACAGAACCCACGTGCTTACTCTCGATCCCCCACACCCACACACGTGATTCCTTGCCGCCGTCTTTATCACCCCAGAGAATTTTCATAGTGCGTCCTCCAATGGCTTGGCCTCGGATGCCGAGACGTATTCGTCATACACATCCACTGCTTTGATCTTGTCTTCGGCGCGCTTCTTCGCCTCGAACGAGTTATCTGCTTCGACTTCAACTCGAAGCGTTGCATCAACAGAAACTAGTACGTGCCACTTCATAGAAAAGGGGCAGCCGTAGCTGCCCCGTCCTCCTGTTAGTCCAAGTCCCAGTTCTCGGATGCCGCAGTCTCGTCGAACGCCTCTTCCGCTTCCGGGTCGTCCTCGAGCTTCTCGAACTCCTTGTCGGGGTCGATCGCCGCGCGGCCGAACGCCGGGCCTGGCCGCAAGAACTGCATCGAACGGATGCTGCAGATGATCTGCCGGCCGCCCTTCTCGTGCTCGCTGGTCCACAGGTTCACCTTGCCGCGGACGAAGCAGCCTGAGTACGGGTACTGCGGATCGCCTGGCTCGATGATGACGCCTTGCCGGTTCGCGATGGCCGGGCGGTACTGCGCCTCGAGCCGTGCAATGGCTGCTGCCAGCGCTGCAGGACTCAGGCTCTTGTTCGCTGCGGTCTTCACGTAGTCCTTGACCGTGTTGTGCGCGGTCAGGATCCAATAGTTCTCCCACTCCGGCCGCTTCGCCTTGCGCTCGGCGCCGTCGAAGAAGCAGTTGAACTTCACGTCGTCCTTGCCGGTCGGCGCTTTCTTGGTCAGACCGAGCTCGAACTCTTTCTGCCGGACGGCAAACGAGTCAACGCCAAAAGCCTCCTGCGCGATCTTGCGCGCCTGCAACAGCAGCGCCTTGACGCCAGGCTTGTTCTTCTCGTTCTTCAGGTCGGCCATGAAAGTCGTACCGAAACGGGGATCCTTGCCGGCTTCGATTTCCTTCGGTGTCTCGAGCTGCACGAAGCTGGTCCGCCAGTCGTCCAGAACGATCACTTCACTGTTCACTGTTTTGCTTCTTGCCAAACTACTTCTTACTCCTCGTCTTCGTCATCCAAATTCTCGAACTCAACGATTTGAGTTCGATTCAACCCAGGGCGCTTATCTGATACGGGTACCAGCGTCAGCTTCTTTCCTGGTTTCTTGTCCACGAAGTCGGTGAAGAACGAGTGCTTCTTCCCCAGCTTCTTCTCGAGTTGCTTCGGGGACCGTATCTTACGCGGCTCCCAAATATCGTCATCATCCAACCCCTGCCACTGCAACTCTTCAACAACCTCGGCGTCGGGTACTTTGAAGTAGCGCACATTTCGACCAGGCACCAACTTCCAATTTTGTTCGAGCTCTTCGACACCCACCTTCAGCAGGCTGTTCGCGTAGCTCTGAATGTCCTTGAAATATTTGATGACGGCCGGCGCCGCTTGCAGCAACAAGTTGAGACGTTCGATCGGCATGTCCGCGCTGAACTTTGGCGGATCGTTGACGATCGCCGCCGCTTGCTCGTCCAAGTTCTCGAACTCAGTTGCAGGATCCACAGGTTCCAGAGTAGGAATCTGCGACAGTATCCACTGCTGCCGTGTCTCGCACCCGAATTTGATCGGGCAGTAGCGGCACCAGGGACCAGCATTGAACTCCAACACGCCGGACTCGAGCTTCTCTTCCGTCGGTCGGATCACACGGTCGGCCCACTCGAGGAGCTGTTCGATCGTGATCACTTCCTCGCCCTCGTAATCGATACGAGGCTGCGAAATACGAAGCTTGAATCCTTCGATGTTGTACAGGTGACCGAAGGTCAGATAGAACCCAAGTGCGTAGATACGCAGCTGTGAGTTGTTCTCTGCGAACACCGGCACCTTACCATACTTCAGGTCCGTGATGACAACCAGGCCGTTCTTTGCACGAGCATCGTCGAGCCGGCCGTAGCCGTTCTTCATGTACTCGTTGTACCGCACCTGGACTTCAACGAATTGATCGCCTGGCTCCTTCTCGCACCAGTCGACGAATTCCTGGACGTAATCTGCCATCTCTTCATCGACAGTGAAAGTGTACCCCTCCACCTCGATCTCATCACCAATGAAGGCGCGGCACGGCTTCCTCTGAAGCCGTGCCCATTCGCTCAATGTGTGCGCTGCTGTTCCCTCGGCAGCGTAGAAGGTTGTCCCGCCGCTGCTTTTCGGCAGCGAGCGGGACGCTGTGTAGGAACCGACACAGTGCGTGAGACGCTCAACCGCCGAACCGCCCTTCGGTGAGTGCTCGTCTTCTACTGTATCGATCAGTAGGTGATCCTGCGCTGTCGCACGACACCAATCACGGTGTAGTTGCTCAGCGGGCGCTGCTTCTCAGTTGCTGCCGCCCAGACCGCTGCTTCGCATGCCTCGTCATAGAAGTCAGCAACGACCGCAAGCCTGAACTCAGCACCGCGCTCGCTATCTTTGAGCTCGACTTCCCAAGACCAACTCTTGGTGAACGGGCCCTCTTCCTCGTTTGGAATGACTTCGTTCAAATACTACCCCTCGATTTCGGCCATTAACTCCTCGCCGTTGTCCTCCGCCGCCATGACTTTGCTGGCGAAGTCGACGATGCTTGCGTAGCTCTCCGGCTTGATTTCGGAGAGCGCTTTGGAACCACCGAAGTGGTTCATCACCACTCGACAGCGATCCTTCGCGCCATTCTTTTCAGCAGTGGTCTTCGCGATGGTCGTGAAGTGCTGCTGCAGCTTGGTCAGCGTGGCACGGAAGTCCGCTTCCGTGACCTGCTTCTCTTCCTTGTCGGCTTTGGCCGCTGCCTCCTTCGCTTTGGCTTTTGCTTTGGCTGCTGCCGCGCTGGGTGTTTTCTTCTCAGCGGCCGGCTTGTTGGCGGGCTTCTCAGCGTCGACTTCAGCGGCAGGCTTCTCGGCAACCGTCGGTTGTTTGAGCTCTGACTGCTTCAATACAGCAGTCAGCTTCTCGATCTGCCGCCCGAGAAACTCCAGTTGATCCGAGATCTTCATCACACCAATTTCAAGTGACACTCTTTACGTACTCCTTATTCAGTTTGCGTTGCTTCAAAAACCATTCGGCAAATCGAATCGCCTCGATCTCCAACTCCACTGGGCCTGCGAACGGATTGGTGTGGTAGTCCAACCTGTTCGGCGCCAGCGTAACCTCGGTGCGGTGTTGTGCCGCACGTTTGCTCAAAACACCGGTTGTCGTAGCTGCCGTACTGCGCAGCACCACAACCGCCCCGCCCTCACTACGAATCCAGTCTGCTTCGAATTCAGTTCGAACATCACTGATGACCAGGCCGTGCGGCAATGACTGAGCGAACACTTCCCTGGCCAGCATCAACCACAGGTTCTCAGTACGACCCCAGTCACCAAGCCCCTGCATGGCTTCGCGCGGGATGATATTCAGCCGCTCGTCGAGAACATCCTTCAGCTCGCCGTCGACATGATCCTCGGTCCAACCAAACATGGCTTTCAGGCCATATTTAATCGGCGCCGCGAACGCATAGCGCTTCGGCTGCAAGCGTTCCTTCTCATAGAGACGACGCTTCACGAAGTTCGCGAACGTGTCCTTGCCCGCCCGAGCGGGACCTGAAATACCTATCAACACTCTACTCATAAAAGACTCCTAGTAAATCGGTCAGCGGTAAAGCCCTACGTCTGCCTGTTCGTTGCACCCGTACAGGAAACTGGAAAAATTGTACGGTTGACTATCCCGCTGGCGTCCAGTTAACAACCGATGATTCAGTCGATCAAATTACCATCTTCATCATAGTACGGCATCGTCTCACCGCACTGCTCACATGCGACGTTAGCACCAAAGTCCGGTTGCTCGTTGCCGCAGTTCTCACAAGTCACGAAGAAATCCTCATCGTGATCAGCGTACGCACTCGGGCACATCAGATGATCAGCGCCGTTTCGGGTACGTCTTCCTCGAGGACACGCTTCACGTCCAAGTAGTCACTCTCCTTCTGCGTGCCGAGCGTCGCATTAATCTTGCGCTTCGCGTCCTTGACGCTGTGCACGCCGCTCACGTACGTGTCGCTCATTTCTGGATCCTTCCAGATAGCGCGCCACATGGTACTGCGTGCGAGGCGTTGCTCAGGCGTCTGCTTGCGCGGCGGAGGCGGATCATTGGGCTGCTCTTCTGCAGGCGCTTCTTCGACCGCTTCGAGCTCTTCGTCGGTCACATCCGGCTCAGGATCCGGCACTGCAGCGATCACGGTTGGCTTGCGCTTCGGTGCCTGCTTGACAGGTGCCGGCCCGTTCTGCTCGTTGAATTTCTGCATGAACAACTGCAAGTCCTGAATTGAGTCGAAGATCTCGAGCGACTGGACGATTGTGTGTTCGAGCGGGAGGATCTTGGTGCGGGCTGGCGCGCCGAAGAATCGCAAGACCACCGAGTTGTTGACCAAAGCAAGCAACTCGCCGGTGTTGGCCACGGTAGGAACACCGTCGACCAGGACCATCTGTGTGAAGAAACCCTTCAAATAATCTCCTTCGTGTTGTCGATGACGTCATCGACGTGAATACGATGCATGCGCACGATCGGCTGATGCAACAGCTTCTCGCCCTTTTGTTCGAACCTCTTTCGTTTACCGGCCACTGAGTCGCCGTTATGCACGCGTTGAAGTCCTGGATACCGGTACAGAACGGTCATCTGGAAGCTACCGTAATGCGTGTCCACCACTCCATTTCGAATTACGCTGGTAACTGGATCCAAATATTTGATGGCTGTGCCTGGCGCCAAATGCTTCTTCCACGCGCGCAGCGCTTTCGTTTGCGCGGCACGCATTTCCTTCATCGCCTGTTTGACGTCACGAATCGCCATCGAGATCCTCATCTGCTTTGAGTTTACAGAACTGGTAGACCTGCGTGCCGCGCAACGATCGGCGTCCACCCAGCAACTTATCTACTCGTTCAAAGAACTCGAGCTTCGCTACCGAGTATCCACCCATTGCCGCCTCGCGTTGCCACACGCGATACGACTGCCACAGATCAGCGGTACGGATACGGTCGTCCTTATCCTCCGTCTTCTCGATCATCTCGTCAATGAACGCTGCGATCGTGTTGGATCGCGTCGTCCACTTCTCTCGCGCTAGAATACAAGGCTCAGGATGCAACCAATCGCCTCGACGACGCAAGCGATCAAAGCCTTGCACAAATCGTGCGAGAATCCCAGGCAGGTCTTCCGTGAGCATCCGTTTCTGTCTTTCATCGCTGCGCTCTTTTGCTGGAATTGCATGTGAGAAATCGAACACCAGCGCGCGATTACGCATTGCGTCTGACACGTCACGCGTGTGCGGCCAGTGATTGCTGATGATGATCGGCAGCGCTCGCGAGCGGAAGCTGAACTCATCCTTCCCTTTCGGGTTCGCAGTGAGTTGCTTCTCTTCCGAGATCTTCTTCAGCCAGCCGTCAGGCAGCACTGCGCCCTTGTCGAAGTCTTCGTCGATCAGCATGAGCTTCCCGACCAGGCCCGCCTCCGCGTGGTTATTCTGGCCGGCGTACGCGCTCATAGGGCGCTGCACCGCTGCGTTGTCGAGCAGCGCGTTGAACACGTTGCCGATCGTTGTCTTACCGGCATTGCTGGCACCGTGGAACAGCACCCACGTCTTGAGCCAGCGGCTGTGCTGGATCAGATACCCACCGAGCTCCTCGAGATGGCGCTGCATTTCGACCTGGTGCTCGGGCGGGAAGATCAACTTACAGAAGCGATCCCACTCAGGGCACTTCGCTGCTGGGTCGTACGCTACTGGGATCTGGCTCGTTAGGAAGCGTGCCGGGTCGTGTGCCGTCAACGTTGGCTTCACGGACTTCCCGGACGAATCGTGAAATACGATCTCCCCGTTGAGACAATTCACCACTGCCGCGCCCGGCTGCCGCAACTGCAAAGGGTCGTTGTTGTCGTCCTTCTCCGCTACGAACGCTATCAGCAGGCGCCACAGCTCGCCCACGATCGCCGATGTCTTGGACTCGCCAACCGCCGCAACGAGCTTCGCCATGTCCTGTTTGCGCTCTTGGCGCAACTGCACAACCGTGCGCTGCAACTTGCCCTGGACGATCTCGTCCGCGACCGGCCGCCATACACCATTCGTATAAGTCCAGAAAAGCCTGCCGACGCGCTTCAGGTACGTCCCGCTCTCGTAGTGCTCGTCCAGCACTTGTTGGATCAACAGCTGCTGCAGGTCCGGCGTGTTCCCGTTCTCGTCCGTCTCCTGGCTGCGGTTGCGCCGCGCCTGGCTCTTGATCGAGTCGAGCACCGCCTTCTTGCTCGGCACGGTCTTCTTGTCGTACCAGTTCTCTCTGAGAAGAGAAACTAACATCTCCGTATCCGAGGCCGACAGTGCACCAGCAGCGATAACAGTGATGGCTAGATCGCATTGTTTCTTCCCTTTGTGTGCATTCTCTTTGATCAGCTCCGCGAGCCGCTCGAAGGTGATCTTCTTGCCTTCTGTTGCTCGCGCAACAGAGGGATCAAGCTGAGCCTCGTCCTCGGCGGATAGAGGACCAAGGTCCTCAAATTCGGCAGCGCGAAACGCCTCCTTAACCTCGGGTAGCCCTCGGGCGAAGTCTGCCATTGCTCGATAGCTGGGAAACTCGGTGATGTCCATCGACCGTAGATCAGTGACTCCGTAGTCAAGATCACCGAACCGATGAAGGCGTACCAGATCGAACGCATTGTGCTGGCCGGCTGCCGGATCGCTGTCGTGGTGGGAGTGGAGCTTGGTGTCGTCATCGTAAACGACCGCACCCTCCGGGCGCGATCCTCGCGTGAAAGTCCACCGACCGGAGTCGACTTGCGCGTAGGGGAGTTCGAAGCGTTCGATAGCTTCGCTGATGGTAAAACAGCGGCAAAAGTCTCCGACGATGCCCCTCTTCTGTCGCGGGTCCTCAGCCTTATCTTTGTGTTGTGCAGTCGGGCCGATCGTATAGTCAGGCCATTCAGAACGATCGGTCCAATCCAGGAACTTCGTTTGAAGGATATTTTCGACATCCACGAATGGTCCATCATGGATGTTGGAATAGAAATTGGCACGAGATTCGTCATCCGGTTTCACCTCCGGCAGGAACATGAACTGCGCGGCCTTGTGTGACTCGCGCGCCGTGAGATCGATGCCGCTACCGAGCTGGTCTGCGACGAACCGCGACACAACTTCGAACTCGATCGGCGACACCGGCCGGCTCAGCGGCAATACGACGCGCAGCCGTGGCTTGTCCGGCGTGTGGCTCCAGGTCGTGTAGGCAATGTGTGCGTACGCTTGGAGACCTTCGAGCACCTCGTCGAAGTCCCAAGTCGTTATGTTGTCGTAATCGAGCGTGAGTGCGAAGCGCTGCAGGAAGTGCTCGCCGTCGCGATAGTTACTCTGATAGCTCGCAAGGCAATACCAGCCGTGGCTTCCCTTCTCATCCGTCTCGATCGGTGGTTTGCTGAAGAACTCGCGCACTCCCTGCCAAGTCAGGGAGTGCGTTTCCTTGATGTCGGCGTAGTGCTCCGACTCGCCGACGCTGATCGTGAACAACTTCTGGTCTATCGCGTTATCTCCAGGCCATTCATGTTATGTGTCAGCCACGCAAGTGGCTGTCAGGTTCTTCAGACCTGGGCCGAACTTACGTTTCATGGCGTTTAACCAGAAGTCGCCGGCCCTGACGCATGCCTCGCGTGACTTGAACGGGCCGACAGGTGCAGCGTCGAGCCGATAACTGGAGCTCGGCGAGTAGCTCGCGATCACCAGAAACCAAAGCACGAACGCTGCCAGGAAACGTCTCATCCTTTTTCTCTCCTTTGCAGTCGGTAGATCTCATCCAACAACACTCGAAGCAGGCTGGCCGCTTTGGCGCCAGTGCCGCTGCCACCGTGTCTCATTATGAACTGTTCCGCGGCCTTGCATGCCGCGTCAACGTCCGCGACTACCTGCTGCTCGAGCGGGTAAAGCGGGAACTCGCTCACTTGTTACCGCCGATTGCGGCCTTCTTGAACTTCTCGTGCCAGCGATCGTAGTCCAGGTGTTTGTACGCCTTTGGACTGCTGGCAAAGAACTTCTTGATCGGGTTCGTCTGGCAGGTGTCACCCTTCGTTTTCCCAGGGGTTTGTGAACTCTTCTTAGTGCGCTGCCTACTGCGCCAATTGGCCATTGACATGTGAGCCTCCTCGAACGTCGAGCTCGACAATCGTGCTCATCGGGAACTTGTGAGTTATCCCGCTGCGGCAGATCACCGTCACGACATCCATCAAGCATTGAAATTGCCGGGGCTCGTCGAACACCTCTTCCTGGCGCGACGAACCGTTCGGCTCCCAAAACTTTATCACAACGTGCATACGTGTTCCTTGTGGTGCGTCGGGTGAGACTCGAACTCACGACCTACCGGTTAAAAGCCGGTTGCTCTAACCGACTGAGCTACCGACGCATTTTAGGGCACAAAAAGCAGGGGTGAGGGTTGCTCACCCCTGTCGAGTGTGGTGGTCAGCGGCTAAATCGTGTCCGGATCCAGTCGCGTGCACCACGGAGGGTCCATCCAAGGACAGCACCAGTAAACAGCATACACCCTCCGAAGAGCCAGGCAACGGTGGTCATTGCACCAGCTTCGGCAACGGGAACGGAACCTTCGTGACGGGCTGGCAGTGACCGTCGTCCTGCGCATACGGCTTGTTCTTGAAGTCACTGCTGGTCATGCAGCCGATCGCCACAGACACCGTGGAGCACTTCAGAGACGCTGCGCCGCCCGTTTTCGGCTCGAACAGGTCGATGGACACCCAACCGTCGCCCTGCGGGCAACGAGGCTCCTGCGAGCTGTCGCCGCGCGACACGATATCCCAACCCGAGAACCGGGGATCGGTGGCACGGAACTTCTGCGCGTTCCAGATGCCGTTGTCCTTGGCCTGCAGGCGTGCCGACTCGAGCGTGTCGAACGACACCTCTTTGCTGCCACAACCGGCCATCAACAGCAGCACCGACGTCAGTAGCAGCAGACTGACCACTGCCACCAGGATACGGCCTGGCGCCGACGCAACGATGTCGTCGAACACGCTATTCTTCACTTGCGGAATCAGGAACTGCTCATCCATCGAAATTCTCCTTGCGTTTTAGAACGTTGTTGAAAACTACTCGGTCGATGCCAACTGCTTGGCCAGCTTAATCTGTTCAGGTATCGAGAGCCGCTTCTGCCGGAACTTTCTCGGCGGAAGCGGCATCCAGCCCACTACCTTGTGACTGTAGCCCGAAACTTCTGAGTTCGAGCCGCGGACCAAATCGATGTAGTGCTCGCCGTCCGTGTCGGTGAACTTTCGAAACCCGATCGTGGTGTGCAATTCGGACTTGGCCCAGTCCTTACGCTGAGTGAGAAGCAACACTCGCTCGCCGTAGGTTGGCAGCTGTTCTTCAACCGGAATGTATCCTTCGGTGTACTCACTCATGGGCGTTGTTTTCGCTCGCTGGGCACGAGCGCTCGATGTTTCTCGTCGCGGCGTTGCCGCCGTTGATCACGCAAGCTGCGCTTGCGCTCTTCACGTCGCTCATTGACGGTGTTGAACTGTTTGCTCTTCGACATCGGAGGAAACTCGGTACCGGACTTGCGTCCAGTGTCAGATTCATGTTCAGCGCGTTCGCTGCTGCGTTCAGTAGCTCTTGCGCTGCTTTCACGGCCTCGCTGGCGGGCATACGGAAGCCAAGCTTCTCGTCTGCGATGGCTTCGACGACAGCTGAGCCGTGTTCAGCTGCCGCTTCGTATGCCCGCAACCATTGTGATCGACCGCAGGTCATGCCGTCTGAGTCAACGCCCGACCGGACAACAGGACCAACATCTCCCGAGCCAGCCGTTGCCGCAGACGGGTGAAGGCATCCAAGAGATCAGTGCCTTTGCTCCCTTCGTTGACGACCACGAACTCAGAGTCGATGACCTGCCGGGCTTTGCGGTCAGTGCAGCTCATTTCGATCTGCACGCCCCTGGCGAACGCTTTCCCGCCGTGCTCCTTCTTGATCTTGACGTTCGCCGCATCGAGTTGCATCAAGAGCTCGCCGAACGAAACAAGCAGCATATCGATGCCGGCAATGCGAGCTGTCAACAACTCACGCACGTCCAACGACTGCGTGGCTCGTCGCTGCGGAAGATCGACGGGCGCATCGCCCGTCGATACGACCTGCACGCTTAACTGCATGCTGGGGTTCATGGTTAGTTCGCCTTGATGTGTTCCAGCGCCGATGCCGGCAGGATGAGCGAAGTGAACTTGATCCCGTCGCTAGATGGTGCTTCGGCACGCCGCTTCTGCAGCTCGTCAACCGGTACGTAACGCGTCGCCTCGACGAACGTCGGGTTGTGCGAGTTGTCGAGCGCCACTGTTTGCGTCAGCTCCTCGCGCAGCCGCTCGTACTGCAGGCCGAAGAAGTTGTTATCGCCGAGCAGAATTGCGTCCTTGATGAAGTACTGCACGTTGCTCACGTACACAGCGCCGGTGTTGTCCACCAGTCGCAGCTTCAGCCGCTGCTGTGACGCCACCGCAGCGTAGTCTGCGAACTCCTCGTCGGTCGGAACGCGATCCTCGACGCGCAGCTCTGTCAGGCCGTGCTTCTCGTGGAAGTCATACTCTAACTTGGAGAAATCCTGATACGTGAGCACCAGGAGCTCGGCCAGCGGATCATAGCCGGCGTTCACGAACTCGAGGAAGCGATCCCAAGACAGCGGCCGGCTCTTGGCGCTTCGCTGTATGACCGGATGATCGCTCTTCGGCCGCACGCAGTAGTCAGGAATGGCGGTCACTTCCAGTTCCCAGTACGTGCCCTGTCTAGCCTGCGCGTCCTGCTTGTCGAGCATCCGACGCAGCGCCGCATCGGTACGCTGGATGAGATCGTTGATCAGGGTGTTGAACGCCTCCGCCATGGACGGATACTTCGCGTCGCTGAAGAACTCAGCGGCACTCAGGTTCTGCGCGACTTCGACGGTTTCTCCATCGAAGATCTCGATCTTCATCTTGATCTCCCAGTGATCCAGCACCTGAAGGATACGCGGATCATAGGACCACTTGCCATCGGCCAGCGTCGGCCGCGGGATTCCGTGTTTCTCGAGCTGCTGGACGTGGCGCCCTTGAAGCCTGCTCATCAGGCTCTTGAGCGCGACAGTCGGGACGTCGATGCCGATGTGCTCCTTCAGGAGCAACGCTTGCTCGACATCGATTGCCTCAGATGTCTCAGTTTGCGCCTCATACTCGGCACCAACGGCAGGGACGCAGCTCACCGTGAAAGTCACGGCGCGCTGCAAAGTAGGGAAAAGTTCCATGGATACTCCTTGAATGGATAGGACGATTGGTTTTGGTTTGAGCGTTATTGTCAGAAGCTGCGCGTCAGGATCAAGATGTCCCTGCCCAAGTTGGGCATCTTGGTTCCGGCGTTCGAGAAGTGCCGGAGCGACGCTTTCCAAAGGTTGTTCTGACCGAAGCGTACGGCAGCCAACAGCGAGAAGTTGGCATTGCTGCCGTTGATCCGGTCGTTGTGATCGAGATACACGCCACCAGCGCCGAGATCCAAGCGGCCGAAGCTCCAGACGAGTAGCGATTGGACGTAGCGCTGCTCTTCACCAAGCTCGCCTTTGTATTCGTACGGCGCGATGTAACCGATACCGACCTGCAAGTCGAGACGACCGAGGATCGGCGCCGGTACGAGATCCTCGAAGCTGAGCGTCAGGCCGACCTGCGGCGCGGATGCGCGGAATACCGTGTACCCGGCTTCGACGTCGATGCGCACGCTGCGGGCCTCGCTCATGCCGCCGTTCTCATCGACCTGCGGCGTTGCCTCCGCTTTGGAACACATCGACGCAAACATGAGCACACAGAACACGATCACTGCGGCCCACAGATAGACGCGCGGATACTGATTTCCGGATTTATCTGACATTGGAATCTCCTAGGTTGAGGTGAGAAGATCGACGGACGAATCTTATAGAGTCTGCGTTATCGTTGCAACGGAAATCTTACATAGATTCGTCCGTCTGTCGTGATCTCGACATTTGGACTTGGACCATCGAAATCGATCAGGATCTGACTCACATCTGCCTGCGACGGATACTCGGCAGCAGTGTCGTACGTGACACTGATGCCGACGTTCTTATAGACACGACTGTCTATTGCAACCTTAGCCGGAGTCGGATTCGGCACGTTTTCTCGCTCGTTCGATCGTCTGCTGCACCAGTTGGTCCTCCAAGGCCCGGTGACTAAACACCGGGCCGTGATTGGTCAAGCCGCTTGTCGGCGGCGTTGCTGGGTTTTCGGCGGCACGACCTTCATCAGTGCTGCCATCTCGTTCGTGGCTTCCTCGGCTGTCGGCTGGTGTCCCGTGCCGAGGCATGCCGGACAACCTGATCCTTGCTTGATGGTGCGCATCGAGATCTTGCGCGTCGGCCCGTCAACGAACTTGACGTACAGCGGCTCCGCACGCCGCACCATCACTGTCTCGGTCGCGCGCGTTTGCCCACGACCCTTGCATGTCTGGCAGAGACTCATTGCGCCTTTTCGGCCTGCTTGATCCAGCGCTGCGCCGCCCGATACAGCCGCAGTACGCGCTCGACGTTAGCTGCTCCGCGCTCTTTCGCTGCTTTACGAAGGTTTCGCGACGAGTAGTACTGGTAGTAGTCCTTGCCGCCCCAGTGTCGCAATGCCTGGCCGGCCGTGAACTCACGGCAACCAGCCAGAATCAAGAGTGTTCCAGCGCTGTCGAGCTGCGCGTGATAGTTGAATTTGCGCTTGTCGCGCCCGCCCTCGAACCTCACAGGGCCCTCTCGGTCGATGGCTCTCCGTGCTGTGTCCGACAGCTGAAACTGCGTGAACTCGGCGAGCGATTTGATTAGCGCGTTGCGCTTGCGGGTTATCGCTGCTGCCTGCGCCGCGAGCTCCGCCTTGCGACTGTACTTCTTACTTGCTTTCTTGGCCGTTGCCATCGTCCGATCCTCCAGGTGAGGGTAGTGCCGTCAAGAACTGCTTGCCGTCCACTACCGTGAAAAGTTGTGCGTGCTCGACTCTGGCAGCGGCACGTGCCGCGCTCAGATCAGCTGTCCAATCGACCGTGACACCGTTACGGTGCCGAACATGATAGGAAGTCTTGGGCATGCTAGGTGCGTGGCTCCTTCGCCAGAAATGAGGCTTTCGCGAAGTTCGTCAACTTGGTTTCGTTGATGAGCTTCGATCCGTTGTACATGTAACTGAGGATCAGCTCACGTTGTTGAGTCGTTGTCTCAACGTACTTGTAGCCGAGCAACGTTATCTCGCTGCTCATCATACCGCTCAGATGGTTGAACACGCGGTATTGTTCGCCTGGCACTGGCATCCAACGAGCGAAACGCGTCTGAGTGTTCGGTACCGGCTTCAGGAACGTCTTCGGCTGCACCGACCGGATCAAGGTATGCGCGGTGAGCAGGCCCGGCATCTTTTCTCGATGCACCTCATCGAGAGACACGAACACCTGATGTATCGTGCCGCGGTTCGGGTCGTGCTCTTCCTGCGAGAAGTCCACGAGTGTGTGAACATTGCCGAGGTGATTGTTGGTGTACCCGCCGATGCATCGATACCGTTGCTTAGTGAACTCGTTCACCACGACATCACCGACGTTGAACAAGTCCTGCTTACTGTGCTGCTTGCCGCCGTGCTGCGCCGCTGGGAACTTGCAATGGTCGCAGGTCACGAAAAGTGCAGCATCGATACTCGAAGGACTCACGCTGAATTCCTGTTGTGTCGCTGGCGCTGTTTCTTCTGTCTGCTGTGGCGTTGCAGCTGGTGCAACAGTGTCGAGCTTGCTCGGCTCCTGGTACTTCTCAAAGTTCACCGAGTAGGTGAACGCGCCCGGCATGCCCTTCGCATCAATACAACGAACGAGCTCGTCGGTCTGCTCGATGCACCGGAACGGCTGATGCGCTTCCGACGGATTTTGCAAGCCGCGTTTGCGCTGGCTGTTCGTCACGAGGTGAGTGGGCGTGTCCTTCACCGTGAACAGCTCGCCGACGGGAGGGACCCAACGGCGTGCGCGACGCGGCAAGGTGATTGCTTCCACCTCGATTTGATACGGTTGGAACTTGAGCTGGCCGGCGCTTGGGTATGTCCAGTACTGGGCGTTGACGTGACTCACGAGCCATTCACGAAGCTGGTCGTATTTGGCAATGTCATACCGGTACCAGGGCCCGAGCTGGCGAGTGGAGCGCAACGTCGGATGCCGAGCTCGAAGCCAGCAACTGTTAGGCCATGCGGTGTTGCCGTTGACTCTGATGGTCACCATGTCGGCACCATCTTGAGTGGCTTCGCTCAAGATGCGCAGGACATTGGAAGGGTTGTTAGGCCGGCTCGTGAATCGCCAGCGCGTAATACGTTGTGCTGGCCCTTTCGGTTGCTGTGGCGGTGTCGCTGCTGCGTAGGCTTCCAGTTGATGGTTGCGTATTGCGGTTTCAGGCATCGTGTATGTCTCCTATGGTGTGGTTGTGCGAATGTGTGCCTCCTACATATGTAGGAGGCAACACGAGGGGCAAGGACGAGGATGGTGTGAATCAGCAGCCGAGCTGTTCGAGTTTGGTGTCGAGCTCTTCGTTGAATCGATTGTTCCGGATGCTCTCTTGCATCTGGTCTTCGATCTCGACGGTGGGCGTGCACTCGGGTGCCGGGCAGTCGACTGCTGCAAGCTCCGGGCCGGCTTCGCTTGAGACTCTGGGGGCGGAGGCGATGATCGGAGGTGCCAACACTTCGAGTCCCGAAACTCTCACGAGCGGTTCGGGCGGCGATCCGTCAAATGACAGCACTTGCGGTAGGTGATGCGGTCGCCGAATCGACAGCATCAGATTGGTGTCGTAGAACTCGCCCTCGAGTTCATACAGTATCTCGCCGATGTTCCGGAGGATCACTCGCATGAAGCGAGCGTCGCGCGGTGCACCGTTGTAGTCGTCACCCCAGTGCTGCAGTGCTTGCGGTAACGTCATCAGCCGGCATCCGGCCGAGATCACATAGTAGTGGTGGGTTCCTTCGCCGTCGGAGCGCAATAGGCGGCGCTCGTCAACATGCATTTCACCGATCTCTTCCTGTGTCACTGCCACACGCGCGAGAAGTACCGGGTAGCCGCGACGCTCTCTGCCGAGCATTTGGACCCAGGTCGTGCGGGCTGGCACAGTTGAGTAGCTCGGAATGAAAGTGCCGGGAGGAATTCTCGCTCCCCGGCCTATGTGACATGTCAAGCCGATGTGCGCACCCTGACCAATGAATGCGCCTGTGAAGAGAGTGGTGCTACTGCCAATAAACGCGCCGCGCTTGACTGTGACGCCTTTATAGATGCGAACGTAAGGCTCGAGCGTGACGTCTGAATCGATGCGAATCATGTTGCAGGAGTCGAGTTCGAGACTGACCTGGTGAGGCACGAGCGGTCTCAATACGCCAGTACCAAAGAACCAAGGCTCGCCCGGACGGACATAACCTGTCTCGCCGACTCGTCCCTGAAGGCTGACCCACTCTGCGACTGGGGTGGATTTGGTGGAAAGATTCTCAGATGGTGCGCACATATCGTGCTCCGTTTGTGGTTGACCCGCCGCGCACTTTAACTGCGGTTAAACCGACAAGGAAGCAACTTTTTGTCGAAAGTGTGACGCAGTTGCGGAGTGTAAAGAAAATCGACTGTAGGACAAATCCAACTTTCCACCCAACTTTCCACCCCTTTTTCTTCAATGAAATCAACTGCTGGATAAAATACCTGCCGGAATATGTTCCAACAATCGAAAAAAAGTTATCCACAGATGAATCGCTATAAAAAACATGGTAGTTACGCGTGTCAATGGTGGATTAGGTGGATTAGGTGGAAACCTGGATCCCCTTCTTACGTAGAGAAGATTTTTTTTTCTATGTATGGATATACAGGAGAGAAAAAATCTTCCCCTGTATATGGATGCCAGCCACAAATCCACCTAATCCACCCTGGATCGAAAAACAACAGGTTTGGATTTGATTTCATTGAGAAAAGTCGCGGGTGTGGTTATTTCGACGTCCCATTTTTACCACTCACTCAACTCGCTGAAGCGGCAGGGAAATTCGTCACTTAGTAGAGGGGTGTGGTGGGTTTGGTCAAAATCCACCCCGGAATCCGATTCGATCGTAAGGCTTTGAAAAACATCTGAAAGCTCGCATTTGGTCCACATCCACCAGCGTGTGTGGGGTGCGGTAAACGGGACCGTCTGCTCGAGCGGCGTGTCATCGAGCGCCAGGGCTCGGTGTATCAATCTGGTGTTTTGGTGTGTCATGGCCGGGAATCGTGCCAGACGAAACCTGGAGGCGCCAGGGATGCGATCGGGTCTAACCCGCTGGGTAGGTGCCAGTAGCGGTGAGGTCGTCTCTAATCGCGTTATAGGAAGCCAGGGCACACGCTAGGTTATGTGCCAGGCGAACGGAGCACGCGCCAGGGACGCGATCGAGGGTCGACCGCTACCTAGGTAACGGCCGACCCTCGCGCCTCCTAGCCGTCCTCCTGCGAGCGCTCGCGAATGGTGATGACGTCATCAGGTGCGAGCAGCCATTCAGCGTCGCGTATGGCGCGATGGATCCGGTTGTCCATTCGTCGCGCGTCCACACTTGTTTTTGAGCCGCGATCACAGACATGACAGCATCAGCTGCAGTCTCGTCTGCGCGGCGCATGATGGCGCCGATACGCGCGCCTCCCTCGAGCTCGAGTCGAGTCTTTGCGGCGTCAACACTGATCATTTTTCACCTCGTTTTACAGTCTTTAGCAGCCAAGAGAGCATCGCCTGCCAGAAGAGTGACTCTGGCCTGGCGTCGGTTGCAAACACACCTTCGAAACTGTCTATGACAGTTCCGTCATCTCTATACACAACGATCTTCATTGCACACCCTATGCGTTAGGATTCCGAATTGCCCACTGGCGCCAGTGGGCAACGCGCAAGCCTCACTCTGCAGAGTGAATCACTACCTTGTTGCAGTGATCGCACGAAACAGGGTCGACACAATCTGACTCTGAGATGACGGCAGCTACGCGCCAGCCATCCCTGTACCCATATCGAATTGATGCGGAGATCTCGCGATAGTTCTCTCGGGCACAGTCGAAACACAGCGCTCCACCATCGGTGCACAGAAACATCAGCGTGTAGCTACCCCAAGTGCTCACGCTGCCGTTACGCAATGTCGCACGCAATTCGTGGGTGTTTGTGATCCTCGGATGCGTGACAGCATAACCCGGTCGCACGAGCTTGGTTGCGATCGGTCCAATGTGCGGCATCCATCGCTCGAGATCGCCGTTATTCATCACTGTGAAATGTTTTGGCAGTTCCATATCGAAGCACTCACTGTTGGTTAAGGATCTCGAATCACTTGCTCTTGCGCTTGGTACGCTTGCAGCGCGCAAACTGCATATCCCCTCGCACGATACCGTGCCAGATGAAGCCATCAGGACCGACAAAATCAAAGTCCTCGCGTTGCGCTCCGAACCCGCCCCCTTGTTTGGAGTGTTTGTAGTTGAACACCGGGAAGCTAAGGCCGCCTAGCCAGTCAGTCACGTGATAGTCCGTGCTGCGCGCCTGATCGGCAGGGACCGTAGGAGTCGTGAGATACAAGCCAGCAAGGCCGGTTGTGATCATGTACTGCCGTTCTCTTCTGGCAGCGCAGCGCTTGCAGATTCGTGATCCGGTGGCAGGGTCTATTGCTTTGCCAGCAGAGCTGTCATCGTCGATATGACCGCAAGCTATCACTTTGAGTTGCATAAATAGAGCACTCACTGTTGGTTAAGGATTCCGAACTGCGCCCGACACGGACGCAGCGCGCAAGCCTCAATTACTACGGGCTAGGCGATCTCGCAACGCGCGTACGCGTGCATAGCGTCGTTCCATACCCTCGGTACCGAGCTTGCGCCACGCGCGTTCCTGCCGGTCAGTGTGGCGGAAGCAGTACCACTCCCAGAAGAAAGCAAACCATCGCCACTCCAGCTCACTGATGTAACCGCCGTGGTAAAGCATCCTGGCTTTGTCGTATGACACGTTCATGCGCGACGCGCTTAGCGCTGCAGCTATGTTTCTCATGCCTGCTTGCTCTCTTCGGTGACTCGCTTATCGATGGCGTCGATGATTTCGAACACATCACCGACGCCCACCGTATAACCAGTGTCGAGCGTCGCTTGCGCTCCATAGGCGCGAGCAAAGTTCGATGACCGGTCGATCCGCATCACCTTACCGGTGATATGGCCGCCGCGCGGCAAGTGCGCTTTGACTTGCATACCCTTTCGAACGTTCATTAGTCCTCCGTCTAGTGGCTAAGGATTCCGAATTGCCCAGCTACACAGCTAGGCAACGCGCAAGCCTCATGCCTCGCTGTAGCTTTCCAACACTCCGCGCGATTCAGTCTTGAGCTGATACGCGTAAGGGAACTCGCTGATTTTATCGAGTACAAACGACACTTCGTCATTACTCAACGGTATTCGCCAACCGAAGCAATGACGTGCTTTGGGCGGTTCTTTGTGACTGTAAAAAATGTAGTTGTCGAGCAGTGCAGGTCCAAAGTGATCGAGTATCCAATGCGCAGCCGTGCGTTCCTCGCTGGCAAGTTCGAAGTTCCTTTCAATCTGCGCTTTCTTCTTCGCAACCAAGATCACATTAGCCTTTGCCAACCGTTGAGCGAAGGCAGGAACCAGCACAGCGGATTCTTCCGTGCTGAGCGGCGGTCGATCGTTGCGGATCCTTTCTGCGGACACTGGTCGCAGGCGAGTCAGATACAGATCTGATTGCTTGAGATACGGACTACCGATGCAGCTTTCACAGAACTGAACGGGATGGCTAGCCGAGCGAGGCGTACCTGGCGCGTACTGTGTGCCGCAATAGCCACACACCAAAGTCTTACTCACGAGCTCAGACAACTCGGGAGACAGTTCCACATAATACCCGTGTTGCATGTGTCGATTGCGATACTCGAACCGGCACCATTGATGAATTCGCAGTCCCTTATCTGAGCCGTACTCTGGCTGTGGCGCAGTATTCCACTGATCAGCAAACAAGTGTTTCGTCTCGATCTCGACGCGACCACCGGCTTTAGTGATTGCGTCGATTGTCTCTACGAACTTATGGCTATCAGCCGTCGTCTGCGAGTAGTTGCCGTCCAGATTCACATTCATCGGACGGAACCCGCGAGCCAAGAGCCTGTCTTGTAGTTCCTTGTACGCTGCAGTACCTTTTGCCGTGGAGGTGTCGATTCGATACGGGACAATCGTGGCAGGAAGTGTTTTCATACGATGCACTCTATAAGCTAGGGAATTGAAGTCTGGATTATTTGTTCAACAAATGCAAGAACTTTTCGGCGAAGGCTGCAGCGATGTCGCCAGCCAAGTCAGTTCCGCCTGCTCTCTTCCAAGCTGCAAGTACGTGCGGTTCGATGGTCACCGGCAATCGCGTGCTGCCTTTAGCGTAGCGACGCGGCCTACCGCGCTTTGTCTTCTTTTGGCTTGTCGTTGCGTTGCGCAAGCTCGTTTTCATATCGGCGTTGGCACTCCCAATGCCGGCCGGTGATTGCGTGGCGCGGCTCGCCAGGGAGTACAGGCTGCTTGCAGTAGTCACAAATTTCATGGCACATGGCACTCTCTAAGTTGCGGAGGATTCCAGATTGCCCACTGAGTCAGTGGGCAACATGCAAGCCTCGATTACTTGCGGCGTTTTTGAGCGATCACACGGAGTCTGCGCTGTTGCGCCACACTCAGGCCGTGCAGGACCGTGTAATGCTTCGCAACACTGTCATACACATACACTGCGTCGTATTCATCCACCAATATTCGGTGCTCGCTCGCGTGATTCTGCGAGAAAGCTTTTACTTTTGCCATAAATTCTTGACGTTGCAACATTAGTTCAGCCCTCTAGTAAATCCAAGTGGCGGTTGCCCGCAATGCGATGTCGAATGCTTGGTGTATATGCTCCTTGACGTCGTTTCTGTTGCGACCACTAATCGAGAGTTGTATGTCTGACACCATGTCTGGCGTTACGCGCACTGTGTGCGTAGTCCAGCCATCGTAAGACCCTTGTTCGTTCATGTGGTGGAAACGCACAGTGAACACGAGCATGTTGCGGCTGCATCTATCAAGCTCGATTGTGGTTGCGTTGTCGAACCCTGCACCGCTAGGCATGTGGTTCGTTACCAGCGCAAGCAACCGCTGCTCGTGCAGCTGCATCTGATGCCTGTAGTGTCCAGTGGCGTCACGCTTGGCTGATTCCTTGCAGTTGTCCCGAGCAGCCACAAGCTCGGCAATCGCAGCGTAAAGAGGCTTTTCCATTTTTAGAGCACTCACTGTGTTGCGGAGGATTCCGAATTGCCCACTGGTGCCAGCGGGCAACGCGCAAGCCTCTACCAGACTCTATTTACTGGACCATTTAGACGCCGCAACTTAGCCATAGCGTTGGCTATAGCTTCCGGAGTACGCGGAATGAACTGTCCAAGCATGCCATACGCACGCATAGCGGCCCGAGAGTAACAGCCGCTGCCGTCTCGCAGTTTCAAGCGCTTTTGCGCTTGGCTCCCCCCTCGCATCTTGCGGACGATGCGGCTTTTCACGGGTTGAGGATTTCCTCGCATGTCACACAGTAGGACTTGCGCGGCATATATCGCCATTTGGTAATTCATCTTTGCACTCCTTGTCCGTTGTGAGGATTCCGAATTGCCCACTGATGCAGTGGGCAACGCGCAAGCCTCTTAGCCTAATCCCCACTTGCCGCGACAAATTGGACCGATGCCTAGCCGTACACTCTCTTCGTTCTCCAGAGTGCGGCCACAGCAGCTACACGAGCCGGTTTGCTTGCCGTGCATGACGGCAGCAGCGAACGGATCCTTGCAGATTTCGAGGATAGCGGCTCGATGCTCGCTGGTGCACTCGCGAGCGGCAAAGAAGTCTCCATTAGCTTCAATGCGCCCGTAATAGGCACTCTGGAAACTGCGACCACCCTTGACGAAGATCGCGTTAGGGTACTTCGAGTTGGCTGTTGCAGGTTGGAATACGTAACTGCCAACCTGAAACTTCGGATACTTCAAGCCGCTGGCTTTGGCAGCTTTGAACGCGTCAATCATGCGATCGAATCCGCCACCGGTAACGACAGCATCGACAACCTTAGCCTTAGCTGCATGCTCAGCATCACGTACCAGCGATCGGCGAACCGCGGCAATCTGTCCTTCAGTGAGCGTTCCCCATTTGAGGAACGCAGCGAGCAAGGATTCAGCAAACTGGCTGTGTTTACTCGCTTGTGAATCGAGCCAAGCGAACACATCAGCGTGCGCGGCGCGATATTCCTCACGTGCCTGCATCTGTTTGCGCGCTTTGTCCTCGCGACGTTTTTGGAGCACTGCGGGATCAGTCTTGAGCAAGCCTTTACCGTGGCACTTATTGCAGGGCCATGAACGGGCATGCCATGGCGTTGGTTTCCAGCGACCCGAACCGCCGCAATTGTTGCAGCGATATTTGGCGATCGTAGCGACGCTGCGGTCGACACCCATGCCCAGTTGCGCGGCAGGCTCGATTAGCGCCACGGCAGGCTTAGCGGCACGTACAGTGCCAAAATCGGCTGCGTCGCTATCTTCCTCGCTCAGCACTTCTTCAAGCGCGGTCCAATCCAGCGCCGAGAATCCGCCTTTCCCGTGATTCATACCTCCGCAAGAACACTCACACTGATTGCCCACTGCGTTCATACAGCGAGCATCGCACTTGTGACGTGAGGGTGTGTTGCTGTAGGCGATGCATCGATCAGCCTCGAACAAACCACCCACTGACTCTACTGTGCCCACTGCGAGAGTACCGTTGTGCATGACGCGACGAATTGATTCCGAGGCTTGCAGGTTGTCGCATGCATCTGCTTGCTCGGGAGTGATGAAAGTCACTCCCTGCAGCGGCACTGGCTGCCCTGCGATGGTGGTGTAATACCGAGCGGTTGTTGTCATGGTTGTGGCTTCCGTGTTGTGAGGATTCCGAACTGCCCAGCACGCTGGGCAGCGCGCAAACCTCAGCGTGCCACGGTCGACCAGTCAGTAAGCTGGCCCGTGCGACGTGCGACGTTGCGAGCTTTGCAAACATCGCCCCAACACAGCGCAGTGCTAAGCACGTCTTCGCGATCGTTTGTGTAATACGCGCTAGCTTCCTTCGCGCCTTTGGCGTTGAGCCGGTATTCGTCATCATTTCGCCGGAGCGTAAGCCCCAAAGCACGCACTTGTGCGAGCAATTCCGACCAGCTCAATCCATTGTCGGTTGCCTTGGGTTTGTACTGCGCCTCAAAGACTGCGTTGCGCGCCTCGCTTACTGCAAGCGCTTCGGGCGAATTCGCGCCGTACTCGTCGCAGACGTCTTGCTCTGCCTCGCGAGCAAACGAGGTAGCGGCGTCGCACTCTTCGTCCGAATTGAATCCACCGGCAAACGCACCCGAGTCGTAAGCCTTTTGGATAGCGAGCATATCCTTGCGGATGTACTCGATTTCGCTAAGGGTGTAACCGCCACTGCACTTGACGTGTACTTGCCCACCAGCAATGAAATACATGCCGTCTAGACCGCGGTCAGAAAAGAAAACGTCCAAGCCTAACGAGTAGATCATGTGTGAGGTGATGTTCATTTGGTGTTTCTCCGGTTGACGTATGAGGATTCCGAATTGCCCACTGGTGGCCAGTAGGCAACGCGCAAGCCTCACGAGCAATGCTTGAGCAGAATCAAAGCCGCGATTGCTCGGGCAGTATTCCAGCCACCAAAGGCATCGCCAGCGAGAGTCCGCAATAGCTGCCGCTCAGCATCCGAAAGGAGCTGGTTAAGACCAACTGTGACTTGGGCAAAGAGGCCGATCTCGGCCAGTGCGATGACAACGCGCGGAGCGTCTGCGTTCTCGCAGATGTCCTGCAGTTCCCTAATCGTGATTTCCATCTTGCTCGCTCCTGTTTGGCGGAATTGCCGGAACAGGAGCGAGCTTATTATTATTTGTTCAACAAATGCAAGCGGTTTATCGCTATGCAGCGCGCAACTCTGATTTCGCACGCTTTTCCATCACTGTTACTTCGCGTAGCGCACGCTTGACTACGCTCGCAACGCGAGATGTGCGCGGCACGTTCTGCGCAGCCAATATCAGCGCTTCGAGCGGCTCGGCAACCTCAGCATGTAATGAGCCAGCAAGCATGCGGTGCACGGTCTTAGGCCGGAGTGCGCGCTTGCGTCGAGCGGCCTTAGCGTCCCTGGCTTGTTTGAGCTGGTGCAGTGTGGAGTGTTTGGCAGGTGATAGCCCTAGCTGCATCGAGCACTTTATCTGCGATTTGAATACGCGCCATGCGGCAAGCTCCTTCGCGAATTTATCCTCAGTTAATCCGAGCTTGGCTTTGTATTCAGTCTCGGCATGTGCGCAAAGGGCAACGAACGTGACAACTGCACTGGGCAGCGTCTCGGTATGCGCACATGCCCATTTTGCGAGGCTGTAAATGTGTGCGCAGGTCCCTGCATGCTGTTTTGCGTAGTGCTCGCGAGCGGCGCGCAACCCGTCCTTAGCCACATATGCCTGATGTACTGCTTCGATCGCCTGCAGCGCTCGGGCCTTACCGGCAGTGGTCAACTCAATATCGCTCATTTCGCAAACTCCAAAGATGTCAATAGGGGATAGTCCTCAATCGGCGCTTACATAATGCGTGGCAAGGCAAAAAATATCCATCGGAAATGCCTTTCTGTGTGAGGGGATTCGCTGATTCATAACTGGCCAGTTATATGTTGCAATCTTTTAAACACTTGTGTTGAGGATCTTAAACACTGAACCGATCGGTTCAGTATCGCTGTGCTCCGGTGTTTCTTGCGATTTATGGCAAACGAAACGCGGAGGAGAGCACTACACGCGCGTGAACTGATACATAAGCGGCGACTTATGGATTGACAGCACTGGCCGAGATCGGCCGGCATCAGATTTGCTGTTGTTTTGTCGCAGTGAGCTCGAAATAATCTGCGCTGTCCTCGTAATCTCGAGGGATATCAATGACTTATGACATACCGGGCATTTAACAATTTCCACGTTATGCGCCAATCTGGCTCCCTGGCGCTGCGCCGAATCCGATCTCCGCCGCCAAAATGAGCCTCATACTTCACGGCGAGCTGAAAAGATTTCGGGGCTTTAGGCCCGCGCGATCTATTCCTTAGTCACCACAAAAAGCAGCGGAATTTTTCTACGCGCGCACGTGAGGGGCCCCTCTTCGTCTGACGGAAAAAGCGAGCGGTACCGGTACCTTGCGAAAGCGCGGCAGGAAATTTTCCGGTGGGCGCTCCTCGCGCGTACACGTGGAAAAACTCTCACAGCTCTGGCATGCTCAAGTCTGTGCCTGGAGACCGATCGGGAGGTTTCTGGACTGTGAATCCAGCGGACCGGGTTCGAACCCCGGCAGGCACCCCACACATCAACAGGAGCTCACATGGACATCATGATCGAGGGTTGCGACACCGCCGAGGTGTTGCGGCTGCAGCGTTTTCTGACTCAGAACAACTTCCACTACCGCCGAAACCACGACTGCGACAAGGAGGCGCAGCCGCGCATATACATCGACCGGAACATGATCGTCCGGCCGACCATCGCAGCAGTGGCACGCGAGCTCGGCCTGATGCCGACGCCAGCCAACGATTCGACCGGCCTGTTCGATGGTCAAGTGCAGGACGTTGCAATCATCGGCGCAGGGCCCGCAGGACTCGCTGCAGGCATCTTCGCGGCGAGCGAAGGTTTAACCTCGGTTATCGTCGATGAGTTCGGCCCTGGCGGCCAGGCGGGCTCCAGCACGCGCATCGAGAACTATATGGGTTTCCCGACCGGTCTCAGCGGCGGGCAACTTGCCGCTCGAGCTGCCGCCCAGGCTAGGAAGTTCGGCGCCAAGTTTGCCATTGGTGAGTGTGCCAAAGGCATTTTCGGCAGCGGCGTCAACCACTACGTGATACAGCTCGAGGACAATTTCTTCCTGGCGAAAGCCGTGGTGATCGCCACTGGCGCGAAGTATCGCAAGCTCGACGTACCTGGATGGTCCGAGTACGAGAACACGAACATCCACTACGCGGCAACGCCGATGGAGGGGCAGCTGTGCCGTAGCCGACCGGCCGTTATCGTCGGTGCCGGCAACAGTGCTGGCCAGGCCGCTCTGTTCTTGTGCCGGCTCGGCTGCAAGGTCACGATGATCGTGCGAGGCAAGCAGATCGAAGATTCGATGTCGAGCTACCTGAGCGAGCGCATCCGGAAGGACAGCTCAGTGACCGTGATCGAGCAGGCGAACATCACGAGGCTTGTTGGCGCATGCGGTGAGCTGACTCATGTGTACTGGCAACGGAAGACGGAACCAGACAACTGCTTCTGTCTGAATGGCGCTGAGCCGGCAGGGCATTTGTTCGTGATGCTCGGCGCCGAACCGAACACGGGCTGGCTGCCGAACTCGATCGACCGCGACAACGACGGGTTCGTGTTGACGGGCCATCGAGCGCAACACTTTGGCGAAGCGGCAGAACTGCTGTTCCAGACGTCGATGCCGGGCGTGTTCGCGATCGGTGATGTCCGGGCCGACAGCATGAAGCGCGTGACCACGGCGGCAGGGGAAGGAGCGGCCGTCGTGTCAAGTCTTCACAAGTACCTCGCAAGGGTGTAGGCTTGTTTTGACCCTTGAGAATTGAGCGCCTTGAGGGTTGATGTGAGAGCCCCGAAACGGGGGTCCCCGGTTAACAGCCATTGACGGGGATCCCCGGAGTAGGGCTAGATTTTAGAGGCGCTCGCTCCGTATGAAATCCGTCTAAGCCGGTAGTGACGAGACTGGCCAGCGGAGTGAGCGCGCTTTAAACACCGCGGTATCGCCGATACCGTGCTGTTTAAAGCCCAACACAAGGAGTGCAAACATGACGTTTCTGATTCTGTTCTTCCAGATGCTTTTGTTCGATGCGGCCACGACCGAAGAGCCGGTGCCGCCTTCGCCTCCGACGACTGACGGACGCCTGAGTCATCCCCTGGGCAACGAGATCGTCACTCCGCTCTGATCAACTGGTGAGGTTCGACTAAAAGCAAGTCACGTGGCCTAAATCACGGCGATCCAGGTATCGAATCCTGGCCCTCACCGCCCCCTTGCAGAGATCTTCGAACGGCGTATATTCGGTTCTGCGGTCACACGCCTCAAGCCAACAAAGCAACTACCAATCAAGGCGAGAAAGGACCGAGCTGCGGAGCAGTGATCGCAAGATCACTGCTCCATTTCTTTGCATAAGGAGGACAGATGGCAGATCGAATTCGCCGACCACGCAAGCGAAAGATCCAGATCCGCGCACTCGTCTTCGCTGTCGCCGGGGCTGAACCGATTCGCGTCGCGTATCGCGGGCCGCGCGGCAGCGAGAAGTATGAGCGGCCGAACCACAACCCGTTCCGAGGACTCGCTGACTGAAGAAGCCATACGAACCGAAGACCAATCGCAAACCTGCGGTTCGTAAAGGTGGCGGGCGCCCCACAAAAGAACAACTGGCAGCCAAGCAGCAAAAGGCGCTCGAGGTAGCGCTCGCTGCGCCGCCGCTCGAGCCGTTGAATCCCGACAACTGGACGCGGCTCCTCGGCGCGATTGCGCTCGGTAGCGACCCCGAAGAGGCAATCAAAACGCTGAGCATTTCGCCGGCAACGGTGGACGGCGCGCTGCGCACCGAGCCGAAGATGCGTGAGGCGTGGAACGCGGCGAAGATCGAGGGCGGTCGCATCAACTGGCCGCGCAGCATCATCACCGAGATCTGCAACAAGATCGCGGACGGCTCGCACAGCGTGCGTACAGCGTGTGAATCGGTCGGCAAGGATCGCAACAGCTTCCTGCGCCTGGCGCTGCGCGACCCCGAGGTGAAGGACGAGTACGAGCTCGCGCTGCAGATGCGGGCCGAACACTTCGCCGACGAGGTGATCGAGATCTCGAACGACAGATCTCGAGACGAGGACTGGGAAGGCAAGGGAAACTCTGCCGCGGTCAGGCGTTCTGAACTCCAGATCAAAGCCCGTATGCAGCTGGCAGGCGCCGCGAACCCGGTGAAGTACCGCGAGCGTACGTCGGATCGCACCTCCACAGTCAACGTGCAGCAGAACGTTCAGAACAACGTGAACGTCGAGCTGAACTTGAACCATGCCGAGCGCCTGGCCGCAGCGCGGCGGCGACGCAAGGTCGCCAGCGAAACAAGGCCGGTGCTCGAAGCACAATACGAAGAAGTGCCCGCGGCACAAGGTGCTGATGCCGAAGACGACTGGTTGGACGACCCCTCAAAATGAGGAACCCCAAGGACTAACAGACGAGCAGTTCGAGAATGAACTGATCTCGGACGTCGAAGACTTCTTCGACGACCCCTACGGCTATGTAATGTGGGCTTTCGAGTGGGGGCAAGGCGAGCTCGCCGATTGGCCAGAAGGGCCAGACAAGTGGCAGCGTGACTACCTGATCGAGCTCGGCAAGGCGATTCGCAAAGACCCGACTGCGAACGTGCGGCGAGCCATTGCGTCCGGCCACGGCATCGGGAAAACAGCGCTCGTGGCGTGGATCATCATCTGGGCGATGTCGACCCGGCACGGCCTTAACGGCGCCGTCACTGCGAACACCATGGCGCAGCTCAACACGAAGACGTGGCGCGAGCTGTCCCTGTGGCACAAGCGTGCGATCAACAAGCATTGGTTCACCTGGACAGCGACTAAGTTCGAGCACGCGGACAAGCGGCACTCGAGCACGTGGTACATCTCGGCAACTCCGAACAGCGAACACAACTCTGATGCGTTCCAGGGGTTGCACTCTGAGTTCAAGCTGATCATTTTCGACGAAGCCTCCGGTATTCCCGACAAGATTTGGGAAGTGACGGAAGGCGCAATGACCGACGGCGCGACACTGTGGTTGGTGTTCGGCAACCCGACACGCAACGAGGGTCGATTCCATGCTTGCTTCCATAGGGACCGCAAGCGCTGGAAGCCGAAGTCGATCGACAGCCGCACAGCGAAGCGGACGAACAAGCAAGAGATCCAGGAGATGATCGACGCTTACGGCGGCGAGGATACCGACCCCGTGCGTGTGCGCGTGCGCGGCCTGTTTCCGCGGTCGGCATCGCTGCAGTTCATCAGCACCGAGCTCGCGACGAACGCCATTCATCGCGAGCTGCCGCTCGAGGCACATATCCTCATGCCGATCGTCATCGGCGTGGATGTCGCGCGGTACGGCGACGACAAGTCTGCGATCTGTGTCCGGCAAGGACGCAAGATCCTGGAGATCCAAACGTTCTCTGGTTTGGATCTCATGTCGTTCGCGCACAAGGTGTCGGTGGCGATTCGAAAATACAAACCAGTTGCTATCTTTGTTGACGTCGTTGGTGTAGGCGCCGGAGTCGTCGATAGACTTCGGATGCTTGGGTATGACATCATTGAAGTCAACGGCGGCGAAAAGGCACGAGAACCGGAACGACACGCCGATAAACGCGCAGAGATGTGGGTGGATATGCGCGATTGGCTGCACGGTGCAGATATCCCCGATGAGGTGGATCTGTACGAAGGATTGATTCAGGTGCAGTACTTCTTCGATGACAAGGAACGGTTGCGCTTAGAGCGAAAGCAGGACATGAAAAAGCGCGACTTGAAGTCACCAGACGAGGCGGACGCCATTGCTCTGACGTTCGCTGAACCTCTTGGCGACATCACGCAGCGGTCATTCGAACCGGACGACAACGAAGGGTCGTTCGAGCCGGAAGACATCTACTGATGCCGGAGGCACGATGGAACAGATTGATCCTCGAAGTTTGGCTCAGTTCATCAAAGATGACGCATTGACGGTCATGTGTGGGAAACAGCTCGGCAAGGGTGTTTCTCGAGTTGTCTATGAATTCAATGACGACTGCGTTATCAAGGTGGAGTTCGACGCAACGCGCGAGTCGTCGATGCTTCAGAACGCGCGTGAAGCGATAGTTTGGCGTGAGTTCGAGCACTGGGACAAGATGAAGGTGTGGTTCGCGCCAGTGAAGTTCATCTCTCGCAGCGGCCATTGGTTGGTGCAGGCGAAGACGATACCAGTCACGATCAATGAGCTGCGACGCGAAGCACCGAAAGTGCCGAGTTGTTTCACTGATCTGAAGGTCAAGAACTGGGGTCGTATCAAAGGACGCATCGTGTGTCACGACTACGGTTCGTTGTTGCTCGGGCAGAACAAGCCGGAAAATCTGAAGAAAGCAAAGTGGTGGGAGGACTGAACATTAAAGACGGATTGATTTTGCCGGGATACGCTGACAACTCAGGCGTAGCACGTAACCGACGCGCGAAGCACTACGTGATCGGGCAGCAGAAGGGCCAAGAGCCGCTGAAGAACTACAACGCTGCCGACTTCTCAACTACAGACGACATCGCTCAGGCACGGCTCGAGTACGCGCTCGCGGAGGTGATCGGGCCGCTGCTATACAAGACCTACCCCAAACGCCGGTGGGCGGTGGGTGTCGACGCGAAAGGCGGCATGATGGTCATCGTCTGCCCGTCGGTCAGCATCACGAAGGGCTACCACGTCGCGCTGACCAAGAACGGCATGGCGCGTACGTTGCCTGAGCTCGAGCAGCTGGCGATCAAGGGTGCGGGTGAGATTCTCGAGCGGCACGGCGTCACGCGTGCGCCGCGCATCAACCTGGACACGATCGAAGCGTTGCCGCGGAACGTGAAGGATGACGTCATCGCGCCGGACGCGGCCCCGGAATCGCCAGTCAAGAAGGTGTTCGCGTGAAGCTCAGAGAAGCCGAGTTGACTCCATCAATGCTTGATCGGCTGGATCTCCAGCCGATCACCGAACTCGAAGACGGCGAATACGGGGAGGCAATCGATTGCCATCACGACAACACGCATGTAGTGCATTGCGCGATTCAGGCAGTGAAGAGTGCAGCGGAGCAGCGGCTACCGAAGGGTACCGTGTTCGAGATTCGAGGGAAGGACAAACCAAAAGCCGGTCGTTATGACTTTGGCCGCTCATTCCGTACTCGCGCGGAAGCAGCTGAGCGTTGGGGCGTTGCGTGGTACGTGAACAACCGCGAGGACGAAGCAGAGCAATTTCAGCAGCGACCGCTGTTGGAGCTCAACATGGACTACCGAATGGCGTCCGAAAATATCCGGGACGGATACAAACTAATCGGGAGGTTCCGAACGTAAATGGCAAATGAGGGAGAGCGCAAGGAAGCAATCAAACAAACACGACCAAGCGAGTCGGGAGGCTATGGTCGTAATCCGGATGATCTCCCTCCAGGGGATTTCGCCGGTTGGGGTGCGCAGGCCGCGGGGTCGGCTGGCAACGAGTCGCCTGACAAGTCGCCGGGTGATGTAATCCAAGAGTCGCTGCCGCAATCCGACAGCGACTCTTGGGCGCTGCGCAAAGCAACGACCATCTATTCGAACTACACGACGTACATGGAAGCGAACGTCACGCGGCAGTGGGAGCGCAACATCGCCCACTTCCGCGGCGAGCATGCGCCTGGCAGCAACTACCGCAAGAAGGACTGGCGTCGCAGCCGTACGTTCCGGCCCAAGACTCGCAGCAACGTAAAGGCGCAGGAAGCAAGTGCGGCCGCAGCTATTTTCTCGACGATCGACATCGTGGACGTGCAGCCAGTCGACAAGACGAACGAGCGCATGGTGATCTCGGCGCAGATTCGCAAGAAGGTCATCGAGCATCGTCTCTCCGGCATGCCGTGGTTCTTGACGGTCATCGGCGCGTACCAGGACACTAAGGTCTATGGCTTGTGTATCTCGGCGCAGTACTGGGAATACAAGTATCTCGAGGAAGACGAACTCGAGACGGACGACCAAGGCACGGCGCTGGCGGACACTGATCCTGCTACCGGCGAGATCAAGCCGCGCATGCGCAAGAAGAAACACATCATGTCCGACCGGCCGATGGTCGATCTGATCGAGCCGGAGAACTTTGGCTTCGATCCGATGGCTGATTGGCGGGACCCGGTGAACACGAGCCCGTACCTCATTTGGTTGCGACCGATGTATGCGGGTGACGTGCTCGACATGATGGACGAGGGCAAGCCGAATCCCTGGCGCAAATACAACCTGGCTCAGGTGCTGAGCGTTCGGAAGTACCATCTCGACAACGAGCGCACGAAGCAGGCGCGCGAAGGCAACCAACGCACGGACCCCGTGGACCAACAGCGCGGCAGCGACGAGCACACAACGGTGTGGGCGCATTTGAACGTGTCGCGCGAGGGCGGAATCGACTATGGTTGGTGGACGCTCGGCACGCAGTTCGTGCTGACTGATCCAGTACCGCTGCATGAAATGCCGGAGTTCCAGCATCTTCGGCGCGGCGAGCGACCCTTCGCGGTCGGGTACTCGACGATCGAGGCGCATCGCAATCACCCGGCCGGCGATGTCGAGCAATCGGCGCCGCTGCAGACGGAAATCAACGAAGTCGCCAACCTGCGCTACGACAACATCAAGCTGGCGCTGAATAAGCGCTGGATGATCCGGCGAGGCTCGCAGATTGACCTGGAAGCGCTGGTTCGCAACGTGCCTGGCGGCGGGATCATGGTGAACGATCCTGACAAGGACGTGAAGGAGATCACGACCAACGACGTGACCGGCAGCTCATACCAGGAGCAAGACAGACTTGCAACTGACTTTGACGAGCTCGTTGGTGGATTCAGTCAGACCGGCCAGATGTCAAGCAAGGCGCGCGGTGCGGAGACAGCGAAGGGGCTGCAGCAGGTTGCAGGATCGGCCGGAGCAGTTCAGGACTACGGAGTCAAGATCTTTTTTGTGACTTGGCTCGACAAAGTTTTGAACCAAGTTGACCGGCTGATCACGTATTATGAGAACGATGAGACGATTCTTGCGCTCGCCGCGAAGAACTCGGATCTCTGGATTCGTTACGGATCGGATCAAGTCACGGACGACTTGATGGAACAGGACCTGTTGGTGCGTGTGAACGTCGCCATCGGAAACACTGATCCAATGCGGCGCGTCGAGCGCCTGGTATTCGCGATTGCCAACACGTCGTCTCTGCCTGACATGGGGCCGCGACTGAAGTCGATCAACGTCGCGAATGAAATCTTTGGAGCGCTCGGGTTCGAGGATTCAACTCGGTTCTTCATGACGGATGAGGAGCTGGCGGCCGACCAAGAGAAGAAGGGCCCGCCGCCTCCACCGCCAGATGTCCAGGTCAAGATGCTGGAACTGGAGATCCGGAAGCAGGACAACGAAATGCGCGACAAGCGCGAGCAGGCGAAGCTCGAGCTGCAGCGCGAGATCGAATACGCGAAGATCGCGCTCCAAGAGCAACTGTCGATGGAGGAGCTATACACACGACTGGGCATCGAGCAAGCCAAGCTCAGAACAGCACGCGATACGACGGCGCTGAAAGAGGCGAATCGGATGAGCGAGATGAATATCAAACTCAGCCAACCGCCGAAACCGCCTGCACAGCCGAATCAGAAACCCGGTCAAGCGAGCAAGTCCAAGCAATCATCCACAAAGTAATGCTCGCTGAAATGCGCGGAGCGTTTGACGAAGGTACAAAAGGTCAATGGGCAAATCGAACGTAGCTGTCTATCCGAAGGTACTGGGCGAGCTCGAGACTCTCGAGCTCGTCCTTGCCGGGAAGTCGATTGCGCGGTACGGCGACGGCGAGATGAACCATGTCATGGGACGGAAGAATATTTCGCAGGTTGCTGACCCCAAGCTCACTGTTGAGATTGCTGCCTTGTTGACGGACCCGCCGAAGAGTTGTCTGGTGGGCATCCCGACGATGAATCCGGCCGGCAAGCAGACCTGGCTGAAGTACGCACCATCATACGCGCGCTTCCTGAACCCGAAGGTGAAGTACGTTTCTGCCTTCATCTCGCGGCCCGACAGTGCGCCATGGATTGCGACTCCTGAGTATTTCGACAAGGTGGAGTCGTTATGGCGTGGCCAGAAAGTAACGCTCGTCGGCAACGGCGTGCGGTCTCTCAAACCAGACTTCTTGCGGTCACATGACGCAGACGTCAACTTCGTGGAGTGCCCATATCGCGACGCCTATTCAAAAATCGACGATCTTGAACGTCAATGTTTGCAAGCTACCCGACGAGTCATTCTCTGTGCCGGACCTACCGCAACTGTCCTCGCTGCTAGACTCGCTAGAAAAGGATTCCATGCAGTTGACCTTGGGCACATCGGCATGTACTGGCGCCAATACACTCAGCCCTTCGTTAAGTCTGAATAACATCGAATGAACGAATATCCTAAAGTCCAATCCGAGAAGGAAACCATCTGGCATTTGTTGCAAACAGGCCAATCGTTGGCGCGCTACGGCGACGGCGAAGTGAAGATGATGCGTAGCGTCGGCAACAAATACGAGGACTACGATCCTCGCATCAGACGATGTTTGCTTCACATCCTAGAGAAGCCACAGAAGAACGTGGCAATCGGCATTCCGAACCCGCTACCAGGATCACCGCGGTTCGAATGGTGGCAACCGTTCGTGAAGAAGATGACTCCTTTCCTCCGGCCGGACGTTCAGTATTTTTCATCCTTCATCACACGCGCTGACCAGGCACCGTGGATCGCGCATGAGGAGCAGTGGTACCGAGCACAGATCGAGCGGTTGTGGTGGCAGAAGCGCACAGTGCTCGTCGGTAGCGGATCGTCATTGACTGCAGAAGACATGAAGGATGCCAGCGAGCTTCTTTACATCAAAACGACCGGCCGTAACGATTTCGGTATGTATGACGAGATCGAGGCGCAAATTCTGGCGTACTCGCCCGAAGTTGTAGTGCTTTGTGCCGGTATGATGGCAACGTGTATGGTGCCGCCACTGGCCGCGCGCGGCATCCGTGCCTATGATTTGGGTGCGTTTGGCAACCGGAAGCTCTGGCGCATCGGCCGCGAAATTCAGGAGAGCTTGAAATGATGCAGTTCAACGAGGAGCTCGGCTGCTACTGGCCGGACGAAGAGAACGTGAAGGACTACGCACACGCCAAGTCGCGCATAGGCGCGATCGATGTGGCGATGCGCTACGTTAAAGGTCACGACTACTGCCTTCAAGCGGGCGGTTGGGTCGGGATGTGGGCCTTGTACTTGGCGAAACTCTTCGCGACGGTCGATGTCTTCGAGCCGGTCAAGTATCTGTACGACTGCGCATACAAGAACAGCGAGCCGTACCGCCACGTGGATGTCAACTGGTGCGCACTCGGGCCTACCGAAGGCACTTTGGAGTTGATGGTCGAACGCGCAGGATGCACGTCGGCGCTCCCTTCGAATGACCCGAAGGCACTGCGTCGACAGTGTGGCAAGGTCACAGTGCCAATGAGAACGATCGACAGTTTGAATCTCCAGTATTGCGACGCGATCTTTCTTGACGTCGAACGCTACGAGTTGCAAGTTCTTGCGGGCGCAACCGAGACACTGAAGAAGTTCTCGCCTGTTCTGAGTCTCGAAGTTCTCAAGGGTGAGGATAGGCGCGTCGGCGAGTGGGCCGCGAAGAACGGCTACCGTTTGCGCGACCGCTCTTTCAATGATTGGATTCTGACGAGGTAACTTGAAGAACGCAGTAAACGTAATGGTCGTCGCTGGCGGTTGGAGCGTCAGCAAGATCCCGGAGAAGGTTCGGAACAATCTGATCAACGAGGCATGTGTGATCGGAGTCAACGACTCAGCAATTCACATGCCGGTCGACTACGCACTGACGATGGATCGTTTGTGGCTCGAGCACCGCATCGACAAAATGCGCGAGCTTGGCATCACTACGTACTATCGTCGGTGCACCGCGAAGAATGTTCAGCCGGAGTATCCGCAGTTCGTGCCGTACTTCGGTGACATCTGGCGCGGCCAGATGACGCTCGAGCCTGGCCATCTGTGGGGCAACAACAGCGGCAGGGTCGCACTGAACCTGGCGTACCAGCTCGCGCCCAAGCGGGTGTTCATGCTCGGCTTCGACTTCAAACTCGGTCCGAATGGCGAGAAACATTGGTACCCGCCATACTCTTGGGGCGGTGGCGCCAAAGTTTCCAAGATGGCCGAATGGTCGACTGAGTTCGAGTACGCCGCGCATCAATTCGAGATGGCGCAGTGTGACTTGTATGTCGTCGCGACGAAAGGAACGAGCATCATTGCACCTGAGCGCGTACCGCGAATTTCGATTGAGAACTTCGTCAAAGGCGAGTGGCGCGATCCGCCGCGGCACGATCGCTCTAGGAACAAGGTGAATCCGTGAGTAAGTTCACGCTCGTGATGCCGTACTACCGCAACCCGACGATGCTCGAGCTGCAGGTCAAGAACTGGAACTCGTTCTCGGAAAAGACGAAGGCAGCGCTCAAGATCGTGTTGATCGACGACTGCTCGCCTGAGCCGGCCGAGGATATCTTTGCCGCATGCACGATCAAGAAGTCGCTGTATCGAATCGACCAAGACATCGTGTTCAATGCCCACGGCGCGCGTAACCTCGGGATGAAACAGCTTCGTGACGAAGAGTGGGCGCTGCTGACGGACATGGATGTGATGGTACCCGAGGCAGCAGTACAGGCGATTTTGCTGAAGGACTTCAACCCGAAGCACCACTACACCATGGAGCGAATGTTCGAAGATGGCCGACCACCGAAACAACACTGCAACACGATCCTTGTGCAGCGACGATCTTTCTGGCGTGCTGGAGGGTACGATGAGGACTTCTGTGGGTGCTATGGCGGAGATGGCATTTTCCTACGTGCACTGGAGCAAACAGTATCCAGACAACACTGGGACGACGTTATCACAATGGGCTTCAACGGAACTGTTGAAGACTGTTCGACTCGTGGAATCGACCGTAAAGGACCGCTGAAAGAGGAGTACATAAAACGGCGCGACCAGAAGAAACAGAGAAACAACATGGTGCCGAGGAACCCTTTGCGCTTCCCGTGGCATCAGGTTTATTGAACGTGCACTTTTACTGTTATAAACACGGCGAATTGCACGACCCAACATGTCACTATTGTGACGGCACGGCAACCGTACCAGCAAACGAAACCGAATTCGTGAAGTTCGAGACGGCGGAATCTGCTGAGAGCGGAAGTATCCAGTACACCCGCGGAGGCGGCATCGTCGACTACGGGCAGGGGCACATCGTGCCGAAGGAGTCAATCAATGTCATCGTCTTCAAGTGGAAAACAGAAGGCTACCGAAGTCAATTCACTGCGGAACATGTCAACGTTTTTGCGAGCATGCTATCCCGACATACAACCGTGGCATATCAACTTTATTGCATCACTGACGACGCAGATGGACTCGATTCGTCAATCCAACCCGTCGAACTCTGGCCGTGTCCCGTGCCTGCTTATGGCACGGCGAACGGGAACACGCCGAATTGTTTTCGACGACTAAGGATGTTTTCGGATGAGTTATCGGAGGTGTTCGGCCCGCGTTGGATGTGGTCTGACCTGGACTGTGTGATCCTCGGGAACATCGATCACATCCTGACCGACGAAAACGACTTCCGGATCTGGCGGCCAGACGGCGGGCAATCGAAGTGCAACGGGTCGTTGGTGACCCACCGCGCCGGCACGCGTCCGGAGATCTGGGATGATTTCCAGAACGGCTCGGTGGTTGGTACGGTCGACGAGTTCCGTGCGCAGACCAACCACCTCGGTTCGGACCAGGCATGGATTGGCAGCCGACTCGGACCTGACGACTATTTCTGGGAGCAGCGGGACGGCGTTTACGCGTTCCGTGCGCTCCGCAACCATTCGCTCGAGCGCTTTATGGCGAAGCAGGCGAAGGCAGAACACCGCGCACCGCGCACCGCGAATCGGTACTCGCGTGACGTTGCACGAAAGCAGAGACGCAGCGAGCGCTGGGAGAAGCGCCAGCAGGAGCGTTTGGAGGCTCCCTTGCCGCCAAACGCACGTCTGGTATATTTCCCCGGCCAACAGCATCCTTGGGATGCGAACGTGCAAAAAATGTATCCTTGGGTGGAGTACAATTGGAAGTAGATTACGAACAAGAACTAAACGATTACGTCATCAGGGCCCGCCTTGGCATCGAAGTCGAGGATTTCTTGCGGTCCACCGTTGGTCGCTACCTGCACCAGCGCGCCAAAATCGACTATGAAGACGCGAAGGAAGAGCTCCTTGCTTGTGATCTCACAAGCAGGGAGGGTCGGGAAAACGCGACCAAAGCACAGCACAAAGCGAATGTAGCGAACACATTCATTCGCTACTGTGCTGAGGCGATTCAGGACGGATTCGCCGCAGAGAAAGAACTGAACAGAGAAGAGCAAGGAGAATAATTGCCCCTGAAGGCTACCCAGAAAAAGGGCGCCGCAAAAACTGCGACGCCTCCGAAATCGAATCCCAATCCGCGTATTGCCCTCATCGAGGCACTTGCGGCCAAGCGTCAAGCAGCGTATAAGGCAAGCACAGACGAAGCAGTTGCGTCTGGACTCATCCAAAAAGAACAAATCCAGGATGAGTCCACGACCGAAGAGGAACAACAGGACGTCGCGCCCGAGTCCCACGATGATAAGCAAACGGAGCTTGCTCAGGACGAAGGCACAGACACGGATGTCGAGCAAGAACCCGACAGCAAGGAAGCTGTCGCGGGCGACAACGAAGAGAGCGACCAACCTGACCTGAACAAGCTGCTCGCCGACCACGTGGTCGTCGAGGGCGGCAAGGTCAAGTTCAAGCTCAAAGTCGACGGCCAGGAACAGTTGATCGACCGCGAGGAGCTGACGCGCGACGCGCAGAAGCTCAAGGCGGCCGATGCACGTTTGCGTCAGGCAGCTGACGTAAACAAACACCTCACCGCGCGCCAACAGGAGCTCGATGCCCGCGAGGCAAAGCTCAAGGCGCGCGAACAGCCACCGGCGTCTGCCGGCGCTGACGACAAAGAACTGGACGCGGAAGCGGAAGAATTCTCCAAACTCGTGCTGGAAGGCACGAAAGAAGAGATCGCCGCTGCAACGAAAAAGCTCCTCAAGAAGCGGTCGAGCGCAGCTCCACCCGTCGACGAGGACGCGATCGTGCGCAAGACGCGTGCCCAGTTGGCCCAAGAGGCGTACGACGCCTCGCTCGTGCGAGGGTTCGAGAAGTTCGAGAAGGACTATCCCGAGATCTTCAATGACGAGAATTTGCGGGCCGCCGCTGACCAACGCACCAACCGGATCTCGAATGAGCATCCTGATTGGGCGCCTGAAAGGGTCATAGAGGAGGCAGCGAAGCAGACACAACAGTGGCTGAAGTCGATCGCGAAACCCGCGGCAGGCGGCAAGAAACCACTGGAAAATCGCGACAGTCGCAAGCAGAACTTGCGTCAGTTGCCAGGCCAGCGCAGCGCCAAAAACGAGGCACCACAAGGGCCCAAGCCGCAGACGAGATCAGAAGTGATCGCGGAAATGCGAAAGGCGCGCGGTCAAGCCTGAACAATAACAACAAAGTCCAAACAGGGAGGTAACTCATGGCTGGACAAATTTGGAGCGTGGACTCGATCGGCGGGTTCATGTATTCCGACAACCTGTCTCGAAAGCTGCGTGCAGTGCTGCAGCCGATGACTCGCTTCCGTCAGTTCGCTGACATTCGCGAGGCGTTGGGGCATGGCGTCGGTGACACGTTCAACTGGAACATCTACGGCGACACAGCGGACGAGGGCGGCGAGCTCGACGAAACCGAGGTGATGCCGGAGACCAACTTCACGATCGAGCAGAACAGTCTGACGATCACGGAGTTCGGCAACAGCGTTCCGTTCACCAAGCGGCTCGACGACTGGTCAGAGCATCCGGTGACCGAGATCATCAACAAGGTCCTGAAGAACGACGCGCGGCGAACGCTCGATCGGCAGGTCTACAACCAGTTCAATCTGAGTCCGATTCGTGTGAGTGCGACGTCCGCTACGGGCATTGTCATCTCGGTGGATGGCACGCCGGATATCGCGCACCAGGCGGAGCTCAGCAACGATCACGTGAAGGCGATCGCGGACGAGATGGCGGAACGAAACATTCCGACGTACGACTCCACGAACTACATGTCGATCTTCCGGCCGAGCGCGCTGCGATCCTTCAAGGACGACCTGGAAGAGATCCACCAGTACACGGCGGAAGGTTGGCACGTGATCATGAACGGCGAGAAAGGGCGCTACGAAGGCATCCGCTTCGTGGAGCAGACCAACATCGCTGCCGCAGACTTCAACTTCAGCGACCGCGGATTCTTCTTCGGTGCTGACACGGTGATCGAGGCGTTTGCAATTCCCGAAGAGATTCGCGGCAAATTGCCTGGCGACTACGGTCGGTCCCGCGGTATCGCGTGGTATGCCCAGCTCGGCTACTCCATCGTGCACGACACTGCTTCGCAGGCGCGCATTTTGGTGTGGGACGGCCTGGAAGCCACCTAATCAAGGAGGACTGAAACTATGGCACACAAGCGTAGTCCGAGTTCGTTTTACGACAAGCCGGAACGTCTGCATCACGAGCTCGGGCTGATTGACTTCGGTGCGGCGAACGACTTCACGCATCTGATTTCGGTACCGAAGGACAAGTTCGGCGGCACCGGCAAGCGCGGCAAAGTCGCGTATGTGATGGTGCACCAAGTCACGGAGAACTTCGTTGGTTCGACCAACGATGCCGGCGTGCAGGTTGGTGATGGCACCGACCCGAACAAATACTTCGATTCCGGCTTCGTGCTGGATGAGGAAGTGGACGTCGCCGACCTGCAGTGTTTGATCCTGCAGAACGATGACAGCGACGGCGGAGCCGGCGAGGACGCGGAGGACATCGAGGGCGGCCGGTCGACTGTGACCGTGACGATCAAAGTGTCCAACGGGTCGGAGACGGGCCAGGCACACGTAACGGTCGTGATCGACTGGTACTGATCGGAAGGAGGGCGAAGTGAGTAGCTGGAAAGCAGGTAAGGGTGCTGACCAACCGTGGGCCGGTAAGCAGTCCACGATCAGCACCGGTGGTGGCAAAATGGGCAAGGAGGGCGCAGGCGTCGAGTACGGCCTGAGCTCGTACCAGGCCAACATGGACACGCAGCAGAACGAGCCGGAAGTCTGCACGATGAAGGACCCGTTGACTGGCAACCCGACGGAGCGGATCAAGAAACGCTCCTGGCACAGTGCCAGCCATCACGGCAAGACCTTCCAAGTCGAGGAGTAACGAGTCAGCTCGGCAGCGCAACGCTGCCGAGCTCTTTCCGCAAGGAGGGTGAATGAAGGTAATGGGAATTTACGAATCGTTCCAACAGAGCGACTCTGATCCTCCGACGACGGAACAGCAATTCCGGCAGGGGAAGAGCTTGGAGGAAGGAATCTCGGGCTGTCTCTATGTCGACACGACGTATGAAAATCGCGAGGCGGTAATGGGACAGGTGCAATCGCCGCGCAGTCAGCGAGGCAAGTGAAATGGCAGTGAACAACACTCTATCTTTGAATCGGCCGCTGCAACAGCAGCTGAAGAAAGACGAGCCCAAGGTGGAAGTGCCGGCGATCCCGGTGCTCGATGAGCGCCTGAAGTACATTCAGGTGCGCGATCTGGCGCGGCCGAACGTGCGCTACCAGCAAGGTGCGAACCTGTTCGACAAGAGCAAGAAGTTCGTTGCTGAAGCTGCGTTCGGTGTCGAGATCCCGACGAAGCGCAAAGCGAAGGAGGAGCCGAAGGAGGAAAGGCAAGTGGTCGTTCGTGACCGCGGCCCGCGTGCTAACGGCAGCTCTTCTCGCAAGGTGCTCTCCGTCACGGAGCTGAAGGAGCAGGTGAAAAATGCGAAAGCCAAAGCGGCCACGCCCGAAGCCGTACTGAAGGCACGGCAGGAAAATCGACGAGCTGAAGCAGCGGAGCAGCACGCCGGGTGACTTTCCTTCAACTGGTCCAAGCGCTTCATCGTGAGTCCGGCGCGTCAGGGACGGCGCCGACGAGTGTGGTGAATCAGACGGGCCAGAATCTCAGACTGGTCAACTGGATCAAAGACGCCAACCTCGACGTGCAGAACCTATGGCTGAACTGGAAGTTCCTCTACAGCACGGACACTGGGCGCACTTTGACTCCAGGTGACAACACGCTGGCAGCACCAGATGACTTTGGTGACGGGATGTGGGACGTCACTACCTTTCGGATCGTGCCGGAAGGCGACACACAAGAACAACACATCGACGTTCAGCAGTTCGAGGATGTGAAAGACGAACTGCTCGATGAAAGCGAAGGCACACCGTTTCGCGTGACCGTGATGCCAGATGACAGTCTGCGCTTCGAGGGCACGCCAGACGCAGAAGATGAGTTCCGGGCTGTCTATTACAGGGGGCCCGACGAAGACGAGCTTGCAGTGAATTCCGACGAATCCTCGATTCCCTCCCGCTTCCGGCGAGTGATTCTAGGACGGGCGCTCCAGCTCTATGCAAACTACGAATCGGCGCCGGAAGTGAAAATTCAGGGAGACGAGATCTATGACACGTATCTGGCACGCCTCGAAAACAAACAGCTTCCGAATCGCGACCACGCTCGGTACCGCACTGGTGCTGACATTCAAATCATGGTCGATTAACTGATGCCGAGCCGTATCCCCACGGCTCAAACTCGAGTCCGCTTCTACCCGCTAGCAGGCGGACTCGATCTCACCTCGCCGCCGTTGTTTCTGCCGCCCGGCCGTGCGTTGGCGATGGTGAACTTCTACCCGTTCTTTGGTGGTGGTTATCAGCGCTGCGAAGGCTTCGAGCGCTTCGACGGCCGCCCGCGCCCGAGCGATGCGACTTTCTATGGCGGCGAGCTCGCCGACGCCAGCAGCATTGATGAAGGTGACACGATCACCGGCGTAGTCTCTGGCGCGACAGGCACTGTCGTTGCCAAAAGCGGTAACTGGATCGCGTTTACTAAGGTCACCGGTACGTTCGTCGATGAGGCGATCAACGGTGGCACAGCCACTTTTTTGGATGCGCCCGTACTTTCGGGTGCGCCAGACAACGACACCGAAGACGAATTCTTGCTGGCTGCGCAGGATGAGTACCGAGCCGACATCGGCGTAGTGCCGGGTACCGGGCCCGTGCGCGGCGCGTGGCGGCGTGAGGACGACGTGTACGCGATTCGCGATGACGATGACAGTGCGTACCAGGCCATCCTGTACCGCGCGAGCTCGAGCGGCTGGGTGACTACCGGCATCACGATGACTCAATACATCTTCTTCGATGGTGGCGGAGGCGGCACGATGCAAGATCTGCCGGCCGAGGGCACCACGATCAACGGGCAGACGAGCGGCGCGACTGCGATCGTTCACCGCGTGATCGAGCATTCCGGTGCGACAGGTACCAACGACTCGGCAGGGTATCTCGTACTGCGCAGCGTCAGCGGGAACTTCATCAACAACGAGAATCTGCGAGTGGTGACAACGAAGTTTGCCGACTCTGCCAGCGTGAATGCGCAGTTCGCATTTCCTGCAGGCGGTCGGTATCGCTTCATCAATCACAACTTCTTCGGCGGTGCGAGCACGTACCGTACGTATGGCGTGAACGGTGTTGGACCTGCGTTCGAGATCGACGAAGACCATATCGTCTCTCCGATCCTCCTACCGCTTGTTGAGATGGAGGATCAGCCGGAAACGAATCTGCCGTTTCTGATCGCCGAGCACCGCGGATACTTGTTCCTTGGGTTCACGGGAGGCCGGATGGTTCACTCGGTTGCCGGCGAGCCGTTGGTGTTGAATGGATTCTTGGGCGCTGCCGAGTTCGGTATCGGACGAGAGATGACTGGATTGACGAGTGTGACCGGCAACGTCCTTGTGGTCACGACTGATCTGTTCACGAAAGGTCTGTATGGCACGAACCCTGATGACTGGGAGCTGCGACTGATCTCGGAAAAGACAGGCGGCAAGCTCGACACGGTTCAGCAGATCGACACGGTGTACGGTCTAGACGACCTGGGCGTGACGAGCCTGGCGCGTGTGCAGTCGTTCGGTGACTTCGCAGGCGCAACCGTGTCGCAGCCTGTACAGGACCTGGCGATTGCTCAGAGCCAACGCACGACGGCATCTGTGATCAGCCGGCGTATGAACCAGTATCGTGTCTACTTCAATGATCAGAGCGCACTTGTGATGTACGTGCCACAGGCAGGCACGGCGAACCTGGAAGGGCGAAACAACGAACGCGAGTTCGGGTTTCTGAGTTATCCGATCACGGTCGACCGCATCTACAACAGCGAGGATGAGACCGGTAGGGAGCGGACGTACTTCTTGACGGATGACGAAGACGGGCTCGGCTTTGTGTTCGAGGACCAGATCGGTACGAGCTTCGATGGTGAAGAGATCGAGGCGTATGTGCGCCTGGCGTTCTTCAATGTCGGATCGCCG